>Ga0116226_10003247_pt1 | contig 14331 bp, 11 predicted proteins | sample S1TSphfallax_FD_89692 | JGI IMG/M metagenome (GOLD analysis project Ga0116226, IMG submission 89692) | Host-associated microbial communities from peat moss isolated from Minnesota, USA - S1T2_Fa - Sphagnum fallax MG | ecosystem: Host-associated > Plants > Peat moss > Unclassified | place: USA...
CATCGCCTGATCCAGCCGGCCGTCCGAAAAGGCCTCGATCGCCAGGGGCGACACCTCGATCTGGATGGCGGCGATGGGAAACGGCAGATAGGCTTGCAGCGCCGCAACCTGACCGATCGTATAGTTGGAGACGCCGACCTCGCCGATCTTTCCGGCCTCGCGCATCGCCGTCAGCGTCTGCGCGACCTCGCTGGGGTGGGTCAGGATGTCTGGCCGGTGGATCTGGTAGAGGTCGATCCGTTCGACGCCCATTCGGGCCAAGGACGCCTCAAGCGCGGACCTAAGGTAAGCCGGGCTGGAGTCATAGGGCGTCCCCGGTACGATGCCGCCCTTGCTGGCCAAAACGAAACGGTCGCGCAGGTGCGGCGCCGTCGCCAGCACCTTGCCGAGCAGGCTTTCGGCCAAGCCGAACGCGCCGGCGTCAAGACCGTAGATGTCGGCCGTATCCAAAAGCGTCACCCCCGCGGCCAGCGCCGCCTCGACCCGAGCCTGGGCGGCGGCCACGTCGTCGCCGTGGAAGCGCCACATGCCCCAAGCCAGGGGCGCACTGCGTAAACCGCCCTGCCCTATGCGGATAAATGGATCGACGGACACGGGCCCTGCCTCTTTCTGCACACCAAGTCGCCGGCAAAAGACACGCCCCTGGCGACGGCGCAACCCTTAAGCCCAAGCGTCCAGGGTTATCCAGGCGAATGGCCAAGGTCCGGCGTCAGTACGGATGCCAGGCTCAGCTAATGAATACGAACAGCAACGCTTCGTGCGGGTGGCCGGCATAGGCCCTAGTCGGATTATGACCAACGCCCGGTCGTCCGCGGCCATCGGCTTCACTCTTCCATATCAAAGGCGATATACTGTCTATCGGCAGCTTAGAGAGCGCAACCTCTTCTCCACTGGCGAGTTTAACGCCCCTAACCCATCCTTAGGTCTTGGCGTCGCGCCCGCCTCGGCTCTATCCTTGCGAGGTTTGTAATGAGTGACGGGACTGCGCGTATGAGTGAGTGGCTTGAGGCCCACGCCGACGACATCATCGCGATGTGGATGCAAAAGCTGAAGGAGATTGGAGGCCACGGCGGCGGCAAGATCAGGGAGGCGGAACTTGAGGCGCAATGCCGAAGCTTTCTCGCCGCCTTGCGCAACGCGATAGAAAACGACGGCGAGCACAGTATCGATGGCGAAGGGTATGGCCCCGTCCGAGATTTGTTGAGCGACATGTCCCAGTCGCGAGCCCTTCAGGGTTTCAGCCCGTCGGAAACGGCGACCTTCGTCCTATCCCTGAAAGAGCCCTTGTTTCAGCTGATCCACCAGGAAATGGCGAGCGATGCGACAGCGGCGCTTAGGCAGACATGGCGCCTGTCGTCGCTCTTGGACAAGCTCGGTCTGTTCACCACCGAGGCTTATCAACGCTCCCGCGAAGAGGTGATCATACGTCAACAGCAGGAAATCGCCGAGCTCTCGACGCCGGTGGTCAAGCTGTGGGACGGAGTCCTCGCGCTGCCCCTGATCGGAATCTTGGATTCGACCCGCACGCAGATCGTGATGGAGACCCTGCTGCAAGCCATTGTGGATCAGGGCGCAGACATCGCCATTATCGATATTACCGGCGTCCCGACCGTCGATACTCTGGTCGCTCAGCACCTCTTGAAGACCATCGCCGCCGCGCGACTGATGGGCGCCGATTGCATCATCTCAGGCATTCGCCCGCAGATCGCCCAAACCATGGTGCACCTCGGCGTAGAGCTGAGCGTGGTGTCCAAAGCCTCGCTGGCGGACGCCTTCGCGCTCGCGCTGCGGCGAACGGGGCGGACGGTGACGGCCCTTAAGAGCCCCGTCTAACCGATGGATCGTATCCCGATCCTCAAACTCGGCCGGGCGCTCCTCGTCACCATCCAGGTCGATATGCACGACAGGCTGGCGACGGCGCTAGAGGAAGACCTGTCGGCCAAGATCGTCTCCAGCGGCGCCCGGGGCGTGGTGATCGACATCTCCGGCTTGGATCTGGTCGATTCCTTCATGGGGCGCATGCTCGACAATATCGCCGCCGTGTCGCGAATGCTGGACGCCGAAACCGTCGTGGTCGGAATGCGTCCGGCCGTCGCGATCACCCTGGTCGAGCTTGGCCTCGAGCTGAGCGGCGTGAAAACAGCGCTCAATGTCGAGCGCGGCATGGCTCTGATCCAAACGAGATTGATCCAAACCGGACTGGAGGACGCCGACGTCGGCGAGGACGGACCGTAAGTCGATGGCGGGCGACGTTCTTCCGATCAAGACCTCCGACGACGTGGTCAGGGTTCGCCAACAGACGCGGGTGCGGGCGCTGGAGGCTGGTCTCAGTCTGGTCGACCAGACAAAAATCATCACCGCCGCGAGTGAACTGGCGCGCAACACTCTGGATTACGGCGGGGGCGGCGAGGTGCGAATTGAGCTCTTGCAAAACCTCTCCCGGCGCGGCGTCAGACTGACTTTCGTTGATCGAGGACCGGGTATTCCTGATATAAATCAGGCTCTTACCGATGGCTGGACTTCGGGCGGCGGACTTGGCCTCGGCCTCAGCGGAGCGAAACGGCTATCAAATGAGTTTAGCATCCATTCGGTTGTGGGAGAGGGCACAACGGTCATGATCGCGCGATGGAAATAGGTATGCGCGCCGTCGCCCTGGACGACGAAAGTCGCGTCGCCGAGGTTCGTCGATTTGCGGTCAACAAAGCTAAGGCGCTAGGCTTTTTGGAGACCGAAGTGGGACGGGTGGCCATCGTCGCCACTGAACTTGCGACCAACCTCTTGAAACACGCCCGGCAGGGCGAGATCTTGGTGAGCGCGATCGATGATGGCGAAGGCGTGGGGATCGAGTGCCTGGCGCTTGATCGCGGGCCTGGCATCCCCGACATTGCGGCCTCGATGCGGGATGGGCACTCCACCGCCGGCAGCGCCGGTACGGGCCTCGGCGCAATCTCCCGCCAAGCCCACGTGCTCGACATTTACTCCTCCAAGACCCACGGATCGGCGGTGCTGGCCCGGGTCTACAGGGGCGACCCGGCCTGCGACCCACCCAAGAGGACGCCGTCTACAGGCGTCGTCTGCCTGCCCATCGCGGGCGAAGACGCCTGCGGCGACGCATGGAGCGTCAAGCGCACAAGCACGGGCCTTTGCGTCATGGTCGTGGACGGCCTAGGCCACGGTCCCTTGGCCGCAACCGCATCCCATGCCGCCGTGACAGCCTTCGAGGCGAGCGAGGGCGCGCCGTCCGCGGACATGATGCATCGGTTACACACCGCCCTTCGACCCACGCGGGGCGCGGCGGCCTCCGTCGCGTCGCTACCGGCCAATGGCGACCCGATAGCTTTTGTCGGCGTCGGAAACGTCGCGGGCGCAGTGGTGACCGCGACGGAGACAAAACGCATGGTCTCCCACAACGGGACGCTCGGCCACGCCTTGAAGACGGTCAAGCCCTTCACCTATCCGACTGAGGGCGAGACCCTTGTCGTGCTGGCGTCCGATGGCTTGGGCACGGCCTGGTCGCTCGACGCCTATCCCGGCCTTCGCCTTCGCCACCCCAGCCTGATCGCCGGCGTGCTCTACCGCGACTTCAGCCGTCGGCGCGACGACGTGACAGTGCTGGTCGCCCGTCGTCTCGCCGCATGAAGACCTGGCCGATCCTGACCGTCGCGCTGGATCGCGAACGCGACGTCGTCGTTGTGCGCCAACGCGCCCGTCGGATCTCGGAGCTGCTGGGCTTCGACGTGCAGGATCAGACGCGCATCGCCACCGCGGCGTCTGAAATCGCGCGCAACGCCCATGCCTTTGGCTGGGGCGTAAAGACTGAGATCGGCCTCTCGGGGCGACGCGCGCCTGAGGCTCTGACACTTCGTATCAGCGAACGGGGAACTGGCGTCGACACCCTTGCGGCGCTGCTCGATGGGCGCTTGCACAGTCCCGCTGGCCTGGGCCTGGGGGTCGTCGGCGCCCAGCGCCTGATGGATAGTTTCGAGGTCGCCGACGCGCCGGGCGGCGCGAGTATTGTGATGACAAAGACCCTGCCTCGGGCGCACGCGCCTATCACCCCGGAGCAGCTTGCAGCGATCGGCAAGGTTTTGACTCACGAGGCCGTGGGCGACCCCATGGCGGAGTTGATGGCGCAAAATCAGGAGCTGATGCGAAGCCTTGAGGCGCTCGAAGCGCGACGGCTAGAGACCGCCCATCTGACCGAAGAGCTGGAGCGCACCAATAAAGGCGTGGTCGCGCTCTATGCCGAGCTCGACCGCCGCGCGACCGAATTGCAGGAGCTGAACGCGACCCTGGAGGCGCGCATAGCCGAAGGTATGGCCGCCCGCGAGCAGATCGAAGCCAGCTTACGCCAGAGCCAGAAGATGGAGGCGGTCGGCCAGCTGACGGGTGGAATTGCGCACGATTTCAACAATCTATTGATGGTCATCGGCGGCAGCCTCGAGATGCTGCGCCGCAGGGTTCCAGCGGAGCCCGCCGTCGTTCGCCTATTAGACGCGGCCGCCCAAGGCGTCGCCAAGGGCGGCATGCTCAATCAGCAGCTCCTGGCGTTCGCGAGACGGCAGGATCTTCGCATCGAGGTTATCACTGTCGAAGACTTCGTTCCGTCCTGTCAGGCTCTGATCGAGCGCGCGCTGAGGGAAGATATCGCCATCGAGGTCGGCGGCGATGGGCTGAACCACGCCTGCCGCACCGATCCCCATCAGCTCGAGGCGGCGGTGCTCAATCTGGCGATCAACGCGCGCGACGCCATGCCGGACGGCGGAACGCTGAAGCTCACGACCTGGCGTCGCGAGGTCCGCCCGTGTGAGGCGTTGGAAGGGCCGCCGGGCGACTATCTGGTGGTGTCGGTGAGCGATACCGGCGTGGGTATGCCCCAAGACGTCATCGACAGAGCGTTCGAGCCGTTTTTCACCACCAAGGAGGTCGGACGCGGCACGGGCTTGGGCCTGAGCCAGGTCTATGGCTTTGCTAAACAGTCCGGCGGTTTCGTCACCATCGAGAGCGTCCCGGGCGCTGGAACATCGGTTATGATCCACCTCCCCCTGTGCGAGCCCGAGGCGCGCGGCGACCTAGCCACCGTCGCGCGGTCAAGGATCAAGGGCGCGGCGACGATCCTCGTGGTGGAGGACGACCCCAATGTCAGAGCGGTGACCTCGGCCATGCTGCGCGACCTCGGCTACACCGCCCTGGAAGCCACTACGGCGCGAGCGGCCCTAGCGCTCCTCGAACGTGAGGAGATCGACCTCGTCTTCACCGACGTCATCCTGCCGGACGGCATGAGTGGGGTGGAACTGGCACATGAAGTGGTCAAGGCCCGCGCCGCCACCCCCGTCCTCCTCACCTCCGGCTACACCGCCCAACGCCTAAATCTCGCCGGCGACAAGGACCTGCCGATTTTGAATAAGCCCTATGACGAGGCGCGGCTTTCCGAGGCGGTCAGTAAGACCCTGGCGTCGAGGAAGGGCGTTTTTTGAGGCGGTGTTTGAGGGGCGTCGCCGCGCGGTGCGCAGGACGAAGCAAAGGGATTGCTAAGCCGCCCCCATTGGCTTAACCGTCCCGCGCGATTGGGACATGGGAACATCGCGTCCATGGGCGAGCCCGTCGGCTGATGCGAAGCTCAAGCTTTGAAATGGCGCGCCAAGCCGGGCTCATCCCCCAATGAAGCTGTTAATCGTCGAAGACGATGCTGACGGCGCGGCCTATTTGACAAAGGCCTTGGTCGACGCGGGGCACACGGTCGATCAAGCGCGGACGGGCCGTGAGGGCCTGCTCCTAGCGGCGAGCGAGATGTACGATGTGATCGTGCTCGACCGTATGCTGCCGCAGCTCGACGGCTTGGCGATCTTGCGTAGCATCCGGACCTCTGGCTTGAAGACGCCCCTGCTCTTGCTGACGGCGCTTGGGGGCATCGACGACCGCGTGGCAGGGCTTGAGGCCGGCGCCGACGACTATCTCGTCAAGCCCTTCGCCATGGCGGAGCTTCTTGCGCGCATCAGCGCCCTCGCCAGACGGCCACCGACCTTTGAGCAAGCGACCACGCTCGAGATCGGCGACTTGAAGCTCGACCGACTGGCCAGGACGGTGACCCGCTCGGGCGACCGTATCGACCTCCAGCCGAGGGAGTTCCAGTTGCTTGAATTCTTGATGCGTCACGCCGATCGGGTCGTCACCCGGACCATGCTGCTGGAGAGTGTCTGGGACTTTCATTTCGATCCCAAGACCAACATCGTTGAAACGCACATGAGCCGGCTCCGGGCCAAGGTCGATCGCGGCCATGCCCAGGAACTCATTCGCACGGTTCGCGGCGCCGGCTATTGTCTCAGCGGGCCGACCTGAGGTGTTACGCTCGACCAGCGCGCGTCTGACGGCCCTCTATACCGCAGGCTTCGCATTGTCAGTGCTCGTGCTCGGCGCGATCACCCTCCTCAGCACGCATAGCGCTCTAAGGCATCAGGTCGATCGGCGGGTCCGCTCAGAATCCCAGGCCCTCGCTCAGGAGTTTCGGACCAAGGGCCTCGCCAGCGTCGTTCAGTCGGTGCTTGAACGGGAGCAGGCCAGGGCTGCGCTCGACTACGGCCTGGACAGTCCACAATCTCAGCCGCTGGCCGGCCGGCTGGCTGGATTCCACCCGCCTGTCGGCTGGTCGGTCCTGCAAATGAAGGAGCAGGATGGAGACATAGAACCGGTTCGCGCCTTCACGACCCGCCTGCCGGGCGGCTACCGGCTGATCGTCGGCGACGCCGTCAAGCGTACGGCGGGAATCGAAATGATCATTCTGCAAGGCTTTGGCTGGGCGTTCGCCGGCGTCGTCGCGATCGGGCTCATCGGGGGCTATCATTTTACCCGAAATGTCGGTCGTCGCTTGACGAACATGACGGCGGCGGCCGACGCGATCATCCAGGGCGACCTTAATCGACGCATTCCCGTAGAGGGGGCGGGCGACGATCTCGACCGGCTCGCTGGCGTCTTCAATCTTACGCTCGACCGCATATCCAGTCTGATGGACAGCCTGCGCCAGGTCTCAAATGACATCGCGCACGACCTACGCACGCCGTTGACGCGCCTACGTCAGCGGCTTGAGACCATCCCCCGCCTCCGCCGCCCGGTGGAGCAGGAGGAGGCGATTGAAGGGGCGCTGCGCGACGTCGACGCCATTCTCGCAACTTTTTCCGCCCTGCTCCGGATCGCCCAGGTCGGAGGCGGGACACGGCGCGCAGCGTTTCGCCCGGTCGATCTCAAAGACCTTGGCCTTACCGTGGTAGAGGCGTTCGCGCCCTCGGCGGAGGACGCTGGGCAGGCGTTGAGTTTTGAGGGAGACGTCCAGGCGCCCATCATCGGCGATGCGGAGCTCCTGACCCAGTTGCTGGCCAATCTCGTCGAGAACAGCCTTCGTCACGCCGGCGGCCATGCCCGCGTGGTGGTGCGAACTTGGCGGGGCGACACCGCTTGCGGCGTCTGCGTGTCCGATGACGGGCCGGGCGTGCCCGCCGGCGAGCGCGAGCGGATCTTCGATCGCTTCTACCGTCTTGAACGGAGCCGCTCGACGCCTGGCGACGGCCTGGGTCTAGCGCTTGTCGCCGCTATCGCCCGGCTGCATGACGCTGAGATCGCGCTGGGCGACGGCGATCAAGGCCTGGAAGTCTCGGTGGCGTTCGCGGCGGCCCAGCCGCATTGAGATTTCCCAATGTTGCCGACAGCTCAGCGTCATAACGCTACGTTACACTCTTTCTTATCGCGCGCCGGCGCCGTCGTTCGCCCGCGAGCACAGCCAACGAGGCCCGCGCCATGTCGATCCGCTCCTTAATCGCCGCGGCCATCTCGGTCGTTTTCGCCGTCGACGTCGCTCAGGCCGCGCCGATCTACACGGAGACCGGCTCGATCGCCGGAAACGATGGCGGATGGGATTACGCGACCTTCGACCCGGGCCTGAACCGGATTTATGTCAGTCACGCCGACAGCGTCTTCGCGGTGGACGCCGCGACCGGCCAGGTCACGCCCAAGCTTGCAGTCGCACCGCATGGGCACAAGGTGTTAGCCCTGGACGGCGGCGTGCTGGCGGTAACCGTAGGCGGCGACAACACCCTGACTTTCTTCGACGCCCACAGCGGCGCGACCCTGGCGTCGGTTCCGACCGCGGCGGGCCCTGACTCGGCCCTGTTCGATGCCGGGAGCGGTCTTGTACTTGTCGCGGCCCACCGCGCCGGAGAGGTGGATCTGATCGATCCCAAGACGCACAAAATCGTCGGCTCGATCGCGGTCGGCGGAGCGCTGGAGGAGCTCGCGACCGACGGCTCGGGGCGAGTGTTCGTCAATGTGGAAGACCGGAACGAGGTCGTCGCGCTGGATCTGGCGACGCGCAAGGTCACGCAACGCCTCAAGCTCGAGGGTTGCGACGGGCCGACCGGACTGGTCTACGCACCCGACGCCTATGCTCTGGTGGCGGCGTGCGACGGCAAGGCGGCCATCATCGACGCCAAGACGTTCACCCTCGAAAAGCTCGTCGCCATCGGCCAGGGGCCCGACGGGGCGCTGTATGATCCGAAGCGCCGGCTGGTCCTGATCCCCTGCGGCCAGTCGGGCGTCTTGTCCGTGCTCGACGCGAGCGCGCCCGGCAAAGTGGCCCTCGTCGCAAACTACCCCACCGAAAGATCCGCCCGCACAGGCGCACTCGATCCTACGACGGGCAAGGTCTACCTGCCGGCGGCGCGCTACACGCCGGCGCCGGCGGGCGCGCGCCATGGGGCGATGGAGCCAGGGTCGTTCCACATTATCGTGGTTTCGCCAGGCGATTGATGGAAACCATACATGCTCGCGCGTTTTGACGACCTAGGTGGCCTGATCCAATATTACTAAACCACAATCTTACTGTCACTAATTTTTCGCGTCCCCCGGATAATCGAATTTTGAATTCGATGCATTTCAGCATTTGCTTAGCTGAAACGATTTCTGGGGGATGCTTATGTCTATTGCACGTTACACCCTAGCCCTCTGTGGGTCTGTTAGCCTTTTAGCACTTCCGGCGGTCGCGTACGCGGCGGATCAACCCGTCTCCAGCCTAACGACGGTGTCCGAGGTCGTTGTCACAGCCGCTCCGCGCGAAGAGGCGAAGGCCCGGCTGGTGCAAGAGAACGCCATCAACATCGTCAATGTGCAGTCGGCTGAGACCATCGCCAAATACCCTGACTTCAACGCGGCCGAGGCGCTGGGGCGGATGCCCGGCGTGTCGATGTCCGTGGACACCGGCGAGGGCCGTTACGTCAACATCCGTGGCATCGACAGCAACCTCGACGGCGCCACCTTCGGCGGCGTGCCCTTGTTGAACGACGACCCGGGCGGTGTGAACTTCGGCGGCGGCGGCCGGGCGGTGAACTTCGATACGGTTCCGGTGGGTTCGGTCGATGGCATCGTATTGACCAAGACCCTGACGCCCGATCACGACGCCGAAGGCCTCGGCGGCACCATTGAGCTGACGCCGCGCACCGCTCGCGACATCACGGCGCCATTTGTCGAAAATACCCTGGGCTGGGGTTACGAGAACGAGCGCGGCGTCACAGGTCCGTTCGACGCGGAACTCGCCGTCGGCGCACGGTTCGGCTTCAGCAACGGTCACGTCGTTGTGCAGGGCGTGGACGCGCCTGCGGGCGGCGACGGCTGGGTGTCTAACGCCACGCCCTTCTCCTTCGTCGTTACAGGATCGCGCGTAGATGACCGACGCGGTTTCGACGACATGGAAGAAGACTACACGCCCAATTCTGCTGGAACGGGCTATACGCCCGTCTATCAGGATCTACAGATGCGCCGGTACAACTATCATCGGCGCCGGTTCGGCCTGGGCGCCGAGTTTGACTTCAAGCCGAATGACAATCACAGCTGGTACGTTCGGGCCAATATGGCGGGCTACACGGAGTCGGTTTATAAGAACCGCCTCACTTACGATTTCTCAAGTTATAGCCCTACGGCCGATACAGGAAATCCGACCGGCTTTGACAGTCCGGCCGACTTGACGATCAAGAGCACCGACGAGCAGGAAACCCACCGCAACCAGGTCTATATCGTCGGCGGGGAGGATCGGTTTGACGGCGTCGTGGTCGACTATCATGCCTCGTACAGCCGGGCGACCTTCGAGCAGGGCTACGACTACGGCACCACCTTCTCCGGTCCGACCGTACAGACCTACTTCAACAACAGCGCCAACAACGGCGACTTTCCGGTCATCCAGGTCACCGACGGCACGAACATCAACAACGGCGCCCTTTATGCGCTCAAGCATCACGCGGTCAGCAACCAGCAGCAAATCGATATCGACGAAGAGTACACAGGCGCCGCCAACATCCTCGTGCCCCTGCATCTGATTGCAGACGATGCGTTCAAGGCGGGCTTCCAGCTGCGTTTCCGCGACAAGACGGCGTCGGAATGGGACGAGACCGACGTCATCGGCGCCGGAACCTTGGCCACCAGCTCTTACGGCGTGCCGGCCATCACCAACTTCTACGGCGATCGCTACACAAACGGTCCGGGGGTGAACACGGGACTTACCGCAGCGCTTGCCGGCGCGGTGGATCCCGGCCGCAGCGCCGCGACCTTCCAGCAACCCGCCTACTTCTCGGCGGACGAGAACATTTACGCCGGCTATGCCCAGTACACGACCAAGATCAATCATTTCCAGGTCATGGCCGGCGTCCGGGTCGAGGCCACCCAGGCGACCTATGGGGGATACAACTCAGACGGAAGTCTCGCTTATCGCGACGAAAACTACGTCAACGTTTTCCCGACTGTGCAGGCGCGCTATAATTTCACGCCGAACTTCCTGGTGCGCGCCACCTATTCCACCGGCATCAGCCGGCCCGGCTTCGAACAGAACACGACCGCCTCATCCTACGACGGCGATGTCACGATCACGACGGGCAATCCGAATCTGAAGCCGACGACGGGCGATAACTTCGATCTGTCTTTCGAATATTATCTTCCCATGGGAGGGATTCTTCAATTCGGGCTATTCGATAAAGAGTTCAAAAACTACATTGTTACGGACGAGCGTAGCCAAATCTACACCGATCTGAACCTTGGCATCGACAATTCGCAGATCTTTTTCGCGACCTTCTCGAATATCAACTACGCTTACGCCCGCGGCGGCGAGGCGGCCTATCATCAACAGTTCACCTGGCTACCAGGCCCATTCAGCGGTCTAGGCGTCGAGGCCAACCTGACCTTGGTCGACTCTCGCATCCAAGAGTACTCGGCCGCCGAGGACTCGCTTGGGCATGCCGAATACGGTCTGCTGCCGGGGACATCGCGCACCACTTGGAACCTGGCCGGCTTTTACGAGAAATACGGCTTTGAAGCGCGCATCGCGGCGGAATTCGTCAGCCGCGAGCTCTTCACCCTCTCCGGCTTCGACGCGAGCCCGTCAGGCGGCGCGGGGGTCGATAAGGCGTTCGACACCATCCAGGACGATCGGCTTTCGGTCGACTATACGATGAGCTACCGTGTGACGCCGAATTGGAAAGTCTACTTCCAGGCTAAGAACCTCACCGACGCGCCGCTGAGGTTCTTCGTGGATAAACCAGACCTGCCCATCCAGCGGGAATTCTACGAGCAGACCTTCTTGTTCGGTATCAAATCGCGCTTCTAACCAAGGCGCGACCTCGCCTTTGGTGGGTGAGCGGCGTCCTGGACGCCGTTGCGCCGCCTATCCATCGACTGCTGCAGCGACTGCTCGATCTGTCCGCCGCGTGAGGCGCCGCCATCGTCATGCCGCGCCTTGGCGGCCAGTTTGGCCAGGGGCGGCAATGCCACGACCCGTAGAATGAGGGCGGCCGTCAGGGGCGCGACGTCGTCAAGGATCGCCCCGGCCTAACGTCGCCCGGCTTGCGTCGTTCAGGAGGCCTGCCCCAGCTTGGCGCGGGCTTCCCTCAAACCCTCATATTCAGCCTCCAGATCCGCGATTACGCTGCGGTCGTCGGAGGGGCCGCCGATTGTGGGGCCTGAGCGGAGGAGGTCGATCTGACGGCGGATTTTCGCCATGGCGTCGGTCATCTGCTCGCGCAGCGGCTTATCTGACTCTGACATACGATGACCTTAGCCCCTGATCGGTTCGGATGTTATCTCCCATCTCGTAAGGGGCCCCCTTCCCGACATCAACGCCGCACACGAACCGGAGACCACGTCGTCATGAAGCGCATTGGCTTGGTGATCGCAGGCGCGGTCGCGGTCGTATTGCTGGCGGCGGCGGCTTGGCTGTGGACGCCGGACAAGCCGCTGCGTAGCCTGGAAGCGAAATATCTGCGCTCGCCTAACGATCTTATCGAAGTCGCCGGGAACCGGTTGCACGTGCGCGACGACGGCCCGCGAACCGCACCGGTTGTCATCATGATCCATGGCTTCGGCTCCAGCCTGCAAACCTGGGAGCCGTGGTCGCAGATGCTTGATACGAAATTCCGCGTCGTCCGGTTCGACCTCCCGGGATCTGGCCTGTCGTCCCCGGACTCTAAGGGCGACTATACCGACGCCCGCACAATCTCCATCATCCTCGCCCTGATGGACCGGCTTGGAATCTCCAAAGCGAGCCTGATCGGCAACTCCATCGGCGGCCGTATCGCCTGGACTTTTGCGGCCGAACACCCGGACCGGGTGGATAAGCTGGTTTTGATCTCGCCAGATGGCTTCGCCAGCCCAGGGTTTGAGTATGGCCGCGCGCCCAAGGTTCCCGCAACGCTGGGCTTGATGCGCTACGTGCTGCCAAAGAGCCTCCTGCGCGCGAGCCTCAAGCCGGCCTATGCCGACCCGGCCGCCCTGACCGCCCCGACCGTTGACCGATACTACGACCTGATGCTGGCGCCCGGCGTGCGTCAAGCCTTGCTGGCCCGGATGAAGGAGACCGTGCTGGTCGATCCAAAGCCCCTGCTCCACAGGATCAGGGCGCCCGTCCTTTTGCTCTGGGGGGAGCGCGACGGCATGATCCCCTTCAGCAACGCACAAGCCTATCTGCAAAACCTGCCCAACGCCCGGCTGGTCGCCCTGCCAGATCTCGGCCACGTGCCCCAAGAAGAAAGGCCGACGACGTCGATCGGACCGGTTCTGGCGTTCTTGAACGATCCCGCCCCGGCCGCTGGCCGCCTTTAAAAGTCCTCCCAGGCCTCCGGCGCCGCCTGGGCCGCCGCCGTGACCGCGCCGCCCGAGCTGCGCCCCCCGCCGACGAAGCTCTTGATCTTCTGCTGCACGGCATGAACGGGGTTGGGCCTGCGGGTCGAGGGCGCCTGGACCGTCATCGGCCCGGTGTCGCCGACCCGGAACTGGGCGATCATATCGGACAGGGCGTCGGTCTCTTCGCGCAAGGAGTGGGCGGCGGCCGTGGCCTCTTCCACCATGGCGGCGTTCTGCTGGGTGACCTGGTCCATCTGGTTGACCGCCGCATTGACCTGATGCAGACCCGTGGCCTGTTCCTGGGCTGAGGCTGCGATCTCCGAGACCACGCCGTTGATCTGAGCGACCTGCTCGGCGATCCGGGCCAGGGCGCGGCCCGTCTGACCGACCAGGTCGACCCCTTGGGCCACCTGATCCGACGACGCTGAGATAAGCGCCTTGATCTCCTTGGCGGCTTCGGCGGAGCGTTGCGCGAGCGCACGAACCTCAGAGGCGACCACGGCGAAGCCCTTGCCGGCGTCGCCGGCCCTCGCCGCCTCCACGCCGGCGTTCAAAGCCAGGAGGTTGGTTTGGAAGGCGATCTCGTCGATCACGCTGATGATCTGACCGATCTGTCGGGAGCTGTCTTCGATCCGCGTCATGGCGCCGACCGCCTCGCGAACCACAGCGCCGGACTTTTCCGCATCCTCCTTGGCGACCGCGACCACCTTTCGGGCCTCGATGGCGCCGTCGGCGGTCTTCTTCACGGTGGCGGTGATCTGATCCAGAGCCGCCGCGGTCTCTTCCAGACTGGCCGCTTGCTGCTCCGTCCGCTTGGACAGATCGTCGGACGCCTGGGTGATCTCCAGGCCGCCGGAGCGCAGGCCATGGGTGCGCCCGACCACCGTCTTCATGGTCTGTTGCAGCTGGCTCATGGCGCCGTTGAAGTTGGCGCGCAACGTCTCATACTCGGGCGCAAAGGCCTCCTTCAGCTGGAAGGTCAGATCCCCGGCCGACAGCCGCTCCAGGCCGGCGCCGATCGAGGTCACCACCTGCGCCTGCTCCTTTGCGGTTTGGGCTCTCGCCTGTTCCGCTTTCAGCCGCTCCTGCTCGCTCAGGCTGCGCTGGGCGACGGCCTCGGCTTCCAACCGCTGCTTCTCAAGGCCGGCGTCCTTGAACACCTGCACGGCGCGGGCCATGCCGCCG
>Ga0116226_10003248_pt1 | contig 14330 bp, 7 predicted proteins | sample S1TSphfallax_FD_89692 | JGI IMG/M metagenome (GOLD analysis project Ga0116226, IMG submission 89692) | Host-associated microbial communities from peat moss isolated from Minnesota, USA - S1T2_Fa - Sphagnum fallax MG | ecosystem: Host-associated > Plants > Peat moss > Unclassified | place: USA...
GATCATCATTCATACTTAATTTTCATCTTATTACGGTGTTTTGAACTAAACCCTAAACCTTTCCCCTCATCACATGTAGACCTTCTACCATTTGAATAAAATACATTTCATGTTTTACACTTGGGGAAGGCTTGCTCTTAAGGGGCTCTCCTAATTTTCGAGCCTACAACCTAGAGGCTATGACCCTCATATTAGGGGAAGCCATGGGGAGCAAGCCTTCTCTTATACTTTATACGCACTAGGAGGTTTTCTTTTTATAATTGCTTTTTCTCTTTCTCTCCTAGGAAAAAAATTTATAGATTTGTTGATGCTTTACAAGGCCACAAAAATTGGAATAACACATGGAAAGCCATTGTTATGAGTTTGGATTTTGGATAAATATGTCAAAACATGGTGTTTGTTGGTGGAACTAATAAGGAAGAGACTATGCATGGGTGTAGAATTTTGAAATAAAATTATGCTCAAACTTCAACCAATGTGTGAATGTTGATAGTTGGAAATTTTTTAACACTAATTTTCATTATCTAAGTTGTTTTTTTTAACATAATTGTTAGTCATTTGGCCTTTTGCTTTGTTAAAAAGTTAAATAAAAGTTCAATTTGATAGTATCTTGCATATGTTGTGGCCACTTTCAACCATTAATATGAAGGAAAGGAGGTTGTATGCATAAAGATCTATTACATTTTAATTAACATTACAATTTCTACCAAGCCATAGTTGTAGCATTTACCTACACATGAAAAAGTCTTGGAATCTAACAAGTGCATTCAATGTTAAAAGGTCAGAAACCACCATTCTAAGGTGTTGATGAATGATGGTAGTCGTGAATTTGTAAACATGTGAAGATTATAACTTGTAAGCTTTAGATGTCAAGCACTTGATATTCAACTCTTGAACATTCAAGACAATAGTACCATGCTATATGTTACCATCCATTGATCTTTCATTTTTTTGAATGAAAACATCATATATCAATTATAAAAAGATGAACTTAAATGCATCTTATTTGAATAGCTATCATTGTGGGAAAGGATTCACATCTTATCTATAGTGTAGGTGATGAAAAATGGATGGAGGACTACAATTAAAAGAAAGCAGTTGCTTCATTTTAGCATCCATTTTGAATCACTTGATTCCATTGTTGTTGTTCAATTTAGAAATGTTGTTCAATAAAGATGTTGAAATTGAATGCCTTCATGTTCCAAAAGATCAAGGAACCCTAAGAAAAAACAACTTGAGAAAAAAAAAACTTTAATTTAGAACATCTGGTGCAAGTTGATGTGCATGCCACATGAACACAAAACTAGTTGTCTAAAGGAATCACAAATTGATAGTGGATATTGGGGTGAATACAATCAAAAAATAAACTTTAGTTTGGTTGATTCAAATTGATTCTTTTGGTTTGGCTATTCAAATTAGTTCAATTGGTTGAAGTTTAATGTTATGGGTCATTTTTGTCATCAATTAATATCTATCAAGGTTGAAACTAATTTTAAATGAACTTGTAGAATTAATAATAACCTTCTAATTGATTGTTATGAACATAAACATTTCACTTAACATTATTTAGAATTTGTAATGACTACAAAATTATAATCAAAGTTTTGAATATTTCCTTTTCTAGATAGCCCCATATTGAAATCAAAACAAAAAAGGAAAGTTGAAAATTATAATAAATCTCAAACATAATTATTGAATAAAAATGGGCACATGTAACTCAAATAAAGTGAAATGTGAATTTCATAAAAATGAAATGTGATGCATGTCAAAGAACAAGAAGATTGGCAACTCAAAGTCTTGCAAAGTTGGTCACAAGTCTTTTAGAAAAACCATTTATGAAATGGGGACTTGATTTTGTGGGGCCAATTAAACTAGTAGAAAGATATACAAGGAACAAATATATTCTTGTTGCCACAAATTATGCTACTAAGTGGGTGGAAACGACAATAGTCACAACAAAATTTATGTATGAATGCATATTAACTAGGTTTAGATGTCCTTTGATTATAGTCACAAATTAGGGAGTTCATTTCATTAATGATGCCATCAAGTATTTGATAGATCATTTTTTGATGAAACATGTGAGTTCCACAACTTATTATCCTCAGGGGAATGGGTAGGCTAAGTCTACTAACAAGGTATTCGAAACATTGTTGACCAAGTTAGTTAATGAAAATAGAACAAATTGGGATGAACATTTGTCTATAGTGTTATTTTCATACAAAACTACATACAAAATAGCAATAGGGTATACACTATATCAATTAATGTATGGATTACATCCATTAATGTTCATATAGTACATCATTCTAGTTGCTGGTGGAAATGAGAAAAAAAGTATTCCAGTGAGAGTTTTAACAAGAAGAATTACAAAGCTCAAGAAGTTACAGGAAACTAAAATGCATGCTGAAAAAATTGTAAGAATTCAACAATGGAATAAAACATTATGGAGTCAACAAAAGAATCCAAAAAAATAGTTTAATTTTGGTGATATGTTATGTGGTTTCCAAAGTACAATAATTCACACCTAAGGAAGTTTACTAGGAAATGGTTTGGACCATACAAAATACAATATGTGTTGCCAAATAACACTGTGTTATTGGTGACCATTGAGAAGTTTGAAACTAACCTTGTATTGGTCAATGTGAATAAGTTCAAACCTTATAAATACATGGAATTTAAAGTTTAAAAAAAATAACAACAAATGTCAATATATTGCAAACAGAATGCAAGTGGAATTCAGGAGGCGAATTTTGACACAAAGGAAGACGATGAAGGATGTGCAATACATAAACCATAAATGAAGAATGTTGAAGATAAAGAACAAATCATAAATCAAATAGTGAAAACAATTTTTATTTTCGATCTGCAAATTAACAATAATTGCAAAAGTGTGGGATTTGGGATGTAGAGATTTAAAGATGATATGTCATGTGTATCAACTAAATTAGTAGCAGTATTCACTTAATCATCAAGAGTATTTGCACAATCATTAAAATTCTTGGCAAAGTCAACAAAAAAATCAGTACAATCACCAAATGTGTTATCACAGTTAACAAATAAATGGGCACAATTAGCATAAAGTGTACAGGTAATATAGGGAGATTATGGATGTGGAGTAATTGAAAGATGAAATTTGCAACGTTCATTCATAATGATGATGTTAAGTGCTTCCACGTGGTTATACAAAGGACACACAAACTTGTAGTGATGGGTCGTATTAATTTTGAAGATCATGCGTTAATTAAAAGACAATGGACAGATGAAAATATGAATGTGACAAGCAAGATGTTCAAGGATGAGAAAAAATGGGGTAACCGTTGAAAACAATTTGCATTTGTTATTGGAAGTTGTGCGCATTTTCAAAATTTTGGAGTTCATAATAGTATGAGTGCAAAAAATGTAATTGAAAAACTACAGCAAATAAAAAAGGAAAAAGAAGCGCAAAGGAGTGAACACATATGAAAGCAAGAGGAGGAAGTGAAATTGTTGAGAAGAATAGAAGTAGAAGAGGAGTTGAGAATAATAAAAAAAGGAGTGTTGAATATTCAATTGTTGGTTGTAAGGTTGCTATCACATTCATCATCATCTTCGAAATGTGCAAAAGGGAAGGCATATAATGAGAAGATATAGTTTACACATATGATAATTCAAGACATAGATACAACTATAACATTTGTAGTTGAGTTTTTGCGCAGAAGCAAACGACGTTGGCATGCAAGAGAGCAAATAGGACCAAGAGTTACATCAGTAGATCTAGTGTGCATTAAAGTATCAGAAGAAGACGAAACTAAGGAGCAACATTTCGTGGAGGCATATATAATGTAGAAGGACACAAGGGAAGAAAACGTTGTTGCGAAGGAAGAACAACTATCCACATAAATGTAGTTGAAAGTATAACAATTCACAGAGGTGTAAACAATGGTAGAAGCACATTGAAGGGTGATGGAAATGTAATAGTGTGAAGCAAAAATGGTAGCAAAGAAAAGATGTGCAATCCTGGATAAAGCTACATTTCTAGAAAAAGGTATTCAAATTCCAGACCTTGAACAATTCATGTGGACATAGATGAAACAAAACTATGACAAACATGTAAAGCAGACGGAGAATTAGAAGTATATTGTTGAAGAAGAAAATTGGGCTTCTAAAGCAAGACTTGTTATTTTGTTTCTGATGGGGTGGGAAGCATTGATGCTTAATGTAATGTTGGAATTTTTGAACACATTCTTGATCAAAGGTGCATATATCTACTTTAGACACAAGGATAAAGCATATGTAATTAGCAAATAATTGATTGTAGATATTTTTGGAGTGTGTGTGAAAGGGTATGTACAAGAATCGAAAAGACAAGTCATTAAGTCATTAGTAATTCAAGCATGGCATTAGAGAGTTGTAGACTTGCACTTGCAATTTTTTTTGCAAATAAATGGAATGCAAATAATCTAGGTATGCCATACTTTATTAGATATCTTGCCATTATATTTGAGGTACAATATTTTAACAACAAAAGTGTTATTACATTGGTGAGAACAGAGAAGGGGCAATAGGTAGATTGGGCACAAATTATATTCAATAATATGTGTAGTGACCTCAATAGGTGTTATAAATATGTTAAGGAAAATAAGGGGGATAAGAAATATACTTGTCAATCTGCATTAATATTGGTAAAAAATTTTAATATTTGTTTGTGCATCAAAAGGACATTCCACATAAACCACTAGCCAATGTTAAAAAACTAGGGAAGAGATGTAAATAGCACTAGAGAACAAAAAGAAAGTTGCAACAGACTTTCGAATAAGTGTTCTTAAGAGGAATAATAGAGTTGAAGAAAGAAGAGCCTCAAGCTTAGGAATGAAAAGGGAACAAGATAACACAAATTTGAGGGCATAGAAAATGATGAGGGGTAGAGTGGAACCATCTACATTGCCAATAATGGTAAAGGCAATGCTAACATTGGTATAGGTAGTTAGACAAACTATACACTACCACAAATGACATTTCCATAGGAGATACAACTAAGGGAGTAGAGGTAGAAGATACCACAAATGACATTGCCACATGAGAAATAGTTGAGGCAGTAGAACCAAGGAGTTAAGAGGGAACATGTTGTTGTAAATGTTGAAATGTTTTGAACTTGTAGTGGTCTCCAAGTTCAAAACATTTCAACATTTACAACATTTGTAATAACAATAATAGTAGACACAAGAAAGTCTACGGGCTATTGAATTCCAAATGGAGAAAGTGGCGACACAACCTACTTTTGAAGAGTTCAAACCAATAGAATTACAAATACCACCTAGTATGCCAAAATCTACAAAGGGATTCCCATTTGAATTTGAATTGGGGAGAATAACGGTTTAGGAGTTGGGATCATTTGCAAAAGGATCTGGAGATCCTATGACATAAACAAGTATACCAAAGTCTATGGAAGAGGTAGTTGCATATGAAAGCAGATAAAGCATTTAAGTTATTTCAAACCATGGCAATTGTGAATTTGAATATGGAGAATTTGATTATGGAGGTGAACATTTTGAAAAATAGATTGGTTACGGGGGAGAAGGAGAAGGCAATGTTACAAAAGGAATTGGATAAGGAGAGAATTTTTTAGAAAATGGCATAAAAGTAATGTGGAAATTTGGAGGAAGAACATGGCAAAGGTTGAGCAAAAAAATTAAGTGTTCATTAAAAAACTACGAGATGAGAATGAGGAGCTCAAAGGTAGCACAACACGGCTGAAGCCGTACAATGAAGAATTATAAAATTTAAAGCAAAAGGTTAAAATCTAGGAAACCACAAAGAGGAAGTGGACAAAGGCATTTTTTTTCATAAGAAACAACATGAGGCTTTGGATAGTTAGGTGAAAACATTGACTAAAGAAAAGAAGGAGTAAAATGTTCCAACATATTTGGAATTGATAAATTTGAAGAATGTATCTCTATTATAGTCTGAAAAACTTAGAAGAAAGACAACATAGGTAGAAAAAGAACAATTAATGGTGGACAAAAAGGAGTATCAAAGAACTCTACAACACTTGCAAGCACAATTGGAGAGGGCACAAGAATAGAAAATGAATTTGGATCCAATTGGTATCAAAAAAAGACTAGAGGATTATGAACAAATGTTATAATATTATACCCCGATGAAGACGAAGAATAAGATGAAAGATTTTGAAGCAAAATCTAAGGAATGGTGGGAGGTTGTAAAGGAATATTTTACAAAGGAGTTGGACAAAAAATTGGCTCAACATAGAGTTGATGAAAAGATTATGAAATACAAGTTGGAAGCTTATCAAAAAAAAATTCTAGATTTCATCTATGGCAATCCAACAAGTATAGAGGTATCGTGCCAAGATGAAGAGATAGAAGTATGGCTTAATGGAATAGCTCAAGAAGAGAAAGTACATATTGAGGAATCATAGGACCTCATAAGTGGAGTACTTCAAAAGGAGGAGGTACAACCAAAGTTACCACATGACCTTAGAGGAAGGGGTTAGGCAAAAAAAAAACAAAGGGAATTCAAGAACAAGAAAAGGTGGAGGCTATTATAGCACCAGAAGAAAGGATATCTAAGGTATAACATTTCGAAATTGAACCACAAACTGAATTAATTGGGGAGGCAATCAAAACTACAAACCAAAATGTAGATATAGAACCACTGGTTTTTGTGTAGATTGGGATAACATAAATGTAGCAGGGGAAACATATGTTTGAAAGGATATGGAATAATCTCATTTCATTTCAGTCATTTTACAAGGATTTCTGGGATGAAATCTAAAGGACAAAAGGGGTAATGCTGAGGGGGTAGGATGAGTATGTGATTTTGGATGAATAAGGTAATTGAGATAAGGACTGATCAGGGAACTTTGTTAGTTTTAATTTTCAATTTTTGTTGTTTTGATCATGATGATGTGACTTGGGATAGTTCAAAAGGTTAAAGTTTTAGAAAACATGAAGAAGGAAGATGAGACATGGGAGTTTTTAAAATAGGAAGAGTTGTAGGTATTTGCAGTAGAAAACCATAGACTATATTTTGACATAGCACAAATTTTAAGTGTTTTTTTAGATTTTTTTCAACAAAACATGGGATTATGTTATAATTTGGATTCATGTTTTTCAGCAATACAAATAAGCATAGACTTCTACAGTGAATTCTATGTTCATCTTTTGTGTGAATTTTTTGTAGTATTAGATTATGATGAAATGAATTGTAATATTGTTTTTGGAGTTTTTTACAATGTATTTTGAAGTGTAGATTCTAATTATATGCAATAACCATGAATCTGATGTTGGAATGAATGGTAGTGTTAAGTTTCTTGAGACTTAAGATAAGAATAGTGCATGTATGCATGTGAAATGCAAATTTGTTGTTACAATAGTGTGAAATATTCTACAAGAATTTAAATTTCATTTATACCAAATAACAACATATCAAATGTCTTCACAAAACATTCCATCAATTGAAAACTATATTTTTTCTAACTGCTAGAATGTTTCAAACTTTATAATAATAAGAACAAAAAAAACAAAATGATGTTATACATAATGTGTTTCATAAAAAAATAACAAATTTCAAATTAAAAAGAACTAATATTTCTTTATTCATCCTTTATATATTTTTAAACAATAGGTGCATAAGAATTATATATGTAATATTTAAGATTTGTTAACAACAATAACCTTGTGTCAAATGGCTTCACATATCCCACTCAAATTTCAAATTTCAAATTTGTGTGGGAAGTTGTAACTTAATTGCACACTAATTGCAAAAGCGTTTAATTGATAATTAGTTACAACAAAGTAGAAAGTGCTAGTTCTAATGAACAATGGCAATGCACACACGTGGCATGATCATATGTGAAAGTTATACAATAGTTACAAAGTAGTTGCCAATTAGATGTTAATTATATCATAGTTGTCATTTACAACTCTTGTGCAACTTGCCCACAAAGTCAAAATATAATGAACTACCTTCATATATACAATGTGTACATATATTCATATAGGTACAACTATGCAACTACATTCAAACTTTGTGAATTAATGATGTGGCATTTTATTTTTTGTTTCATATTTTCATGAATAGTTGCAGTGTAATTGCACACTAGTTGTTTTGAACTAATTAGTTGCATGGTGGTGTGGTTTTCATGGACATAATTTTCTCATAGTGAAATGCATGGCAAAAAAAAACCAAATGCATCACACCAAGTTTGATTTGTTGATGTTCTTATACTAACCTTGCAAACACACTAACTATGTAAATAATTGATGGGTCTCCATTGGCAACATTCACATATGGTTGAGGTGGAATTATTTCCATGTGAATAATCATCAACTTCACATTATTTGAGGAGGCTCCATTGTGTTTCAACTTTTCCATGCATGTAATTTTTTTTTTGTTGCAAATGTAATGTGTTTTCATATGATATTTTCATCTTCTAAGTTGACAAACAATTTTCTTTTCCATCTTATGTGACATGAGGCAGCAAAATAACCTTGTTTTGCATGACCTTGCTAACCATAATGTAAATTATAACATGTTCAAAACAAGTGTGTTGCAATTGCTTTCCAGAAAACAATGAAAGTTCTAATTCCTTTGGATCTAGGGATTTGAGAACCTCATATCAGCATTCTCAAATTCCTTGTCTTTATGGTCTAATTGTCTTTTAAACACCATCATGTTAAACAAGCCAAAAGTTATTGGTGACCTTGCTTGTATAATGTTGTTTACAGACCCTTCATGTTTAACATGTAATTCCACCCTCTTATAGGAGATCACACATTTTAAAATTGTTCAATTTAACTACCTTGTTCATTTTCAAAGAAATCATTACTTGAATATTTTAGGAAACACTTGAAATAAAAATATTGTTTTAATATGCTATGAAATAATGATATATTCTAATACTATATTTGAAATATATTTTCATAATGAATTATAGGCCCCTTATTTACATGTAATTAAATAAAATATTTTATTATTTAAAAATAAGTTGCACCCTATATTGTTTTGCATGTTGATTGGATTAAAATGGAATTGATTTCCCCATGTCTTCATTTTGATTAGAAAATCTGGTCGAATTTATTGTAGGCCTTGGTTACTAAAGTAACATTTCTTTTACTAATTTAATTTATTAAAATGGCCTTTTTATCATCTTGTGACATTTAGTCAAATTGGACAAAAACAAACACCTTTAGTATAAAAAAAAGTTAAGGTTGTAAGGTGCAAACATGGTAAAATAAACAAAAAGTACTATTATCAAAAAAAATAATTTTTTTCATATAAAAATAATCATTGAAACGGGTGAAAATCAAATAGAAAAACCGTGTGTCTTGAACTATTACATTTAAAACAATCTACTCCCAAAACATTAGGGACAAATAAGTTTTGAAGGTAGACAATTCTCATTTTGTTTACTAGATGGTAAATTCATGGTTAAGGAGCCTTCAACACAAAATCCATAATGAAATATATTTATACAAGGTTGGGATATAAATAAAATTTTACTTTGAAAAGGACCATACAAAACATATTTGAATTGTTATTGTTAAATCCTACTTAGCACATCTTTTAGAAAAATTCGAAGGATCCTTTTGTATTTAAAAAACTTATTGAAAACCTAATTTTATGACATAGAATTTGAAAATTATGCACAATAACGAAAATAATAATAATTTATCATTCACGTAAAAAATCCAATATTTAATTATTTTATGACGGATTTTTTTTGTTATTTATGTTTACTTTCCAAGTAAACAAATAAGGCAATAAAATTGCTCACTTTATATTGCTTAAACCTTGTACTCAAATGGGACATATGAATTTTGATATAAATGTAATTATCGCAATTCATTGCAATATTTTAGGTGCACATTTATTGTTTCATACATAACATTCGTTATTTAAAAAAAACAAATCTATTGATGAAGCCTTGATATATAGTCTCATATGTTTTCAAGTGTTAAACAAATGCATAATTTTAAAATCAATCCACAATAGCACCAAATTGCACGTTGTGGGGAATTTGAAGTGATTAAATGTGTATTGCCACACAAAAAATAATGAAGTATTAAATAAGCACAATAACATTTATTCAGAAACATGATTAAATCCTTCAACCTCATCATTAGTTGACAAATAATTTATTCAACTTAATTCACCATTTTCAATTGGTCCCTAAATTTAAAAAATCATTAACTTAATCTCCTAATTTCTTATTGTCATCCCCATCCTTTGCAATTTTGCATATACCACAATTAAACAACATTTTGAAAATCATGTTTTAGCTCTAGTTAATTCATGTTTTACAAATGTTATGGATGCTTTACTACACACTAGGATTAGTCAACCCAATTCTTTATCAATACTCATGTTCCTTGAATCACACCCTAATGACATAGTGCTTTTATTTTTTGACAAATATTCATTAAATTCTTCACACTAATAAATCCTTTTTTGACCTTTTTTCACTAACTATTTGAGCAAGTACAACACTTGAAACTTGGTAAATCACTTTTGTCACTATCTTATAATTTAAAAATAAAATAAAAGGATATTTTGGGTTTGTTACGGAATAATAGAATATTAAAAGAATATTTTATTAAAATTAAGAATATCCTAGTTATATTTTAAGTATATTTGTATAATCCAATTCAAAACAGCTTATTGAAATCTCAATAAATTATAAATTATATATATGCAATAAGTTGCACCTTATATATTTTTGCAAGTCATTTGGAAAAAAATGAAAGTAATTTCCCTTGGTTCACAAGTGGTGGAAGATATGATTAATGGCAACAAATTAACTTTTGAAACACATGCAAACCATAATTCAATTATTGAACAATGGAGGAAACTTTTCATAGTGTGGCTTTAATTTCATGGGTGAACAAGAATTGAAAGTGTGCCATATGTTGAATTTGATTCACCTATTTTGATATTTACAAAATAATTAGTTTTCACTAATATAAAAGCATACTTGCTTTCTATTACAAATTGAGTTTATTAAAAATACATCATTTAAAGTGTATCCCCTTCTCCCATTGGAAATCTTGAAGTTTTTACACATGTTGTCCTTCTAAATCCCACCAACCTACCTAGGTATAGGTGGGTGTACACACAAAACCAAAATGATTTCTTTTGTGCCTTGGTTAAAACAATGGGCAAGGCAATCAAGTTGGTGTGGTAAAACATAATCAAATATCTAAGGAAAAATTTCCCAGATTCATGATTTACAAAACCTACATGATTGGGAAGGAATTTTTTTAGGTGCTAAAAAAATAGATCCTTCATTAGGCCTTGTATGATGATGATCATGTCATAGTCATGGACATTGTCGTTTAGGCTCCAACAATGGCTCCCATTCCTTGAAGGATAAGATTGACTTAATTTGTTGTTGTAAATAAAATTTTACCAAAATTAGTTGTGGTTCGTGTTGGGTTAACGACAAATCAATATGCTTATAATCCAAATGTGAACATAAGTTTTTGAATGTTCATCAATTTGTTGGATGGTCACTTTTCCTCACTTTCCCAATTCTTCACCATTTAGTTATGACAATTCATTTGTTTGTCATGATATCTAGCCACATCCAATTTCATTATTGTGTACATATGTATTGGATTGACAAAACTTGTACAATGATTTTTTAAAAACTTGAATCATATCAAAATAAACAAAACATGGACAAAATGAAGCATATAGTTCATTCCTTGTAGAATTGTCAAGCAATCATGAATTACTTCCTTATTTTCATACATCCATGCTTCACATTACATACACAATATCATATAAACATGACATCCAAGTCAAAATTCACTAACCCTTAATAAGGTTTTTGTTTATCCATAGAACCAATAACAATAAAAAACATTTTAAACAATTTTTTGAGCAATGAAATTCCATGTTCACCATATTCTATGCTATATCAAAGCATTTCATCAAATGTATTCATTTGGAACATGCAACAAATAGAAATAAATAATAGAACACCTTCAAATCCATCGACATAATTTTTGATAGTGTTGTTAATGTTTTAAAGCCTTTGTTCACTTTTGCCACAGAAGGTTCTTTTTATGAACTTGAAACTGGTAAGAAAAATTCATATCATGTTGATTTTTTAAAAACTCGTACATATAGTCACACAAATATTTAGTGTCTAATTCAAATTTTGATTCCTTTTCATTTTCTCGACGTTTTAATGAGTAGGTGAATTAGAATAGTCACTATGAATATGCATGCAATACCTCATTCAATTTGATTTCCTAGTAAAATGTAAATAATGTGTTTTGTTAAAATCAAATCCAATGGAAGATTTATTCACACACTTGAATTATAGAATTTTTTTTAGTAATGTAATTCCATATTCGATCATTTGTTAATAAACTTGACAAATTCTAAACTCCTTGTTTTAAAACATGGGAAGATTATCACCTTTCATTTGATGTTTTTTCTGGTTTAGAAAACATAGGTTGAAGGGAACCCACCTTAGGAATTTGTGTTTTATTGAAGATGTTGGTTTAAAAAATACATTCTCCATTTAACCCCATCCTTTATTTTATCAGTGTTGTTAATTTATGTTAAACACAACAATAATTGTAATAATTACAAATCAAAGTTTATAAAACACTATTATAGGTGTTAGTTGTTGATAATGTTCAAATTAATGTTCTCACTATTGATGCACACACTTGTTCCGATTTCTATATCTTGATGCCACTTAAACCTTAATGCTTACCCCCTTACATTCTTTTGGTCCTATAAGTTTTGTCTTTTGTGAAGTCATTTTAACAAGAGCTTTTTGGTGAGGATTCTAATGTGTCATTTAGTCAACTTTTGTGATTGTATGGGGGACAATTGTGTTTGAGCTTGCAAATCTAGACATCTCTTCATGATGAAGCTTGTGCAAGTAATAAGTTGGCATGAAAGACCATTATAAAACCGAAAGATTCAAAGCAACATGTATGTTGAACTTGCACAACAAGCATACCCAAGGGTTTTATTTTGCATACCCTATGTGAACAACACAAACACTCAACTAGCCATTGACCCATCCTCATAGGTAGATAATAATCAACATGATTGATTAGTGATAAAATTTGATTGAAAATCGACAACAAACAAGTTACAAACAATTGAAAAAAACACTTGAAAACTTGGGTTTGGATTTCAAGAGGCATTCACTTATCCTTGTATTTGACAGACAAACATAAGAAACTCAAAAGAAATTGTCAATCCACTAGTATGGGCATTAAATTGCACCCTACAACTATAACATCTTAAGTGTTTTCTAACTAAAGTTTCTTCCTAATTGAAGCTAATGTATCCTTGCAAATGATAATTTCTTCTTCAAGAATATGATATGATTTAGAGGGTTTAGGGTTTAGAAACTTGTTGCCAAAGAAATCTTCTTAATCTAACATAATATGAGAAACTTATTAGAATTCAAAAGCTTTTGCCAAATCTAACATTTATTCATTTTTAGCAAGTTTGACTAATTTTCATAAATTATTTTCAACTTCGTAAAATACCTTTCCAAAGGCAATAAAAAGCTAGGGTTTAAATCTAAGGCTTAAAATTTTCAGCCTTTGAGAAATATTAATCCACTAATAATAATCAAATTCCAATGTTTGAAGCAATCTATCAATTCCACAGTTTTTTTTTCCCAGTTTTTTTAATTTTTAATTTTTTAAATATAGCTTTTAGGCTTCTTTTTTTCAGTTTTGATTTTTTTTAATTCAAAAATTAAATTTTAACCCAGATGGATGAAATGCATTGTTGTGAAGGAACAGTTGGATAGATTAGGGAAGGTTCTAGACATCTATGAGATGCGAATTCTCCTTGTAGTTCTAGGCTTGTTGGAGTTCAACTTCCTCGTTTGCTTTTTTTCTTTGAACAACTAAAGTTTTTCTTTCTGCACTACACATATCTCTCACACATCAACACAAAAAGAAAATGAGATTTGAAAATCATAGATCTTTGGAAAAAATCTCCTTTTACTCAAATAAAATATGATCAACTTTCAATCAATGCAAGTAATCTTTAAATTCATTGCAATAAGACTAGTCATAATTAACAAATACGTTGATATCATCAACCTTAAGCTCTCAAACTACAACTTGACAAACATGCTCAAGAACAAAGACCTTGCACAAGCCTCCAAATGCACTTTGATCACACTACGCAAATACTAAAAATGAACAATCACTCTGTCGGGATCTCCTATGACTAAGACCCAATCTGCCATGACAATGCAAAAAGAAATAGCTCAATTTTGCAAAAGAATTTAGCTCAATTTTGAGCACTATGGGATCTTCAACCTTGGTGATGGTGAC
>Ga0116226_10003249_pt1 | contig 14329 bp, 12 predicted proteins | sample S1TSphfallax_FD_89692 | JGI IMG/M metagenome (GOLD analysis project Ga0116226, IMG submission 89692) | Host-associated microbial communities from peat moss isolated from Minnesota, USA - S1T2_Fa - Sphagnum fallax MG | ecosystem: Host-associated > Plants > Peat moss > Unclassified | place: USA...
ACGAGCACGGCGATCGAGGGGCGCTTGAAGTATTACCTTCCCTATCGCGCGTCGATCACCGGCGTTTATCGCTACTACCGGGATACCTGGGGCATCATCGGCGACACCGTCGAGATCGATTACACCCATCCGGTCAGGAACAAGTGGATCTTCGAAGGACGGGTTCGCTACTACAAGCAGAGCCATGCCGTTTTCTATGCCGACATCTTCCCCTACGCGGATGCGCAAAACTTCGAGGGGCGCGACAAGGATCTGGCGGCTTCCGAGAATTTGACGATCGGTGCCAAGGCGACGTACGCCTGGTTACCGGACGGCTGGAAGGTGTTCAAGCGCAGCACGGTGACCGCCGACATCAGTCAGGTACGCTTCAAATATCTCGACTTCCGCGACATCAAGGACTACAACGACACGCCCGCGGGTGGTGACTACGCCGCCGGCGCCGAGCCGCTCTACCATTTCAACGCGATGATCTATCAGGTCTATTTGTCGGCCTTCTTCTGAGCGAGGGCGCGCCCTTCGCGCCGCCACCACACCAGGAGCATGGGCGCGAGCGCCGCGCAAATCGCGATCGTGTCCGCGACCCAATCCCAGACATCCCGATCGCGGTGCACGATGGGCAGACCCTGGACGAACTCGATGAGTGCCCCGAATGCGGACAGGGAAGCGGCGATCAGGAAGAGATTTCGGCGCGGAAAGGCCGCCGCCGCGAGGCCGGTCAGCGCGTAGAACGCAATGAAATGCTCAGCCTTGTCCCAAGGCACGAGCTGCACGGCTTGATGCGGCGGTATGACCGCGCTGTAGAATGTGAAGAGCAGCGCCGACACGAAGGCGAGCTGCGCCAGGCGAACGAGAATGGCGATTCTGGGCATGAGTTTCCGAAATCAAGAGAGCATAGCAAACATGAGTGACACGATATCGCGTCGCGCCATCCTCGCGCGCATGGGCGTCGCCCTTGGCGCCGGCGTGACCTGGAGCGCAGGCGCAGCCTTGCAGTCCGCCGAGGCCTACGGCGATGCAGCGACGCCCGCCGCGCTACCCCATCTGTCCCCGTCCGATCCGGCCGCGGTCAAGCTGTCTTACATCGAGGAAGCGGGCCATGTGGACCTAAAAACACATCCGGATTACGTGGCGGGAAGCGTCTGTGACAACTGTTTGCTGCTCCAGGGCAAACCCGGCAATACCTACCGACCCTGCACCGTGTTTCCCGGCAAACTCGTGAAGATCAGCGGCTGGTGCAGCTCTTGGACCGCCGAGATGTAACACCACGCGCGGCGCTGCCGGCCTCGCGGCCGAGCTCAGCGACGGGCGTCGCGGACCTGGGCGCCGATCGCAGGGAAATCCGTGAAGAAACCATCGATGCCGATCGCAAGATAGCGCTCGATCTCCTCAGCCAGCCGACCGTGGCTCCCGGGCGCGTCGCCGATGCGCAGATCCTCAGGTAAAAATTCGTTCTCGGCGCGAAACGTCCAGACATGCACCTGCAGTCCCGCGGCATGCGCCGCCCGCACGCCCTCGGCCGTGGCGAGCGGTTTGTAAATGCCGATCGCGTCGGCGTAAGTCGCCGTCTCCGGCAGATCGCCGAGATCGTGCTCGAGCAACTGCACGAGCGGCAGGCGCGTGAGCCCGCGCAGCAGCCGTAAATTGGCAGGATCGAACGATTGAATGAAGACCGGCGAGCCCGGCTCGGCGTACCCATGGCGATCGAGCGTACGCAGCACCGGCAGTTCCAGCGGCAGGCCGAGCGCCGTGAAATGCGCCGGATGTTTGGTTTCCGGATAGACGCCGATGGGCGCGCGACCGCGACGCTCGAGATTGGTGTCCGTGGCCAATTCCAGGATCTCGTCGAAGGTCGGCACGGTGTAATGGCCGTCGAACGCCGTATTGGCGGGCCGCAATTCGGGCAGACGCTCGCGCGCCCGCAACGTCTTGATTTCCGCGAGCGTGAAATCCTCGGTGAACCAGCCGGTCAGCGTCTCCCCGTCGATCGTTTGCGTCCGGCGTCGAGCAGCGAATTCCGGGCGATGCGCCACGTCGGTCGTTCCGCCGATCTCGTTTTCATGACGAGCGATGAGTACGCCGTCGCGCGTCATGACGAGATCCGGTTCGATGTAGTCGGCGCCCTGGGCGATCGCGAGCCGATACGATTCGAGCGTATGCTCGGGACGTTCTCCGCTCGCGCCGCGGTGAGCAATGACGGTCACGGGATCCATGGGCACCTATTTATTTTGGTCGGGTTCCACCTTTAGTGTACCTGCTAGAGTCGCGCAAATCGCAGCCGACGCCGCGAAGCCGTCCTCGCGACGGCCCCCGCAGCGTCGGCCCACGACGCGGTTCAATGCGGCGTCGGCGGCAAACCGTCGCCCTGCTCGAATGCGGACATTGGCAAGGTGCTGCCCGGTGTCCAGTGTGCACGACTCAGGGACCGATTCGCGCTGTCACTGAAGTAGGCGGTCGGCTCGGCGGCCAGCGATGCCCCCAAACCGAACAGGGCTGCCGCGACCATGAGGACCTTACGCCGAAGGCGCTTCATCGGACTTGACGCACATGCGGGGGCGCCACCGGCGGCAAATCATAAGTAACGGCGCTTTGCGTGTGCGGAGGCGCCGCGGGCGGCAGATCATAAGCAGCGGCGCTTTGCGTGTGTGGCGGCGCCGCGGGCGGCAAATCATAAGTAACGGCGCTTTGCGTGCGCGGCGGCGCCACGGGCGGCAGATCATAAGCAGCGGCGCTTTGCGTGCGCGGCGGCGCCACGGGCGGCAGATCATAAGCAGCGGCGCTTTGCGTGTGCGGCGGATGAACCGGCTCGATGTCATGTCGAACGGGGGCCGCGGACGCTGCGGCAGACAGAGCGGTGCTTGCGAGGACGGCGAACAGAATCGTTTTCATTGAGGATCTCCTGAGATGAAGGTCCGGAATTGGACCTCTCATCGACAATAGCGACACGCGAAGGCGAATCCCCTCACGCTTGGGCGAAGATCTTTTGGCGTCGCGGAAAACTGTGCGAGAATGCCCTTACATGCGGCTTTCGCTTAAGGAATCGCCCTACAAATGCGTCCCACGGGGCCCCTCACGACGGATACGAAGAAGGCGCAATCGGTTAGCAACCTCACCCAGTTGTTGACCGAATGGGGCGCGGGCGAACCTCAGGCGCTCGAACGGCTCACGCCACTGATCTACGAAGAACTGCGCCGGCTCGCCCACAGTTATATGCGCAGCGAGCGCAGCGGCCACACGCTGCAGGCGACCGCCGTCGTCCACGAGGCCTTCATGCGCCTCGTTCAGGGCAACGTCTCCCTGCAGGACCGGACTCATTTGTTCGCCGTCGCCTCGCGGCTCATGCGTCGCGTACTCGTGGACCATGCCAAGTCCCGAGGCCGCGAGAAACGCGATGGCGGCCTGCGCGCAACCTTGACCGAGGACCGCGACGCGCGGGTCCCGGAGGCGGGCTTCGATATCGTCTCCCTCGATGACGCGCTCGAGGGCCTCTCGCACGTGGAGCCGCGGCTCGCCCAGGTCATCGAGTTACACTACTTCGGCGGCCTGACCTACGATCAGGTAGCCGTCGCGGTCGGCATCTCGACCGCCACGGTCCACCGCGACATCCGGCTGGGACGCGCCTGGCTGCTCAACGAAATCGAAGGCACGAATCGCCCATGATCGCCGGCGAGCGTTGGCAACGCGTCGAGTCCCTGTTCGGAGAACTGATCGCGCTCGATGCAACGGAACGACAGAGACGGCTCAGCGTGATCGGCGCGGAAGATGCGCAGCTGCGCTCCTCGGTCGAATCCTTGCTGGCCTCCGACGCGCGTTCGGAGGATCGGCTAGCCGAGGCGATCGGCGCGGCCGCCGAATCGCTGCTCGAGAGCCATCAGGACCGACTCCTCGGCAAGACGGTGGGCGACTACCGGGTGACCGCGATTCTAGGGCATGGCGGCACGAGCACTGTTTATTGCGGCGAAGGCCCGACAGCGAAGCATCCGCCACGGGTCGCGCTCAAGGTACTGCACCAAGCCGCTCTGCACCCGCGCATGCGCAGCCGACTGCACAGCGAGCGCCAAATCCTGGGCGCGCTGGATCATGCCTACATCGCGCAATTGCTAGGCAGCGGGGATCTGGAGGACGGCACGCCCTACCTCATGGTGGAGTACGTCGACGGCGAGCCGCTGCACGAGTACTGCGATCGCCAGACGCTATCCTTGCGCGAACGCCTCGAACTGTTCGTCAAAATTTGCGAGGCCGTGCAGTTCGCTCACCGCAACCTCGTAGTGCATCGCGACATCAAACCCGCGAACATCTTGATCGAGCGCAAAGGCACACCGAAGCTCCTGGACTTCGGAATCGCCAAACTGCTGGCCCCCGAGAGCCTCGCGCATACCCTGGCCGTGACGCGTCTACAGGAACGGATCATGACGCCGGAAAATGCGGCTCCGGAACAGGTACTCGGGCGTCCGATCACCACGGCGACGGACATTTACGCGCTCGGGGTCTTGCTCTACCAGTTGCTGAGCGGTCGCTCGCCCTACCGGCTGACGAGTTTCAGCCAGCTCCAGCTCGAGCGCGCGATCTGCATGGACGATCCGGTGCGGCCCAGCCAGATGGTGATTTCCAAGCTGAGCGGCGAGTCGGAGGCGGATCGCAATCGCATCGCCGGGCGCCGCGGCCTGACACCGGCCAAGCTGCGGGCCGAACTGAGCGGCGACCTCGATGCCATCGTCGCGATGGCCATGCGGAAGGAACCCGAACGCCGGTATCCGTCGGCGCAAGCCTTGGCCGAAGACGTTTTGCGGCATCTGTCGCGCCGCCCGGTCACTGCACGCCAGGGCGACTGGCGCTATCACGCCGTCAAGTTCGCACGGCGCAATTACGTCGCCGTGCTGGTCGTGCTCTCCATCGTCGCCGGTCTCATGGCGGCGGCCGGGCTCACGCTTTGGGAAAATCATCGCATAGCGCTCGCGCGCGACGCGGCCGCGCAAGAGCGCGATCGTGCGCAGCAGGTCTCGGCATTTCTGGTCGATGTCTTCTCCCAGGCCGATCCGTTCAAAGCCCAAGGACATGAAACGACGGCGAAAGATCTCCTGGACCGGGGTGCACAGAAAATCGTCGGCAACCTCAGCCTGCATCCGGAAGTGCGCGCGGAATTGCTCGAGAGCATCGGCCTGGCCTATCGGCGCCAGGGCCTCTCGGACTCCGCGGTCGGCCTGTTGGAACAGGCAGTCCAGATCCGCCGTCAGCAGCAGCCCGTGGACAATAGACGGCTCGCGGCGGCCCTCGCGAACTTGGCCGACGCGCTTGGCGATGCGGGCCGCCTGCCATCGGCGGAAGCTTCACTGGTGCAGGCTCTCGCGCTGATGCACCGGGAAGACGACGCCGACGCGCTCGAGACGGAGGACATCCTCACGCAGTACGGGCATCTCGCGCTCGACGGCGAGAGTCAACCCGAAAAGGCGCTCAACCTGTTCAATCAGGCCCTCGCCATCGCGAATGCCCACCCCGAATTTCCGGCCTTGCAGCGCGGCGCCATCATGAACGGGCTTGCAACTACCGCGCTTTGGGATGGCAATTTCCAACTCGCCGAAGGCTACCAGCGGGAGGCGCTGGCGATCGTTGAGGCGAACACCGCGCATGACTACCCGGATCGCGCCGTGCTCATGGCGAGCTTCGGCTTCACACTCGCGAAACTCGGCAAGTACGCCGAAGCGGAGCGCAACCTGCGGGAGGCGCTCGACATCGATAAACGCGTTTTCGGACCGGACGACCGGCATATCGCCGCCATTCAGTCGACGTTCGGCGACGTGTATGCACACCAGGGCGATCTGCCCCGCGCCATCGAGGCGGCTACGGAAGCGGTCACGATTTCCACACAAAGCTACGGCAAGAGTCACTACCTGACCGGCTGGTACCTCGAAGGGTTGGGGCGGCTCTATTTAAAATCCGGCAACGTCGCCGCGGCCGAGGCGAATCTGCGCGACGCGCTCGCCATCTATGCAGCATCCCTGCCGGCGCGCCATCTGTACAACGCCGGGGCCCACGGCGAACTCGGCGAGATCTACCTGAAAAAAGGCGATCTGCCCGCTGCCGAGACCGAGATGCGTACGTCCTTGGACATGACACGTGCGCTCATGGGTGAGGACAATTGGCGTACGGCGCGGGCGAAAGCCGGTCTCGGCTGGGTCTTGATCTCGATCGGCAAATTTTCCGAAGGCGAGGCCTTGCTCAGGGCCGGACAGGCGGAGCTGCTCAAGAGTTTGGGTGCGCGCGATGAAGCGGTTCAACGGGCAACGGAGCGCCTGGCAGAGTATTATCGCGCCCATCATCGCGACGACGAGGCCGACAAGACATTGGCCGCACTCGCGATTAAATGACCGCTGGGGGAACTATCGGCTCGCGTCCGGGTCCCCTTCCACGTGTTCCGTTGCTTGCGCGTTTGCGAGGAGTGTCGATGATCAAGGGGAAACTGAGCGTCTTGGTGCTGAGCTGTACGGCGGCGTCCATGCTGCTGCTCGCTGGTACGAATGCCGCGCTCGCCGGGACGCGGCGCGAAGACGCCTGTCTGCTGACTGCGACAGCGGTCTTGCAGGAGGTTGAAGGCATGCCGGATCAACGCTTGCCGGATCTGCTGCTACAGCGAGCCTATGGGATCGCCGTGATTCCCGACGTCGACAAGGTAGCGTTCTTTTTCGGCGGTCGCCGCGGCAAGGGTGTGCTCGTGGTGCGCGACACCTTGACTTCACCCTGGAGCAACCCGAGTTTCATCAGCCTGACCGGCGGCAGCTGGGGTCTGCAGGTCGGCGCGCAGAGCTCGGATATCATCCTCGTGTTCACGACAAAGGCCGGAATCGAGGGCATCGCGGGCGGCAAGCTGACGCTCGGCGCCGATGCCTCCGTGGCGACCGGCCCCGTCGGCCGGCAGGGGTCGGCAGCAACCGACTTGAACTTCAACTCCGAGATCTATTCATACGCACGTACGCGCGGCTTGTTCGGAGGCATCGCCCTCGACGGCAGTGTGATCAAGATCGACTCTTCGGCGAACGAGAACTTTTACGGCAAGGACGACGTCACCGCCTCCGAAATCTTCTCCGGCCAGGCGCCGGTCGCGCCGGAATTCGCGCAGCGCTTCCTCGCGCGCCTGGCGCAATCCACGGGTGGGGTACCGCGCTCTTCACCGGTCCCGCAGGCCGATCAGTCCGCGAACCCGGGCGCCGCTGCCCAGACCCCGGCGAGCAGCGCACCGCGCACCTATCCGCTGGAGCAACAGCAGAGTCAGAGTGTCGAGCATTCGACGAACTGAGGCCGGGGGACTCCTCAAAGCCCCATGCGCTGCAGTTCCGGCTGCTTGTCGATGAACTGATGCTTGAGCGCTGCGCCGACGTGCAGCGTCAACAGCGCGTACAGCGCATAGCCGCACCAGGTATGCCACGCGCCGAAGGCCCCATGCAGGGTTTCGCGCGTGGCGGGATCCAAATGCAGGATATAGGGGATGCGCGGCCACTCGAATAGCTTGAACAAGCGCATCGGGTGGGTCGCGGCATCCTTCCAAGCCGAGTCGTGCATCCAGCCCGTCACGGGCAAGGCAATGATGATCAGATAAAACACCGCATGGCCCGTGTGCGCGGCGATGCGCTCCCAGCGCGGATAGCTCGCCGGCAGCGGCGGCGGTACATGGCTGACGCGCCACAGCAAGCGCAGCAAGACGAGACCGAGCACGGTGATGCCGATCGACTTGTGCGTGTCGATGACCGGGCGCACCCAGGCATCGGGCAGCCAGTCGGCCGACAGAGCCGCGATGACGTTGGCGATGATCAAGGCGGCGATCAGCCAATGCAGGACTACCGCCACCCGCGTGTATCGGGCCACCGGGCCGGCGGCCGGGCGCGCCACAGACGCGCTCATCGGGCGTTGGCCTCGGTCAGCGGCAGGCTAGGAGTCACGCCCCATTGATGCCGTCGGGTGATGAAACCGAGCCAACCCCAGGTGGCGCCGGCGTGCCGCAGGAGTTGGAAACTGAACGGTTCCACCAAGGCAGACAAGAAAGCCATCCCAAATCCTCCGAGGCCAGCCCGCTGACCGGTCCAGCGGGAATAAATGTGCACCCACCATAAATGAAAACCGGTGTCGAGGACGATCTTCGCGCCGATCACCGCGATCACGGGCACGACGATGGTCAGGCGGCCGAGCGCCGCGAAGCTCACCAGCAGGAAGAAAGCGGTCAGCCCATAGACCGGCTGCATCGTGTCGAGCGCCTTGATCGGCAGCATCCAGCGACCGACGCTGCCGTAGCGCCCGTTGAAGGTCATGTCGCAGTTCCAGTACTGGGTCTGCAGGAAACCGGCGAACCAACGGCGTCGCTGCTTCAGGAAGCTCGGCAAGGATCCGGGCGCGTCGGTGATCGCCTGCGGCGCGTTCAAGACACGCACTTTCCAGTCCAGATCATGGTCCCGACCATGGCGATGCAGGCGATGGATCAATTCGTAGTCCTCGACGAGACATTCCGGGTCGAAGCCCCCCACACGTAGCAGCGCCGAGCGCCGGAAACCGGCGAAGGCGCCCGACACCAACAGCAGGCAATCGGAACCCATCCAGGCGATGCGTGAGCAGAACGCGCGCATGTATTCGTAGGTCTGGAACCATTGGAAAATGCCCGCGAATGCCCCGCTCGAACACACGGGTCGTATCACGCAGCAAGCCGCCACCAGTCCCAACTCGACCGCGAACGCTCGGCGCAGGTGCTCGAGCGCTCCAGAGGCGAGCTTGGTATCGGCGTCGATCGTCGCGACGAGTTCCGTCCGCAGCAGCGCAAGTCCCGCGTTCAGCGCCCTCGCCTTGCCGCCGTGCGCATTGCGCCAGACTTGCAGGCCCGGATGCCGGTCCGAGCGCCCGAGCGGGGAATCGGCTGCCCAGTGCACACCATACCGCCGACCCAGCATCTCGATGCTGTCGTCGAGCGAACCGTCATCGACGACCAGCGCGACGTCGCCCTCCGACAATTCCGGCAGGAGCGCATCGAGCGTCGAGGGCAGGGCCGGCGCTTCGTTGAAGGCGGCAATCAAGATGCCGATTCGCGGTTGGAGAGTTCCGGCCGCGCCGGCGACAGCATCGACGGCGACGATCGCCGGTGGCTCACGGTGAATGAATGCCGTCTTGCGTGCGATGTATACCAACAAGCAGGTATCGTAGAGGATGTACAAGAGTCCGACGGTCCAGGCAAAGACTCCCTGTGCGAACCAGGCGCCGATCGTCACGGTGATCCACACGCCGACCACGGCGCCGTAGATCAAGACGCTGCGCAAGGATACGTGCGGCTTGGTATAGCGCGGCGAGACCCGGCGCAGCGTCCCCGTGATCTCCTGTACCGCGCCCTCGCAGGACTCCTGCATCACCACCAGCCCCGCCATTTGAACCAGACGATGGGCACTATCGTACTGAGCACGATCAAGCCCAAACCGTAGGCATAGCCGAAAGACCAGCTGAGTTCCGGCATGTTGTGGAAATTCATGCCGTAGAGACTCGCAATGAACGTGGGCGGAATGCCGACGACGGAGGCGATCGTGAGGACCTTGAAAATCTCGTTTTGCTCCGTGTTGATGAATCCGAGCACGGCGTCCAACAGAAATTGCACCTTGCCCGACAGGTGCGACTCGAAATCGGTCAGGGAGTTCACGTCTTGCCGTACGGTTTTCAGGCGCGCCTGGATGTCTTGGTGCAGCCAGACGCCCTGGGTGTCGGCGGCAAATCCCGACAGTCTCTGCAGGGCCGTCAGGCTCTCGCGGATGCGCGACAGGCTCTCGCCGGCATCGCCCACCTCCAAGAGCATCTCACGCAGCAGCCGATTGGCGTGCGCAACGCGCGGCGCTTGGCCACCCTGCGGGCGAAAAACCTGGCGAGAAATCTTCGCGAGCTGCGCTGAGATCCGTTCGAGAAAATCCGCGTCCATGTCGACCAGGGCCTCGAGCAGCATCGTAAACGTGGTCGCACTGTCTCGGCGGCCCGGATCGGCCGCAATCTCGTCCCGGACGCGCGCGAAAGAATGCAGTTCGACGTAGCGGAGCGTGACCAACACGTCCGGAGAGAGGACGAAACCGATCGGACTCGGCGCGACCTCGGCATCCTTGACCGGGGCCGTCGCCGGCATGCTGAGATAGAGGGTCTGGCCCTCGACACGCAAGCGGCTCGAGTTCTCGATCTCATCGAGCTGCGCGCGCGTCGGCACGCGCAGCCGGTATTCGCGTTCGACGGCAGCGACTTCCTCGGCGGTCGGTTCGAACAAATCAACCCAAACCGTCGAGGCGGCGCTGGCGCTGCCGGCCGTCGGTGGGGGACACGAATTACGCATGGAGCATGTTCGCGGATGGCCTGCGGCTTTGCAACCGGGGGACCTTGCCCCAGGATGACGGCAATGCACCAAGCGCCGTGCCCCCAATCCGGCCAGCGGATCCGACTGAACATATGCTCCTGCCGGTCACTCCCGCAACCGGTGATGCTAAGATCACGATATGAGCGCGTCGACCGAATCGGTGGCTGTTACGCCAACTAGCGCACGGCAGTGGATCGACGCCCTCGTGAGCGGCGCCTGTGACTCGCCCAGTTTTTTGCGCGGCGTAGACACCTTGGTGCAAAGCTCCGGCGACGAAGCCTGGGAAGTCCTCTCGCTGCTCGACCAGTACTACCGGCGCGGCAAACTCCCGCTCGATCAATTTCGCAGCTTGAAAGCGCACGTCGATCGGATTGCGCTCGCGGTGACCCACGACGCCGCGATCCTGCCGCAACCACCCGTGGTGAGCGCCGAACCTGCGGTTGCTGAGACCCCGGTTGCTGAAGCTGCTGTCGCAGCGCCCTCGGTCGCGGAACCTGCGGTCGCCGAGGCCGCCCCGGAGGCACCGCCGATTGAACCCCCGGTCGCGAAGGAGGCAGCACCGGCGCGCACGGCACCCAGCACTCCCGGTGTGGGCACCATTCTGCGCGGCCGCTACGAGCTCATCGGCGTGATCGGCAAAGGCGGCATGGGCACGGTGTTCGAGGCGGTCGACCGATTTCGTGTCGATCTTGCACAGGCCTCGCATCGCATTGCCATCAAGGTCATGAACACCGTGATCACGGATCGACCTGAACTGTTCGACGAGTTGCGCAGCGAATTCCAGCACCTGCAATCGCTGTCGCATCCGAACATCGTCCGGGTGCACGAGTTCGACCGAGACGGCGAGACCGCCTTCTTCACGATGGAGTTGCTCAACGGAACGCCGCTGAGCCGGCTGTTCGGTTCGCGCAAGAACGCGCCGATCGGGCGTCCTTACGCGCTCGCGATCATTCGTGATATCGGTGCCGCCGTTGCGCATGCGCATTCACGCAACGTCGTGCACGGCGATCTGAATCCGCAAAACATTTTCGTGACCCGGGCCGGCGAGGTACGCGTCCTCGATTTCGGCGCCGCCCACAAATTGAAACGCGGTCCCTGGGTTTCTGATTTCGAGGCGGAGCAACCGGTATCCGCGGCAACGCCCGCCTTCGGTAGTTGCCAGGTGCTCGAGGGCGAGACAGCCGACGTTCGCGACGACGTGTTCGCGTTCGCCTGCGTGATTTACATGCTGTTGACGGGACGCCACCCGTTCCAGAGCCGCACGGCAATCGAGGCGCGCGGTCTGCGCCTCGTTCCGACACGCCCCAAGGGCCTCACACCGGGTCAGTGGCGGTGGCTGCGTGCCGGCCTCGCATTCGAGCGCGAGCGACGCCCCTTGGACGTGGAGCAGTGGCTGCGCAATCTGCACCTACGCGGCGCGGCGAACCACTTGCCGAATCTCGCGGCACTCGCGGCCGAGCCGCCGCCGCGGAATTACTCGAGCATCTATCTGGCAGTGGCGCTCGGTTTGGTCGGGCTCGCAGGGATCGGCCTGTGGACCGCCACGAAGCGGAATGCGCCCGTCGGCATCACGCTGCCGCCGGCCACTGCGACGGACACCCTTGCGGAGTCCGATGGCAGCGCGGCACCGACACGCGAGGCCCCGGCGCCCGAAGCGGCCGCTCCCCGCCCCGCGCCGGTCGCGCCTGCGACGGTCGCGTCTGCGCCGCCCGCGCCGGCCCGCGTTGCGCCGAGCGTTGCTATGCCGGCCGCTGTCGCACCGACCGCGGCGGCTGGCGACGGTGGCGCTACGCGTCCAGCGACTCCGCGTTCGCGCATCGAATTGACCACGGTCTCCGTCGAGGTCCCGCCGGGCGAGCCGGTAGCCCGAGTGAGCGTGCATCGCAGGGGCAACTTGCGGGGCGACGTGAGTTTTCTCTGGTGGACGGAATCCGGGACCGCGAAAGCGGGAGTCGATTTCGCGCCGTCCGCGCCGCATGTCGAACACATGGGCAATGGCCAAAGCATCGATACCTTGTTGATTCCCATCGTTTCCCACCCAGCGCGCCGCGAGGAACGGAGCTTTTACTTCGTGATCGACGACGCAGGCCCCGATTCGGGCGCCGGGGTCATCGGTCGCACGACCGCCATGGTCACGATCTTGCCGTGAAACCCGCCCGCTCGCGCGCATAACGCGAGCGAGCTCACAGAACCTCCACCGACGAATTCAGTTTCGCACGAACAGACCGACTTCTTAGATCTGCTGATTGACGCAGATTTTCGGAGAGCGGTGCATGAAGGGACGAGCGAGACCCGGCGATCGTCGACGCTCCTGCACCCTGGCCACAACCCTCGTCTGGTTTTTCCTGGGAGCAGGCGCTGCCGCGCAGGCGTCGCCGGTGGGCACGCCGATCGCCGGCAACGTGCACCGCCTCGCGCAGAGCCGCTATGACCGTGGCGTCATGCCGGCCTCCGCCAGCATGAAGACGATGGAATTGATCCTACAACGTCGTCCGCAGACCGAAACGGCGCTCGAGGCATTCCTCGCCGCCCAGCAAGACCCGCGCGATGCGCTCTACCACCAGTGGTTGACCCCGGCGCAGTTCGGCGCCCTTTTTGGCGCCGATGCCAACGACATCGCGATGCTTTCGAACTGGCTGCACGCGCAAGGCTTCCATGTGGATGGCCCCAATCCCGGCGGCACGCGTCTCGTGTTTCATGGCACGGCGGGCCAGGTCGATGCCGCTTTCCACACGAAAATCCATTACTACGAAGTCGACGGCGAGCTGCACTACGGGAACGCGTCGGCGCCGTCCGTGCCAACGTCATTTCTCGGGCTTGTTCGCGGCATCCGCGGCTTGCATGATTTCACGCCGCACGCGGGCGCACAGGTACGCGCCCCCGCGGCCGTGCCGCAATGGCAAAGCAGTCCGGGTCACGACTACATCGGCCCGACCGATTTCGCGACGATCTACGATCTCACGCCGCTCTACGAAAAGTCTCTGACCGGCGCCGGCATCACGATCGCGATCGTCGCGCAAAGTGACTTCGATCCGGCGATACCCCAGGCGTATTGGCAGGCACTCGGCGTCGCCGCCGGCCAACAAATCACCGCGCTGCACGTCCCCGGCGGCTCGGCTCCGGGTCGCACCGGCAACGACAACGAAGACGAGGCGTATCTCGATCTCGAAATCGCCGGGGGTCTCGCGCCGGGCGCCCACCTGGTCGTGATCAGCGACACCAACGCGATCAACGCCGCGGAATACGCAATCGATCAAAACCTCGCCGCCATCCTGAATGTGTCCTTCGGTTCCTGCGAGGCAGCCGATGGCACGACCAATGCGGCCGTCGACGCACTCTGGCAGCAAGGCGTCGCCGAGGGCATGACCATCGTGGTCTCGGCCGGTGACGCCGGCGACGCCGATTGCGATTCCGCGCGCAGTTTCACGCAGGGCGTCGGGGCTATCGACGGCCTCGGGGTCAACGGGCTGGCCTCCTCTCCGTCCGCACTCGCGGTCGGCGGCACGGATTTCGATCCGACGCACGCGCAAGACTGGGCGACGTCGAACGGCACGGGCACGCTCGCGAACGCGCAGTCGTACATGGCGGAGATGGTCTGGAACGACAGCTGTACCAATGCGATCTATGCGCAGGAGAACGGCTACTCGAGCGCGCTCGGGTTTTGCAATGCCACGAGCTTGAGCGGAGGCGGGTCGAATGCCTATCTGCAGATTGCGGCCAGCAGCGGCGGGCTCAGCAGCTGCGCCACGCAGTCCGCCGGCGGCGTCTGCGTGAGCGGATATGCGGCCCCGGCCTGGCAATCGGGTGTCGCCGGCATCGCCGCCTCGATGGTGCGTACGCTGCCCGACATCTCGATGCTCGCGACCCGCTGGTTACTGTGCAGTTACGAGAGCGCGAGCGATCCTTGCAGTCCGAGCACGGGACATTTCTTGGTGGGTGGCGGCACCTCGGCGGCGGCGCCCGCGGTCACCGCGATCC
>Ga0116226_10003251_pt1 | contig 14325 bp, 12 predicted proteins | sample S1TSphfallax_FD_89692 | JGI IMG/M metagenome (GOLD analysis project Ga0116226, IMG submission 89692) | Host-associated microbial communities from peat moss isolated from Minnesota, USA - S1T2_Fa - Sphagnum fallax MG | ecosystem: Host-associated > Plants > Peat moss > Unclassified | place: USA...
CGCTGCGAGTGGTAGAACGCGAGCCACGTGCCGGCGAGAATGTTCTCACGCATCCGGCGCATCAATCCCATGTAGAAATGAATGTTGTGCAGGCCAAGCAGCTGCCACCCTTGTGTCTCGGCAACGCGGTTCAGGTGATACAGATAGGCAATCGAATACGTCGCACAGGTCGGGCAGTCGCATCGGGGATCGATCGGTCCCTCCATCGTCCGGTAGGCGGCGCGCCGCAGGTCCCGCCGGCCCATGCTGGTGAACGCCACGCCCTGTTTCGCCAGCGCGGTGGGCAGGATGCAATCGAACATGTCGACGCCGCGATGCACGGCCTCGAGGAGGTCGAGCGGCGTTCCCACACCCATCAGATACCGCGGCCGGTCCGGCGGCAGGAGCTCCGTCACGATCGCCGTGCAATCCTCCCGCTCACCTCGCCCCTCGCCGACGGCCAGGCCGCCGACCGCAAAGCCGTCGAAAGGCATGTCGGCGATGATGCGCGCGCTTTGCGCGCGCAGGTCGCCGTAGCTGGCACCCTGCACGATGCCGAACAGCGATTGCCGCGAGTCGCCACGTGCAATCAGGCTGCGCTGCGCCCAGCGATGGGTGAGGTGCATGGCCCGCTCGGCGGCTCCATGTTCCACGGTGGAGGGCACGCATTGATCGAGGACCATCATGATGTCGCTGCCGATCGCACGCTGTGCGGCGATGCTGGTCTCGGGGCTGAGACGGACGAGGGTGTGATCGACGTAGCTGCGAAACTCCGCGCCCTCCTCCGTGATCGACCGGCTGCCCGGGAGTGAGAAAATTTGAAATCCGCCCGAATCGGTCAGCACCGAACGCGGCCAGTTCATGAAGCGGTGAATGCCGCCGAACTGCTCGAACACTTGGGTCCCCGGCCGCAGCAGCAGATGATAGGTGTTCGCCAGCAGCACCTGCGCGCCGCTGTCCAACAGGTCTTCCCGTCGCTGGGCACGCACCGCCGCATGCGTGCCCACCGGCATGAAGGTGGGCGTGAGCACGTCGTTGTGCAGCGTCGTGAACCGTGCGGCACGGGCGCGGGAGGCGGATGCCGTGGCCTCCAGCGTGAAATGCAGTCGCGTCATGGAACCGGGCTGGCGCGCCCGCTCATAATCGTCCGACCTACGCTGATAACCATCGCGTCTATCGTTTTACCTTGAAAACCAGGCTCCACGCACGATCCGCACGTATCATGCCGCCATAACAAAATGGGATATCCAATGTTCATGCTGCGTCCGACTGCCACGACCTCGCGCGGAGCACGGTCGCGCCCGACTTGGCGTGGCGCGATCATCGCGTTTGCCTGGCTCGTCGCTGCGCCCGCTGCACATGCCCAATACTTCAGCCTCGGCAAGGGGACCTATCCGCTCGAATTCTACGATATAGATTTCACCTATCTTGCTGACCCGGACAAGCGGACCGGCATCCTGGATACCCTCCATTATATCCCTGTCGGGTTCGGCGCCGAGTCCTATCTCTCGCTCGGCGGCGAATTCCGCGAACAGTACTGGTCGCAGGTCAACGAGTCGCACGCGCTACGCACACCTTTCGACGATAACTACGACCTCGAGCGCGTGGTGGCGGACGCGTACCTGCACTTCGACTCGCACGTCGCCGTGTTCGCGCAACTCGCGCGGGACGACGCCTTCGGCAAGAGCAACCCGAGCACCACGGATGAGACCCGCGGCCGCGTGCAGCAAGGCTTCATCGAACTCAAGGAGTCGGCGGGGCCGGCGGACGTCACCGCGCACCTGGGCCGCCAGGAAATCACCTTAGGTTCCGGGCGTTTCGTCTGGATCAACGACAGCTCCAATGTCCGCACCACCCAGGACGGCGCGCGCGTGCATGCCGCCTTCGCCGATGGCGTGACGCTCGACCTGGTTGCCAGCCGGCCGGTGACGCCGACCTACACGGCTTTCGACGACTGGTCCTCGCATTCAGGCAGCTTTGGCGCGGCCTACGCCAGCGAGCCGTTGTTCACGCAGGACTTTCATGTCGACGAGTATTACTACTATCGGCGCAATCCCGGCGTCCAATATGCAGCGCTCACCGGCAACGAGGATCGCGACACGGTCGGTGGCCGGCTCTGGGGGGCCGTCGGTGGATTCAAGATCGACAGCGACTTTGCGTACCAATGGGGCACCTTCAACACCACGAAGCCCAAAAAATCTACCGAACCGGACAAGACGATCTCCGCGTTCGCCACCTCGACCCGTGTGCTCTATGGCTTCGATGACGCCTTTTGGCAGCCTGCGGTGCAATTCCAGACCAGCTATTTCAGCGGCAGCGATGCGCCCAAGAGCGGCGTCATCGGCACCTTCAGCGCGCCCTTTCCGCGTCCGACGCTGCTGAACTACGCCGGGCTCGAAACGCTCGAGAACCTGATCGAGGCCTATCCGGCGGCGCTCATCAACCCGCTCGCCGATGTGTCGCTGCGCTTCGGACCCCAGCTGCTGTGGCGTGCCAACGTCAAGGACGCGTTGTACATTTCCAGGGCGACGCCGCTCACCACGACATTGAATGACACCGCGCGCTACGTCGGCACGAATCTCACCTGGACAGCTCAATGGCGGATTGCGCCCAACGTCACCGCGTTCGGCGAATATATCCATGAAGTCGCCGGCAAGGCGATCACCGAGGCGGGCGGGCATGGTGCCGATGTCGGCATCGTCCAAGTGGACGTCAACTTTTGAAGCGGCGCGCAACTCCGCCGTAGACCACGCCCGTGCACGGATTGGCGCCCAGGTTGTAGCAGAGCTCGGCCGGGCGGTCGATGCGGTAGAGGGCGAAATCGGCACGCTTGCCGATTTCCAACGTGCCAATTTCCGCCTGCAGGCCCAGCGCCCGCGCGGCGTGACGCGTGACGCCCGCGAGCGCTTCGTGCGGCGTGAGACCGAACAAGGTGCAGCCCATGTTCAGCGCGAGCAGCAACGAGGTGCAGGGCGAGGTGCCGGGATTGCAATCGGTGGCGAGTGCCATCGCCACCCCCGCTTGGCGCAGCAACGGCACGGGGGGCGGTGTCGTCTGCCTGAGCATGTAGTAGGCACCCGGCAGCAGCACCGCCACCGTGCCCGCGGCCGCGAGCGCCGCCGCGCCCGAGGCGCTCAAGTACTCGAGGTGATCCGCGGACAAGGCACCAACCCTCGCCGCCAGCTCGGCCGCGCCCATGTCGCTCAACTGACCGGCATGCACGTGGGCCGGCAGCTTAAGACGCCGCGCCGCGTGCAGAAACCGCTCCGTTTCCGCGACACTGAATGCAATGTTCTCGCAAAAGGCATCCACCGCATCGATCAGCCCCGCCTCAGCCAGCACCTCGAGCCACGGGCCGCTCACCTGGGACACGAAGCTCTCGCGAGCGGCCGCGGCTTCCTTGGGCAGCGCGTGTAATCCGAGATAGGTGGTGCGCACCGACAGCGGCAAGCGCCGGCCCAATTCCCGCGCCACCTCCAGCAAGCGGCGCTCGGCGCCGAGTTCGAGGCCATAGCCCGATTTGCTCTCGAGGGTGGTGACCCCCTCCGCCATCAGACACTCGGCGCGCCGCGTCGCGGACTCGAGCAGCGCCTCTGGCGTGGCGGCGCGGGTGGCATTGACGGTCGATTGGATGCCACCCCCGGCACGCGCAATCTCCTCATAAGACACGCCGCACAGCCGCTTTTCGAATTCCTCGACCCGGCTGCCGCCGTACACCAGGTGCGTATGGCAGTCGATCAAGCCCGGCAGCAGCCATGCGCCGCCACAGTCCGTCACCGCGACATCCTGCGTTCGCGCCAGCGCCAGCGCGTCTGCCGCAGAACCCATCCAGGCGATGCGGTCACCGCGCACGGCGAGCGCAGCGTCCTTGACCTCGCCATACGCGTTTGACTTGCCCTCCGCGGCCACCATCGTCGCAAGGTTGGCGTGGACCCAGACCCGGTCCCATTCACGTGTCGAAGATTGTTGCACTCGCTTGCCCGCTGATCGCCGTTCCCTTCATCATACGACATGACTCGACATTATCAGTTGGAGGCGGCGTTCCTGCCCCAGGGCTGGGCCCGCGAGGTGCGAATCAGCGTGGCGGAGGACGGGCACATCAGCCACATTGCAACGGCAGGCGCCGCGGCCACCGCGCCGCCCTCACCATCGGAGCCGCCTGCGGAGCCGGTCGAGCGGGTCGCGGGCTTCGTCGTTCCCGGCATGGCCAATGCACACAGCCATGCCTTTCAGCGCGGCATGGCGGGTAGCGCCGAATATCGCCTGTCGGCCCGCGACAGCTTCTGGACCTGGCGCAACGCCATGTACGCGCTGGCGAATCGCATCAGCCCCGAGGATCTCGAGACGCTCGCGACACAACTATTCATCGAGATGCTCAAGGCCGGATATACCTCGGTGGCCGAGTTCCACTACCTGCATCGACAGCCGGATGGGCAGCTGTATCCGCCGGGATCCGGTCTCTGGGAGGCCATCGCGGCCGCGGCAACCGCCAGCGGCATCGCCCTCACCCTGCTGCCGACGCTGTACCAGACCAGCGATTTTGGCGCGCGCCCCCTGCGTAGTGATCAGGCGCGGTTTGCGCTCGAGACCGAGTGGTTCGTTGCGGCGATCAGCGCGCGCGTCGCCATGGAGCAGCGCGCAGCGTGCGCCACCCAGCGCACCGGCGCTGCCTTTCACAGCCTGCGTGCGGTCCCGCTGGCAACGCTCGAGGAGGCCACGCGGGCGCTGCGCACCTTCGATGCCAAACTGCCCCTGCACATTCACGTCGCCGAACAGACCCAGGAGGTCGACTCGTGCAAAGCCCACACGGGCCGGCGCCCGGTGGAGCTGTTGCTGGATAGTGGACTATTGGATGCCCATTGGTGTCTCGTCCACGCAACGCACGCGACCCCTGCCGAACTCCAAGGTGTTGCCGCCAGCGGCGCTTCGGTGTGCCTGTCGATCACCACGGAGGCCAACCTGGGCGACGGCTTTTTCGACAGCGTCCGTTTCTTGCAGGCGGGCGGGCGCCTCTGCGTCGGCTCCGACAGCCAGTCGACGGTGTGTCCCGCCGAGGAACTACGCTGGCTGGAATATCAACAGCGCCTCAAGAAGCGGCGCCGCGGCGTGCTCGCCGACGCGCACGAATCGCACGTGGGTAGCCGGCTGTGGCGTGCCGCAGCCCGTGACGGCGCCCAGGCGATCGGTCAGCCGGCGGGCGCCATCGATATCGGCCTGCGCGCCGACTGGCTGGTGCTCGATTCCGCGCATCCCAGCATGGCCGGCGTTTCCGCGGAAACGTCCTTAGACCACCTGGTGTTCGCCGGCGGCGATGCCGCCATCCGCGACGTCATGGTCGGCGGTCGCTGGGTGATCAAGGACGGCCACCATGCGGCCGAGCTGCCGCTACGCCCGCGATTTTCGGAAATGATGGCGCGACTCGCCTGATGCGCCTTGGGGACGCGCCGGGGCATCCGCAGACCTCACCACATGAGGTCATCCGGCACCGCAAAGTCCTTATAGGCATCCTCGACCGCCGAACCCTCCGAGGCGGCGGGTGAGGCGCTTGAGGCCGCCGCGATCACCGCCCGCGGGTCGCGCTCGCGAATGCGCTCCGCGGTGGCAGCCGGAACCACTTCATGACTTCGGTCGTGGCGGACGATCACGAGTTCTCCAGCCATCAATCGGCGCCGGATCTCGGCATTCACGCCGATGAACTTGACCCGGCCGCCGTCCAGGAAATTGTAACGTTCGTCGCTGTCCCCACGCGGCACACGATTCTGCTCGATGAGTTGCTTGATCTGCGCCGCCCGCGCCTTTTGCTCCGCCTTTTCCCGCTGTTTCCTGTTCAAGGCGAGGTCGCGCGCCACCTTGGCACTCTGCGCGGAAGCCTGGCGCAGGGCCGCGCTCGCCGTCGGCGAAAGCGCAGCACCGGTGCCCACCGCCTGGGCGCCCGCAACAGCCGCACCCGCGCCATGGGCACCGCCCGAGTGGGTGGCCGCTGCCTTGGCGCCGGCCGGGTGGCCACCCGCAGTGGCGGGCGCTCCATGACCCGCCGTCTTTGCCGCCTGCCCTGAGGGCGCCGGCCGCCGCTTGTGCTTGGATTGCTCCCGCTGCTGGTGCTGCTGCTGACGCTCGGCCTCACGGACCTGTTTCTGGCTGACCAGGCCCGCCGCCAACAGCTGGTCGCGCAATGACATGCTCATGATTTTTCCAACTCGTCGTGGATGGGTGAAGCCGTAGTTTACCCCGGTCGCGATTAACCCACATCCCGCTAGTCCATTTTCATTCCCGGCATTGACTGGTGGTCCATGTTGTCGTGGCCCTCGCTGTCGTCGTCTGTCGACCAAACGAGTTTGGGATCCGTCTCGTACGGATACACATGAACCATCCAGCCGAAGAAATGCGGATAAAACTCGCCGCCCGCCGCCTCGCAGTCTTCCTTCGTGACGATCGAGCCCAACAATCCGAATTTGGCGGTGGGCCCAAAGTACAGCGCCTTCTTGTCAGGCGGTGCTTTGCAGAAATTGATGTGCTGATGCCAGCGCGCCACGCTCAAGGGAATACGCGAATTGAGCTCATCTTCCCCGGCGTCCACCGCATCCGTATACATCGCGCCGATCAGCTTATACCCGCCATCCGCAGTCTTTTTGTACAGCAAGGACGTCGGCTTGGCGGGATCGAAGCTCGCCCTGGCAGCAACACCGGAGGCATAGTTCGTGAAGTGATATAGCGGCTGCGGAACATCAGGGAGAAAGATCTTGTAGCCGTCGGCAAGGGCTTTTCGATAATCCGTATAAGGCGCCATCGCCACTTTCGCGGCCTCTACTATCGTCGCCGCTTTTTTCTGATCGCCCGGTTGCAGTGGACGGAGCGTCGTCATATACATGTGCCCTTCCATGTGGCCCTCGGCGGCGGCGAGCAAGGTGGCATAGACCACGGCTGCAGCGGCGACAAGCAGCCTGATGCGATTGACGGAGCTGGGTATTTTCGGCATGAACGTTCCTCGATTTTTGAACTACCGCTGCCTACGCACCGGGCGCAGCCCTGCGTGGCGGTGCCGGCTCGAGATATAATACGCTATGCTTAGTATATGAGCTATCCCGACGACGAGCCAGTCACCCTATTGCTGCGCGGCATCATGTCGCTCAGTCGCCGCTTGCGCGCCGAGCGACCCTCCGGATCTTTGAGTTTGTCGGGTTTAGGTATTCTTGGAACGTTGCATAGGCAGGGAACCTTGGTGGCCACGCAACTGGCCTTGGCCGAACACCTGCAGCCGCAATCTTTGACGCGACTGCTCGTCGACCTCGAGCGATCGAGCCTGATCGTACGAGCGCGCAGCGAGTCGGACCGGCGCGAGATTCGAATTACGATCACGGCCAAGGGTCGACAGGCGTTGCTCGACGACATCGCCGTACGGCGCGCGTGGCTGGAAGCGGCGATGGGGTCGATGCTCACGGCCACTGAGCGTAAGGCGATGCTCGCAGCGTCGTTGCTGTTGTTGAAACTCGCGGCGCACGAACCCCTGGCTCCCGAGACAGCGACCGGTGCCTTCAGGTGATGGCCGTATGCACGGCGTTCGGCGATGCCACGGTAGCGATCGACTGGAACTATGCGCGCGAAGTACTGAAGAAGGCCGATCGCGTCATCGCCACGGTCGGGATCGCCGCAGAGGATCCGAACGCGCCGGCTGCTTCAACCGCGCGGGCCACGCCTGGTCAGGATGCGGCCCAATGGCATTGATGGGTTTTGACAGATGGTAAATCCCACTATTAAATGCCATTATGAAATTGACTACATTCCTGGACGCCCCGGTTGCGGTTGCTGCTTTTTTCGGTGATCACGAGCATCACGCGTCTCGCGAGTGAAGCGACCCGCCTAAGGTGAACACGCTGAGCGATCCGCGGGAAATTCTCGATTCGGGCCGTATGAGCGCGCTGCAGATTGCGGCCGTCGCGATCACCATCGGTCTGAACGCGCTCGACGGATTCGACGTGCTCGCGATCAGCTTTGCGTCGCCGGGAATCTCCCGTGCTTGGGGGATCGATCGCGCCGCGCTGGGCGTGGTGTTATCCATGGAATTGATCGGCATGGGCTTGGGCTCCATTTGCATCGGCGGCGTTGCGGATCGCATCGGCCGCCGCCGCACGCTGCTGGGGTGTCTGGTGGTGATGACCAGCGGAATGGTGTTGTCCAGCCGCGCGGGTGGAATCGGCGCCCTGTCGCTGTGGCGCGTGTTCACGGGGCTCGGAATCGGCGGGATGCTTGCCGCGACCAACGCCGTCGCCGCAGAATTTTCGAACCGCCGCCGCCGCAGTCTGAATGTCTCGCTGATGGCCATCGGTTATCCCATCGGTGCGGTCGTCGGCGGCATGATTGCGGCGGTGCTGCTCCGGCAAGGGGATTGGCGCGTGGTGTTCGAATTTGGCGCGTTGATGACTGCTGCGTTCGCGCCACTCGTCTGGTGGTTCGTGCCCGAATCGATTGGCTGGCTTTGCCAGCACCGACCCGCGGACGCACTCGCGCGCGTGAATCACACGCTGGTGCGAATGCGCCATGCAACCGTCCCCGCTTTGCCGGCCGCGACCGCGGCGATGCGGCAGAGCTCGCTAGCCGACATATTTCGGCCGGGTCTGCTGCAAGTCACTGTACCGGTCACGCTCGCCTACTTTCTGCACATCACGACGTTCTATTTCATCTTGAAATGGGTGCCTAAGATCGTCGTCGACATGGGGTTCTCACCCTCCTCCGCGGCAGGCGTGCTGGTGTGGGCAAACGTCGGCGGTGCCACGGGGGGTGCCGTGCTCGGCTTGTTGTCGTTGCGCCTCGGGCTGAAGAAACTCACCATCGCGGCGCTCGTGACCTCCACCCTCATGTTGGCCGTATTCGGACGGGGCCAGCCGAACCTCGCCGACCTTTCGATCGTCTGCGCCGTGGCCGGGTTTTGCACCAATGCGGCCGTCGTCGGTCTCTATGGCATCCTGGCCCAGGCATTTCCCACGTACGTGCGGGCGACGGGAACCGGCTTCGCCATCGGCACGGGGCGCGCGGGCGCGATGTTGTCGCCGATCATCGCGGGGTACCTGTTCCATGCCGGATTCAGTCTTGAATTCGTGTCGGTCTCGATGGGCGCCGGCTCCCTGGCGGCCGCCGCCGCGCTGTCGTTCCTGCCCGCGCGATCCATTGTCCCGCCCTGAGGAATAACTTCGATGAGCCGACTGACCGAGACAGACCTCTATCGCGACGCGGCCCCGCGAACATCGGTCCGGGAAGTACCGGTCATTGACCTATCGCCCTCGTTGGGTGGCGATGAGGCGGCGATGACGGCGCTGGCCGAGAATATCCGTAGGGCATGCTCCGAGGTGGGATTTTTCTACATCAAGAATCATGGCATCGCGGAGGAACTCATCGATCGCGCGTACTCGGCGGCGAAGCGGTTCTTCGCGTTGCCGGAGGCGGAGAAACAGGCCTCACACATCTCGAAATCGCTGGCCCATCGCGGGTTCGTGCCGCTTTACGAGGAGAGTTTCTACGAGACCCTCGGTGCAACCACGGCGAATCGAGATCACAAGGAATGTTTTCAGATCGGCATCGAGCTGTCGCCGGATCATCCGGATTTCGTGCCGGGCATACCCTTGCTGGGCCAGAACCTGTGGCCGGAAGTGGCCGGGTTCAAGCGCGACCTGAGCGCCTATTTCGACGCTCTGCGGGCGCTGTCACGCCGCCTGTTTCGCGCCTTCGCAATGGCCTTGTTCCTGCCCCAGAATTACTTCGATGCGTTGACCACCCGGCCGCCCTCGGTGTTGCGCTTGGCGCATTACATCGAGAATGAGTTCCCCGCCGACGAGGCCAACTGGGGGATCAGCGCACATACGGACTACGAGGTATTCACCATCCTGCATACGGATTTGCCGGGATTGCAGGCGCTGAACGCCGGAGGTGAATGGGTGGAGGTGCCGCCGGTCGATGGGACCTTCGTCATCAACATCGGCGACATGCTGGAACTGTTGAGCAACGGGGCTTTTGTCGCTACGTCACACCGCGTTCTGAATCTTGGGCAGGAGCGATTTTCCTTTCCCATGTTCTGCACGCTGGATTACGAGACGGTGGTGGCGCCGTTGCCGCAGTGGGTGACGGCCAAGTATCCGCAGGCCTACCAACCGATGCGTTCGGGTGCTCATCTGTATTCATCTATCATTCGCGCTTACGGGTATCTGCGTAAGCGCTGGCATGCGGGCGAGTTGTCCATGCCCGAGGACGCCGATGTGGATACGTATTTCGGGCGCGCCAAGAAAATACCAGAGGCCTCCTTGCCGGGCGAGTCGAGCCCGGCACGCTGACCTGCCGCGTCCGTGCGAGCGATGGACACGCACCGCGCCGGTATCCTTTGCATCGCGACCATGATTCCTGCACTCGCGTTCGCCACGGCGCCGATCGCAGACGATTCAGTCACCGCGCAGGGCGCCCATCCGTCATGTAGTAGAGCCACGCGGCCACCGGCAGCCCGAAGCCGATCCAGCTGACCGCCACCCAGCCGCCCTCCTGCATCGCCACGCTCGCGACCGACGAACCTACCGCGCCACCGATGAAAAAGATCGCCATGAAAAGACCGTTCAGCCGGCTACGCAGATGCGAGCCGATCGCATAGATGTCGCGCTGACCCAGAACGAGGTTCGCCTGCACGCCAAAGTCGAGCAGCACGGCACCCGCCAGGAGGAGCATGAGCGACCGTCCCTGGTCGAGACGCGAGACGAGAAACGACGTGGCCACGATCAACATCGCCATGCCCGTCGCCAGCCGCGTCAGGCCTCGATCCGCCACCCGGCCCGCGAGCGGAGCCGCCAACGCCCCCGCCACTCCGGCGAGGGAGAACCAGGCGATACCGCTCTGTGATAGACGAAAGTCGGGTCCCGCAAGCTTGAGCGGCACCGCAGTCCAAAACAGGCTGAAGGCACCGAACAGCGCAGCTTGATACAGTGCACGGCGGCGCAGCAGCGGCGTATCGCGCAACAACGTCCACAAAGAGCCGATCAGCTGTCCATAGCTCTGGGTCGATTCCGGACGCCGAACCGGCAACAATTTCCACAGCACCAGCGCGAGCATCGTCATGACGACGGCAGAGGCCCCGAACACAGAGCGCCATCCCCACCGGTTGGCCACGAAGCCGGCAATCGGTCGCGACAGCATGATGCCGACCAGCAACCCGCTCATCACGTTCCCGACCACCCTGCCCCGATTCGAATCCGTGGCGACATGTGCCGCCATGGGCACGAGCATCTGGACTACCACCGACCCCAAGCCGATCAACGACGTCGCCATCAGCACGCCAGCGGCAGACGTGGCCGTCGTGGTCAGCACCAACGCCACGATCGCACCGCCCAACGTCCACAACACGAGGCGGCGGTTTTCCACGAGATCGCCGAGCGGCACGAGAAACAGCAGTCCGGCGCAATATCCGACCTGCGTGACGGTGACGATCAAACTGGCGGCTGCGGGATGCATACCCACCGACGGCGCGATCAGGCCGATCAGGGGTTGCGAATAATAAATATTGGCGACGATCAATCCGCAGGCACAGGCAAACAATAAGATCATCAACCCGTCCCATGGTAACGTGCAGGAATTTCATGAAATATTCATGCCTATTCTCGACTTTCATCGTCGCGGCCGGAATGGCATCGCATGCCGAGCCCGTTGCCGAGCCCGTTGCCGAGCCGCGGATCATCGTCGCCATTTCCGTCGATCAATTCTCGGCGGATCTGTTTGCCGAATACCGATCGCTGTTCACCGGCGGTTTGAAACGACTGCAAAGCGGCGTCGTGTTCGCCAACGGCTATCAAAGCCACGCCGCGACCGAGACCTGTCCCGGCCACTCTACCATTCTCACCGGCTCTCGCCCCGCGCGCACCGGCATCATCGCCAACGACTGGATCGACCAGTCGATCGACCGTCCGGACAAGAAGGTGTACTGCGCCGAAGACCCGACGGTTCCCGGCTCATCGACCACGAACTACACCGTATCGGCCAAGTTCCTCAAGGTGCCGACACTGGGGGATCGCCTGAAGGCCGTCTCTTCACACAGCCGGGTGATCGCGGTCGCCGGCAAGGATCGCGCCGCGGTCATGCTGGGCGGCCATTCGATCGATCAAGTCTGGTACTGGTCTGGTGCATCCTTCGTCACGTGGTCTACGGCCAAGGGACCGACGCCCGCCATCGTCGAAGCTACCAACGCCGCGGTGGCCAAGCTCATCGCCAATCCCGCCTCGGTACCTCTCCCCGCCGCCTGCCAGACGCGGTCCCTGCCCGTGTCCGTGGCAGACCATGAAGTCGGCGTCATTCATGAAGCGAAGGCCGGCGATGTCGGTGCCTTCAAGATCTCGCTGGCGTTCGACCGTGCGGTCACCGACATCGGAATCGGTCTGATCCACGACTTAAAGCTTGGGTTGGGGCCCGCACCGGACGTGCTCGCGATTGGGTTGTCCGCCACCGACTACGTCGGTCATACCTTCGGCACCGAAGGCGCGGAAATGTGCGCGCAGCTCCTGGGCGTGGATGACAACGTCGGGCGAACCCTCAAAGCTCTCGACGCCACGCGGATCCCGTATGTGGTGGTGCTCACCGCCGATCACGGCGGCACCGATCTGCCGGAGCGCAATCGCGCGCGGGGTGCGGCGGATGCGGCGCGCATCGATCCAGCGCTCGCCCCGGGCAAGCTGGGTCAACAGCTCGCCGCCGAGTTCGGTCTCAATTCACCCGTGCTGCTGGCCACGCAGCCCTTCGGCGATATCTATCTCGCCCGCGATGTCCCCGGCCCGATGCGCGCCCGCGTTCTCGAAGCAGCCCGGAAGAAGTACCTTTCATACCCCCAGGTCGCGGCCGTCTTTACGGCGGACGAGCTGCGCCGCCTGCCGGCGCCCTCGGGTCCGCCAGATGAATGGAGCTTGGCCGAACGATTTCGGGCGAGCTTCGACCCGGAGCGATCCGGCGATCTCCTGGTAGCGCTCAAGCCCCACATCACGCCCATCGCGGATGCCAGATATAGTGTCGCCACGCACGGCTCTCCGTGGAACTACGACCGTCGGGTGCCGATCCTTGTCTACAGGCCGGGTGCCACCGGGTTCGAGCACCCGCTACCGATCGAGACCGCGGATATCCTGCCCACGCTGGCCGCCTTGATCGGTTTGCCGATTCCCGCGGGGGAAATCGACGGTCATTGCGTTGATTTGGACCCGGGTCCGGACACTACCTGCCCGCGATAAATACACTGCTACACTTCCGCTCGTGTTTCACGAAGGGGGTAGGTATCCATGTTCAGTCACGTCATGCTCGGCGCAAGCGACATTGAAGCGTCGAAGAAGTTTTACGACAGCGTGCTCGGCACTCTCGGCGTTGCGCCGGGCGAAGCTGATCCCAAGGGGCGGGTCTGGTACTCCAGTGCCAGTGGCCTATTCGCCATCAGCAAGCCGCTGAACGGGCAGCCCGCGTCCGGCGCCAATGGCGGCACCGTGGGCTTCAGCGCGAGTTCGGCCCAGCAGGTCGAAGCATGGCACGCGGCCGGTGTCGCGAACGGCGGTGCGACCTGCGAGGATCCGCCCGGCCTTCGTCCCTCGGGACTGTACCTGGCGTATCTCAAGGATCCTGCGGGCAACAAGCTCTGCGTTCTGTACGAGCCGGCCGGCTAGCGCTCCGCTGCGACGAAACGCTGGAAGGCCTCTTGATGATCGGGATGCCAGCGAGATAGCGGTGGGCGATTTTCCACGATGTCGCCCGCCGCCCACAAAATGCGTTTCTCGTCGAGTTCGCGGCTCACGTCGTTGTCCGGGCAGAGAATATAGAAATCGCCCTTCGCCAGTGCCGCCATCATGAACTCCACCAGCTGCTGCGGCGTCCAAGCCCCCGGGGGTTTCGGGCCGCCGGGATTCGGCGATAACCCCGTGAAAACGAATCCGGGGATGAGGAGGTGCGAGTCAATCAGGCACTGGGGCGTGTTACGCAACTGGTGCTGGAGCGCTTCAGTGAAGGCTTTGACGCCGGCTTTGGCGACGTTGTAGGCGGGATTACCGGGCGGCGTGGTGATGCCTTGTTTGGATCCGGTGTTGATCACCAATCCCGGGCGGCCGCGCGCGATCATGTGGGGCACGAACGCCTGCGTGCCGTGGATGACGCCCCAGAGATTGGTTGCGATGACGTCCTGCCAGTACTCCGGCGATCCCAACACGTCGCCGCGGCCGCCGATGGCGGCGTTGTTCATGAGTAGGTCGGTGCCGCCGAAGCGCTCCGTGACCACGGATTGGAGCCGATCGAGATCTTCGCGCCTGCGCACGTCGGTCTCTACCGTCAGCACGCGATTGCGTGCTTCTGGCACCA
>Ga0116226_10003252_pt1 | contig 14323 bp, 14 predicted proteins | sample S1TSphfallax_FD_89692 | JGI IMG/M metagenome (GOLD analysis project Ga0116226, IMG submission 89692) | Host-associated microbial communities from peat moss isolated from Minnesota, USA - S1T2_Fa - Sphagnum fallax MG | ecosystem: Host-associated > Plants > Peat moss > Unclassified | place: USA...
GTAAACCAGACCCAATAGATATTCCAGGTGAACCTTGAGGTCCTTGTGGACCAATACTTCCAGTAACTCCAGGAGATCCTTGAATACCTTGAGGTCCAATAGTACCTGTAACTCCAGGACTTCCTTGAGGACCTTGTGTTCCAGTTACTCCAGGAGAACCTTGAGGTCCCATTCCAGAACCACCTGAAGACCCAGTAAAAACTCCTTTAATTTGATCTATATTTACTTGACTCATTATGGATTGCTCACATAATAATCAGCTGTCATAATATCAGGAATGCCATTAACAATATTAGGGGCTACACTAAAAATAACTGTATTATATCCAGTTCCTGGACCATTACCCTCTGCAATAAAATAATCATCACCTAAAACTTGTTTAACTCCATTTTTATAAACTATTATTTTATAAGGAGCAGATTGAACCCAAATACCTACTGGAGAAGTTGGAATAGTAAAATTTGTATTCACTCCATTAACATTTCCAACTAATTGAATATCTTGTTGCTCTAAAATTGCTAATTGTTCAGAAGTAATTTGTAAACCTAAATTAAAACCATAGCTTTGTAAAAATTGTTTTTGACAATCACTAAATTGTAAAAGATCAATATTACTATATATTAACTCAATATCTCCAACTAAAAATTTATTACGAATTTCTCCTTTTAATAAAGAAGCTCTAATGTCACCCTCAGCAACTCCTGGAATTGCAAGAATATCTCTGGTACAATTATAATTAATTGGATAATTAAAAATATTAATAGTTTTTACTTGTGGTGAAACATTTTTCACTACAAAAGCTCCACATTTTTTATATCCAGGCGCAAAGATATCCATATAAATATATATGTAAATATTATATTTTAATTATTTTTTACAATGTTGTTGAATTTGTAAAATTATTAACCAATATTCATATTTTAATAATGAATTATTAATAAATTGATTTTTATTAGGTGGTTTGTCATTTATATACAATTTATTGCATGGGTCTTGGCATGGATTAGGATCTTTACACGGATCTTTGCAATCACACATAGTTACCTCAATTTAAATAAAAGAATATAGATAATAAATTACCAATACATACATTACAAATTAATTAATAAATTTTAGTTATAAGTTTAAAATTAACTTTCTTTTTTAATATTATCTTTATCTTTTACACTGTCTTTAATAGTAATTGTTACTACTCTTTCTACTTCTGGATTTTCAGAAGAAGCTTTGACATTGCCAAATAATTTTTCTAATAATAAATCTGGAACTTGCATTTTATCTAATTTTATATCTACAGATTCTTTAATATTACTAAACATTTTTTCCATCAATGAATTATATGATTGATTACTAACATCACTTTTAGTAATTAACATATCATTAACATTTTTATGTAATAAATTTTCATCTTTAGATAAAAGAGATTTTTTTAAATCTACTTCACTCAATTTTGTTAAATCATCAAAAGATAAACGATATCTCATTTGCAAAATTTCTTCAATATAATCTAAACTCCCCATAGCTGGCTGACAAGATGTATAATCACCATCTTGTTGTATAGATCTTAAACCATTATTTAATGTAGAAAGTAAAACTCTACAGTTAGAATCTTGCCATTCAGGTAATCTACCATATTGATTTTTTAAATCTTCTAATATATTTTTTAATTTAGCAAAATTAATTAATTTTTCTGCCAAATCTTCAGAAATAAATGGCTCCGATCTTTGATAATTACGCAAATTATGACGAGGCATAAATTCAGTTTCTTGATTAATTCTACGAGTATCAAAAGCTATTTTAACCATAGATGAAGATAATTTTAAACCTTTCTTTCTTAAAGCCATCGATCTTTTTCGAGAATCAATATTTTCATTCCCTAAAGAAATTAATTGATATAATTCTAAAATTTCATCTATTTTCATTTGATTATAATACTAAAATATTATCCAACTACTTAGCAATCATTTATCAAACTAAAATAAAAAAGCAGCAATTCAAAATTAATTGAATGCTGCTTTTCATTATTATAAAAATATAAAATTATTTATTATTTTTAAACATATAAATCTGTTCCATTTTAGCTATACCTGCAGTTTTATTAAGATGAGAACGAATTGTTCTAAGATTAATTTCTTCTATAATTGGACCAAATTCTTGCTTTGCCATTTCCACCATTTTTGGAAAATTTTTAACATTTAAACCAAACCATTTGCCAGGTTTTAACATATATTTAACATTAGCAAGAGTATTTTTCCAATATGTATTATAAAAATAATCTTCGCCTTTAGCATAAGCTTGCCGATCATCTCGAGAATATTCTTCTTGATTAAAATATGCAGGACTACTAAAAGAAAAATCAATACTATTTTCTTTTAATCTTACATGCTCTGATCCATTATTAATTAATGTATAATTTTTAAATTGTAAATAATTTGCCATAGTTTCTAATTCATCTGTAGTCCAAGGATCAATTCCAATATACACTCTCTTAGCTGCCACCGCTCCCATCAGTCTTGCTCCAAATCCTGCCGAATAATCTAAAACTGTATCTCCTTCATTAGAATATTTTTCATACATATATTTAGCTACATCAGGTTTAAATATAGAAGTACTAGCTACTAATCTTTTGCTACGCATTCCTTGAATTATCATTCTAAATGTTAAATTAAAAGCTTCATTTACTCCAGGAGCTTTTTCATCATCATCAATCCAATCTAATCCTAAACGATTAGCAATCAATTTCTTTAAAACTACATCATCCTCAAATAATTCAATCATATTTTTTTTATTTTGCTCGGTTGCCAAATAAAATTTATGACAAAAATATTTGCAAATGTTGGTGCATAAAGAACTATTATTAAATAATTCGGTTTGATTTAAATCTATTTTTAATTCTTGCAATTTCTTCCAATCTTTTTTTAAATCATTTGGGTTATCTGGATATAACCAACCCGTCGATCTCAATAAATTAAAAATAGGCTCAATTAAATCTAATCTTTCTTTTTTAGATAATGATTCAATATATTTTTTACTTAATTTTTTACCATTAATTTCAAATATTTCATCAAATTTCATAAGGTAATTTCTCCATCATAATGAGGCTCTACAATATGTTCAAATTTTGCTTTATATGCCAATAAATTTTTATTATCTGCCGCTCCCATATTAATTTGAGAGACACCCAAAGATTGCATTAATTTATATAATTCAACATCCGCAAATTCAGAAAGACCATAGAATCGCTTATACAAAGCCTTGCCAAGAATATAAGAAGAATAACCATTACTTGGTTGACTGCAAGTCCCAAAGGCAATTAAATCGCTTTGATGATAAATAAAAATTGATGGCAGATTGTTATGGAAATTGTTCTTATAAAAAAACATATTCTTGCCAGAATTATCTCTAAAATATTTGTCAGTATAATCATTGCTCCACTCTTCAATTAAATTTTTAACATCTTGTATATCTCTAAAATTATTCTCAATAACAAAATCATTCTTCTTGGCTTTATTTAAAGCATGACGAATAGAAGCATTTTTTTTGCCAGAAAATGAAAGATCGGAAATATTTAAAATAATAGATTTATGATTAGCCTTATCTACATTAAAATATTGCTTTAATATTTCTAAATTATTGTTATTAATATAATGAAAATTAGAAGGAGCATAAGTTTTTAAATATTCAATATGCTCAAATGTCATTTCTCCTTCAATGGCAAAATGTTTTTTCTTTTGCACTTGCCAAAGAAATAAATTATTAATTTCTTTAATCTCTTTAGCTTGAGGTCCCAATAAACATTTGTAAGAATATTTATTAATATAATTCATTTATCTCCTGCAATATTATTAATTTTAAAATGTACTTTTTCTATCCAGTTTTTAAATTCTTCAACCGATCTTTCTCTTTTAGCATAATTACACCATTTACAACAAGTAATTACATTATCAATTAAATGTGATTTAGAATTATCAATTCTATCCAATCCATTGTAAATAAAATCTCCATGATCTTTAGCATATTGAGATGATTTTTTATCTTCTTTTGCTGAATTTTGCTTATTATTTGGCGCAGCTCCACAATAAAAACAATACATCTGAGATAATATATAAAAATCATCAAAAGATAATCCATCTTTGTAATTCTTTCTCCAAATATTTCGAGCAGTGGCTTCCTTTGGAGAATATTTAATGTTATTAATGTATAATCCTAATGATCTTTCTTTCATCTTTTCTAAATTTAAACACCCGCAAGACTTTGTTTTACCACTCTTTAAGTTTTCTGCTTTAATCACTTTTTCAACACCACAATCACATCTACATAACCAAGCAGATCTTTTGCTTGAATGACTTGCTTGACCAATAACTAATAACCTATTGTATTTTTTATTTAATAAATTTTCTTTTTTCATTATTATCCTTTTTATAAAATATAAATATGGCTTATATTTTAATCATCTTAACCTAGGATGCCATTAATTTTAGTAGGATTTTTTTTCTAATATTTTTTGGAAAACATTATGCTTTCTTGTCATTAAAATAGTTGAGTCTTTATAAATTAAATTGCAATAATTAATAAAATTTTCTGTTCCTGTTATTTCAAAATAACCAATTAATGGATTTTTTTTATTTACTTGAATTTTATTACACTTTATATTCATAGAAGTTAAATAATTTATCATACCTTGAATAAAATTTATGTTTGAAGTAATTAGTATTTTTGGTTTATCATATATTCCACCATCTCCATCCATATAGCCTCTAACAAAATGAGGTAGTAAATCTTGTGGAACAATATTTGTAGTAGGAAATATTATTTTAAATGTTTTGTTGGGAGGAGCTCCTGCATTTTCTAAATCTTTATGCATTTTTTCACTATATACAGGTAAGTAAAAAAAATGTTGTTCTTTATCATCATTTTTAATAAAATATTTTTTATTTAAATTTGTTTTTATAAAACCATAAATTAATTCTGAAAATTTATCCAAAAGATATTTATCTTTTTCTTTTAAACCAATTTTAATTTCACTTCCCCCTTTACTTGAATTGCCGTCAGCATAAAATAATCCAAGATAATATGCTTTTTCTTGAGTATCTATTTTTTCAAAGAAATTTTCATTTATTTTATATTTTCTTTTATTTTGGGTTGCTGGTCTAGTTTTAATATTATTTCTTTGTAAAATGCGAAGAACTGTAGTTGCATGTATATTAAATTTTTTAGCAATTATTTCTGAATTATTTCCCAAATTATATTCTTTAATTATTTGATCAATTTGATCTTGTGCAACTTTTTGTAATTGACGCTTAATATTTCTCTTTCTCATAATTCTAGAAACACTTCCATTTGATATTCCATATTTAGGCCCAAGTATTTCAGGAGGTTTACCTTCTTGATATAATTTTATCATTTCATTCAATTGATCTTCTGTTAATTTTGCCATAAATTTTCTTTCTTTAAAAATATATTATAACCACCATCTTAAAACTAACAAGATGTAGTAATTGATTTTATTATCTGGTAATTGATTTTATTTTAAAAGTATAATTTTTTATAATACAGAAATGACTGCAGATGATAACAAAATGTGTGGAAATAAAATTTTTGCAGATGAACCCAAAAATAAAAAGCCATCCTTTTCAGGATGGCTTTAAATCGTTTTTTGAATTTGACAGCATTACTGTCAATTAACCATATTAAGCGCCAATAACGACGGATTTACGACCAGCAGCAACGCCTCTTGGATTGAGAATGCCAATTCCGATAATCTCGGAAACAACCCAACCAAGTTTTAGTTGACGGGGTTCGTCCGCCGGCATTACCTCTACGTCCTGACGTATTGGCATTACGCCTACAAACTCTGGGTCAGAGCAACCATAAACAGTTCCGGGAGGCACAATTTTAGATACCATAATATCTGTTCCCCAAATATGTGCATACAGACCTGTTTGAAGAACCTCACGCATACTTACAGGATCAAGATCTCCACCACCAACACCTTGACCACCACCTGAGCCCCATTTTAGAAGATCAGTAAACTCATTGATATTCATAAAGAACTTTGTAGTGACAAGGTCCCAACGATCAATTTGTTGTTTAATCTCTAAAAGATCACGTTTTAACACACCTGCATCGGCAATATCTGTAAGAACGTTTTCTACTGAAGATGCAGCATCAATAGCCGCGAAAACGTTAGCATCTTCTTGAGCCATAATTTCTTGACGAGCCTTTTGGACAGCACGGTCAATTACATTAAATCTACGATGTTTAACTTCAGCAATTCTAACAGTTGGATTAGAAAAAATTTCAAATTCAGGAACAACACAACGATCACCAAAAACACGTGATTCTGGACCTGTGCCATTGCTTGAAATAACAACCGCAGTTACATCAATATCACGATCGTATGTTGGGAGAGCACCTTGAGGAAGTACATCAACTACTAATGCACGACGAGCAATTCCATGGTAATCTAAATTTCGGCGAATTGGATTAGCCATAGCTTGAGCAAGAGCAATTTTACCATCTTGTGTTAGAATAGCACGAGAGATAAGTTCATCTCTTTTATTATCCGATAATGATGGTTGCCCTGCAAGTCCCATATTTGATGGAACATTATCTTCAAGAATTGATGCATACTTTGATATGGTTGTTAATGCATCTCGAATAGAACTTGCATTAAGCTCACCTTTATTATTAAACATATTCATTATTTTCTCCATGTATACAAAGAATTATTTGCCAGCTTTCACCAGCTCATGCTTGCAATTAATAAATCAATTACAAAACATGACATAATAAATAAATAATTATCACCATTTATTTATAAAATTCAACATATCTTGCAAAATAATTAATAATAATTATATTATTTTAATAAATATTATAAATATATGCCATCAAAATTAAATTTATTAGGAAAAAGATTTGGAAAATTGTTAGTAATTGATTCTGCTCCACATGATTGTAAAATACAAAGAAGAAAATGGAAATGTTTATGTGATTGTGGAAATGAAAAAATTGCTACAGTTTTAGATTTAAGAGTAGGTGATACTAAATCATGTGGATGTTGGCATAGAGAAAACTCTGCTCAATTAATTAAAAAAGTTCATGAAAACAATGTAAAATATCATCCAAAAGAATCTTCTGCTCGAACAGTTTGGGGAACAATTTACAAAGAAGTTTCTTTTGAAAATTTCTTTTATTTAAGTCAATTAAATTGTTTTTACTGTGATGGTCCTCCTAGAACTGAGAAAAATGCTTTTTGGTTAGGTAAAAGAGAATATTCAAAATTAAATGGAAATTTTTCATATAATGGATTAGATAGATTAGATTCATCTAAAGGACATACTATTGATAATGTAGTAACTGCTTGTTTATTTTGTAATATTTTTAAAAGAGAAAGATCTTTACAAGAATTTTACCATCATATTGTTGGTGTTATTGAAGCTAAAAGAACAAGAGTTTCTCCAGCATTATATAGATTATATGCTAATGATATAAAAGATTTTTATTATAATGATAAATTTTTAGATGCAGCTATAAAAGTATATGAAGAGCATTATGCTGATGGCGACTTAAAATTTAAAGAGTTTTATAAATTATCTCAATTAAATTGTTATTATTGTGGAATTTTACCCAATAATAAAAGAGATCATTTTTCATATAATGGTTTAGATAGAATTAATTCAAACCTTCCTCATAATTATGATAATTTAGTTCCTTCTTGCAAATGGTGTAATTTTTCAAAAAAAGATTTTCCAATGGAAATATTTTTAGATTGGATTGATTGTTGGGACAAAAGAAGATCAATTAATTTATTTGATTTTTGTTAGTAGTAAATTACTTTCAAACAAATACAAAGCTTACTAAATACATGTTAAATACTTTAGGATAATAAATGTCAAAAAAAATAAATTTATTAAATCAAAGATTTGGAAAATTAATTGTTATTGATGAAAGTGAAAGTAAAAATGGAGTTGCTTTTTGGATTTGTTTATGTGATTGTGATGAAGTTATAACTGTTTCAGCCTCACACTTAAAGAGCAATCATACTCAAAGTTGTGGTTGTTGGCAAAAAGAAAGAGCTTCCAAAGCAAACATTAAAAATACTCGTGGAAGAAAATATCAAAATTCTAGATTAACATCTGCTATGAGAGTTTGGAAAATATCATATAATGATGGATGTTCATTTAATAAATTTTTAGAATTATCTCAGCAAAATTGTCATTATTGCAATTCACCTCCAGCAAATAGTTATAATGAATATATTAACAAAGATAATATAATAAAAAACAAAAAAGTTTTATCTGAATGGTCAGAAGCGGCAACATTTATTTATAATGGGTTAGATAGAATAGATTCATCAAAAAATCATAATGAAAATAATATTGTACCTTGTTGTATTATTTGTAATAGGGCCAAACATGCATTAAGTTTAGAAGATTTTACGCTTTGGATTGATAAAATTTATAATTTTTATATTAAAAAAAATGCCGAGAAATAAATCTCGGCATTTTAAATTAACAAGTCTAATTTAAAATTAGATCATTGGGGCTGAGAACACAAATGTTGCATAGTTAAATGTGCGAGGACCGAGTGAGCTGACAAGTCCAGATGGTGAATTAAGAGCAGCCACTAATCTATTTGGAGTTGTAACTAATGAACCATTTGATTCAAACTCTATAAAACGACCAATAACAACTGTATTACCAGCAGAGTTAGTGCTTCCTACTGGAGTTATCAAACCACCAGTGGCAGAAGCTGGTGTCCAAGTAAGAGCAGCGCCTGTGGTCAATGTGGTATTCGTAGGTTGAAGTCCATCAACAGCCGCTGTATCACAAGCATCTAAAGATACTGCATAATAACCTGGTTTATCCCAGCAAGTAACTTTACCTGAACCAGTTACAGTGCTTGGGCCAAGAACTTGACCAGTAAATGTAGTTGGGCCGTTAACTTGTTGACCAACAACTCCTCCAACTACAGCTCCAAAAAGTGTACCATATCCAGTAATACCATCATCTGAAAGGAATAATGGACGTTTAGTTGTGGCAACGTTACGAGTAACAACTGGACGTGATTGTACACCACCTGGGTTGGTATAACCATCAAAAGAATCAGCAGCCGCCTTGTCACCTGGAACTGGAACAGAAATTAGAGTAACAATTTCTCCACCTTTTAAGGTAAGATAATCACCATCATATCCGTCAAATTGACCAATAGGTTCACGACCTGCTTGTAAAAGTTTTAAAGACATATTTTTCCTAAAAATTTAAATGATCACTTAGATCATATACTTACACCTTATGCAAACTAAAAACAATCAAAACTTATATTAATATATTACTAGATTATTGAAATTATTTGAATTCAGGCATCATATTTTTCATTTTTAATAAAGATCCTTCTAAATCACCAACTTTTTGATCAATATCTTCAACACTTTTATCAGCAGGTAATTCTGATTTATTGTTAGATAGATTTTTAATTTTTTGCATTGCAGATATTCCCATATCTTTGCCACTATTTAAAACTTTAGAAATATTTTCAATATCTAAGACATAAGTTTGTAAAGCATGCTTAACATCATCAAAATCATCTGCTACAAAACCAGCTCCACCATGTAATCCTGGAATAGCATCAACAATAGAGGTTAATTTTCCTTTTTCTTCAATTTGTCTTAATTTATAGTTTTCATCTGAAAAATTTAATTCTATATTTTTAATAAGAGGTAATAATAAATTAGTTTGTTGAGTAAACTCTGAAATAATGGATCCAATATCACTTTGAGAACTTTGTTGTAATAATTGAGTAGCATCTGATGGCATTTCAATATCATTAATAGCTGGAGCTACTTTAGAAATATATAAATTATGATAATTTTCTAGTTTATTTTTAAAAGTAGCTAACATAGAAAGAAAAGATGTGGTATAGCTTTGTCCAGCTCCTAGCATAGTTTGAGTAGACTGATTAGAATTAAGTAAATCATCAATTTCGCCAATTAATTTTTGATGATCTTTTTCAAAACCATCTTGTACAAATCTTAAATGATTTTTGGCATATAATCCAATTAATAATCCTACAGCCGCTATAATTGGTAAAGCAGGAATACCAGCAGTTTTTTGTAATTTAGAAGTTTGTGCTAAACAATGATCAGCTAAAGATCTTAATTCATTTTTATTTTTATTATCTAAATCATTAGCAATTCTAACTAAAGATAGCATTAATTCTTTTTGTGCATATTTTTTTTGAGTTAATAATCCATTTGGAGTTTGCTGAATAATATGTAAAGTAATATTTTGTCTTTCTATTTCATTTTCTACTAAGCCATTTAATTTATCATAAGAAGGAGAAACTACTATAGAATTTGGGTGAGCAATTTCCATAATATTATTTTTATATTCCATACCTTGAGGAGCTTTAGCTTTAGTTCCATATAAGGCTTCAATAGCAGAAATATCCAAAGAATCTGCTCTTCCAGTTTCTTCTAATTTCTTTTTTGTTTCTTTAGCATCTGCAGAAAAAATACCTTCTTTTTCTGCAATTTTGACAAAACGATCAAAAATATCACTATTTGAAAATTTATTCATATAATTTATATTAAAATATTGAATTATTTTGAATTTTGAGCAACTTGATCAATAAAGGTATCTACTAATTGTTTTTTAGAAGTATATTCTTTAGGAATCCAAACTTGATGATCTCCTTGGGAAGTATGATTATAAAAAACAATTTGATCTAATAAAGCTTGAAATTCTGGAGCTGATTCAATAATTTCATCTAAATTATTAAGATCTGGATAAACTTCTTTAGCAATATTTAACAATAATTGATTAATAGAAGACTTATTATTAGAAATATTTTCAGACCAATTATTTAGATGATCATCATGATAATTAGGATTTACTTTAAATTTAGTTTGAGAGGATGTGTGTGTTGGAATAGTTTCTTCTTCTTTTCCATTATGTAAAGTATTATCAAAGGCATTTGGTCTTCCCAAAAACTTATTAACTACATCTCCAACTACTAAAAATCCAGCAGCAGCTAAAACGATATTAATAATCCAGCTTAAAATTTTAGAAAATACATTGCCGGAAGCAACTTTTTGTTTATTAAAAAGATCTGTTATAGAGGCAGTAGAAATCATGGCTAATTTAACTATTCTAATATCTTGTTTAAAAGATTGTTTTAATTGATCTAAAGATGATTTAACTTCATCATCTGAAGATAAAGATAAATAATCTTGTACATTTGAATGTACAATATTATTAACTTGATTAGAAGTTAGTTTATTACCTGTTTGAATTTCTCCTGATAATTGAGAATAAATACCTCTTAAAATACTAGGAACATCTATATGAAAAACACTTATAGCTAATCCTAAAAATCCTCCTAACCAAGGAAAGCCTAAAGCGCCAAAAATCATTGAAATACCAGCTGGAGCTAATATTTTTAAGACAGAATTAATTTTATCATTAGGATCAATATGATTGTTTGCATAATTTTTTACAGCTTCAAGTAATGAATTAGCTAAACCATCAGCTTGCTTTATCATTTTATTTTGATATAAAGCTTCGATAATAAGTGTATCTGTATAAAAACTAATTTTTGATATCATGAGATAAACTTGGTGGCTCCTGATAGAAGTGAATTTAGTCGATAAATATTTCTCATCTTATAAGAATTATCTCCAGTAATTTGAGCATCTACCATATTACGTTCATAATCATTTAATACAACTCTAGTATTTTCTCCAGGATTTTTTCTAACATATTGAGCATAAAAAGATGAAATGACAGCAGCTACTCTGCTAACAATATATTGTAAATTCATTAAAAACGGTTTATACATAGTAATAACTGGACCTTTTGTATGATCTAAGATATCAGAAATTCCTTGAGGTGTTTCTGATAGATTAAATACTTGATCTGCATCTTTAGTCATACTGGTGACAATATTCATATAATGTTTAGCATCATTAATATCATTTTCAATTTCAGTTTTTCTAGGACTATCAGATGAAGATAAAATATTGTTATATAATTCAAAGAAATAATTAATTCTATGAAAGTCAATATTTTCAGGATCTAATGGTAAAGCTTGTGCCATTTGTTGAATAGTATTAGCTGAAGTATTATTTCCAAGATTTACTCCAGGAGCAGGAGATTCTGAAGGAGTAGAATTATTTGCTGGGTTAGAAGTAATAGTGCAAGTTTTATTATTAGGGTTAGTAAAAGCAGAGCTTAATTCTTTTATTTTATTAAGATAATAATTTGCAATTTTTTCTTCTTCAGTGCTTTTGGCTCGGCGAACTTTATTAATGGCTCTTTGATATAAGGCATTAATCATGGAGCAATCATCTGATTTATCATCTGTAAAGGGTAATTTAGTAGGAGTTCCATGAACATCATAGGAAATAACTGTGGCAGGCCCTCCCCATTCTGCGCCACCTTCTAACCATTCATTTAAAGAGACCTTACTGGCTAAATTTTTAACAAATAATTGTCGAGGTCCATTATCTGAAGATGGAGATTTAGGATCTAAAATTTTATTATCTGAAAAAGAATCTACTGGAGTTTCTGGAGGAAGTTCAGCTGGAGTAGTTGGAGATCCTTTAGCTTTAGGAGTTAAGCCAGAATTAGAATTAATGCGAGAATTTAATTCTGAGACTAATTTATTAGTTTGAACTTGTAATAGTTTACCTTCTGGATTATTTTGAATTCTTAACATAGTATCAGCTTTTTCTTGAAGATAAGCGATATATTTTGTTAAAGCATTGACATTAATCCAAAAATCATCATCATTCCAACGAAGAGTTGAAGAGTCTCTAGAAAGTTTAGCAGAAAATTTTGAGAGAGTATTTTTTACTTCATCTGATAATGATTGATATTCATTTGCATTAAAAGCTATTTGTTGTCCATCAGCTTTAATTTTATTTTTTGATAGATATTGAATTAACTTATCAATAGTTCCTAAATTAGTTGGATTAACAGCATCTGATTCTGGTAAATCAGTAGAAATATTAGCACTAGTAGATTTATTAGCAAATTCTCTAGTTAATTTGTTGACTAATTTTTTAGCTACTGAAGTTGGAGAAATGGTAAAAGATTTTGGTTGATCTTGTGCTACTTTTTGTAAAGTTTTTGCAAAATCCCATAAAAATTTATCTGTAATAATTTTATCAAACATTATATCCTCGAAAAATTTTCATAGTTTATTAACAAATGGAGATATTTGTTTATTAAAAATATTAATAGCGGCGGTATCATTAACTGCACCTGATCCTGCCTGATTTTTTATCCAATTAAAATAATTTTCTTTACTTAACAAAGCAAATAATGGAACTGGAAGAGTTTTATTAGGCTGAGACGGATCTAAAGTTATAAATAATCCTGGAACTGTTGTTTGAAAACTATTAACTGCTTGTTTTTCTTCTGGTGTTAATTCTTCTGTTGAAGTTCCTACTGGACTATATTTTTCATAACCTCTATTGCCTTCAATTAAAGGTCTATATACAGGGTTAGCTGTAATTTTTTGTCTAAAATCATGATATAAATTAGTAATAGCTTTTAAATGAGGGATAATTAATTTAGCTCTTTTAGATTTATCTTTTTCAGATAATTCAACTCTATTTTCTTTTATAGAATAAGATAAATATCTTTGAAAAGTTTGCCAAAGACTTAAAGAATATTCTTTATTATTTAATCCAAAATCTGAATCTAATTGCAATAAAGCATAGGCAAATCCTAAAATATTTCTTAAAGCATTATCTGTTCTAATGCCCCATCTTCCATCAGCTTGAAATTCTTTAGATCCTGAACCTATACGTTGAATTGTATTCATAACTACATCTAATTCATAAGGATCGCTGGTGGTAGTTTTTTTATTTGGAATAGTAGTAATATCTGGATTACTAGACCACTCTACGCCTCTTTTATCAGCAGGCAAGTTATTTAGATATTGTTCTGCAATAAAATCATTAAAACCTTTTTTAGCGGCTACTAAAGACGAAGAACCTAGTTGATTATTAACAAATTGAGGTTTAGGTCCAAGGGTTTTAGAATTGGCATCTCTAGTTACTTCAAAAGCAAGATCTTGAATAGCTTTTTGCATATCTTGAACATTTGAATCTTTAATATAATTATTATTTTTTTTATCTATTGTAGGAGTTGGTCCTCTTGATGGTACCTTCTCATTTAGAGATGTAGGCGTTGAATTAGGTGAAGAATGTGTAGTTGGTATTTTTTCAACATTTTTTGTAGCATGAGGAGCCGTTCTACCTGGAACAACATCATCCTCACCATCTGCATATTTTTTAATTAATTTAATTTTA
>Ga0116226_10003253_pt1 | contig 14318 bp, 5 predicted proteins | sample S1TSphfallax_FD_89692 | JGI IMG/M metagenome (GOLD analysis project Ga0116226, IMG submission 89692) | Host-associated microbial communities from peat moss isolated from Minnesota, USA - S1T2_Fa - Sphagnum fallax MG | ecosystem: Host-associated > Plants > Peat moss > Unclassified | place: USA...
AAAGCGGAAGTTCATAGAACTTTGGAAGATGCCGGCCCACGGATTGCTCCCCGGCCCTCCGATGAGGATGGTATTGTCCACATTGATGTCGCTGACGCGCAGGTCCCGTGCGTAGCGAGCCTGAGCTGGCACATTTAACCGCTCGAGGGTCGATAGAAAACTCTGCCCGATCATCGCCTCATTGAAGGTCGTTTCGCGCAATCCGCTCATCCACGTCAGATATTTGCGTAAAGCAGGGTCTTCCACTTCTGCAATCTGACGTTGCGGGTAGTCGGGCCTCACGTAATCCGAGATGCCGATATCCGTGCCACCGCGTGCCATTTCAATCTGGACCAGCATCGTATCCGGAACGACGATAGATACCTTTCCCTGCGTCCGTCCTAAAAACTGCGTGAACGCATTGTTCGTCTCAGGCCGGTGAGCGACGACCCGCTCCAATCCATATTCCCGCGCTGCTAGCCACACCGAGGAGAAGACGAGTATGGCACATATCAGGACTAAGATTTTCTCGCGCGAGTTGCTTAGCCGTGACCGATCAGAAAGCTGCGGTGCGGGCGCTTCCGCCGCAAATGTCGACAGAGCATGGCTTGCACCAGTCCCTGCCCCGAGTCGGGGCGTCTCGGCGGCGGCTACTCTGACAGGGCCGAATACGGGAACATAGCTGCCTTTCGGGATCTTGACGACGAGTGTTTCGGCGCTCCCTTCGTCAAGGAAATAGGCCTCTAGTTTTCGCCTAAGGTGTGTGAACTGCGATCGAACGATATTGTCGCTCGCCGGGTCAAAGTCCTTGCGCCGGTCGAGCACGTCATAGGCGATGTCATATTCGCGAAGGACGTGATTTGGGTCATCAATGGCAGATTTCGAGACGTAGAGAAGGATTTTCCGAAGTTGAGTAGCCCGCTCGAAGCTCCGGCTCTCCACGATCCGCTGAATCAGCATCCAGCGAGGATCGCCTTCCAGGGCGGATCCAGCTTGAACCGGAATATGTGTCTCACTGGTCATCGGCATGGGACATTCGACTCACTGCACAAAGAAGCAGTTGTTGAGTTCGGGGACGATCTGGGGTATTCCAGGGTCATCTCAGGACGCAACCCTAACTAAACAAAAGTTTACTACGTAAACGAACGTCCAAACACACTACGACACTTGACCGCTTCGGACTTGGGGAATGATGATTCGCGGCGTGTTCAACAGCTCGCAGGAGACGCGTCTCTCTTCCCGGTACGACGGTGTCGAAGGCGCCATACCAGCCATCGTCTGAATGTGGTGTTCCTGCCATTTGACCAACCCGAACGTATACAAGAGAACGTCCAATCCCAGTTTGGCCCTTCTGAAGAGGGCGTGAGGTACAAGGTGACAGAGACGATCGACTGCCAACTCCCAGTTGAGATGCAAAAGCAAGGGCTCCTGCATTTGCCGGAAGCGCCAGATTCTGAAGACGATGAGGTCAAGGCATGGGAGCAGCCCGTCGAGATGCTGAGCTACCTGCCCGCCGCTCCAGATCTGAATCCCATGTTCCTGGAGAAGCGCGTCTATCAAGGCAGTAGCGGGGACGTCTACCCCCTGCCTCTCATCGACCGGATCGAGTGCGAACCGGTCGTGAAGTCTTGGAAGGCAATCCACCTTGAGAATCCGTACGTGCGCTTGATGATCCTCCCTGAAATCGGGGGCAGAATCCACGTTGGCATCGACAAAATTAACGGATACGACTTCTTTTATCGCCAGAACGTCATCAAGCCAGCCTTGGTCGGTCTGGCAGGACCGTGGATCTCCGGGGGCGTCGAGTTCAACTGGCCTCAGCATCATCGTCCCGCAACGTTCATGCCCGTAGAAACCGAGATCGAGCGCCATCATGACGGCTCGGTCACTGTCTGGTGCAGTGACTATGACCACGCCTCCGGAATGAAAGGCATGCATGGCATATGCCTCCATCCCGACTCGACAGTGATCGAGTTGAAGGCGCGTCTCTACAACGGAACTGAGTCCGTGCAAACCTTTCTTTGGTGGGCCAATGTAGCGGCTCGCGCGCATGAAGGCTACCAGTCTTTCTTCCCTCCTGATGTACGTCATGTCGCCGATCATGCCCGCCGCGCCACGAGTACCTTCCCCCTGGCTCAGGGCACGTACTACGGCGTCAACTACGGTGAGCGCGCCAAGCACGGTATCCCCCCCGAGCAAATGCCGGCAAACTTCAGGCCAGATGGTTATCCAGCCAACGACCTCAGCCGCTACGCCAATATTCCGGTTCCGACCAGCTACATGGTGGCGCATACGGAGGAGGACTTCTTCGGCGGTTACGACCACACCGCGAAAGCAGGGTTCGTTCATATCGCCAACCATCACATCGCTCCCGGCAAGAAACAATGGACCTGGGGCAACCATGATTTCGGTTACGCTTGGGATCGCAGCCTCACCGATGGCGATGGTCCGTACGTTGAACTGATGGCGGGGGTCTACACCGACAACCAGCCAGACTTTTCGTATATTGCGCCGGGCGAAACGAAGACGTTTAGCCAGTATTGGTACCCTGTGCGGGACTGTGGTGTCCCGCACGCTGCGAACTGTGACGCAGCGATGCGCTTGGAGGTAGTGGACGACACGGCCACCATCAACATCTGCTTTACGCGGGATATCTCCGACGCGCTCATCCTCTTGAAGAGTGCGGGCACCATCCTGAGTGAATGGGAGCAGGACGTCACAGTAGAGTCCGGTTTCAACGCCGCTGTCCAGTTGCCGCCCGGCATCGATCCAGGCGACCTCATGTTGGAGTTTAGAACAGACACCGGCGATACGCTTTCTTACTCCCTGGCTCCCAGAGCGGAGGCCCCAGCACCTGCCCTCGCGGAGGAGCCTGCCAACCCACAAGAGATCGCTAGTGTCGATGAGCTCTACATGACCGGCGTGCACCTGGAGCAGTATCGCCATGCCACACGCTCTCCCGAGCCATACTGGCGTGAGGCTCTGCAACGCGATCCCGCCGACGCGCGCTGCAATCATGCACTGGCCAAGCTGCACCTCAAGCGATGCGAATACTCACTTGCAGAAGCCCACCTTCGGGTAGCGATTCAACGCAACACGAAACTGAATGGCAATCCCTTCGATACCGAGATCTTCTACACGTTGGGTCTCGTGCTTCGGCGGCTGGGAAGACTCGAAGAGGCCTACGCTGCGTTCTATCGCTCGACATGGTCCCTCGCTTGGCGCTCACCCGGGTATCATGCGCTTGCAGAACTGGACTCCGTTAGTGGCAAGCACGCGTCTGCAGCAAAACACCTGGAACTCTCTATCCGGACGAACACAGACAACTTGAATGCTCGCAACCTGTGGGCATCATTACTGCGTGAGAGAGGTGAGGAAGATGCCTCGAGTGACATATTGGCGCAGACCTCCGACCTTGACCGGCTCGATCTGTGGTCGCGTTATCTGGATGATGTTGCTCTGCCTCAGAATGGCCACCAGCTTCTCTCCCTTGGTCTTCTCATGGAGCGAGGCGGTCAGATCGAAAGCGCGATTGACGTTTTGAAGAGCGGTGCCGTCTCACGATCGGACGGCGCTTTGCCATTGCTGCATATAGCTATTGCGCGTTGCAGTGCCAAGATCGGTGAGCAGGTACAGTCGGATCGCCACATGATGGCTGCTCTTGAGTCTCCTCCGGACTATTGCTTCCCAAGCGGAGCAGACCACTTCGATCTATTGCAATACGCTCTAGCCTTGCATCCCGAATCGGCACGACTGCATGCCTATATGGGCAATCTGCTCTATCATCACCGGCGTCATGAGGAGGCCATTGAACATTGGGAGGTCGCAGCAAAATCGGACGCTTCGTATGCTCAAGTGTGGCGCAATCTTGGCATAGCGTACTTCAACATACGGCATGACCCGGAAGCGGCACGCACCGCCTTCGATCAAGCTATGGAAGCGGCCCCCTGGGACGCTCGCCTTCTGTACGAGGCCGATCAGCTGCAGAAGCGTATCAAGGTATGCGCCGAGCTTCGGCTACAGCATCTCCAAAGAAAACAACATCTTGTCGGTCAGCGCGACGATCTGAGCGTTGAACTGGCATCCCTGCTCAATCAGCAGGGGCAGCCATGGTTGGCATTGGAACGTTTGCTCTCGCGCCAGTTCCACCCGTGGGAAGGGGGCGAGGGGCTCGTCCTAGCCCAGTACACAGAGGCGCTGCTGGCAATCGCGCAGTCAGAGCTTAAAGACGGGCGATTTGGAGCAGCCATCGAACACCTAATGCAAACTCTCACCCCCCCGGCCTCCCTGGGGGAGGCGCGTCATCTGCTAGAAAATACAAGCAAAATCTTTCACCTGCTTGGGCGCGCGCACGCAGCAAACGGGGATGTGGCCGCAGCGGAACTGATGTTTAGCCGATCAGCTGCACAGCTAGCCGACTTTCACAGCATGGCCGTAACTCCATATTCCGAGGCAAGCTATTGGAGTGGCCTGTCCTTGCAGCAGCTAGGTCGAACGGAAGAGGCGAATACTCTTTTCCAAGGCATGCTCGCTTATGCTACCAAGATGCTGACACAGCCAGCCAGCATCGACTACTTCGCCACATCCCTGCCGACGCTGCTTCTGTTTGACGAAGACCTGGAAGAACGGCAAAGAACTGAGGCTGAGCGCCTTGTTAGCCTGGCGAACAAGGGCCTCGGACGCTAGCTCCTACAGGTCTTAGGTGGAGTGACCCAGCAGGCAGTTTTTCGATGGGGATGATTAAAATCTTTAATTATCAAGTGCAGACCGAATCGAACACACTCACGTCAAGAAGCCCCAGCCATCCACGAGGGATCCTGGGGCTTTCTTAATTCGATGCGGTTTAATGCGGGTTGACGGCAATCCCAACCGGCGCGGTCAATCCTGTCACGCTATAGCCACTTCCAGACAATGGCGACCCTGTCGACGAAAACTCACTGACACTGCTGTTCCCGGAGTTAGAGATCCAGGAATTGCCAAAGGCATCAAATGCGATGGCCGTCGGCGTGGAAAGACCGCCGCCGAAGAAGGGTGAGTTCCCGACGTTGATTCCGCTTGAGCTCAACTCGCTCAGGCTGTTGGTCCCCGAGTTTGTAATCCATGCATGTCCACTGAGATCGAAGGCGATAGCTGACGGCGCGCTCAAACCGCTTGGCGTATAGCCCGCACTCCCCGAAAGGATCGTGCCCGTATGTGTCACCTCGGTGACGGAGTTCCCTGCGGAGTTGACCACCCAGATATTCCCAGCGCTATCGGCAGCTAACGCGGAAGGACTATTCATACCGCTGCCCGTATACGTGACTGCCAGGGTCAGATCGTTGACAGATGAAATAGTGGGAGCGAACACCGCATACGCGCTTGCGTTGCTGATGATCGCAGCAACATTGCGCGAGGGGTTGCGCGCGATATTGAGCGCGGCTGTGATTGTGTCTGTTGGCAACGTGCTGTTCGCATTAGGGGCCGCGCCGAATAGATTGGAGCAGCCCGTGCTGGATGATCCGGCCGTGTTGATGCAACCGGCGATCGAGTTGGCAATCGTGTTGATTTCGGCGGTAGGTAGAGTCACATTCGTCGTCGACGAATTAGCTCGTCCCGTGGAGATGTTCGCCAGCGTATTGATGTCGGCAAACGCATTCGTCAGGCCTGTGGCATTCGTGGAGGGTGCGCCAACATTTACGCCGGCCATAAAGGGTGCCAGAGCCCACACACTTGCGACGGTGGTCACCTCGTTGATCTGGATGTTTGTGCTTGCCGTCAGGTTATCGCAGAGACCAAGACCGGCCATCAAGGCGAGTGAATTGTTTGTGATTCCAGTGAGGGGCTGTCCACCAGTAGCCGTAATGTATACCTGCGAACCGGATGTGCAGTGATAAAGACCTGTGACAGTGAAGTTGCCGTTTGCATCCGTGAGAACCGTGGATGTGATAAGCGCCGTGGCGCCGGCGCCATACCCGCTCGTACCCGCCTGGTAGAGCTGGATGGTGCTGTTCACAACAGGCTGCTGCCCGCCGTGCGCGCTACCGTGCAGCCCGGCTAGTGGAACGGCCGAAGCGCTCGAACCGGTGCTGTTTGAAAAGCCCGCGCAGCCGGTCAAGCAAAGGACAGAAGCAAAAGCGGGAACCAACAACATGCGCATGGGGTTTCTCCTTGCTTGTTTGATCGTGCGTTCAATGCCGTGTAACGGAGAGGTGCAAAGTCGAGGTTTATTAATCATGGCTTAACCCCTACGCTGCCCGTCGAGACCGCAGTGCTGAGCGGGGTAACAACTGGCGTCGCCACGCCGATAATGTGCGTCAGCGAGTTGCCGGTCTTGTTTGTTACCCACACGCCGCCCGAACCGTCGATGATAACCCCGCTCGGTCCCGAGAGTGCCGTTGCACCAGATGAGCCATACCCAGCCGTGCCGCTCTGAGCCGTGCCTGAGTTGAGAAATTCAGATACGGAGTTGTTGCCGGAGTTCGCTATCCAGAGAGAACCAGCACCATCGACCGCGATGCTGACAGGGCCGTTCAAGCCTCCGCCGCTAAAGGTCGTGGGCGTCGCTCCAGTATTTGTTGAAAACACCAATGAGTTCGATCCGGAGGTGACCGACCAGACGTTGCCGCTGGAGTCGAATGCGATGCCGCCACGGGTTGAGGTTCCGCCACTCGATCCGCTGGTCGTAACCGATCCGCCAGATTCACTGAGCTTGGAGGTGGTCCCAGTGGCGTTCAGTACCCAGATGTAATCCCCGACAACAATCCCTGTCTCGGAGCCCGAGATGCTTCCACTCGTCGCCGTGATCGACTGCGTTCCTCCCGTATTCAAGGTCACCGGAAAGCTATGAACGCCGGCGTCCGAACTCTGGAATGTATATGCCGCGGGCAGCGTGGCATGTGGATCGCTGCTCGTTAGAGTAACGATGCCAGTAAAGCTCGGCATGGCTGCTCCGGTCGTATCGAAGGCGCTCACCGTCACATAGCCCGCTGTGCCCGTAGAGGTGCTCGATGGGAACCCGGTAACCGTGAGGCTCCCGAAGGTTGGAGCACCCGTGCCCGTACCGGACAGAATCAGCGTATTCGCTGCAGCGTTGCTGCTCGATAAGGTGATCGTGTCGCTATAGCTCGCAACACCTGCCGGAGTGAACTCGAACGACACCGTGCAGCTATACCCGTAGTAGATTGAGCCGCCATTGGCGCAGCTAGACGAGCTTTGAATCGCGAAGTCGGCCGTATTGCCCGATGCGGTATAGTACGGCGTGTTGAAGGTGACGCTTGTATAGATGGCACCGTCGTTGGTCACCGTCGCCGTCAACGGAGAACTGGTCGAGCCAGCGATGATGGACCCGAAGCTCAGGCTGGAAATCGTCCGAGCATCCTTAGCGACGAGGGCGTCGTTCGTATCTGTCGCATAAACGTTGCCCAGCGTATCGACCGCCACCGCCGTCGGCTTCGCCACGATCGTTGCCAGCGTCGTCGATGATCCGAAGTTGCCCTGGTTATTGCCGACCCGGCTGATTGTCTGTGCGCCACTATCGACGACGTAAAGGCTGGCGCTCGGATCGACAGCAATCCCAGCAACCGTCTTCAACCCGGAGACTACCGTTGTCTGCTTGGATGTTGAAACCGCGATCTGGACTACCGTCTCGGTCCCTGTGTCGGCGACATACACGTTGCCCAGCCCATCTACGGCGACCGCAACCGGTGTCGTGAATCCGCTCCCAAGCGTCGTTGCAACGCTCCCTACAGGCTGGCTGCCCGCGCTAGCGAGCAATAGAACCCGACCGTTACCACTGTCGGCAACATACAAATTGCCGTTATCGTCCAGGGCCAAACCGGATGGCCCGCTCAACCCCGTATAAAGAGTCACAGCAGTCCCGTAGGTCCCACTCACATAGGGAACCTCACGAATCCGGTTGTTTCCCGTATCGGCGACGTATAGATTGCCACCCGCATCCACCGCTACCGCAGTGGGAGCGGTGAAGCCAGTCGCGATCGCTGTGGCGCTGCCATTCTTGTAGATCCCCCCTGTCGTTCGGTCCGCCACGTAGGTGTTCCCGGTGCCGTCGACCGCAATGCTGCTCGGAGCATGCCAACTCGTTCCGATGGCAGTGACCGTTCCAGGATCGATATTCATCACTGGAAGCGCTGCATAACCCGACAGCCGCGCTTCACCCAGCAAGGCACCCGAACTGCTGAATGCCTGTAGCGTGCCGGACTGCGGGCCACCTGCGTTCGGGGTATATCCCACATTGACTGAGCAGGTACCACCCGCTGCATACGCTGTCGTTGTCGAGCAGGTACTGCCAGTGGCTGTGAACGGAACCACTCCAGAACCGCCCGTGACGGTGAAGTGCCCGAAGGTAGCCGCAGAATTGAAGATCAGATTCACACTTTGAGATTCATTCGCGTTCGAGTAGTCCACCCCAAAATTCACCTGGCCGACAGGCAGCCTCCAGAAGGTGCCCCCATATCCGCCGGCCGGGAACGTGACATTGCCGAAGCCGTCGATACCCGCCGAAAAGTACGCCGCCCCGGGGTTAGAGGTCGTGTTGTAAATGGAGTAGAGACCGGCGAAGTTGAGAGTTCCGCCGACACTCGGAACGAAGACGAGCCGGTTGTTGCCTGGGTCGGTGACGTATAGATTACCGACGCTGTCGACCGAAACACCGTTTGGCCCGCTAAAGCCTGAGATCGTGGTGACCGTGCCGCTCCCCGCTGCCGAGTGGTACAGGTTGCTTCCATCGACGTAATAAATATCTCCGGCAGGTGTAACAGCAAGTTTGCCGGTCGTATTGGCCCACGGCAGGTTGTCGACCAGGACTGTGGCGGCTCCAGTCGTGCCGTTATATTCCACGATGCGATCACGCTGGCTATAGCTTGTATCGACTCCATCGTAATAGTCCACACCGTAGATGTTGCCGCTCGCATCCACCTGGATGTCGCTTAGTTGGTCGTAGAAGCCGAGCGCAGCCGCGTTGATATCCGGCCAGAAACAGGGCACGGAGCTTGTCACAGGCAGTGAGCAGTTGGGTGGAGTGGTTGCCGAGAGATCAAGACCGCTCGCATACGTCCCGTTCAAAAACGGAATATAGAGCACCGCGTCAATCCCGTTCTGCACCCAGAGGTTACCCAGAGGATCGACAGAAACCGCATTCGAGGGCGAGCCGAGATTCGAAACCAGGATGATCTCCGTAGTCGTGCCCGCCGGCACCTCGATCAGGCTGGGCTTACTGGTATTGAAGGGCTGGTTGATCCAAAAGACGTCGCCGCGCTGGTTCGCCGATATGCGAGCCGCCGAGCCGTCGTAGTTTTGATTCGTTCCGTTGTCGCTGGCAATGCCCAGAAGACTGGGAGCCGAAAACACGACGGATTGCGCCTGCGCGGAGGGGACTGGCGCCCCGAGGACCACGGCAGCAAGGCTCATGATGGCCGAAGTGAAAAGCCCTCGCAACACAGAAAATTTGAGATTCGTGCGAATCGAACGCGGCATTGAAATGTCTCCTGCTAGATTGGTCCAGCCTTTGCGTAGGAGAACAATAGTGCCTGCGCTCAGCCACTGTCAATCTTAATTTTGTCCAGCCTTTGCTCAACGCCATAAATTGAACCGCGTCAGGCGAATTCCAGCAGTCTATTGGCATTTCGGGTGTTCTTGGGGGCCGCGTAGCACAGCCTTGTGCCTATACTTGAGGATCTACCAGAGTATCGTCTCCGATTGGCTGGTCCTACGGTGCACAGATTCCAAGGGATTCGTGTCCAAAGCGGGACAGGACGATGCGTGCACTTGGATGCGTCTCACTCGCGGCAACGGGAAGGTACCACTGCCGATTCTTCGTCATCCCGGAGGGTGAAGCTAGCTAAGATCTTCAAATTAGCCCTCAAGCAATGCGCACGTCCATCCACTCCAGGGGCTTGCCATGTCGGCCTCGTGGCTCCACGGTCAAAACCAGTTTGCCTCTTTCGATCTTGCAAACACTCTTGATCGTTTCACCCCCGAGATAGTGGCTCACAATTTGGGCTTTTTCGCCGGAACGGCGCTGCACGGTCACAGGCGCATCGCCGTAAACTACCACGGCAAGCCTGGCGCTGTGCGCAATGCCTTCGGGGGTCTTCGAGCTCACGATGACCGGCGTTGTGCAGGACACCGCATTCTGAATCTCCATGTCCTCGGAATGCGATGCAAGCGCATTCGGCTCTCCCGGGACAGGAGGCCGATAGGCCAGCAACACGAGTTGCCCGCCCTCCAGCCTCGCCCACGACTTCGCATGAGCGCCGCGCGTTGGCCCCTGCGACACGCCTCCCAGTGGCACAATCTCGAAGACGTTCGTTGGGCGAAGTGTCTTCGCGACGCCGTTGTAGAGCGCAATCAACTCCGGCGTCGGTCCCTCGCCCTCTTCATCTCGGATAAGGTCAACGAGTGATCCAATCGTTCCTACTGCAGCGGAATCGAACCAGATACTCGGTGAGCTAGCCCAGTCATATCCCGAAGAGCCATAGGTAGGCACACCCAGCCGCCCCAACAAACTGCTGAAGTAAAAACGCCGGTTGGCTTCGACATCGTATTCGCCCTGCACCATAAACAAATCGTCGGGCGAGTGCAGGTCGAAGTATTCGAGAAACAACGGCGAGAGGTTGTAGTACATGACAACCACATCCGGATTCACCTCCCGCATGGCCTGTACAACGATCTCAATTCCCTTCATCAACAGACGCTCGCCACTCAAAGAAGTGTCTTGCGGTGCGGCATCCGACACAGTAGGCAACTCATAGCCGAAATCGAACTTCAGCAAGTCGGGCTTGTATCGCCGCATAAACTTTTGCACGAGCTCAACGAGAACCTTCTCGACCGCCGGTTGTGTGAAGTCGAGTATGTAATAGCCGCCGTGTCCAAAGTTAGGAACGATGTAGGCTTTGCCGTCCGGAGCCCTCAGCATGTTCTCGTCTGTCAAACCCATATCGGCAGGGTGCTCGCAACGCATCAGCGCAGCCCAAATGCCAATGCTATATCCGTCGGCTCTCGCTTCGTCAAGGAACTGCTCGAAGTGGGGGAACCTCGCGGTCGAATGCTCGAGCTTCCCATACGTTCCCTCCCACTTGTCATCGATTGAAAACAACCCGGCTTTCATCCCCGAAGCTTTCAGATCATGATAGATTCCGCGGAGTGCTGCTTCATCGAAAGACTTATCCGGCTTGTTCCGCGCACGCTGCGCGCCCCATGTGCAATACTCCGGAGTCAGCATCACTGACGTCTTCTTCGCTGACGTCTCCTTCTTGCGGATGATCCCCTTCTGCAATAAACCCTGATAGTACGCTGCGATGGACTGGTAGTAATCCGGTGCGACGGCCCAGTAGAGCGTTGCACCGAGCGTGATGCGGCGTGGCCCGCGAAGATGCTTCCACAAGTCGCTGCGATAGTCGACCCAGATGCTTGAGCTTCCCTCATTCAACTCGAGAAACAGATCCCCACCCGGCAGATCGGCCAACCCGCAAGTGAAGGCATCGGAGCGGCCTGTCACCCACATATCTCGATCGCCACCGTTTGCACGCACACTGAAACCGCAGAAGTAATGCACGGGCAAAGCCCACTGCTGCAACAAGCCAGGGATAAAACTGCCTCGTCCCAACCAGACCCTTTCATCCAGCTTCACAGTGTTCCAGAGAATGGGACTGACAGCAGGCCCTTCGCTGATACCGGGAACGACAAAGTAGTCTGAAAACAGTGCCGGAGTGTGCTTCAAGCCATCGCTGTAGGTGAAGTAGTGCAAACTCACAATATCATCGGAGTTCGGCGATTCATACACAATCGGGTCTGTCCACACTCCTTGATCGTCAAATCGCCACTCACTGGACACATGCGCTGACCCGTTCACTCCCTCGTACTGCAGAGTGACCCGATTGCCCTCAATAACGGGAGCGGTGGCCTTGCCGCTCGAACAAACACGCCCCTCGGGCTTGGCGCTCGGAGCGACAATCACTGAGGGCTGTGCCCGGCCGCTCACGATCAAACGGCCCTTTCCGTCGAGTAACGCAAACGAATCATCTGCGGGCTTGTATTCCCACGTGTACGTTGTCCCTTTGACGCGAATTGCCCCGCCTTGGCTGGTAATCATGGGTAGGCTGTTCTGCGCCAACAACTTGCTCGTTGCCGTCGTAAAAACTGCGCCTGTGCTGAGTTGAACAAATGCGCGTCGGCTAAAGGGACTCAAAGCATTTCCTCTTCAATCTCGTCTCAACGGTCATCGTGGAGCGAACGTGCAGCGGCTACTTTTGGTACGCGCCACGGTCAATGCCGCTCTGTGGACGAGGCTTTCCCATGAAGTCGCGCAGACTTCCGTAGGTCTCAATGCCAGAGCCGAGGGCAGGACTCTTTGGGGCCACTCGAAGGTCAACTGTCCAAGGATGCTCGACATCCACATTCAGATATTCAGGATCGGCGAAAACATCCCCGGGACCGAGCAGCCCAGCAGGCTTATTGTCTCCACCGTAATAGATATTTGAGCCAACCTTGCAGTCGCAGGGCTGGCCGGTATCGACATAAACCGGATTTTGCCCCTTCGCGCTCACAAAGATATTATTCAGCGCATGAACGTCGATCGCTTCATTGATGTTCAACTCGCCGCGCCCGCTCTCCTCCGGCACCTGCACGTTGCCATACGTCGAGTTATTCAGTACATCGACATGGTCACTGCGAAACACCTCGATCGCAGCGCTGCCGTTGTTGTAGATCACGTTGTCCGCGACCAGAGTGCGGCCTTTGTATGTCCCGATGTTCGGGCTCCGTAACGTGTCGATGATGATTGCTTCCCCATCGGTGATCTTTCCTTGTGCCTCCCACCACACAAGTTCTTTGTTTCCAAAGAGCCGATTACGCGTGATGATCATCTTGTAGCCGGTCGAGTCATCGGAGTTCCAACTCTCTAGGGTCGAGATTCCACTTGTTCCATAGATCGAATACCAGGAGCAGTCGTAGATTGTGTTGCCGGAGATCGTGACATAGTCCGCCATGATCGCCGCGAATCCGCCGCCGCCGCATTTGCCCAGCGTGTTATTCAATATCCGGATATGGTGCGGCCGCTGGGTCGCAGTTCCCTTCCTGCCGTCCGCCGCGACACAATTGCCATCGTAAGCCGGATCGGGAATCGGCTTGGCCACATCCCCACGCTTGATCGCCGCCACGCGGTCAATGTTGTCAGCGTTGCCTGTAACCGTGAATCCGTTCAGCTCCACATAGGCTGCGGTTGGACCAAAGAAAACCCCGTTCCACTGCTTCGTAACGATCTTAGGGGTCTGTCCCGGCATCGCCTTGTAGGTGATCCACTTGTCTGCGGTGCCGGCTCTGGTGATAGAGAGCACAGCCCCCGCATCCTGGTCGTCCGCAATGCGATACGTCCCGTTCATCGCATATACTACATCTCCCGGCTCAGTCCTATCTGCGGCATGTTGCAACGTCCGAAAGGCCGTCTTAGCGCTAAGACCATTGGCAGCGTCGCTTCCGGCACCGCTCACGTAATAGGTGGTCCCGGATGCGATGGGGCAAAGACTCCATCCCAGGCAAACAATTAGAAAGAAACGCACGTGCACTTCACCCTCCGCTTCAGGCAACCATAAAAGGCTGGACCAATTCTATACCCATCTTGGGAGAGCAGCCAAACTTCATTTAGGTCCCTGCATCGCGCTGTCCACCGTCAGCTGAATGGTCCCTGTCCGTCCCGTTTCCAGATCGACAACTGAGAGAAGCAGAAACTTCGCCCTCCTTCTTACCGTTATCTCCTGCAATACGGGTACGCCGACTCTTTGCGCCTGGTCCATCTGCGCTGCGCTGTAGTGAGTCGTCACGTCGTCAACGGCATCGCTCAGAATGGAGCCGGATGCGTCGTACGCCAGCGCTGCAACCTTCAAGCGTGCCTGCTGGATTCCAGTCTCGGCAGCGCTGAACTGGAGATCTCCGCAAGAGATTGCATATTGGATGACAAGTCGCTGGGCTGCCTTCCCGCCCATCGCCTTCAACTTCGCCTCAAACACGATCGGTGACGTTAGCGTCTCTCTGGGACTTCCAGACAAGACCTCATGCCCGCGCAGCGCCGCATTCAGGCGTTGCTCATCGGCAGCGGACGATCTCGCGAAGTACCCCTCCCGGTAGCTTGCGACGTAACCCCCATCTACGACGATATGTACCTTGTGCCACTGGCCGTTCTCCGTGTAAGGCCGCGCTCTGTAGGACAACGTATAAAAGTGCCGTCCAAGATCCACTGCGGAACGAATATCCCCCGTCAGGCGATTGCGGCCATGAAACGCACGGCCGCCTGTAGCGGAAGCCACTTCGTCCATCCCGCCCCATGACCCCTGCACCTCCGCTGCTCC
>Ga0116226_10003254_pt1 | contig 14315 bp, 7 predicted proteins | sample S1TSphfallax_FD_89692 | JGI IMG/M metagenome (GOLD analysis project Ga0116226, IMG submission 89692) | Host-associated microbial communities from peat moss isolated from Minnesota, USA - S1T2_Fa - Sphagnum fallax MG | ecosystem: Host-associated > Plants > Peat moss > Unclassified | place: USA...
CGGTGATGCGCTTCGAGATGGCGATCTGCGGGGCCGCCAGGCCGATGCCCTGCGCGACGTACATCGACTCGAACATCTCCTCGACGAGCTGCTTCAGAGCGGCGTCGAAGACCGTCACCTCGTGGCCGCGTTTCGCCAGCACAGGCTCGGGATATTTCACGACTTCGTGGATCTTGAGTGCCTTGGGTGTGCTCACCTTTGCCTTCTTCTTCGCTTTCGGTGCCATTTAGAATGCTCGAATCTGTTCGCGGTAGCCGTTGTAGTTGCGTTCGAGTTCGCGCAGGGAGTCGCCGCCGAACTTGTCGAGAACCAGCCGCGCGATGGTAAGCGCGACCATGGCCTCCGCCGCCACGCCCGCGGCGGGAACCACGCAGACGTCACTGCGCTCATACGCGGCCTTAACGGGCTCGCGCGTCTCAAAGCTGACCGAAGCCAGCGGCCGACGAAGCGTGGAGATGGGCTTCAGATACCCGCGCACGATTACATCCTCGCCATTCGAGATGCCGCCCTCGATGCCTCCGGCGTTGTTCTTCTCGCGGGAGAACTTCGTAAAGCCCCCGCCGTTGCCGGTGGCATCGACGTCGCCCTGGTAGGCGATCGCGTCGTGCACCGCCGATCCGAGACTCTCTGCCGCGGTGACGCCGCGGCCCAGTTCCACCGCCTTCACCGCCTGTAGACTCATCACGGCCTGGGCGAGGAGGCCGTCCATGCGCTCGTCCCAGTTCACATGCGTTCCCACTCCCGGGGCGAGGCCATGCACGACCACCTCGAAGACGCCGCCGATGGTGTCGCCGGTGCGCAGGACGGCATCGACCTCGGCCTTCATTCGAGCCTCGGCCTCGGCGTCCACGCAGTTCAGGAAGACCTCCTCCTTTGCGTTCGCCGCGGCGATCTCCTGCCACTTGGCGTCGCGGCCAAGCTCCGCCTTGCCGACGCGAACGACGTGGCTTCCGACCTCGATGCCGAGGGTCCTGAGCAGAAGTTTGGCCAGCGCGCCGCAGGCCACCCGCGCCGCGCTCTCGCGGGCGGAGGCGCGTTCGAGCACGTACCGCGCATCTTTGAAGTCGTACTTCAGCGATCCGGCGAGATCGGCATGGCCCGGCCGCGGCGAGGCGACCGCCTTGTGCTTTTCCGGATCGCCCGCCTCGACCGGGAGAATCTCCGTCCAGTTCTTCCAGTCGTTGTTTGCCAGCGTCATCGCCACCGGCGAGCCGATGGTCTTGCCGTGCCGCACACCGCTGAGGATGTGCGCCGTATCGCGCTCGATCCGCATGCGGCCGCCGCGGCCATATCCCTGCTGCCGCCGCCAAAGCTCGCGGTCGATGAACTCCTGATCGACGGGAATCCCGGCGGGCAGACCGCTTACCAGGGCGACGAGACCTTCGCCGTGGCTCTCTCCTGCTGTTGAAAAACGAAGCATCTATCTCACGACCTGAGTCTAGATTGTAACAATCCTGCCGGATGCGATTTGTGTTCCCAAATACGCTTGCTGCGTCTAATCTGGTGCCCACCATAGGTATCGAAGTCCGTATCGAGGGTAGCGAGCATGGCATCGGGCGCGACAACATTGGGCAAGGAACCATTTCGTCTGGGCATCAACATGGCCGGGGCCATCTCGGCAGGAGCGTACACTGCCGGAGTCCTCGACTTCCTGACCGAGGCGCTCGACGAGTGGTATGCGGCGAAGGCGCGCGGAGAGGCGGTTCCCGCGCATGATGTGATGATCGAGGTGTTCTCGGGTGCCTCGGCAGGCGGCATGTGCGCCGCGATCTCCGCCGTGATGCTGCAGCAGAACTTCGACCACATCCACCAGACGACGACGGCCAACGGGGTGCCGGTGACGGGGACGACGAACCGCTTCTACGAGAGCTGGGTAAACCAGATCGACATCTGCAGGCTGTTGCAGACGGAGGACCTGAAGACCGCGCCGCCGGTGGTCTCGCTGCTGGACTGCTCCGTCATCGACGAGATCGCGGAGTATGCACTTGCGCCGGTCGAGCCACTGCCGCCGCCGCGCCCGTATGTCTCGCCGACGCTGACGCTGTTCCTCTCACTGACCAACCTGCGCGGCGTGCCGTACTCGCTGAACGATGCCGCGCCGGGCTCGATCGAGGAGTCGGCATCCTTTTACGCGGATCGGATCCGCTTCGAGACGGTGCGCGGCGGAGCTCCGTCAGCGGCCTCCGCGCACGGGGTGGACATTACGACGCCCGGCGCTGCAGGCGGCTGGGACCTGCTCCAGACGGCAGCCAAGGCGACTGGAGCGTTCCCCGTATTTCTGGCTCCGCGCATCCTGCCACGCGGCTTCGACGAGTACTGCCCGGCCGGCTGGGAGAGCGTTGTACCTGTGACGCCGGGCGGCCCGGCGGTAAAACCCGCCTTCCCCACCGACCTGACCGACCCCTTCAGCACACTGAACGTCGATGGAGGCGTGACGAACAACGATCCGTTCAACTACGCGCATGACTACCTCGCGTCGCTGGGTACGCCCTCGCCGGACAACCGCAACCCGCGGAGCCCGCAGGAGGCGAACCGTGCCGTGCTCAGCGTCGCCCCGTTTCCGACCACGCAGGCCTATGCCTCGAAGTTCGACACGGTCCACAGCCGCAGCATCTTTTACGCGCTTCCCCGGCTGTTTTCGGCGCTGATCGCGCAGTCGCGCTTCTTCGGCGAGTCGCTCTCCGAGTTGATGGGCGGCGACACCTTCAGCCGGTTCGTGATCGCACCTTCGGACGATGCCAACGACCAGGCGCGCAAAGCCGCCGGGAAGCCGCCGCAGCCTGCGCTACAGTGCGCCTCGCTGGGCGCCTTCGGCGGCTTCTTCGAGCGGGGCTTCCGCGCCCATGACTTTATGCTTGGGCGGCGCAACTGCCAGAAGTTCCTCTACGATTACTTTTTGCTGCCGATCGACAACCCGATCATCGCCGATGGGCTGGCGCGCCTCTCGCCGGAGCAGCGCGCCGCGGTCCTGGGCCGCTATGCCCGCCCCGAGCCGGGAGACTTTGCCGGGGCACCAAAACCCGGTGCGAGGCCAGTAGCGTGGCTGCCGATCCTTCCGCTGTGCTCACCCAAGGTCGCGGAGATGATGACCGAGGCGATTCCTCGGGTCCGGATCACCAAGGCGAAGCTCAAGGGGATCGTGAAGCTGGTCCTGGGGCGGTTCCGCGGCCTCGCCTCGGTCGGCATCGGGCACATCCCGTCGATCCGGCTGCGCGCCTTCCTGCGGCCTGGGCCATTCGTCATCTCGTGGTTTGCGGGCGAGGGCCTGCGCACGGCGCTCATCAAGCAACTGGGCGACGACTACCAGGCCTGAACCGAAGTGCTGGCAAAGCCGGGTGGATCGCCGATGCTTGCGGGCGCGGCGGAGGCCGTGCGATGAACAAAACGACGCCTTGTGCAGAGGTTCCGCAGGGCTTGCTTCGCTATTCCTCGTTCAGGTACGCCTTGGAGTTCAGCAGCGGCCGCTCCATGCTCCGCACCCACTCCGTCATCCCCGCGCCGGACTTGCCGTTGGCCAGTTCGCGGGCGAACTCCGAACGCATGTGCTGCATCTTGGCTTCGAGGTCGTCGAGGGCGCTGAGCAGGATCGCCTCAGGCGTCATCGGCAGCTTCGGCGACCCGAACTCGTACTTGCCGTGGTGGCTCAGGACCATGTGTTCGACGAGGACCCGCAGCCGGTCTGGAAACGGCTGTAGCGTGAGGAGTTTTTCGCGGAGCATCCCCTGCGCGATGGAGATGTGTCCGATGAGCTGGCCTTCGAGCGAGTAGGAGAAGCTCGACTTCCAGGAGAGTTCCTTGATCTTGCCGATGTCGTGCAGGATGGCACCGGTGACGAGGAGGTCGGGGTCGACCTCAGGGTAGAAGGGAGCGGTCGCGAGGCATACCCGCACCAGCGTCAGGACGTGCTCCAAGAGGCCGCCCAGCCAGGCGTGGTGCAGCGACTTGGCGGCGGGTGCGGCACGGTAGGAGGCCGCGATCTCGGGGTCGTCGAGGAAGGCGAAGACGAGGCGCTTGAGGTCGGTGTTCGTGAAGGCGGAGACGATGCCGCGCAGCTCCTGCCACATCTCGTCCACATCGAACCGCGTCGCGGGCTGGAAGTCGGCGGGGTCGACTTCGGAGTCGGCGGCGAGGCGCATCTTCTGGAGGGTGATCTGGAACTTGCCCTGGTATTTGGAGATCTGGCCCTGCGCCTTGACGTAGCAGCCCTCGCCGCAGGTGACGAGCGGGTCGGCGATGTCGTCCCACATGCGCGCTTCGAGCGCCCCCGTCTTGTCGGCGAGCACGAGCGCGAGGAACTGGCCGCCCTGCTTTTTCTCGCGGACCTGGAGCGAGGAAATCGCGAAGTACGAGGTGACCAGCTCGTTGTCGAAGCGCGGGGCGTCGGCGATGAAGAAGTCTTTCATAGGGATCAGGATACGGGATGGCACCCACGGAGTCCCCCCCATGCGATAGGGCCGTCATGGATGGGGCACCAGAGTTCGACTACTGCGAGGGCGATGTGGTGGCAGCAGGCGCAGAAGGGGCGGGCGGGGTGGTTGTCGTGGCCGGTTTGTACGGCGTGGGATACGTGCCGTCGGGGTTCGGCTTTGGCGCGTTGGGGTCGGCGGGTTTGGGCTGGAGACGCTCCTTGGCCTCGCCCTTCTTGCGCTTGTGCTTCTTCTTCGAAGCGGTGTCGCCGTTCAGCCCGAGCGGCGCGGCCTGGGTCGTCTTCGCGGCCAGCTCCTCGGGGGTCATGGCGACGGGCGTGGCGATGGCCTTCTCCTGCACCTTGGCGACCTTGGCCTGCTCCTTGCGGACCTTCACCTCGGGGGCGCGGTCGCTGAAGCGGGACTTCTTCGCGGGCGGGGCTTTGGCTGCGAGCGAGTCGGGATCGGCGTCGCTCAGCGCGGCAGTGGAGCTTGATTCAAGCGGTGCGATCGCGGTTCCGGGTGCCAGCGTTGCGTTCGCACCCGGTCCAACTGCCGGACCCGTGGCCGCGCTGGCGGCCAGCCCCGTGTCTGCGCCGGTTGCGGTGCGCGTTGGGCCGGGCGGCAGGGACTGCTCCGGTGCCTGGCCATAGCGGATCTTCTCGCGCTTCACCTTCTTCGGCTTGCCATTCTTATCCAGCTTGAGGACGGCGGGCTTCGCCACCGCGGCTGGCGCGGAGGCGGCGAAGGCAGCGCGGTCGAAGCGCTTCTTGGCGGCCTGTTTCTGCTTCTTCGAGACGGGTGCCGCGTACGCCGAGAAGACCGGCTTGGTCTCCTTCGGGCTCGCACCTGCGTCCACAAAGCCCGACTTGATGTCGATGTAGGCGTTCTCGCGCAGCTTCGTCAGATACGCGCGCAGCGCGGGCTGCATCTGCTCCGAGTAGATGGCCTCCTGCACCTGCGGCTCGATGTCCTTGAGCGGTGGCACGCCCGCGTTCTGGTGTTCCGTCACCTTGAGGATGACGAAGCCCTGGCGGGTGCGGATGGGTGCCGTATTCTGGCCGGGCTTCAGGTCGAAGGTCTGGTCTTCGAGCACCTTGGCGAGCGCGCCGCGTTTGAAGAGTCCGAGATCGCCGCCCTGGGCGGCAGTCTGGCCGCCGGAGATGAGCTTGGCGAGGTCCTCGAACTTGTCGCCCGCCTTGATCTGTTTCGCGATGCCGTTGGCCTTGGCCAGGGCCTGCGATATCTGCTCGTCGGTCGCGTTCTCCGGCAGCGGAACGAGGATCTCGCTCAGCCGGACCTGCTCGGGCTGGGCGAACTCCTGTTTGTGGGCCTCGTAGTAGGCCTGCTCGGCGGCCTGGGTAAGCTGCAGGCGGCGGCCGACCTCGTCGCGCACCACCTGCGACGTGATGATGCTGTTGCGGATGTTGGCCTTGAAGTCCTCGAAGGAGACGCCCTGCTGGGCGGCGGCCTTTTCGAGGTCTTCCATCGAGTCCAGCTTGTTCTGCTTGCGGATCTCGTCGAGCCGGCGGATCACCTCGGCGTCGACGTTGATGCCGAGTTCCTTGCCGCGCGAGAGCAGGAGCTGCTGGTCGATGAGGTCGCGCAGCAGCGTCTTCTGGCGGTCGGCGATCTCGGCCGGGCTGGCGTTCGCCGCCTGCGCATCCTGCAGCAACTGTTGCTCCGCCCGTTCCAGGTCGCTGCGGGTGATGATCTGATCATTCACCTGGACGATGACGTCCTCAACCACCTGGCCGTTGGGCGTGATGGCGGCGGGCACGGGGAGCTGTGGCAACTGCGGCGCGGGGGCGCTGATGGGGCTCTGGTACCGGGGCGTCTGGCCGAACGCCGGTGCGGCGACCGCCGCGAGTGACGCGGCGAGGGTGATGACAAGACGCATGCCGTTGGTGCTGCCAGAGATATTGCCCTGCGAGTGACGAAAGTTCATCTTTACCTGCAAACTCTTCCCGGCGGGCGCTCGGAGCGCCTGCCACATGCTGCGAATCGGACGACCAATCGGCCAGAGACGGCGAATCGGCCGGACTTGCCGCCATGCACCATGTTTGGACGCAGTGCGAGGTGCGACAGTATCCGGTGGCTTCATTCTAAATGCGAGAGTCTTCCGGCGGCGAATCGCTGGAGGATTTGGGTGGGGGAATGGTTCCGGGCGGGAAGAACCCGTGGGGCCTTCGACTCCGTCACTCGCGATCAAGCCGCTCGGGACGCCGCTCTGGATGGAGGTTCCGGGAGGTCTCCGGGAGGTCTCCGGGAGGTCATGGGTGGCGCCTCCGGCAGGGTTGGGGCCGGGTTCGGCTTACGTGGCGGTGTATACTTCGTCCAACGCAGGTCTGCGCTCTTTCCTGTCTGACGGTCCGAATCTTCGTCCGGGCCCAGCGGCGCCGCCCAAACTGAGGTTTCCACGCCTATGGCACCCCGCACCCGCCGCGCCCTCTTCTCGGTCACACTCTTTCTTGCCAGTTGCGCCGTACTGGGCTCTGCGATCAGCCGCAGAGTTGCGGCCCAATCGGCGTCGGATGAGTCGACGCTGCGCGATTCGTATCATGCGTTTACCAACGTCTACGCCATCGTGGAGCAGAACTACGCCGAGCATCTGGATACGGAGAAGGTGGACAAGGCGATCTACGACGGCGCCATTCCGGGCATGCTGCACACGCTGGACCCGCACTCCAACTTCTTCGATCCGAAGGCGTACGCGCAGATGCGCGAGGACCAGCACGGCAAGTACTACGGCGTCGGCATGTCGATCCAGCCGCAGCCGGACAAACTGACCGGCGGCACGAAGATCGTCGTCCTCGCGCCGTTCGAGGGTACGCCCTCGTATAAAGCTGGCATCCGCCCCGGCGACGTGATCCGGGCGATCGACGGCAAATCGACCGCCGGCATGGACTCCGCCGCGGTAGCTTCTCAGTTGAAGGGACCGAAGGGCACACACGTCTCGGTAAGCATGGAGCGGGAAGGCAGCGCCAAGCCGCTGGTCTTCGACCTGGTCCGCGACGACATCACGCGGCCCTCGGTTGACCTGGCGTTCATGGTCCGGCCGGGCGTGGGCTACATCCGAGTGACCCAGTTCATCGAGACCACCAGCCGCGAGGTTGGCGACGCCATCGACACGCTCGACAAGGACAACGCGATGAAGGGCCTCATCATCGATCTGCGCGGGAACCCCGGCGGCCTGATGATCGAGGCCGTCAACATGTCCGACAAGTTCCTGCAAAAGGGGCAGATCGTCGTGTCGCAGAGGGGCCGCGCATTCCCTGACCAGGTTTACCGCGCGACGCACGGCGAACAGGGACCGAAGTACCCCATCGTCGTCCTGGTGAACCGCGGGACCGCCTCTGCCGCGGAGATCGTCTCCGGCGCTTTACAGGATCACGACCGGGCCTTGATCGCCGGCGAGACGACCTTCGGCAAGGGCCTCGTGCAGACCGTATTCCAGATCGCAGACAACACGGGCCTCGCGCTGACCACGTACCACTACTACACACCATCGGGGCGCCTCATCCAGCGCAACTACGACCACGTCTCGCTCTACGACTACTACTATGTCCGCGACCAGGGCACCGCGCCCAAGGACAAGGCAAACCTGGAAGTAAAGCTGACCGACTCTGGCCGCACCGTGTACGGCGGCGGCGGCATCACGCCGGACGAGAAGATCGAGCCGGTCAAGGCGAACCGCTTCCAAGATTCCCTGTACCAGCACTATGCGTTCTTCGACTTCAGCAAGCACTACCTCGCCAACCACGTTGTCTCAAAGGAGTTCGTCGTCGACGATGCGGTGCTGCAGGAGTTCAAGGCCTTCCTGAAGTCGCAGGACATCGAATACACCGACGCCGACATCGCGGGGGTGAGCGACTGGCTGAAGGCCAGCATCAAGAGCGAACTGTTCAAGAGCCAGTTCGGCCAGACCGAGGGCTCGAAGGTCACGGTCTCCTGGGACCCGCAGGTGAACAAGGCCATTACGTTTCTTCCCGAGGCACAGAGCCTCGCGGACCGCGTGAAGGCAGGTACGAAGGTCGCCAGCCTCACCCGCTAGTGTCTTGAGCCCGAAATTCGTGAGTGCGCAGTGCAGGGAATGCAGAGGCTCTCAGTCTGCTGCAATCGAACTCCCTGGAGTCTCCGCAGCCTCAGGCTGTAAGCGTCGGCCTCCCAGACGGGATATGGGCATCTCCAGGAAACGATAGGAGACCCAGGCAATCAGCAACGAGATGGCAAGGCAAGGCAACAGCAGCCGGGGCTCTTCACGCGGGTACAGATCGTTGGGATAGAGTTTCCGGGCCACCTCCCACCAGACGACCTGGTGATAGAGGTAGAGTCCGTAGCTGATTCTGCCGAGGAACACGAGCGGAGCGAACGAGAGGAGCTTGGCAAGCCAGGAGTCCTGCGTGATGAGGTAAGCGACCAGGCAGAAGACGCCCGCAGCGATCACCGTGTAGCCAAACCCATTGAACCCAAACGAATCGTATTGGCGTGTCCAGACGTGGGGCATGGCCAGCTTTAGCAGAAGATACAGGAGCGCAATGAAGGCGGCGGCCTTTCCGGAGTGCTGCTTCAGCCATTCCAACTTGCGGCCGCCCTCGGCGATGAGAGCGAGCGCGCTTCCGGCGATGATTCCATCGAGATGAAACGGCGTAAGGGCATAGACCGCGTGCTCCGGAATGCGATGGGTCACCGCCAGGCGCAGCAATGGCTCCGCGACGAAGGCACACGCAAGAATGGTGAGGAGGCGAGGGCGGCCCGCGCCGCGGACCGCGATCGGCCATAGCAAGTAGTAGTGTTCTTCAATCGCCAGCGACCACAAGGGTTCCAGAATCTTTCGGTTGTAATGGGTGAAGTTGACGATATTGCCAATGAAGAAGAGGTAACCGAGCGTTCCCCAGTTCGCTCCGATGAGAAAGACGGAGGCGATGATCAGCACCAGCAGGGGCGGGGCGATCCGCTTGGCCCGCTTGATGTAGAAGACCTTCCAGTAGTCGTCCTGTTCGCGCTGCTTCCGAAGTATGCGGGTGATCAGATAGCCCGACAGGACAAAGAAGACGTCGACACCGACCCAGCCTATGCCGAGAATTGAGAAGTGGAAGAGCAAGACGAGTGCGATGGCCACCCCGCGCACGCCATCCAACTGAGGAAGTCTTTGCTTAGCCACGATGCCCCCAATAAACCTGACTCGACCGTCAAGTACTGAGATGCGTTCTGTGGACAGGGGCGATGGGGAGAGATCGTGCGGTATCCTTCGTTGATTTCGGAGTCTGGATACGTGGAGCGGGAGACCGGGATCGAACCGGCGACATTCAGCTTGGGAAGCTGACGTTCTGCCACTGAACTACTCCCGCCCAGTTGTTCGATTATAGATCATCGGCCGCCAGCACTTCCGCCATATGAACTGCGCGCCGCGGCGTGTTCTGGCTGATCTGCTCGCGGCAACTGAATCCATTGGCCACGAGCAAATCCTGCGGCCGCGACGCCCGCACCGCGGGCAGCAGCACGCGCTCCGCCAGCCGCTGCGAGACCTCGAACTTGTCGGCCTCGAAGCCGAACGGCCCCGCCATGCCGCAGCAGCCAGAGTCGAGCAGGGTCACCTCCGCGCCCGTAGCGCGCAGCAGCTTCATCTCGTCGTTCATCGTCAGCAGGGCCTTCTGGTGACAATGCCCCTGGACCACGATCCTGCGACCAGGAAGCTGCGGCGGCCCCCAGCCGCGGGGCTCGCGGGCGAGGACCTCGCTGAGCATCTGGGTCTGCTGGCTGAGCAGGCGGGCCCGTTCGTCGTTCGGGAAGAAGTTGAGCAGCTCGTCGCGGAAGACGCTGGCGCAGCTCGGCTCGAGCATCACGACGGGGACGCCGGCGCGAATCTGCGGCTCGAAGCGGTCGAGAATCTTCAGCAGATACGTGCGCGCCCGATCGAGGAAGCCAAAGTCGTAGAGCGGCCTTCCGCAGCAGACGTGCCCGCGCGGCACCTCAACGGCATGACCCGAAGCCGCGAGCAACCGCGCCGCCGCGTGCAACGCCGTTGGGTGAAAGTAGTTGTTCCAGGTATCGGGCCAGAGCAGCACCGGCGTCCCTTCGGCCAGCTTCCCTGCCCCGAAGTCGCGATGGAAGTCCGCGCGAAAGTTCCTCCGAGCGAACTCCGGCAGGCGGCGTTCCTGGGCCACCCCCAGGATTGACTTCGCCAGACTCGCCACGGCCGGAGTCTTCAGCGGCAGATTCGCCAGCGCCGGCGCAATGGACGCCATCCTCGCCCATTTGTCCATGAAGCCGAAGGCATAGTGCTGCAACGGATGCCGCTCGCCCTCGTAATAATGCGCGAGGAACTCCGACTTCCAGGTCGCCATGTCCACGTTCACCGGGCACTCGGTCTTGCAGGCCTTGCAGGAGAGGCAGAGGTCGAGGGCTTCTTTGACCTCCTCGTTGCGCCAGCCACCCTTCAGCACGTCGCCCTGCAGCAGCTCCCACAGCAGGTGCGCGCGGCCGCGCGTGGAGTGCTTTTCCTCCCGCGTCGCCATGTAGCTGGGGCACATGGCTCCCGAGTCCACCTTCCGGCACGCCCCGACGCCAACACACCGCGTCGTCGCGTCCGAGAAGGACCCGCCGTCGCCCGGATACTGGAACCAGGTCTTCGTCTTCGCCGACTCGTATCCGGGGCCGATGCGGAGGTTCTCGATTGGGTCGTAGACGGCGACGGGATCGATAAGTTTGCCTGGGTTCATCCGGTTGGTCGGGTCCCAAAGTGCCTTGAACTCCCGGAAGGCCTGCATCAGCTCCGGCCCGAACATCTTCGGCAGCAGCGCCGCGCGGGACTGGCCATCGCCGTGTTCGCCTGAGATTGACCCGCCGTACTTCAGAACAATCTCCGCCGCCTCATCCAGAAACCGCCGGAAGGACGCAACGCCGGAAGCGGTTTCGAGGTCGAAGTTGATCCGCAGATGCACGCAGCCCTGCCCGAAGTGACCGTACATGGGCGAACGGTAGCCGTAGCGGTCCATCAGAGCGAAGAGCTCCCGAAGATACGCGCCCAGCGCCTCGGGCGGCACGGCGGAGTCCTCCCAGCCCTCCCATCCACTCGCCTGCCCCGGCACGAATACGGTCGCTCCGAGGGCGGATTCGCGGACCTTCCAGACGCGGGCGGCCTCGGCCGGCGAATACGCGGCGACGGAGATCGGCCGAGCGAACCCGGAAGCGGCGCGAACGAGTCCGGCGGCCATCGTTTCCACCTCATCCGGCGAATCGGCACCGAACTCGCACAGCAGGAATCCTCGCCCCTCCGGCAGCAGTTTCACATCCTCCACCGCAAGGTTCTTCCGCCGCATCGAATCCAGCAGGAACCCGTCGAAGCCTTCGAGGCCGATCGGCTTGAAGCGGAGCACCTGAGGAACATGGTCCGCCGCGAGGAAGGCGTCCGCGAACCCCAGCACCACCAGCCGCCGATGCTGCGGGCTGGGCTTCAGCTCGCAGATGGCTTCGAGGATCGTGACACAGGTTCCCTCGGTGCCGACGAGTGCGCGGGCCACGTTGAAGCCGTTCTCGGGCAGCAACTGGTCGAGGTTGTAGCCGGAGACCCGCCGCGGAATGTCGGGGAAGCGCTCCCGCACCAGCACGGCATACTCGTCCCGCAGCCGCTTCAGACCGGCGTAGATCTCGCCCCGCCTGCCGCCTTCGGCGATCATCGCCGCGAGCTCAGCCTCGGTGGTCCGCCCGACCTGCATCCGCGTCCCGTCGTAGAGCAGGATGTCGAGCGCCTCGACGTTGTCCACCGTCTTGCCGCCCATGAGCGCGTGGACCCCGCAGGAGTTGTTGCCGATCATCCCGCCGAGGGTGCAGCGGCTGTGCGTGGCGGGGTCGGGCGCGAAGGTGAGCTCATGCCGCTCGGCCTCATTGCGCAGGGCGTCCAGCACGATGCCAGGCTGCACCCGCGCGAGGCGCTCGTCTGAATCGAGCTCCAAGATGCCGTTCATATACTTTGAAAAATCGAGCACCACAGCCACATTGCAGCACTGCCCGGCCAGCGAGGTTCCGCCGCCGCGCGAGAGCACCGGCGCGCCGAACTCCCGGCAAGCGGCCACCGTCGCGATCACGTCCTCGACATCGCGCGGCACCACCAGACCGATCGGCACCTGCCGGTAGTTCGAGGCGTCCGTTGCATACAGCGCACGGGAGGCATCGTCGAAGCGGACCTCTCCGCGCACGGTCTCCCGCAGCCGCGCCGCCAGCCGCCCGGAGTCCGAAAACCGCTCGTGCGGATGCGGCTCCGCCTTCGTCGCGTGGGCTGGGGGCCGTTCTTGAATGATGGGAAAATCTGGCGCAGCGGTCGACATCGTTAGCCTTTTTCTGACTGGCGCTTCCTGACTTTGCTTCCAGTGTAGTGCGGCAGAGACGAATATCCTGACCGGCCGAGACAGCTCGGCTACCCCATTTTCATCCTCGCGTCTTCTGCGAGGGTGGGTGGGACGCAGGTCGGTCGGATGACCGCACCTCCTATGCGCTACTCCGTTCCTTGCATAGCGAAGATTCGAGGCTCGGACAGTGCGAACGATCGCTACCATGAGCCTACAGCTTCGCCGACCTTAACCGCAGCGCATTTCCGATGACCGAGACCGAGCTGAAGCTCATCGCCGCGGCGGCGATCATCGGACTCAACAGCACGCCGAAGAAGGGATACAGCACCCCCGCCGCGAGAGGCACCCCCAGCGCGTTGTAGAAGAAGGCGAAGAAGAGGTTCTGCCGGATGTTCGACATCGTGCGCTGGCTGAGGTGCCGCGCCCGCACGATCCCCATCAGGTCGCCCTTCACCAGCGTAATGCCGCCCGTCTCCATCGCCACATCGGTGCCCGTGCCCATCGCGATGCCTACGTTCGCCTGGGCCAGCGCGGGCGCGTCGTTCACCCCGTCGCCGGCCATGGCAACGATGGCTCCGGAGGCCTGCAGCTTCCTGATGGCCTCCGCCTTCTGAGCGGGAAGGACACCGGCCTGAAAGTCAATACCGAGCTTCTTCGCGACGGCGGCCGCAGTGCGGGGGTTGTCGCCGGTGAGCATCACCACCTTGATCCCCGCCTGCTGAAGTATCTCGATGGCACCGGCGGCGGAGTCTTTAATGGGGTCGGAGACCGCGACGAGGCCAGCAAAGCGGCTGCCGGAGGCGACGAACATCACGGTCTGGCCGTCGGACTGAAGCGCCTCGGCCTTCGCGCGCAGAGCATCCACCGGCGCGCCCTGATCCGCCATCAGCGCGGCGTTGCCAATGGCCGCCTTCGTGCCGTTCAGGCTGCCGGTAATTCCCTTTCCCGCGACAGATTGGAAGCCTTCGATTGCCGCCGTCTCGATCTTCTTCTCCGCAGCCGCCGTCAGAATCGCAACGGCAAGCGGATGCTCGCTCGCCCGCTCGAGGCTCGCCGCGATACGCAGCACGTCATCGTCCGAAAATCCTTCCGCCGCGATGAGCGCGGTGAGGCGCGGCCTCCCGAGCGTAAGGGTGCCAGTCTTGTCGACGGCGAGGGTGTCGACCTTTTCGAGTGTCTCGAGCGCCTCGGCGTTCCGCACCAGAACGCCCTCGTGCGCCCCGCGTCCGGTGCCGACCATGATCGCCATCGGCGTCGCCAGCCCAAGCGCGCAGGGGCAGGCGATCATGAGCACCGCGACCGCGTTCACCAGCGCATACGCAGACCGCGGCTCCGGGCCGAAGATCGCCCAGACGGCGAAGGTGACGATGGCCGCGACCAGCACCGCCGGAACGAAGAAGGAGGCGACCGAGTCCGCCAGCCGCTGGATCGGTGCCCGCGTCCGCTGCGCCTCGGAGACCATCTTGACGATCTGGGCGAGCAATGTCTCCGCGCCGACCCTTTCGACTTCTATTACGAAGCTGCCGGTGGTGTTGATCGTGCCGCCGATGACCCTGTCGCC
>Ga0116226_10003256_pt1 | contig 14310 bp, 8 predicted proteins | sample S1TSphfallax_FD_89692 | JGI IMG/M metagenome (GOLD analysis project Ga0116226, IMG submission 89692) | Host-associated microbial communities from peat moss isolated from Minnesota, USA - S1T2_Fa - Sphagnum fallax MG | ecosystem: Host-associated > Plants > Peat moss > Unclassified | place: USA...
CCAACCGCACCGCCTCAGCGGCCTTATTGGTTTGCAACGCGCCAATGAGATGGAGCCTTGCCCCGGGCAGCGGGAATTTCTGCGCGGCCTCCTGCACCCGATTCTCGCCAAAAACATGTTGCCCGGCCCCCAGCGCCGCCAGCACGGCGGCCTGCGGATGGGTCTTGGACACCGCCACCAGCGTCACCGCCGCCGCCTCCCGCCCGGCATCGCGCGCCGCCTCGGCGATACGGTTGCGTATCTGTTCAAGATTCTGCGCGATCGTCATAGGGTCAGCCATGGATCGAGCGTTAGCGAACTGGGCAAGCAGGGTAAACCGTGTTTCCGCGCTCCCGCCTTTATGGCTGTTCACGGACCCGGCCAGGATGCCCAACCTGGCCGCCATCATTCAGAGTCTTCCGCCCGGTCTATGCGGCATCGTTTTCCGGCACGATGCCTCGCCTGGGCGCGCCGCGCTCGGCGCGCAAATCGCCCAAATCTGCCGCGCGCGGCGCATCGCTTTGGTTGTGGCAGGCGATTCTCGGCTCGCTGCAGCGCTGCGGGCAGGGCTGCATCTGCGCGGCGGCCGCCGCCCCGGCTTTGCCCCGCTGCCGCCGCGCGGGATTGTCACTTCCTCGGCCCATAACCACGCCGAATTGCGCCGCGCCCGGCGCAGCGGCGCGCAAATTATCTTCTGCAGCCCGGTTTTCGCGACCGCCAGCCATCCCGGCGCGCCGGTTCTCGGGCCATTCGGGTTTCGCCGAATCGCCCAACACGCGCCCCCGGCAAAAGCCTACGCGCTCGGGGGAATAGACGGAGCGTCTATCCGAATTCTGGGCAAAACCTGTGCGGGCGCCGGGGCGATTGATGCGTTTTTACGCAAGGTTGGTCACGGAACTTAGTGGCGTCTCCCGCCATCAAAGGCACCGAAAGCCTCACTTTAATCTATAGTAATTTAGTCGAGTTTGACTGCCGAATTTTGTGCAGCGCGGCAACCTTCATGAATCTGTCATCAAACTCAGCAAAAACATTTAACAGTAATGTAATATACATGTGGCAACGCCGCCACACCCCAAACGAAACAGAGGCCGACCGCGCAACGGACATTGCTTCGTTTTAAGGAACAGCGTTTTAAGGGCGCACTTGAGCCGCCCGGCACCCTCGCTGCACGGCTCCAGACACAAGTTTTCGAGCGACGTCACATGTTTTACCTGCCGGTCCCCCCGGCTTTTGGAGGATTACCCATGCGCAAGTTACTCTTGGCCACTGTGGCCTCGATGGGCGCGCTGCTCGCTGCTGGCGGTGCAAACGCCCAGCCGGTGAAGCCCGTCGCCCCCGGCACCATCGTCGTTCATCTGAACGGCTATTTGCAGTTTGAAATCGCCGATTTCGGCTCGACCGACAACACCGTTGGCCTCGCCAAGCTGAACCCGATTTCCGCCGATGGCGACGTCCGCCTGTATCCCGGCTTTGACGCGCAGACCATCAACGGCATCGATTACGGCGCCCAGGTCGAGCTGCGTACCGCAACTTCGGACAACACCAACGGTTCGAACTCCAAAAGCGGTTCCTACACCAGCAACCCGAACGGTGTTTCCTCGCTCTTCGTGCGTCGGGCCTATGGCTATATCGGCACCCCCGATGCGGGCTTCATCCGCGGCGGCCAGACCGACAGCGCCTTCGGCCTGCTGCAGACCGGCGTGATCGAAGCCTTCGGCGACGGCGCGCAGTGGAACACCTATGGCGGCCCGGCGACCATCATCCCGACCGACGCTTCCGTGGCCGGCTCCAACCAGTTCATCTATGCCGACCAGTCCAACCTGTATGCGACCGATAAGATCGTCTATTTGAGCCCGACTTTCTTCGGCTTCAGCGGCGCGGTCGGCTTCGAGCCGAACTCCAACGGCTTCGGCTCCGGCTACGGCAACTGCGCCGGCGCCAGCAGCAATAATGCTGCAGCCTCGCCCCAGCTGACCTGCGCGGATGTCTCCGCCTCGCCCGATAGCGGCAATATCGGCAAGGAGCGCAAGAACACGATCGATGCCGCCATTGAATATGTTCTCAAAGCCAATGGCTTTGCGACGAAGGCCAATTTCGGCATCCTGCACGGCTCGCCGATTTCCTATGACGGCGCCCCTGTCGCCCTCGGCGCGAGCGCGCTGCATAACGGCTACGATGAGCTGAACGTCTATCAGTTCGGCGCGCAGACCACCTTCGCGGGCCTGACCGTCGGTGCCAACATCAAAACCGGCCAGACCCTGGACGGCTACACCTTCAAGCCGAAGGGCGCACGTGATGCCTTCGCCTATATCATCGGGGCGGATTACGTGGTTGGCCCGTATGTGGTCGGCGCAAGCTTCTTCGACAGCCAGTCCGCCGGTGCCTATTACCCCGGCGACACGTTCACGGTCGGCACGAAGAAATACGCCGTTGCCCGCACCCTGGGTGAATATGGCTTGGCCGTTGGCGGCAACTATGTTGTCGGCAAAGACCTCAGCCTGTTCGTGCAGTACATGTACGATCATCGCCAGCAGCACGGCAATTCCGGCCTGGACCTGAACAACACCGCCAAGGGCGTTTCCCAGGCGCAGATCATCGCAACCGGCGCCACCTTCAAGTGGTAACCTTCTGATCCCAACAGGTCAGTGTCTAAAAAAGGGTGGCGGGCAACTGCCACCCTTTTTCTTTGCCAATTGTTTCGTGCCCTTGGCGGATAAGGGGTTGAAGGCTAAACAGCCTGCAGTTTCGGGTTTGGAGAGTTCAGTTGCGGATTTTTAGAAACATTGCCGTGCCCACCAGCCTGCTGGCGGCCGCCCTTGCGTTGACCGGCTGCGGCGGCGGGGCACAGCCGACGACGAATACGGATATTTTCAACCCGGAGACCTCCAACCTCCCCGGCGCCATGTCCACCAATTCCGGCGGCTCGCTCTTCACGCTGGGCAAAGGCACCGGTGGCACCGCCAACCAGGCGACCCAAATCCAGGTGAACGCCTATTTGTGGCGCGCCACGCTGGACACGCTGTCCTTCATGCCCCTGGTCTCCGCGGACCCGTTCGGCGGCGTCATCATCACCGACTGGTACATTCCCCCGGCCACCCCGAGCGAACGCTTCAAGGTCAACGCCTATATCCTGAGCAAGGAAATGACGGCGGACGCCATTCAGGTCAGCGTGTTCCATCAGGTGCAGCAGGGCGGCCAATGGGTCGACGCCCCGGCGGACCCCTCCACCGCGTCTGGCCTCGAAGACCGAATCCTCGCCCAGGCCGCCGATCTCCAGGCCGAAGCCCAGAACACCAAGTAAACAATCGCAAACAAAAAACCGCCCTGGGGAACCAGGGCGGTTTTTTATCCGGCCGGCATTTACAGCGCGCTGGCCCGGATCCTATCCGACCGTCACCACCACCACATGGTCGGGATCGACCTCACCCAAAGCCTGATGCAGCGCCGCAACCGCCGCCAGCATCAGCTCCCCGGCATCCTCGTCTTCCTCTTCCGTGAAATCCTCATAAGCCTCACCCAGCTCATCCGCATCGAAATTATCCGGGTTCAACTTGGCCAGATATTTCTCCTGGTCATCCACGGTGAGAATGAACACCAGCGACTCCATCGCCTCGGCAATATCGGCGACAATCTCGTTCTCGCTGGTTTCCAGATCGATGTCGTAATCCTCGGAGAGAATCGGCAACAAGGCTGAAAAAACCTCGCCATCCTCATCATAATCCGCAACCGACGTGCCATTCGCCGCCAAAAAAGCTTGAAAAGCCTGCGGATCGTCATCCCCCGCCGCCGCAACAAGCTCACCCAAATCAGCCCGCGGCAAACGCGTAAAAACAGCAACGGCCGCCATAACCCAAAACTCCCAGCAATTTTCCCCGCCATCATTACCAGCGCACCCGAACGCTGCCAACGGGATTGGTGGAGGATGAGGCAACAAGGCCAGAGGCTCTGCCCCCTGGACCCCCGCCAACGGCCGCGCCGTTGGATCGGCACTAAACAGGTCAATGAAAAGGGGCCGCACGGGTGTTTCCAACACCTGATGCGGCCCCTTTTCATTGCCCTGACTAACGCCCATCGAAGGGCCGCGCCCTTCGCGGGGTCCAGGGGCAGAGCCCCTGGCCTTGTTGCCTTACTTCCCCACCATCTCCAGGGCATGCGTCAGGTCGGTGATGAGGTCTTCCTGGTCTTCGAGGCCGACGGACAGGCGGATGATGCCATCGGTGATGCCGAGGCGTTCTCGTTCTTCCGGGCCGATTCGCATATGGGTGGTCGTGGCCGGGTGGGTGGCGAGGGATTTCGTGTCGCCTAGATTGTTGGAAATGGTGATGATCTTAAAGGCGTTCATCATGGCGAAGGCGGCGTCCTTGCCGCCTTTCACTTCGAAGGTGACAAGCGTGCCGCCGCCGGACATCTGGGACATTGCGAGCGCGCGTTGCGGGTGGGATTCCAGCGTGGGGTAGAGCGCGCGGGCGATTTTCGGCGAGGTTTCGAGGAAGCGGGCGATCGCTTCAGCGGTTTTGGACTGTGCGGCAACGCGCAGCGCCATCGTCTCCAGGCCTTTGAGAATGACCCAGGCGTTGAAGGGCGAGAGGGTCGGGCCGGTATTGCGGAAGAAGGGTTGGAACACCTCTTCCATCCATTGCTTGCTACCGAGCACGGCGCCGCCCAGCACGCGGCCTTGGCCATCCATATGTTTGGTGGCGGAGTACACGACCACATCCGCGCCGAGTTCGAAGGGCCGTTGCAGCAGCGGGGTGGCGAAGACGTTATCAACGATCACGATCGCCCCGGCTTTATGGGCGAGTTCCGAAACGGCGCGCAAATCCACGATATCGAGCATCGGGTTGGAGGGCGTTTCCAACAGCACCTGGGCGGTAGGCCGGCTCAGCGCCTCGCGCCATGCGGACAGATCCCCGCCATCCACGAACACGGCCTCGATGCCGTATTGCGGCAGCAGCGTGCTGACGATCCAGTGGCAGGAACCGAATAACGCGCGGGAGGCGACGACCCGGTCCCCCGCCTTTAGCCCGCTCAGCATGGCCGAATGCACAGCCGCCATGCCGGTGGCCGTGCAGCGGCAGGCTTCCGCGCCCTCAATGGCCGCGAGCTTGCCTTCCAGCATGGAAACGGTGGGGTTGGCGAAGCGCGAATACTGGTAATGCGGCACCTGGTTGGCGAACACCGCTTCGGCGAGCTCCGCATTCTCGTAGGTAAAGCCGGAGGTGAGGAACATCGCCTCGGCATTTTCATCGAAATTGGTACGGATGCGCCCGGCATGGATAAGGGCGGTGGCGAGGCGGTGTTTCGGTGTGTCAGGCGTGTCAGACATTGGGGCATGGCCTATCGGTTAAAACACCCGGCCATGGAGAGACGATGGCGCGATGCGCGCCATAGCCTCTTTAGCGTTTATTTAACGGCGCCGAAGCACCCCCTCGCCGCAATCCAGCCGGACAAATCACGAGGGTGAGCATGTCCGCTAACGCGCCCCGCCGCCTTGGTCAAGCCGGTGAAATTCTTCGCGTTGGGAGTGTGGCCATTTTGAACGAGGCTTGTTATACGTCCCGCCACGGGCGGGTATGATGTAATGGTAGCCTGTTAGCTTCCCAAGCTTGATGCGCGGGTTCGATTCCCGCTACCCGCTCCAGTTTTCGAAATCCTTAAATCGGCTGTAAACTGGGTGTAAAACCGGGGTTCTACCTAGCGCGCGAAGCGCTGGGCGAACCACTCGGTGAACACATCCGCCGGCAGCGGACGGTTGATGAGATAGCCTTGAGCATAGTCGCAACGCCAGGAGAGCAGCATTTCCAGCACCGCCTGCGATTCGAGCCCTTCGGCCACGACCTGCATATCCAGCTCATGCGCCATGCGGATGAGGGACTTTACCAGCACTTGCTGCTTGGGCCGGTCCACCACGGAATTCACCAGACGGCGATCGATCTTGATGACATTCGCCGGAATCGTTTCCAGCGAGGTCAACCCGTTCGGGCCGGTGCCGAAATCGTCGATCGAGAGGCTGACGCCGAGATCGCGCACTTCGCGCATCCGCTCACTCGCCTCGGCGACATTGGTGAATTCATGCTTCTCGGAGAATTCGAGTTCGAGATAGCGCGCGGGCAGCTTGTTGAGTTCGAGCAGGCCTTCGATGCGTTTCGCAAAATCCCGCTCTTCGAGATTTTTCTTTGAAATATTCACGCAAATTTTTAACTTATGCCCGGCTTCATGCCATTTCGCCGCCTGCGCGATGGCATAAGACAACACCCAGAAGGTCAGCTCGCGAACCAGCCCGGTCATCTCGATGAGTGGAATAAACTCATCGGGCATCACCATGCCGAGCGTGGGGTGGCGCCAGCGCAAAAGTGCTTCCGCCGTATCGCAAATGCCGGTCTTCAGCTCGATGCGCGCCTGATAGCTTAACTGAAACTCATAAGGCGTGGAGAGCGAATGTCCCGCATGGGAGATGAGCGAGAAGGCACGGCGATGGTCATCCGCCAGCTCGTAATTGCATTCCGACCAGCCGGCGGTGGAGGCCGCGCCGGCCTGGCCCGCAAGAAAGGTTGCCTGCAACAGATCTTCCGCAGCACCCAGCCCGCGCTTGAGATCGCATACGCCGATGCCCGCCTTGATCGAGACCGGAATGCCGCGGCAGATCACCGGCTTGGCCAGCACATCGATCAGCTGGGTCAGGGAGGATTGATAATCATACTGATCGCGCGCCTGAAAAATCAAACCCACGCTCCAGAAGCCGACATGGAAAGCCGGCTGCCGGTGGCGCAGGAAATCCAGATCCGCAAGACGGATGCTCAGCAGATCGTCGGCGAATTTATATCCGAAGACGCGAATGATCTCGTCGTAATTCTTTGTGTCCGCGATATTGATGACCAGCAGAAATGCCTGATTCTCCGCCAGCACGGATTCGCGGGCGATGTTGATTTCACGCAGCAGCGCCGACCGGCCATGCAGGGATTCCACACCGGTTTGCGTCGCAGCTACCCCTGCGGGATCGCGCACCACTGTCGTAGCGCCAACGGTTCGCGGAAATTCAACCATTGTGGCATCAGCACCCGGATTAAGATTAATTTGTCTCAAACTTCCACCCGTCCATGACCAGCGGCAGCGACAACTTGAGATTGGTTACCAACTGGTGAATTGTCAAGAAATTCCTAGGGGGAAATAAATCCACCGTCAAATGCGCCAGATCATTGATAAACAAGGCAACCCGAGCGTGTTTTCGAACGTTCCAGCGCAGGCAAAGCAGGATGACTTTTGCGTGAACACATCGAAACGGATTACTATAAGTTAATCTGTATGCAAACATCTTCCGGCCGGTCAAGCCGCCCCGCTGCCCGGCGCTGCAGGACGACCATCCGCAGTTGTAAAACTGCGTAAAAATTTCCTCAGCTCAACCCATGGCAGCAGCGCCCGCGACAGCGCGGTCAACCCGCAAAAACCTGGCGAGACTTCGCCGTGGCGATCTGTTCGATGAGTCCCAACACGGCGTCCGCCGCCACCGGGCGGCTCAGAACATAGCCCTGCACGAAGCGGCAGCCGAGGGAGACGATCGCGCGCAGCTGGGATTCGGTTTCCACGCCCTCCACGACGCAAACCAGATCCAGATTCCGGCATAAATCCACGATGATCTTCACGATATTCGCCGATGTGCGGTTCACATCCGCATCGGCCACAAAGCGCCGGTCGATTTTGATCTTGTCCAATGGCAGACGCTGCACATAGCCCAGGCTGGAATAGCCGGTGCCAAAATCGTCCAGCGCGATGCTCGCCCCCAGCGCGTGAAGCGAATCCACGGCCCGGACCGCCTGATCAAAATCCGCGAGAAGTGCCGTCTCTGTCACTTCAAAGGCGATGCGCGACGGTGCCACGCCGCTTTCCGCCACAATGCGCCGAACCGCGCCCATCGTATCCACCGTAATCAGATCCTGCGCCGAAAGGTTGAACGAGAGCCCGATGGAAGCCGGCCAGTGCCGTGCCGCGGCAAGCGCTTGGGCGAGCAAAATCTCCGTCACGCGCCCGATCATCTGGCTGCGCTCGGCAATCGGGATGAACACATCCGGGCCGATCGGCCCCAACTCCGCGCTGTGCCAGCGCGCCAGCGCCTCAAAGGCGATCACACGGTTGTTCAGCACATCGACAATCGGCTGAAACGCGATCCATAGCTCGGACTCCAAAGCCGCGGCGCGGAACACCTGCTCCACCCGCCCCGCCTGACGAATCACCGTCTCATGCCAGTCGGAGAACACCACCAACTCGCCACGACGATTGAGCTTGCCGTAATACAGCGCGTAATCCGCCCGCTCGAACAATTCCTCAGCGCTGGTGCCCGCTTCCGGATAGGTCGCAACGCCGATCGAGCAGGAGATCGAGGCCAGCCGGTCGCCCACCACACAAGGGCTTTGGAACTGTGCCCTCACCGCCGCGCCAAACTGATCGATGACCGAATCCGCCTCGCAATCGTCGATGATCGCGCCGAATTCGTCACCGCCCAGCCGAGCGATGAAAACATGCTTGCCCGCCAGCCGCTTCAGCCGCACCGCCAGCTGCATCAGCAGCCGGTCGCCCGCCGCATGCCCGTACACATCGTTCACGCCTTTGAACCGGTCGAGGTCGATCAGCACCACCGCGCAACGCCGCCCCTCACGCAACGCACCGCCCAGAACAGCCTCCAGCTCGGCGAAAAAACGCCGCCGGTTTGGCAGGCCGGAGAGGCTGTCCAGATTGGCGAGGCGCAGATTTTCGTCGCTCAGACGCTGCATCTCGCGCTGGCGAGCGATCAACTCGCGCTGGGAGAGGATGAGCGCTGTGAAATCACTGTAATTGCGCAACATCACATGCAGCACGCCGGCACGCACCAGCAGCATGTTCACCGCCATGGCCACCAGGACCAGCCGCCCGGTCGTCAGAAAAAACAATGTGAAAGGCGGGAGAACGATGCAGGTGAGCAGCAGCGCCGCGCCGCGCAGATGCCGCAAGCAAAAAATGCCGCTGATTTCGGTGGCGGCAATGTAAAACGCCACCTCGCACTGCGCCGCCGCATCGCCATAGGGGAACAGGCTCAGCGCCCAAAAGGTGAACGCCACGCCCATGAATGGGACCATCAGCATGGTCACCCGCATCTGCCGTATGGCTTCCGCGCCGGAAGCCGGACGCCGGTTGTTGCGGAGCCATACGATCAGACGGAGGGTGCAGGCCAGCAGCAGCATCGCGGGCAGCGCGATCGTCAACAGCCTCGGTGCGCGGTGGATAAACGTCCAAACCAACGCCAGAGCGTTCAAGCATAAAATGGCGTAGAGCAGCGGAATTTGCCGTCCGAGCGCCGCGCGCTGGGCGCAGGCATGTTCCGGATCATCCACCGGCAGCGCAAAGAGCGCGCATATGGAACCCACCCAGCCCCGTGCAGGGCGTTCAGGCCCCGTGTTCACGCGGCTGCGCGCCATGCTCAATCACGTGTGCGGCAGGTCATCATGGCGCGAGCATAACGGGCCTCACGTAAACAACCCGTTTCCGGTTTTTTCTAAGGGCGATTCACGTTTTCCGCTTGCTCGAATGCGCCAACCTCAAACGATCGCACTCTAAACCCGTTAAGATAGCCCGCCGATCTCGCCCGCAGAGTCGAGAAAAATATCCTCCGCGGCCGGGTGGCGCGGCAGGCCTGGCATGGTGAGGATTTCCCCGCACAACGCCACGACGAACCCGGCCCCGGCCGACAGCCGGACCTCGCGGATTTTCAGCGTGAACCCTTCCGGCGCATTGCGCACCGCCGGATCGGCGGAAAAACTATACTGGGTCTTGGCCATGCAGACCGGCAACGCGCCAAACCCCGCAGCCTCGAAATTGCGCAGCTGCTTGCCGGCCAGCGGCTCAAACACCACCTCCGCCGCGCGGTAAATCTCCCCGGCAATGGTGCGGATTTTCTGCTCAAGGGGGATGTCCGCGCCGTAAAGCATTTGGAACGAGGAACCTTGGGCACAAAGCCGGGTCACTTCGCGCGCCAGCTCGGCAGCGCCCGCACCGCCCTCGGCCCAATGGCTGCAAGGCACCGCCGAAACGCCGATGCCGGCACAGGAAGCCTGCACCGCCGCCATCTCCTCCGCCGTATCCGCCGAGAACCGGTTCACCGCGACCACAACGGGTAGCCCGAACTTCCGCATATTTTCCACATGGCGCAGCAGATTGGCGCAGCCCGCGCGCACCGCCGCCGGATTTTCCTGGCCCAGCGCCGAGAGCGCCACGCCGCCATGCATTTTCAACGCCCGCACCGTCGCCACCACCACGCAGGCCGAAGGTGCCAGCCCGGCCGCACGGCATTTGATATCCAGGAATTTCTCAGCACCCAGATCCGCGCCAAATCCCGCCTCGGTCACCACAAAATCCGCCAGGCCTAGAGCGGTCTGCGTCGCGATCACGGTGTTGCACCCATGGGCGATGTTGGCGAACGGCCCGCCATGAATGAAAGCCGGCGTGCCCTCCAGCGTCTGCACGAGATTCGGCGCCAGCGCGTCTTTCAGCAGTGCGGCCATCGCCCCCGCGGCATTCAACTCACCCGCCCTGACCAGCCGCTTCGTCCGGTCCTGGCCGATGACGATATTGGCCAGCCGCGACTCCAGATCCGCCAGCGACTGCGCGAGGCAGAAAATCGCCATCACCTCGCTCGCCGCAGTAATATCGAACCCGGTCTGGCGCGTGGCACCATTTCCCGAACCCAGCGCCACCACAATGTCGCGCAGCGCACGGTCGTTCAAATCCACCACGCGCCGCCAGGTGATGCGCGCCGGGTCGAGGTTAAGCACATTGCCCCAGAAAATATGGTTGTCGATCATCGCCGCCAGCAGATTATGCGCGGCTGAAATGGCGTGCAGATCCCCCGTGAAATGCAGGTTGATCTCCTCCATCGGCGCAACCTGCGCATGGCCGCCGCCTGTTGCCCCGCCTTTGGCGCCAAAACACGGCCCGAGGCTGGGCTCGCGCAAGCAAATCGCGGTTTTCATCCCCTGCCGCCGCAACGCATCGCCGAGGCCGATGGTCGTCGTGGTTTTGCCCTCGCCCGCCGGAGTCGGGCTGATCGCGGTGACCAGCACGAGCTTGCCGCGCGCCGCCGCCATCGCATTTGCCGCGAAATTCAGCGCCACCTTGCCCTTATACGGCCCGTATCGGAACAGCGCCTCGCCCGGAATGCCAAGCGCTGCGGCAATTTCCTCCACCGGCCTTAACGGTGCCGCGCGGGCAATCGCGATGTCGCTGGCGGGGTCTATGGTCCTGATTTCCGGCATGGGCATCGCCCTAGAGCAATTTTTCGGAAATTCCCAGCCTGACGTCCAACGCGAATAAACGCGGAGCGTTTCCATACCCTCAAATCACAAACGAAAATTTTACCGGCAGACTTAAAACAAGGGTTGTGCACTGCGGCATAACCATCGTATATGTTGCGTCGCAGCATGAGTTATCTCTGCTGCATTCTTGGACGTTTCCTCCCTAAACTTGGCGGCGCTACGGCGCCGCCTTTTTTTAGGGTGTGCCGCTAATAGCTCAGCTCGCCTGGAAATGGCAATGAAATTATTTTTATCTTCGAGTCATATGATTTGAGGATGAACCGCGTCCCTTGGCTTCAATGTCTCCGCCCTACGCAAAAAATTCAGGGTTTTTTGAAATCTCCTCGGAAATGAACGCCGCCGCCGCCCGAACATGGACGGATTTCCGGTTATCCTCATGAATATGCATGAAAAACGACCGCTTGAGCGCCACCGCCTCGGGCAACACCGGCACCAGCTCCTCATGGCGCCGCGCGATGAAAGCCGGCACCACGCATAACCCGCTTCCCGCCGCCGTCGCCTCAACCTGCGCCACCAGATTTGTACTGCGCATCCGCGCGGTAATCCCGGCCCCGATCGTGCTGAGATAATTCAGCTCCGGCGTGAACAACATATCCTCAATATACCCGACAAATTCATGGCGCGCGAAATCCGCGGGACTCAGGATCGCCGGATGCGCCGCCAAATACGACCGCGCCGCATAAACTCCCAGCCGGTAATCCGTCAGCCGCCGCGAGACCACCCGCGCATGCAGCGGCGAGGTCAGGCTGATCACAATATCCGCCTCGCGCTTCGAAAGGCTGAAAACCCGCGCCGTCGCCAGCAGCTCAATTTCCAGCTTGGGATGCAACGCCGCCAGACGATGAATGCGCGGCGCCAGAAAACACGTCCCAAACCCATCCGGCGCGCCAATGCGAATCGTCCCCGATACGCCGGGATTCTCCCGCTCCATCGCCGCCGCTGCAATATACCCCGCCTCCATCGCCTCGGCGATCGGCCGTAACCGCTCCCCGCTCGCCGTCAAATCATACCCAAGATTGCTCCGGTAAAATACGCGCGCCGCCAGCCGCTCCTCCAGCCGCCGGATATGCCGCGCCACCGTCGTATGGTCCGTCCCCAAAACCTCCGCCGCGGCAGACAACGTCCCTGCCCTGGCCACCGCCAGAAAATGCCGCAAATCATCCCAATTCTGCCCACCCCGCCTGCCCGCCATACGCCCCCCAATGCATAATACCGATGGGTGGGGTTGGGTGGCTGAAGCAAGCAAGGCCAGGGGCGCTGCCCCTGGACCCCGCCAAAGGCTCGCCTTTGGAATCCGCTAACTAGGGAGTTGGGAGGGAGGGGTCATTCGCCGCTTTGACTTCTGCAATACTCCAACGTCCAAAACGGCGAATGACCCCTCCCTCCCAACTCCCTATCTAATGGGTTCTAAGGGCCAGCCCTTAGCGGGGGTCCAGCGGCAGCGCCCCTGGCCTTACTCCCTCAACCATCCATCCCCACCCCATCGGTATCATACGTGCATTAATGCGCAATGGTTGGGCTTGATTGGTACTTCATTCTGCATGTTGGGGCGGATAGAGGTTGGCGTTAGAAGAGTTGTTTGGAGGAGAGTCTTATGGCGCGCGAACTTTCGCATTTTATTGGCGGCAAATCGGTTGCGGGTATATCTGGCCGGTTTGATGACGTGTTCGATCCGAACACGGGCAGCGTGCAGGCGCGCGTTCCGTTGGCAACGAGGGCGGAGGTTGAGGCGGCGATTGCGAATGCGGAGGCCGCGCAGCCGGGCTGGGCGGCGACGAACCCGCAGCGCCGCGCGCGCGTGTTGATGAAATTTCTGGATCTGATCAACCGGGAGATGGAATCGCTGGCGCAGCTCTTGTCTTCCGAGCATGGCAAGACCGTGCCGGATGCGAAGGGCGATATTCAGCGCGGGCTGGAAGTTCTGGAATTCGCGATCGGCATCCCGCATTTGTTGAAGGGCGAGTATACCGAGAGCGCCGGAACGGGAATTGACGTGTATTCGCTGCGCCAGCCTTTGGGCGTGGTGGCGGGCATTACCCCCTTCAATTTCCCGGCGATGATTCCGTTGTGGAAGGCCGCCCCGGCGATTGCCTGCGGCAATGCGTTCGTATTGAAGCCCTCCGAGCGCGACCCTTCAGTGCCGCTGCGTCTGGCCGAATTGTTCATCGAGGCGGGCGGCCCGCCCGGCATTTTCAACGTCATCAACGGCGACAAGGTCGCGGTGGATACGCTGCTGGAAGACCCGCGCGTGAAGGCGATCGGCTTTGTCGGCTCCTCCTCGATCGCCAATTACATTTATGCGACGGCGGCGCAGCACGGCAAACGCGCGCAATGCTTCGGCGGCGCCAAGAACCATGCGATCATCATGCCCGACGCGGATATGGACCAGGTGGCCGATGCGCTGATCGGCGCGGGCTATGGCTCGGCCGGCGAGCGCTGCATGGCGATTTCGGTCGCCGTGCCGGTCGGCGAAGCGACGGCCGACGCGTTGATTAAAAAGCTCATCCCGCGCGTGGAATCGCTCAAAATCGGTCTCTCCAACGATGCCGGGGCGGATTACGGCCCGCTGGTGACCAAGGCCGCTTTGGGCCGGGTGAAGGATTATATCGGCTCGGGCGTGGAAGAGGGTGCGAGCCTGCTGGTCGATGGCCGCGGCTTTAAAATGCAGGGCTATGAGAACGGCTATTTCATCGGCGGCACGCTGTTCGACAACGTGACGCCCGAGATGAAGATCTACAAGGAAGAGATTTTCGGCCCCGTGCTTTCTGTTGTGCGCGCGAAGAATTACGAGGACGCGCTGCGCCTGCCCAACGAGCATGAATACGGCAACGGCGTTGCGATTTTCACGCGCGACGGCGATGCGGCGCGCGATTTCGTCTCCCGCGTGCAGGTCGGTATGGTGGGCGTGAACGTGCCCATCCCTGTGCCCATCGCTTACCACACCTTCGGCGGCTGGAAGCGTTCGGGCTTTGGCGATCTGAACCAGCACGGG
>Ga0116226_10003258_pt1 | contig 14299 bp, 13 predicted proteins | sample S1TSphfallax_FD_89692 | JGI IMG/M metagenome (GOLD analysis project Ga0116226, IMG submission 89692) | Host-associated microbial communities from peat moss isolated from Minnesota, USA - S1T2_Fa - Sphagnum fallax MG | ecosystem: Host-associated > Plants > Peat moss > Unclassified | place: USA...
CTTCGGCCGTGCGGATGCGCGCGGCGACACGGGCAGGGTAGATGCCGGCGAGGAGCGCGGCGACGATGACGAGCGCGATCGCTTCGGCGAGAAAGTCGTAGGGCATGTGCAATTCGATGAGCCACCCGAAGGCTTGTCTGTTGATGACGAAAATGAGGAGCAGCGCGAGGAGCACGCCCGCGAGGACGCCGCCTACGCCGCCCAGCAGGCCGATGAACCCGGCTTCGAAGTAGACCATCGCGCGCACGTCGCGCACGCGTAAGCCGAGATAGCGCATGAGCCCGATCTCGCGCCTGCGTTCGAGCACGAGCGCGAAGAGCGTCGAGACGACGCCGAGCACCGCGATCGTGATCGAGATGACGTAGAGCGCGTACGTGATCGCGAACGTCCGATTGAAGATCTCGATCACGAGCGCGCGCAGTTCGCGCGTGGTCTGCACGTCGATGCGCAGCGGCAACACGCTACGGATCACGCGCGTGCGCAGGTCGTGCAGATCGACCCCCGGCTTCGCGTAGATCGCGAGCGAGTTCACGCTATCGTCGTGAAAGAGGCGCGCGAACGTCTCGCTATCCGCGAGGACGATGCCCGAATCCGTCGAGTAGTCGTTATAGAGCGCGACCACGTGAAAATGCACGAGGCCGCTCGGCGTATCGACGAGGACGTCGTCGCCGACGTGCGTCCCGAAGCGTGTGGAGAACGGCTCGCTAATCGCCACGTTCTCTGTGTTCGGCATGGTGTGTGCGAGCTCGCGCGTATCGACGTTCCCGATGAAGCGTAGTTTATTGCGATCGGCGATCGTCCGGTAGTCGGCGGCCGCGAGCGTCGTGAGCGACCCATGATAGGGAATCGAAATCGCGCGGAACGTATCGACGGCCGCGACGCCTGGGATCCGCCGGATCGTCGCCGCGACCGCGGGCGAGAAGCGCGCGTCGTACGACGCGTCTTGCAAACCGAGCGGCCGCACGAAGAGATCCGCCTTCAGCGTTTCGTCGGCCCACGCGACGACCGTCGTGCGGAACGAGCCGATCAGGATCGCGACGCTCACCATCATCGCGATCGCGACCATGAGCGATGCGACGGCGACGCTATTGCGGCGCAGCGACGAGCCGAGATTCGCGGCCCCGATGCGCGCGGCGGGAGAAAAGCGCGAACCGAATCGCTTCGCCGCCGCCGCGACGCCCGCGATCGCGAGCGGCACGCAGAGCGACGCACCGAAAATGATTGCGAGCCCGGCAGCGTAGCCCGCGATCGGAATGCCGTCGACCGGAGGTGGCAGCGTCAGCAAATACGCGAGCACGAACAGACCCGCACCGCACAGCGCGAGGCCGACGCCCGGGCGCGCGCGCCGCGTCTCGAAGCCGAGCGCGCGCATCGTGATCGCGGGAACGGTCGACGATGCTTCGATCGCCGGGAACACGGCCGAGAGCGTCGCGAGCACGAAGCCGACGACGAACGCTTTGAGCAGCACGAGCGGATCGTAGACGACGCGATCCGCATGCGTCGCGACGTACAATGCGTCGACCGTGCGCGACACCGCACCGACGGAGAGGCGCGCGAGCAGCGCGCCGAGGACGAGTCCGAGCAACGACCCGAACGTGCCGAAGAGCGCGCCCTCGCCGAGAAACGCGAGGAAAATCTGCCGCCGGGTCGCGCCGAGCGCACGCAACGTCCCGACATCCGGACGACGCTGCACGACCGAGATCGCGACCGTGTTGTAGATCAGGTACATGCCGACGAGCATCGCGATATACGAGAGCGCGGCGAGGTTGAGCTGGAAACTCCGCAACATCCGTTTGATCTCGCCCGTGCGCACCTCCGGACGAATCGCACGCGCGCCGTGCGGAAGCACGGCGGCGACCGCCCGCTGCACGGCGGGAAGCCGCGCGTCGTCGACGATGAGATCGATGCGGTCGAGCAGGCCGACCTTCGCGAACACTTCTTGCGCGGTCGCGATGTCGACGAACATCACGCTCGTATCGAGACCGGCGATACCCGCCGGAAGAATGGCGGAGATGCGAAAGCGCACCGTGCGATCGCCCGAGAGGCCGACGAGCATCGACCCGACGTGCAGGTGGTACTTGCTCGCGATCCGTTGCGAGACGATCGCACCGCGACCATCGACGATCGTCGTCGGGTTCGGGCCGCCGCCCGCCGTCGCGGAGAACGCGCCGGGCGTCGCTTCCTGCGATCCCTCACCGCGCGGCAACGGGCGCAGCAGATCGACGCCGAGCACGCGCAGGATCTCGCCGGAGAACGGATCGCCCGGCCGCGCGCCGACCACCACGGACTCTTCAATCGTCGGCGCCGCATATTGCACGCCGTCGACCGCTTGTACGCGCAGCAGCGTCCGTTCGTCGAACCCCCGACCGATGCCGAGCACCTGCAGATTCACGTGATTCGCCACGACGTTCACGCTCGAGGCGAACGACGACACCGCGGTCGCGTTCGCGAGATCGATCGCGAGCGAAATCGCGACGCCGAGACCGACCGCGAAGAGCGTGACGAGCGCGCGTAAGCGGTTGTTGCGCAGATGGCCGAGGACCAGGCCGCGAAAGAGCATCAGGGGCTTCGACGCCGCGGGCGTGGATCCGGAGCCACGTTACGAGGCGATGCGACCGTCCTGCATCCGAATGACGCGATCGCACACGGACGCCGCCTCGCTCGAGTGCGTCGCCATCAAAATCGCTTGCCCGTTCGTCGCGTACGTCCGCAGCAACGCGAGCACCACGGCGCCGCTCTGCGAATCGAGGTTACCCGTCGGCTCGTCGGCGAGGACGATCGCCGGGTCGTGGATCGTGGCCCGCGCGATCGCCGCGCGCTGCATCTGGCCGCCGGAGACCTGCGAGGGATACGAACGCGCTTTACTCCCGATGCCGACGGCCTCGAGAGCCGCCGCGACGCGCGAATCGATCTCGGAGCGAGGGCGTCGTTGGAGCACGAGCGGCAACGCGACGTTCTCCGCGATCGTCATCGCCGGCAGCAAATTGAAGAACTGAAAGACGGTACCGATCCGTTCGCGTCGCAGCGCCGTGAGCGCGTCGTCGTCGAGCGCCGAGGTCGCGCGGCCGTCCACCTCGATCGTGCCGCCGCTCGGCAAGTCGACGCAGCCGATCAAGTTCAGCAACGTACTTTTTCCGCAGCCGCTCGGACCCACGAGCGCGACCATTTCGCCCGCGCGCACGTCGAGCGAGACGCCGTCGAGCGCGCGCACCGGCTCGTCGCCGGAGCCATCGTAGACCTTGCGTGCGTCGAGCGCGCGGACGGCGGGAACGGTGTCGTTCAATTCTCGATTCCTCGTAAGACGAGTGCGGCGTTGATGCCGCCGAAGCCGGCGGAGTTGCAGAGGGCGATGCGGGGCGCGATCGCGCGCACCTCGCGCACGTAGTCGAGATCGCATGCGGGATCGACGTGCTCGAGGTTGACCATACCCGGTACCCGCTTTTCGTGGATCGCGAGCAGCGAGAGCGCGGTTTCCCACGCACTCGTTGCTCCGAGCGCGTGACCGTGCTGACCTTTCGTCGCGGCCACGGGCACGCCATATGCCGCCGCGCCGAGCGCGCGCTTGAAGGCGATCGTTTCGGTGACGTCGTTGAGCGGGCTCGACGAGCCGTGCGCGCCGAGCAACTCGACTTCGTCCGCGCCGACGCGCGCTTCGCGCAGCGCGCGCGTCATCGCCTGCGAGGAACTCCAACCATCGGGTTGCGGTGCCGTCATGTGATGCGCGTCCGCGGTCAAGCCGAAGCCGGAAATCTCACCGTAAATGCGGGCGCCCGCGGCACGTGCGTCGTCGAGGCGTTGTAAGCACAGCATCGCCGAACCCTCGGCCATCACGAAGCCGTCGCGATCGCGGTCGAACGGACGGCTCGCGCGCTCCGGCTCGGCGTTACGCGTCGACATCGCCTTGATCGTCGCGAATGCCCCGAACGAGAGCGGCGCGAGCGGCGCTTCGGATCCACCCGCGAGCGCCACGCGAACGTCGCCGCGCGCGACCGCACGATACGCATCGCCGATGGCGACGGCCCCGGCAGCACACGAGTTCGAATTCGCGACGTTGGGACCGCGCAGACCGAGCGCGAGCGCCGCGTTCGTGGTGGCTGCGGCACCGAACACGGAGATCGCGAGCAACGGACGCACCGCGCGCGAACCCTCGCGTGCGAACGCACCGTGCTGCCCTTCCGCGAACGCGACACCGCCGAGCGCGGAGCCGATCCACACGCCCGCATCGTCGCGCACGCCGTCGTCGATGTCGAGCGACGCATCGTCGAGCGCGAGGCGCGCTGCGGCAACGGCGAACTGGCTGTACCGATCGGTTCGCCGAAGTTGCTTGCCCGCGATGAAATCGCTCGCGTCGAAGTCGTCGACTTGCGCCGCGATCTTCGTATCGCAATCGCTCGGATCGAAACGGGTCAGCGGACCCGTTCCGACCTTACCGGCGAGCGTGTTCTTCCAGAATTCGCGAACGCCGATGCCGATCGGCGAGACGACCCCGATACCGGTCACGACGACGCGGTGGAGCGGCAGGAAGCTCAGGCGTGGTTACTTCTTGTACCACTCCGCGTTGATTGCGGTGTAGTTCTTCCACTTGTCGGGCACGTCGGAATCCGCGTAGATCGCTTCGACCGGGCATGCAGAGACGCACGCGCCACAATCGATGCAGACCTCCGGATCGATGAACAACTGCTTGTCGTCGTCGTTTCCGTGGATGCAATCCACGGGGCAGACATCGACGCACGACTTGTCCTTCGTGCCGATACACGGTTCGGTAATAATGTAAGCCATTAGTTCCTAAGGGACCCTTTCGAACGCGAAACAGGCTGGTCGTATTGGGGGCGCGCTTCCAGCGGTCCTTTGCGACGAAAGCCGGACGCGGGCCGCGCGGCCGGGCATCGCGAAACAGCGGCCATGGCGACGATTTGCGAGACGTGTGGGATGCGGCCGGCGACGGTGAGGGACTTCACGTTACGGAGCGGCACGTGGGTGGAGGCCGAGGTCTGCGAGCCGTGCGCGCGCCGCCGCAAGACGGCCGTTTTCCCGCTCGTGGGCTCCGCGCTCGCGGCCGTGGCGCTCGCCGTCGGGACCACCTTCGCGATCGACCGTCTGCAACGCAACGAACGCGAGATGCCCGCCGCCGACCCACGCGAGTGGGCCAAGCGCTTGCGCTCCTCGACACCGACGCTCTCCTCGTTTTCTCGCGATCTAACCGCGGCGGCGCGCGCCGGCGAACTCGACCCGGTCGTGGGTCGCGATGCCGAGATCGAACGCGTCGTCGCCATCCTCTCCAGGCGCTCGAAGAACAACCCCGTGCTCATCGGCGAGCCCGGCGTCGGCAAGACCGCCGTCGTCGAGGGCCTGGCGCAACGCATCGCCGCGGGCGACGTTCCCGCAGCGCTGCGCGACAAGCGCATCCTCGCGCTCTCGCTCGGGCCGCTCGTCGCGGGCACGAAGTATCGCGGGGAATTCGAAGGGCGCGTGAAGCGCATCCTCGAGGAAGTGAAGCGCTCCGCGCGCGAGATCGTGCTCTTCATCGACGAGCTTCACGCGCTCGTCGGCGCCGGTGCCGCGGAAGGATCCCTCGACCTCTCGTCGATGATCAAGCCCGAACTCGCGCGCGGCGAACTGCAGTGCATCGGTGCGACCACCTTCGACGAGTATCGCAAGTACATCGAGACCGATAGTGCGCTCGAGCGCCGCTTTCAGCCCGTCACCGTCGACGAGCCGACCGTCGCCCAAACCGCCGATATCTTGCGCGGCTTGCGCGGCAAGTACGGCGACCATCACGGTGTCGACATTTCCGATCCGGCGATCGAAGCCGCGGCGACGCTCTCGGCGCGCTATATCATCGATCGTTTCTTGCCGGACAAGGCGATCGATCTGATCGACGAAGCGGCGTCCTCCGTCGCGCTCCGCGGCGGCGGCATCGTCGAGGTCGCGGACGTCGCCGCGATCGTCTCCAAGTGGACGGGCATCCCGCAAGGCGCGCTCACGGAAGAGCAGTCGCGCAACCTGCTCGACCTCGAGCAGGCGCTCGCGAAGCGTGTCGTCGGCCAAGAGCGCGCGATCGCGAGCGTTTCGCAGGCGATCCGCCGCGGACGCGCCGGCCTCAAGGATCCGCGCAAGCCCGTTGGCGGGTTTCTGTTTCTCGGCACGAGCGGCGTCGGCAAGACGGAGCTCGCCCGCGCCATCGCATCGGAATTGTTCGGCACCGAAGAAGCGCTCGTGCGCATCGACCTCACCGAATACACCGAATCGCACACGGTCTCGCGTCTCCTCGGCGCACCGCCCGGATATTCGGGTCACGACGAGCCGGGACAACTCACGGAACCCGTGCGCCGCCGCCCGTACAGCGTGGTGCTCTTCGACGAATTCGAAAAAGCACACGGCGACGTCGCGTCGATTCTGCTGCAGATTCTCGACGACGGTCGCGTGACCGATGCGAAAGGTCGCGCGATCGATTTCCGTCACGCGATCGTGATCCTCACGAGCAACGCGTCGCCCTCGGAGATCGAAATCTACATGCGTCCCGAGCTGCTCAATCGCATCGACGACGTGATCCAGTTCAACGAGCTGGGGGAACGCGAAATCGAGTCGATCGTCGAACTCCAGATGCACGCCGTCGCGGAACGACTCGGCGCGCTGCACATCTCGATCGTCCTCGACGCGGGCGCGCGGCGCTTTCTCGCGTTGCAAAGTATCGCGGCCGGAAGTGGCGCGCGCTTCGTCGCGCGCACGATCGCGCGCCACGTCACGAATCCGCTCTCGAGCGCGATACTACGTGGCGAAATAAAAGAAGGCGGAGGCGCGCGCGTCGCGCTTTTCGACGAAGATCGAATCGAAGTGATCGCGGCCTAAGCCCTGCGATCGGGCCGTTTCGACATCGGCCGTCCACAGAAGCCACACAGATTTCGACGATACAACGATGCGCATGAAACGCTATGCCGCTTCGCTTTTTATCACATTATTTTTCCTTGCCGTCCTCGGCGGATGCAGTGGAGGATCCACGACGCCTCACGTGACGGCGACGGCGAGTGCATCTCCGCAAGCCTCCGCGTCCGCGGCGGCATCTCCGAGCAGTGGCGCTCAGGGCACGGCCTACACGTGTCCGAGTGCGACCACGTCGTCCGGCACGCTCGACTGCACGACGTTGCCTCTCGGCGATAACAAGTACAGCACCACGACCCCTGCCGTCGGCTCGGTGTACGTGTGCGCCGTACCGAACGGCCAGGGGCCGAATGCGTCGCCGCCGTGGATCAACTTTACGTCGAACACGTGGAACGCGCTCGCGAAAGACGTGGTGCCCGGAAGCGCCAGTTGGTCCGGTACGTTTTCCGCCGTGCAGTCGGGATCTTCGCTCGATGTGAGCGGCAACGGCTTGCCGCTGGCACCGATAACCACAGGAACGTTTCCGATCGCGTCGACCGATGCGGTGTACCCGTACGACGGAAATCCGAATTCGATCGCCGCGCAGACGATCTCGTACGCGCTGCCCTACAATCCCACGCCCGCAGCATCGCCGGGCTGTCTAACCGGCGGCCGGGTCGCGATCGCAGTCAACGGCGTTTCGATCTTCGACGCGCTGGACGCACTCGGCCACGACGCCGTCGCTCGCGAAGGGCAGGATTCGTGCCACGGACACCCCGATCAGTCGAGCACCTATCACTATCACGGCTGGATCTTCGCCTGCGTGACCGACGCCGGATCGGCATCGACGAACTCGTCGCTGCTCGGTTACGCGCTCGACGGCTACGGTATCTACGGACCGTGGTCGAACGGCAAGGTCCTCACGACCGCCGACCTCGACGAATGTCACGGCACGACGAGCTCGGTACTCTGGCACGGCGTGCTGACGTCGATCTATCACTACGTCGCAACGTACGACTTCCCGTACACCATCGGCTGCTATCACGGCACCGCGGTGCACCAGTAGGAACGGCTATCCGCAGGCAACGATCAGGCGGGGACGAGTCGATAACCCGCGATCTTGCCTGCGGCGTCGAGCGCCATCACGATCCGAAACGTGCCCGACGAAAACGTCGCGACGTAGACGTAGACGGTCGAGCCGTCCGCTGCGACCTTGCCGCGATAGACGAGCGTCTCCGGGTTTCCGAGCGGGCCGAGCTGCGCCTTCGATGCGTCGATGAGGTCTTGGTTCACCGCCTTGTTCATCGTATCGTTCAGTTGCGAACGATCGATATCGCCCGTCTCGAAGCGGCGCAACCAATCGCGCACGCGCGCCGTGATCGCAGGATCCTCGCCCGCGGCGGCCGTCGTCGGCGGCGCCGCATCGGGGTTCGTCGCGGCGAAGATCGGCGTGATATTGCCTTCGACGAAGACCATCGAATTCACGAGCACGACGACGGCCTCACCTTCGGTCGGGAACGTCTCGTTCACGGCGTGGAATCCAAAGGTCGCGCCGTTATGCCAGATGCGCGGATGGCCGCCAACCGCGTCGACGAGCCAGCCGAATGCGTATCCGGTCGGCGAACCATCGACCGTCTTCGCGTCGGTTCGCATGAGCGTCACGTCGGCCGGCTTCACGATCTTTCCGTCGAGCAACGCGTCGTCCCATTTCAAGATATCGCCGACCGTCGAGACGATCGCGCCGGCCGACGACGCCCAGTCGTCGCGGAGAGGCGGCGCGGGCTCGACGCCGTTCGGCGTGGCCGCGTAGGCCTTCGCCATCGAGGGCAGCGTGCTCTCATCGGCGATGAACGCCGACTGCGTCATCCCCGCGGGCACGAAGATATGTTCGCGGACGTACCGCTCGTAGGGCTCGCCCGATACGACCTCGACGATGCGACCGAGCAAGATGTAGTTCGTGTTGCTGTACTTGTAGCGCGTTCCCGGCGCGAACTCGAGCGGCATCGTGGAGACGCGCGCGAGCAGCGTCGCGTACGTCGCGGGTTGCGTCCCCGCGTCGGCGACCGCGTCCGGACCTTCGAGGTACTCGGGAATACCGGATTGTTGCGCGAGTAACTCACGGACCGTCACGCCGCGTCCCACGAAGTAGTCGGAGACGAACGTTCCGAGATGATCGTCGAGCGAAAGTTTGCCCGCCTCGACCAACTGCATGATGCACGCGGCCGTGAACTGCTTCGTGATCGAGCCGATCTCGAAGCGCGTATCCGGCGTAACCGGAATCTTCTTCGCGACGTCGGCGTAACCGTAGCCTCGTTCGAAAACGACCGCTCCGCCTTTGCTCACGCCGATCGCGACGCCCGGCACGTGCTTGCCTTCAAGTAACTTCGCGGCGACCGCATCGGCGGCCGCGGCGATCGGATCCGCGACAGGTGACGGCGACGGTGCCGGTGCGTCGGCACGCGCGGGGCCGAGCGATACGGCGATCGCAAGAACGAGGCCGGCAAAAACGATCCGACACATAGGTCTAGAGGATCTTCTTGATGGCCTCTTCGATTTCCGCGTGGTCCATCTCGCCGAGACGATACGTACTCACGTTGCCACGCTTATCGATGAAAACGTGGACCGGTAAGCCGAGCGCGCCGTAGGTGTGACCGACGCTCCCATCTCCATCGACGCCCACGGCGAACGGCCAGCCGTATTGGTGCACGAAGTCGCCCGCTTTCGAGGCGTCCTCGAGTTCGTCCACGCCCACGACCGTCAGCCCGCGCGCGTGATACGCACGATACAGCTTCGCGACGTCGGGCGCTTCCTCGTTGCACGGACCGCACCACGACGCGAAGAAATTCACGTAGACGGGCTTCCCGCGAAACTTGCTGAGGTCGATCGTTCCACCGCCGACTTTCGCGATCGCGAACGGTGGAGCGACCTCACCCTCGTGCGGTATCGCGAGCGCCGCCGTCGGCGCGGCAGCCACGATCGAGAGCGCCAAAGCGAGAGTGAGACGGTTCGCTAGTTTCACGTGAGCCTTTGTTATTTACGATGCGCTGAAGGACGGGAATCTCGCATGCGTCGCGTCCTCGTTCATCTGCGCGAGGAGCGCTTCGACGTCTGCGAATTTGCGTTGCTCGCGGATGAAGCGGAAATCGCGCAGCGCGATCTCTTCTCCATATACGGTGGCGCGGAAATCGAGGAGCCACGCCTCGACCGTACGAGCAACGCCATCGAAGGTGGGATTCGTTCCGATCGAAACGAGGGCGCTACGGTCGCGTCCGTCGTAGCGCCCGACGGCGGCATACACGCCGTCGGCCGGTAGCGTTTTCTCGGGCGGCACGTCGATATTCGCCGTGGGAAATCCGAGATCGTGGCCGCGCCCCGCGCCGAGCGAGACGCGTCCACGCAACGTATACGATCCGCCGAGAAGACGATCGGCCGTGGCGGTGTCGCCGCTCTGAATGGCCGCGCGAACGCGCGTGCTCGAGATCCGCTCGCCACCGTCGAGGACGGGACGCACCGCAACCACCTCGATCCCGTGCTCCGCGAGCGTCGCGCGCGCGAGTGCGGCGTCGCCTTCGCGACCGTGACCGAACCGAAAGTTCTCGCCCACCACGAGCGCGCGGATGCCGAGCGTGCCGAGCAACGTCTCGCGCAAGAAGACGCGCGCGTCCGTGCGTGCGATCCGATCGTCGAAGGGCACGAGGAACAGTTCGTCGATCCCGCTCGACGCGAGGAGGTTCACGCGCTCTTCGAGCGTCGCGATCAGCGGCGGCACGCTCTCGGGGCGGAGATGCGTCGCGGGATGGTTGCGAAAGGTGATCGCTGCCGCACGGTACCCCGGGCGTCGCAAGCGCAACAGCGTGCGCACGATCTCGCGGTGTCCGCGATGGAATCCGTCGAAGAATCCGATGGCGACGACGAGCGGGCGTTCCGTCGAAGGCGTCTCGAGTTCGTGATGGATCTTCACACGAACACTTTCCGCGGCGCGAGCAAGGCTCCCACGGCTTCGCCGACACCCACGAGCGTCCGCGTCGAATCGCGCACGAAGAGATGCTTCGAGGCGGATCCCGCCGGAAGCGGCACGAGGCGGCCCGCGCGAAAGTCGGCCGAGCCGCGCCCGTCGAGCACGATCGTCGGGAACGGAATCACGCGTTCCGGCGCGATGAGCGCCGCTTCGGGATCCGCCTCGATCTCGTCGAGCAACAGGCTCTCGTAGAGCACGAACGGCCCCGACGCATCGCGCAACAGCGCGCCCATGTGCGCGGGACAGCCGATCGCGGCGCCTAGATCCTCGCACAACGTCCGCACGTACGTTCCTTCGGAGCACGCCACGCTGCAGCGCGCGATGCCATCTTCGTATCCGAGCAGCGTGAGCGCGTAGATCGTGATCTTGCGCGCGGGGCGCGCGATCGTCTCGCCGCGACGCGCGAGCGTATAGAGCCGCGTGCCGTCGATCTGCACGGCGCTGTACATCGGCGGGATCTGTTCGACCGCGCCGATGAAGCGGGTCATCGCCGCGCGCAGCGCGTCCGCGGCGTCCGCGGGCACCGCGCCGCTCGTGACCGTCTCGCCGGTCGCGTCGCCCGTCGATGTGGTGCGACCGAGCACGAGCGTGAACGTGTACGACTTACGGCGATCCTCGATCAGCGGAATCAGTCGGGTCGCCTTTCCGAGTGCGAGCGGTAAAACGCCGGCCGCCATCGGATCGAGCGTGCCGAGATGACCGACGGGCAGCTTCGGGCCGCCGGGGGCCTGGAACATCTTGCGAACGCGCGCGCCGACCTGCGTCGAGGTAGGCCCCGCCGGTTTGAACACGTTGACGAAACCGAGCATGTGTGCGCCGGTGACTAGCGTCGGGGCACGGTTAGAGACCCTCGGCGCGCAGCGCCTCACGCACCGCAAGCACCGCATCGGCCACGGGACCGCGATACGTCAGCCCGGAGGCGCGATAATGTCCGCCGCCGCCGAGGCGACCGGCGGCCAGCTGCACGTTCACGCGGCCGCTGCTCCGCAGGCTCACGCGAACGTCGCCTTCGAAATCCTTGAACAGCGCGGCAACGTCGACGCCTTCGACCGAACGCAGATGGTTCACGATCTCTTCCGTATCCTCGCCATCCGCGCCGAACTTCGCGAGCATCGCATCGTCGACGATCGACCAGCAATACTTGCCGTCCTCTTCGAGACGCGCGCTGTCGAGCGCCGCACCGAGCAACCGGATGGCGGCGAAGCGTTTGTTCGCAAAGATTTTTTCGGTGATGTCTTCTTTATCCGCACCGAGTTCCACGAGCTCGGCCGAGGTGCGCAGCACTTCCGCCGTCGTGTTCGAGTGCATGAAGCCGCCCGTATCCGTCATGATCGTCGTGAGCAAGCACGTCGCGATCTCCGGTGTGATCTTGGCATCGAGCGCGCGCAACAGGTGAATCACGCACGTTCCGGTCGAGCACTCTTTCTCGAGCACGTAGTTAAACGCGCCGAAGTGCGAATTGCCGAGGTGGTGATCGATATCGAGCACGTTCTTGCGCTCGAGTGCGGGCAGATACTCGCCGGCGCGCGACGTATCGCTCATGTCGCAGAACACCCAGAGCGCGTCGGCCGGGAGGTCGGCCGGAAGCTCGCGAGCCACGCGATCGGCGTCGGGCAAGAAGCGCAGGTTGCGCGGCACGGGATCCTGTTGGAAGTAGTACACGCGCTTTCCGATCGCGCGTAGCGCGAGACCGAGCGCGAGACCGGCGCCGAGCGTATCGCCATCGGGCTTCACGTGGCTGACCATCACGAACGCATCGCGCTTGCGAAGTTCCGCGACGACCTCGTCCGTCGTGGAACGGACCGCTTCACCGATCATGGGTTTCTCCCGTCTGTTCTTGCTCGCGTACGGTCTGTGCGAGGACCTTGCTCAACGCGATCGCGCGTTCGGTCGTGCGATCTTCGACGAACGAAATCGACGGCGTGTGCCGCAGCGAGACCGCGTGCCCGAGTTCGCCGCGCAAGAATCCGCGGGCGTTCTCGAGGGCTTCCATACTCTGCTTCGCCACGTGACGGTCGCCGATGATCGAGACGAACACCTTCGCGCTCTGCAAATCGTTCGTGATTTCGACGCGCGTGACCGTCACGAAGCCCAGTCGTGGATCCTTGAGTTCGGTCGAGATCAACCGCGCGAGCTCGCGTTGCAGCTCGGTGTCGATCCGTCCCATCCGTTCACGTTTCATCGTCTTGCCTTCCGCACCGTGTTGAACGCGACAAATCCGAGAAACGCGAGCATCGCGACCGAACCGAGCGCACTAACCACATCGCCTTGCCGGAGTACCGGCTGCCTCGCATCCGCGAGATAATCTAGGATTTGCCGGACCAGAAACCCGCCTGCTGCGACGGCCCCGACCACGACCACCACAAAACCCACCCGTTCCGCGAACGGTTGCGATTTGGCAGCCTTCGGAAGGTTCGCCCTTCGGCGCCGCTTCACTTCCCGCCGAGCGCCCGAACGGCCCAGCGCCGCACCGTCCGGTCGAGCCCGAAGAGCAAGATTCCCATGCCCAGCACAACGGTTGCCCCGATCCAGGTGGCGTGGAAGCGCATGAACACGACCGCGAGCAGGGCGATTTTCAGCGGCGTGGCGAGCGGCCGGAGAGCCGTTCTCAGGCGACTCACGAGCGCTCAACCACGCTGCTGCATACGCATGGACAAGACGACGAGCGCGAAGGCCCCGAGCCCGACGGCTAAACCGAACAGCAAGCCGATCAGAAACGAAGCCCGCGGATCGATGCGAGCGAGCACGACCGCCGCAACGAGAGCCAGCGTAGAAGAAAACGCGATCGCCCCCGGCGAGGCATTGCGCAATTTAAGAAGCAGCGCGCCCATTACCCAGACGTTCGACCCGAGCGCCGGGATGCGCCTATCGAAGCGAGGACCGGTCGATCGATCGAAGTGCGTCCCTCCCGCCTTCGGTCTTCCGAGCGGTTCGCAAAAACGTGAAGCCATTCAGCGCCATCAGAACGCCCATAAAGAACGGGTATGCGTTAAGGAACGAAAATCTTCTAGCGACGACCGACTCGACGATGCCTGTGGCCATAAAAAGACCGGCAATCACGAAGTACGCGCGTGCCAAAACGCGCATTCTTCGCGCGGACGTCGCCGGGTCGGATTTAACGATCGCAATGAGTGTGTTTCGAAATGGTGGCTGAAGAGCGCTTCCCATGCGCCTAGAGGACGGCTCGCGCTGCCGCTCTTTCTTTCCACTCTTTTCTTAGCTGTTGGCAAGCGTTGATGAAGAGAGCGGTCAGAAGGAACGGAATAACGGCATCGTGGAGACTCTTCAACTTAAAGATTTGCGACGTTATGAAGCACGCGCCGACGATCACGTAAAACACGGCGAACGTCACTGTAGAAATGCGACTCAGTCGCAACAAACCAACCTCGCTCGGCGAGCCAACCCGCTCCACGGCTCGCAGAA
>Ga0116226_10003259_pt1 | contig 14298 bp, 12 predicted proteins | sample S1TSphfallax_FD_89692 | JGI IMG/M metagenome (GOLD analysis project Ga0116226, IMG submission 89692) | Host-associated microbial communities from peat moss isolated from Minnesota, USA - S1T2_Fa - Sphagnum fallax MG | ecosystem: Host-associated > Plants > Peat moss > Unclassified | place: USA...
ATTTTTAGTATTTTTTTTTTTTATAAAAAAAGATAAATTTTTATGTTTTAAATTTTAAATTTTAGACATATGTTGGAATTTCTTATTAATTTTAATATTATTGTATAATTTTTTATGTAGATATTAGTTTTTCATTCAAGACATATAGTTTCATTAACTTTTTATAGTTTAATAAACTTTATTTGTTAATAAAGATAAATATATAAAGCAAAAATATTATTTTTTCTAATTCTAAATTTTATTTTAATTTTATTAATTGAAGTTAATAGAATTAAATTTTTGTAAAGGGGGGGGAGTATTCAAAATATTATGACTTAGTAAAAAGTGCTTTTATTTATTATTGATAGTTCTATTACTTTTTTTTCTGAGAAATGATAGTTTTGTTTAATTTCGCGAATTTTGTTTTAATTTTTTTTTATAATCGAACAAAATTTAATTGGGGTTTTTAGAAAATTTAAGTTGAATTTAGGATGAGTGATCTTGATATTTAATTATTATGGCTGTAATTAATTTATAATTTATTAATTTTTTTTATTAAAAAAGTCTATAGGGTTATCACTAATTTTTTGTATAAAAATAAGGGGTGATAAGAAGAATTTTTTCTAATTTCTAATTAGAGTTTTGTTTCTTTTTAGAATTTATTCAGTTGATTGTTATTCAATGTTTTTATTCTAAATTTTGTTTAGTTATTTTGTTGTAATATTTTTAATGTTATCTGTGTCTAATATTTATTTGGTGTGATTATTAATGGAATTAATGTTTTTGTTTTTTTTATTAGTAGTTATTTTAAGTGAGGTTAAAAGAGTCGGCCTGATTATTTATTTTTTTTTTCAGAGTATTATGTCTTTATTAATGTTTATGTTATTAATTGTAGGGGGAGATAAAATTATTTTTTTTCTATTATTGGCAAAATTAGGGTTGTTTCCTTTCTTTTATTGAATAGTTGTTGTAAGATTAAAGGTTGGGTTTTTGGGGAATTTTTTTGTTTTAAGATTTCAGAAGTTTAGGGTATTTTGGATAATGTGGTTGGTTTTGAAATCGAGAATTATTTTTGTTTATTTTATAATATATTTAAGAGTTTTTTTTGTTATTATTAGGTTATTGATAATTTCTGATTTATGGCTTTTATTGGTTTATTCTTCAATTTCTAATACTGCTATAATTGTTTTAAGTGTTTATGGGTTTTTGTTTTTTAGTTCTGTTTTTTTATATTTATTTATGGTATTGTTTATTGTTTTTTTAATTAAGTATTCTTATTCTTATTTGGAGATACTTTTAGTTGTAATATTCTTTTTAGTTATTCCTCATTTTTTGTTATTTTTTATAAAATTTTATGTTGTTCTAAGTATATATTTTTTCTTAAAATTAGCTTTTTATTTGGTTATTTTCGATGTGTTAGTTTTATTATATTATTTTAGTTTAATTTTTATAAAGTTTATGTTAGTTGATTTGAATTTTTTTGTTTATATGATGAATATAATTTTATTAGTTTTTATTTTGGTCTTAAGAAATTGTGTTGCGATGATTATTTTCTACGAATCATAAAGATATTGGAACTTTATATTTTATTATTGGTGTTTGATCAGGGTTTTTAGGTGCAAGGATTAGTTTAATTATTCGTACTGAGTTAGGGATGGTCGGGAGTATTATTATGGATGAGCAGATTTATAATTCAATGGTTACTGCTCATGCTTTTTTAATAATTTTTTTCTTTGTTATACCCGTTGCTGTTGGGGGGTTTGGAAATTGACTTTTACCTTTAATAATAAATGTTATAGATATAGCTTTTCCTCGTTTAAATAATTTAAGTTTTTGGTTAGTGCCGGTGGCCTTATTATTTATAAGAATAAGTATATTAATTGGTTTAGGAGCAGGAACCGGGTGAACTGTTTATCCTCCTTTGTCTAATTCTGTTTATCATTTTGGGGGGTCTGTTGATTTAGCTATTTTTAGTCTTCATGTAGCTGGGGTTTCTTCTATTTTAGGTGGTATTAATTTTATTACAACTTGTCTTAAAGGCAAAATTAGTTATGTGTTAAGACTAGAATTTTTGAATCTTTTTGTTTGGGCTATAATTGTTACTAGGTTTTTATTAGTTTTGAGGTTGCCTGTTTTGGCTGGAGGTATTACTATACTTTTATTAGATCGTAATTTTGGTGCTTCTTTTTTTGATCCTAGTGGAGGTGGAAATCCTATTTTGTATCAGCATTTATTTTGGTTTTTTGGTCATCCAGAAGTTTATATTTTGATTGTACCAGGGTTTGGGATAATTTCTCAGATTGTAATTAGGATTTCAAAAAAAGGTGAAATTTTTGGTTATTTAGGGATAGTTTATGCTATGATTTCAATTGGTTTACTTGGTTTTATTGTTTGGGCTCATCACATATTTACTGTTGGGATAGATGTAGATACTCGTGCTTATTTTACTGCTGCTACTATAGCAATTGCTGTACCTACAGGAATTAAGATTTTTAGTTGGGTTGGTACATTGTTTGGGGGTATTTATACTTTTGATTATTTAATTTTATGAGTTTTAGGTTTTATTTTCTTGTTTACCATAGGGGGTTTAACTGGTATTATTTTGTCTAATTCTAGTTTGGATATTGTGCTTCATGATACTTATTATGTTGTGGCTCATCTTCATTATGCTTTAAGAATAGGAGCCGTTTTTAGCTTGTTAGCTGGGTTTTTTTATTGGTTTCCTCTTTTCTCTGGTGTCTCTATAAATTCTAATTTTTTGTTGGTTCAGTTTTTGATTTTGTTTGTTGGTGTAAATATAACTTTTTTTCCTCAACATTTTTTAGGTTTGTCTGGGATACCTCGTCGTTACTCAGATTACTCTGATAGAATATTGTTTTGAAATATTGTTTCTTCTTTAGGGGCTTTTGTTTCTTTTTTTGGGGGTGTTATAATCTTGTTTATTGTTTGGGAGGCTTTAGTTAGTAAGCGTTCTATTGTAACTGTGTTAGTTGGTTATTGAGATGTTGAATGAAGATATGAGTACCCATTAAGGTTTCATGCTTCTAATGAGACGGCTAAACTTTATTTGTAATTTAAAAGTATTTAATACGTTTGATTTCCAATCAATTATAATTAAATTAAATATAAAAGCTTTAAGTGTACAATTGCAAATTGTAAGATATTTCATTATAAGATTATAATTTACTTTTTGTATAAGGGGCAAAATTAGAAAATAAAATATTTAATTATTTTTATTTTAGATAAAATTTTTTATGAAAAATATTAGAATAAGAAAAATAATTGATAATGATAAATTTGTTTTTATTATATCTGTAAATAAGTTTTGTTTTTAGTTAAGAATTAAATGTAATGTTAATTTTTGAATTTTTGTATTATTAAGTTGTATTAATATATTTTGTTTGTATAATTGTTAAAATAATTGGGTGTTAGTTTTACTGTTTATTAAAAACATAGTTTGTATTTTTACAAGTGGTTTCTGCTCAATGAATTTAAATAGCTGCAGTAATCTGACTGTACTAAGGTAGCATAATCATTAGTTTTTTAATAAGAAACTGGAATGAAGGAATGTAAAGATTATTGAATTTTTAGCAATTTTGTTAATTTTTAATTAAAGTGAAAATACTTTTTATATAATATTAGACGATAAGACCCTATAAATTTTAAGTTTAGTTTTATTTGGGGTAAATTTTTCTATTAGAAAATTGTTTGTTATTAATTACTTTAGGGTTAACAGGGTAATAGCGGAGTTTAGATCTTATTAATTTTGTTGTTTACTACCTCGATGTTGGATCATTATAATAATAAAGTAGTCTTTATTAATTTTAGTCTGTTAGACTATATGAATTTTACGTGATCTGAGTTTAGACCGATGTGAATTAGGTTAGATTTTATCTTTATGGTTAATGATGTAGTACGAAAGGAAAATTATTTTTATTTTTAATAGTATGATGTCAGAATAATGAGATAAATTTAGGATTTATTAATTTTATTAATTTTATTCTGGGTGTCTGTTTTAATATTTAATTTTTCTTATTTATTTAGTGTTCTTTTTTTAGCTTTTTTAGTTTTATTAATAATATTATTAAATTTTTCTTCAATACTTTATATTAAATTTTTAATTATTTTAGTGTATATTAGAGGAGTTGTAGTTTTTATATTATATATTTCATGTATATGTTGGTATAAAAGAGATAGATTTAGACTTTCTTTTTTATTATTTGGTCTGTTCTTTTTTTATGTTTATGATAATGGGAGTTATATTAAATTATCTGATGTCAGTGAATCTTTATGAATGTTTTTATTCTTTGGGTTTTTGTTTAATAGTTTAGTTGTTGGTTATTCTATTAGATTATATAGAGTTTTTGGTTCTTTGCGTTTTTAGGTTTAAAAAGTTTATCTTAATGGTTTGCAGTCATTAGATTTTAAATCATGGTTTTAAGGTTACGATCCTTATTGATGTGTGGTTAAATAAGTAGGTTATTCGATTTTTTGGTAATCGAGATTTTTTAATAAGGATAAAGCAAATTTTGTGTCGGTTTGTCGTATCGAAGATGTTTCCTTGATGGTAAGTATTTTAGTTATAGTTGTTATGTTGATTTGAATAAATTGAGTAGTAGGATTAGTTCAGAATAACGTTTACGATTTTATTTTTTAGTTTAATGATATTGATATTATTATTTATAAATTTTAGAATGGCTTCTAATAAAATTAGAATAAATTTTGTAATAAGAGTTTTTATAGAAATTAAGAGTATTTCTTATGTTTTAGTTAAATTAATGATGGCTGTGGTAATTTTTTTATTTTTAAATTATAATAGTTATATTTATTATAGTGTAGGTTTAACTATAAATTATGGGTATGTTTTTATTTATTCTTTCTCTATAGTTTTTTTATTGTGATTTTTATGATTAGTCAATGATGTAATTAGCATATTGAGACATTTTTTGCCTTTGGGGATTGAGGGTTTATTAAAGGTTTTTATTCCTGTTTTAGAGTTGATTGGAGTTCTAATTCGTCCTATGACTTTAGCTATTCGTTTAGCTACAAATATTAGTTGTGGGCATGTAGTTTTGTTAATATTTAGATTTTTTGCTTTTAATATTGCTAATTATTTGGTATTATCGATTAGTATTTTATTATTTGGGCTTTATTTTATTGAGTTTTTAGTTTGTGCTATTCAAGCGTATGTTTTTTGAAGATTAATTTATATTTATATAATAGAAATAGAAATTTAGATAGTTAAAAAATAATGTTTGCCTTGTAAGCTTAAGTTTTCTAAGTAGCTAAATAGCAATTTATTTACATTAAATAGGTTTTATAGTTTATTGTGCCAGAAAGTGGGCTACATTGATGTTGTAGTAATTAGGATTTTAGTATGGCAGATTTATGTGTCGAATTTAAGTTTCGATTATATAGCTGAAAATAAAGTTTTTAGAATAAAGATTTTGGGGATCTTAGGATAATTTTTAATTCGTTTGTTTATTGAGTTGTTAGTTGTTATTGTAATAGTTTTTTTAAGAGTATGTTTTTTGACTTTGTTTGAGCGTAAGGTGTTAGGGTATGTTCAAAATCGTAAAGGACCAACTAAAGTAATTTTGGGGGGGTTATTACAACCTGTAATCGATGGTGGTAAATTAATTTTGAAAAGAATATTGATTGAAAAGTTTTATTATTTTTTTATTCCTTTTTTTTCTATTGTTATTATAGGGTTTTTAAGAGTTTCTATGTGGTTTTATAGAGTAAGTGTACTATTAAATAATAGTATTTTTTTTATTTTGATGATGAGATCTATTGTTGTTTATGTTTTGTTTATTTTAGGTTGAGGGAGTGAGAATGTTTATGGTGTTTTAGGAGGGTTACGAAGTTCATCTCAAATAGTAGCTTATGAAATTATTATATTTTTTGTTATAATTTTAGTCGTTATTTATTATAGAAGTTGAAATTTAATAGATTATCATTTTTCTGTGTGATATATTTTAGATTTGTTTATTGTTTGGCTTTTAATTTTATTAGTTGAAACTAATCGTAGTCCTTATGATTTTGCTGAAGGTGAGAGTGAGTCAGTATCAGGTTATAATATTGAATATATAGGGGTTTTGTTCGCTTATATGTTCATTGCTGAGTATGGTATATTAGTTTTTTTTAGTTGGGTTACTAGTGCAATTTTTTTAGGGTATTATAATTTTTGATTTGTTTTAGTTTTTTTAGTGGTTATTCGTGGTTTCGTTCCTCGAAGACGTTATGACATTTTGATATCTAATTGTTGAAAATTTATTTTTATGGTTTTAAGGTTTTTAATGTTTAAGTTTTTTTAATGTGAGTTGTTAAAAAGAATTATTTAGTTAAAATATTGAATTATTTTTTATTAGATTTAGCTAGACCTAGAAATTTGTTATGATTCTGAAATTTTGGTTTTATGTTAGGGATTTCTATGGTAATCCAAGTTTTGAGAGGGTTTTTATTGTCTTTGTATTATAATGACTCTATCAGTTATGCTTTTTACTCTGTTAATTATCTTATATTAGAGGTAGAAAATGGCTATGAATTTCGTTTTATTCATTCTAGTGGGGCAAGTTTGTTATTTTTTTTAATTTTTATTCATATAGGGCGAAGAATTTGGTTTAAGTCTTATTATATGATTGAGGTTTGAGAAACGGGTGCGGTTATTTTTTTAATTATGATAATGGTTTCTTTTTTGGGGTATGTTCTCCCTTGGGGTCAAATGTCTTTTTGAGCTGCTACGGTTATTACTAATTTATTATATGTTATTCCGTATGTTGGGGGTGTTGTTTTGGAGTGGGTGTGAGGTGGTTTTAGTGTTGGGGGTCCTACGTTGTCTCGTTTCTTTATTTTACATTATATTTTTCCTTTTGTAATCTTGGTATTAAGCCTAGTTCATTTAATATTTTTACATGTTAACGGAAGTAGAAATTCTTTAGGGGTTACTAGGATCAATGATAAAGTTGAGTTTCATTGGTTTTATTTATTAAAAGATTTGGTATCTTTTTTACTTTTAATGTTTTTTTTTGTACTTATACTTTTATTAATACCTTTTGTTTTTATAGATTCTGAAAATTTTTTGTTTGTTGACATTATAAAAACTCCTGAGCATATTAAACCTGAATGGTATTTTTCGTTTGCTTATTGTATTTTACGTAGAGTTCCGAATAAATTAGGGGGTGTTATTGGGTTGGTTATAAGGATCATTGTTTTAATATTATTACCTTTAATAACTAAAAGGTTTTTTAAGTTTAATGATTTGCTAAGGTCTTTTGTGGTAGTTTTTCATTTTATTGTATTTTTTATATTAACTTGGTTAGGAGGTTGTGTGGTAGAGTGACCTTATAGCAGGTTAGGAGGTAGAGTAAGTGTATTGTATTTTCTGTTATTTTTTTTTTAATTAAATAGTTATTATTTTGAAAATAATATTTTTATTAATTTATGTTTTTTGGTGTAATTATTATAGGTTTAGTATTAATAATAAGTGTATTATGAGGAGATTATATAAAAATGTTGATCTATTTAGAGATTGTTAGATTAATTGTTCTTACTATTTTATTATTTGGTTTAAAGTTAGATTTTTTTTCCTTGAATTTTTTTTTTGGGTGTTTAATTTTTTTAGTTTGTGAGTCTAGAATAGGGTTTTTGTTATTTATTTTTTATATTAGTATAGAAAGTGAAGTGGTTAAAAAGTTAAGATTAATTCAGTTTTAAATTTTTTAATTTTGTGTAATTTAGAGGTTGTTGGAATTTTATTAATAGGGTTTTTACTAAGCAGTTCGTTGTTTTTAGATGAAGAATATTGAGGTTTAATTAAAATTTCTGAGATCAATTTTTGAATAATATTTTTAGTTTTATTTTTATTTTTAATAATGATAATAATTGAAACAACAATAAAGGTTAGTTTAAACATTTTATTTATTGTTTTATTATTCATTATAATACTTAGAGATTTTGTTTCTTTTTTTTTATTATATGAGATAGTTTTTATTTTAATTATATTTGCTATTGTTTTATTAGGATATAGTTATGAGCGTTTAATAGCAGCGTTTTTAATAATATTTTATTCTTTTTTATTTTCTAGTCCTATTTTAATGATATTATTGTTATTTGATCATTCCTTTTTAATAAAAGAATGGCTTTATTATTCTGTTTTAATAAATTATTTTTTTGTTGGGTCTTTTATAGTTAAGTTTCCTATTTTTGGGTTTCATTATTGGTTACCTGTGGCTCATGTAGAAGCTTCTACGATTGGCTCTATAGTATTAGCAGGGATTTTGTTAAAATTGGGGTCTGTAGGGTTAATATATGTTATTATATATATAAATTTTATATTGAAATTTCATTATATAATTTTAGGTGTATTATTATTAATGTTAATAATTGTAGTTTTAAGGGATCTTAAAATAATAATTGCTTATTCTTCTGTAGCACATATAAGTTTAATATTTTATGTTATAATATTAGGTTTTAGAGTTGGAAAAAAAGGGGCTATTTATATAATATTATATCACGGTTTTATTTCTCCTTTAATATTTTGGGTGGTAGGTATATTAGCTTGGTGGAAAACACGCTCTTTATTGGTAGTAAAAATAATTTCTTTTTCTTATGTTTTTATTTTAGTTTTGTTTTTACTTTGTATTATGAATATAGGGTTTCCTCCTTTTATAGGATTTTTAAGTGAGGTTTTAATATTAAAAGCTGTTATTATGTATAAGTTATCTTTGTTTGTACTAGTAGTTAGAGTTTTGTTTAGTTGTTATTATAATATTTATTTATTTTGGTGTTTTAATAGTTTTATAGGAATAGTATTTAAAATAAATTTTTTTAGAATTGATTTATTTTTGTTCATACTAATGGTTATATTTTTAAATTTGTATTAGAGAAGTAAATTATACGACATATTGTGGTTATGTAGATATTTTAATAGTGGTTATATTTATTACTAGAATGTTTTTAATAATTATCTTATTGATTTTGTTTTTTTTTTTAATATTAAATGGAAGAGTTTTTATTTTTAATATAAAGTTGTTTAATGTTAGGTTTTTGGCTGACTTTGAAATATTATTTAATGTTTGAAGTGTTCTTTTTTTAATTATAGTTTTAATGATTAGGATGACGGTTTTACTGTTTTCTTTTTCTTATATAAGAGGAATTAGAGTTGTAAATTTCATTATTTTATATTTAAGTTTTATTATCAGTATGCTATGGTTGGTTATAAATAATAGGTTTTATTGAATGATATTTGGTTGGGATGGATTGGGGGTAGTATCTTTTTTGTTAATTGTATTTTATATAAATTATGAGAGAGTTAATAATGGCTTATTTACAGTTTTTCAAAATCGTATTGGAGATTTATTTTTTGTGTTATTTATATTAGGAAGGTTTTCTATAGTTTTATGAAGAATAGTAGTGTTAAAATGAGGTTTATTTTTTTTGGTTATAGGGGCTTGTGTAAAAAGGGCTCAATTTCCTTTTAATTCTTGATTATTGGCTGCTATAAGCGCTCCAACTCCTATTTCGTCTTTAGTTCATTCTTCTACTTTAGTAGTTGCTGGAGTTTATATTTTATTACAGTTTAGTTATTGTTTATTAGATGTATTATTTTATTTAAAGTATATTAGAATTTTTAGTTTGTTTTTGAGAAGATTTGGTTTAATAAATGAGGCAGATATAAAAAAACTTATTGCTTATTCTACTATAAATCATGTTTCTTTAATAATATATTTGATCAGTTTTAAATTGTTTAAAGTAGCTTATTTTCATTTAAATATTCATGCAATATTTAAATCTTTGATATTTATGTGTTTTGGGTTTTTGATACTATCTTCTTTTCATGGTCAAGATAAGCGTTTAGTTAGTTTAGGTTTTTTAAATCCGATTATTAAAATAGTGTATTATTTTTCTTGTTTATGTTTAGCGGGGCTTCCTTTTATAAGTGGTTTCTTTTCTAAAGATTTAATTATTGAGAAAATTATAACTGTTAGTCTTGAGTTAATTTTTGTTGTTAGACTTTTTTTATTTTTAGGGATCAGAATTTATTATAGAATTAAATTGATAAGATTATGAAATACAATGTTTTCTTATAGGATGCTGGAAAAAAGTACCATAGGAATATGAAGAGTTTTATTTATAGTAAGTGTTATAGTTTTTGTTATTAATATTTATTTAAGGCTTGTTTTTAGATTAAGATTAGAATTTTTTTCTTTTAAAATATTTATTTATATGATTATAATAATTTTTTTATTAATTAGTTTGTTAACTAATCTTAATTATAAAATTAGTATATATGAGAAAATTCAAAATTTTAAAGAACTTTGAGCTTTTGATGTTTATAGTTTAGAAAAGTTTATTTATTGAAATAGAGGTATATTAATAGAATTAATGGTTAGTTTAGGCAATATAAAGTTATTTCTTATAGTTAATTGATGGGCTATAGTTATTTTTATTGTTTTTTTTTAGGATAATGTAAGCTTATAAAGTGTAGCTTTGAAGAAGCTAAGTATTTTATTATATTTTTTAAGGTGTGATGCATGTATTATTTTCGTTAATAAGGTTTAGATCAGGATATTACTGTAGATTTTCAAAATCTAAGATTATTCTGTAAAATTAAGCTAATGAAGCTGTGGGATTCATACTCCTAATATTTTTTTATATTTTTTTATAAAGTAAAATTTGTTAAATAAAAAATATAAATAATTTTATTTTATTTTGATTAATAGCGTGCCAGCAATTGCGGTTAGACGAATAAAGTTTATATATAAATTTATAAGGTCAACAAAAGTAAATTTAAGGTTAAATTTTCTTTTTTATTATTTATAAAGAAAAAGATAATGGGATTAGATACCCCAGTAAATTAATGAATGAGTATATAAAAAATAAATTTATTGGCGGTTTAAATATAATAAAGAAACTTGTGAATTAAATTAATATCGCATTTATAGTAGTATTAAAGTTTTTTAGTTTTGTATGTTCGATGAAAATTTATAATTTTTGTTTATTCAGATACACATAAACTATACTTTAAGTTTTATGAGTTGCATGATTTTTATTAATGATTTGTTTGAAGATGAATTTATTAGTAAATATATTATTATTGAATGATTTTTTAAAAGTACATATCGCCCGTCAGCTTTAATTTAAAGTAAGTCGTAACATAGTGTATTTATTGGAAAATAAATATAATGATATTTTGAGGGATATATTCTTTACAAGATGCTTTAAGTGTAACTATGGAACAAATTATTTATTTTCATGATTATTTAATAATAGTCATATTGATTATTATATGTGTTGTGGGTTATTTTTTAGGTTTTGTTTTACTATCAAAAACTTATTCTTCTAGGATTGTAGCAGATCATTTAGTTGAAAGTGTGTGGACAATTTTACCAATTGTAGTTCTTATTTTTTTAGTTTATCCGTCTATTTATTTACTTTATTTAATTGATGAGAGAAGGGTCGAGTTTTTGTGTACATTGAAGGTAATTGGGCATCAATGATATTGGAGGTATAAAATGGATGGTTTACTTAATTTAGAAATTGATTCTTATATAGATAGTGAAAGAGCTGTTCGTTTAATAGATGTAGATAATCGTGTGGTTGTACCTGCACAAGAACACATTCGTGCTTTAATTACTTCGAGAGATGTACTTCATTCTTGGGCACTTCCTTCTTTAGGAGTAAAAATAGATGCAATTCCGGGTCGTTTAAACCAGTTTGTATTTATGGTAATATTAAATTCTGTTATCCATGGGCAGTGTAGAGAGATTTGTGGAGTGAATCATTCTTTTATACCTATTGTTATGGAAGCTGTTAATTTAAGTGATTTATTATGTTAATTAAGCTTATAAGAGTTTTAGCCTTTTAAGCTAAAGAGTTTTTAATAATGGTTAGGGTATTTCATGTATTAAGGTTAAGTTTATGACCTATTTTAATAAGATTAGCTGTTTTAATTAGGTTTATTAGTCTTTATTTATCTATAAAAGTGGGATTTAATGTTTTGTTGCTGATTGCAATTTTGGTAATTTTAAATTGGTTTAAAGATGTTTCTCGTGAAAGAGATATATTAGTAGAACATAGGTTTTTAAATAATGTTTTTTTTAAAACAGGAATAATTTTGTTTATTACTTCAGAAGTTATATTTTTTGTATCTTTTTTTTGATGTTATTTTGATTTTGTTTTAGTAGTTGATAGAGAACTTGGAAGAGTTTGGCCACCAAAAGGAGTTCAAAGAATTAATCCTTTCAGCATTCCTTTATTAAATACTTTAATTTTGCTTTCTTCAGGTGTTTTGATTACTTGAAGGCATTTTTCTATTTTAAATAATGATTGGTATTACTCTGTTGTGACTCTTTTTTTTACTTTATTATTAGGAATTTATTTTTTATGTATTCAATTTCAAGAATATGTTGATGCTACTTATACTTTTATAAGAAGAGGGTATGGAAGAATTTTTTTTTTAGCTACTGGTTTTCATGGGTTTCATGTTTTATTAGGTTGTATATTAATTTTTGGAAGGCTTTATCGAATAACAAGTCTAAGTTGTGATTCATTATCTCATTATAATTTTGAATTTTCTGCTTGGTATTGGCATTTTGTTGATGTTGTTTGGTTATTTTTATTTATTTTTATTTATTGATGAGGGTATTAATGTGAGTAATGTTAATATATTTTTTTATTTCTATTATTGTTCCTGTCATCATAGGATTGGCAAGGTTTTTGGTCAGGTCTAAACTTATAAGAGCGGATACGTTTGAATGCGGATTTGATTCTTTTAATGTTAGTGTCTTTCCTGTTTCTTTACGATTTTTTATTTTTTGTATTATTTTTTTAATTTTAGATTTAGAATTGATTATTATATCTGTTACCCCAATGGTGATATGATCTAGTGGTTTTGTAATTAATATTGTTATTTTTTTATTTTTAGTGACTCTAAGGATATTGATAGAGTGATTATATGGAAGACTTAGATGAGTTGAATAAACTGGGGGTGAGCAACCCAGGGGAATTTTTAAAGCTAATTTTAGCCAAAGCGAAAGCTTTGCCCAACTCACCCCCAGTTTAAATGAAATTTTTGTTTTCATTTTTATATTATAATGTGATTCACCCCCTGTATAAACCGTGGTTAAAACACCTAATATATTTTACCCCTCCCCCCAAGGTTGATTTAATGGTTGGAGTTTTTATAATTTTGTATTTGATGTAAGTATCTTCGAGAGATGAGGCTGGTTTTAGTGATTTATGATTAAAATATATTTGAATTTTTGTAATGTTGCTTCATATTTTGTTTTAGTTTATATTTTTGTTAGGGGGACTTTGTTATAATTATAATATTTTTATTTAAAAATTCTTTATCGTGTTTTGAGATTTAGAAATGGATTTTAAATTTATTTAAAGATAAAATTTTATAGTTGTATAAAGTGCTTTAAGAATTTTTAAGAATAATATTAGAAAAAATAAATCTTTAATTATTATAATAAATATGGAATTTATGTATATATAAATTTATTGAATACGATTATTATTTTTTATTAATAGTTAGATTATAATTTAATTAATTTCTTTTTAGAATTTATTTTTAATATTATTATTTTATTTTTATTTTTAATTTTGAATAAGAAATATTATGTAAAATGTTTAGAAATTTATTAATGATTTTAATATTATTTTTTATTGAAAGTTATAATATGTTTTTATTTAAGATCTTATTTTAATTTAATTTTATTATTTGATTTTAATTCTGTGTCATTTATATTTTAATATAATTATCTTAATTTTAATTTTATTAATTTTAATTGATTATAACATCATACGTTAGAATCAAATCATTGTTATGTAATAAATTGGCTTTAATGACTAGCTTTAACAATTTTCTAATTATATGATTTTTATATGGTAATATATCAATATTTTATAATGTGGATCTAATAGAAACTGGTAGAGGGTATTCCGCGAGGCATCTCACATAGGGGGTGTCCATTTAGTCTTCCTAGACCCAAAAAAAAAAGATGGAGTTGTCTATCTCAGATACCTAGCTATATTATTGGTAACAATTGCAACCACACAGTTGATCGTGAGTTTTACTTAAAGAATTAGTTATTGCTAAAAAACTATTGCATTATGGTTGCTTGTTATTAAAATATTATTAATGTTAATATTTTAATTCATTTTTTAGTTGAAAGCCTTGCGTAAATATTATTATATTTTAACTATAATGGATTTTAATTTCATTTTTGTAATTATTTTTTTAAAAAAAAACTATAAAAAGTTAATGAAACTATATGTCTTGAATGAAAAACTAATATCTACATAAAAAAT
>Ga0116226_10003260_pt1 | contig 14298 bp, 12 predicted proteins | sample S1TSphfallax_FD_89692 | JGI IMG/M metagenome (GOLD analysis project Ga0116226, IMG submission 89692) | Host-associated microbial communities from peat moss isolated from Minnesota, USA - S1T2_Fa - Sphagnum fallax MG | ecosystem: Host-associated > Plants > Peat moss > Unclassified | place: USA...
ATATATATATTGCAAGGGGCTAGAAGGATTGATCCTTGCATAATTATGATGATGATGATGATGATGCTACTATTGCAATGGATGGCATCTTGTGTGTTTATGGTAATCCTACAATGGACAACAATGGTGAATCATGTGTCATGCATTTCGATAATAGTGATCATAAACAATGTGTTGCCCGAGGATTCTTTACATGTGAATTGTCATTCCAAAGTTGATGACTTAGGCTAACACATTGTTTCTTATAATTCTATTGCATAATCACCTTTGAAGACAACCTTTTTTGGGACCATGGTGTTTGCATGTGAGTTCAATCTTGACATTTAGTACGATACAACTATTATTTTTGTGTTTCAAGGCTATGCTTATTGGGGTACCATGCCATGTTATGCCAAATGCACTTGGAGTGTCTCCCCACTAGGCTTATTTGATAATGATGTTTTGAAGACATCATTAGCTGCACCTTGACCATAATACAAACAAGGTCAAAATTCATACTTGTTCATTGATCAATGTCCATTTTCTTATGTAAACTTATAATTGAACCACTTGTATCCCATGTTTTTGGATAAGATTGATCTGGTTTGAACAAAAAAAATTTCACCTTGGGCATTAATATTTTTAATTGAATCATGCAAGAAGCCATTTACAATCATTGTAATCCATTTACAATCCATTTACAACAAGTGAAAGAGATATAGATCTAGCATGTATTTCTTAATATTGACTTAAATGTGGATTGTAGACCAAGTTTTGCAACTAAACATTACTCTCAATCATTAATTGGATTTTTATTATTTTGAGGCTACATGTGTGGACTCTAAGTGCTAATAACAATGTCCAATGTTGTTCTAAATTGGTGAAAGTTGAATTTCATGCTTTAAAGAATGGATTGATCAGCTTTGGGTGCATGGATATGTGCATGGTGGGTGTCGCAACCCCATTTTGAGGCAAGTGTGAGGATGAGACTCGCACTCCCAAAAGTGGGAACTTGAAGTCCTTCGGGACTCTCGAAACTTTAGAGCTCGATTGCAAGAGTCAAAACACCTTGCCTTGAAGTGTTTTTTATACCGTTGGAAAGGTCTTGAAGCGTAGATGTCAAAAATGGCCTTGCATGAGCCATTCAAACATCTGTAGCACAAGTTATGGTTGAAAGAAGGGCTGGGAGTCAAACTGACAATTTGACTCCCGACCACTAAAAGTCAGGAATCAACCCGACCCCGATGTGTGCAGGTGGAGTGCAACACACTGTTGGAAAGCTCTTGAGGAGAGCTACAAGTTTTCTTCAGAACTCATCCTAATCAAAGGTCTGAGCTGGGAGTTATGAGCTCCTAAAGTCCCGGGAGTCCAAACCAAGACAATTTTGGGACTCCCAAGGAGGAGTCCTAGGATTAAAAGCCATTTGGATGTGGGTGTCGTGGAGCAACACAAAGAATAATATATGGGGGAAGGTGGTGGCTTCCCCCGAGTCCGGGCCGTGGTGAGTCAAGTGAGTCCGTGTTGCCCGTGGCTTGTCCTAACACTGAAAGTGATTCCGAATATGAACTAACCAACTTGTTGGTTGGTTTTGATGCAGGACCGAGTAACTAAATAAGTTGGCCCTCTTCCTAGTATAATCTCGAAGCTTTCAGTATGCCTCTCTCACCCCTTTTAATGCTGGAAGTTGGGAGCGGCACTAAGTTCCAACTACTTCCACTCTTTAACATAGTTGGACCCTTTTTGGGTTTAACAAGGAACTTGGGTGTGCGTTAGTGGGCATGGCTTAATTGCAACACCACATTAAATATTACAATAACAATTTTGAATACCTGATTTTAATCCTTAATACTTTTGATGTGTACAATTGTTATATTTCTTTTGGGGTTATGATGTTGGAAAAGTTGGATTGTACAAGGAAACTATATTATGGCCCAACACTAGAACATTTGAGAGTGTGCTTCAAACAAGTCTATATGTTATTCCTATAAGTGCATGCTTGTTTTTTGGGCATGCTAATCTATAGGATGTTCTTCATCATAATGGAAGGATGAAACATTGTGAGTATTCATGGATTGCCCACATTGTTGGAAAAAGTTATGAAATCTTGCACCATGATATTTCTACATGTATGTTATCAAAACATTTTGCTTAACTTTGTAGAAGTTGAAGAGTTTTAGGAATGAAAAAGGCTCTTGTGCAATTGTAGTTGAGTTGAATATTGAATATGCATCTAATATGCACTTGTATTTTCAATGATTACTTGGAACATTTGTTCTTTGATGCATGTTTTGCTACTGAAAAATAAAAACTTGCCCGTGTTTTCCCAACCACTTGAATATGATGTTGCTTGTTGTTTCCTTTTAATATGTTAATGATCAAAATTTTATGTTGTGCATCTTTTTGTTCATTTGGAGAATAGTTGTTCATTGCCATACTATCGAATAAAGCCTATTTTGAAATATAATATGATGATGTTATTGAAATTTGTTATAAGTTGCCATAATTTGGGAAATTTAATAATTTATTACAACACAATAATTTATCATAACGTTTATTTTAGTATGTTACATTGCTTATAAAATGCAATTAATTTATGACCATTAAAATATGGAAATTTTCAAAGGCTCTATATGAATTATGAATGAAATAAAAACAAAAAATCACACATTACAAGTGAGAAAATGAAAATAAATAAGTTAAAGATTTTCAAATTCGCTAAGGTCATGAAGTAAACTTAATTTTGAAAGAATAGTTTAGTTTTTCTATAGAAAAAATAATAAATTATGAAAAATAAAATAAAGTAAATATAAGTGAATAATCAATGAATCCAATTAGAGATACATTCCTACCAATTAATATTAAAAAAATCTTTTTGAAGTTTTATAAATATATTGTTAGGTGGTAAATTGTTTTTTTTTAATCACAAAAACATGCCAAGGAAAAAGCTTTGGATTTATCCTAGGTTATATAACTACTACTTGCATTTGGGTTTTGTATAATTTTGCATTGCCAATAACAATTGACTAATATAAGATCATATTATTATTATATTAAAATGATTAATTTATTATTAATAACCAATATTTTCATTTTAATTAATTCTAGAACATGAAATTTAAGTTTCACATACTGAAAATATTAATCTTTTCAAAACCCTTGATATGTAAGGTTTTTTTTCATGTTTTTGAGTCGATAATCCAAAATTTGGTATAAATATGACATGAACTTGAAGTGTCAAAGACTCCTTTACATTTTTTGTTATAAGCTACAACCCCATAGAGAAATTTAGTGGTTAGATTATTTTTTAAACACATAATTTTAAATATTGAAAAAAATGCAACTTGTCCAATGTATCCAAAAAATGGATGCCATGGTGTTCCTCAATGTTCTACTTGGCACCATTGTTGTTTTCAATATCCTTTCCATCCCCCACCCCCTCAAATTGATGTTCAAATATTTTAAAAACCTTTTTAGCACTTCCCAATAGACTTTCCCAATAATCTTCTCAATGGGCTTAAACACCCTTCATGGTTTGTTTTAAACAATAATAACTTGAACCCTAATGCCCTTAATGTCCCTTGACCTATTTTTGGACACCCGAGTGGTCCTTGATGTCATATATAGTGCCTTTAGTGCCCTTTAGCATCTCATGTTGCCCAAAAATGAAAATCTTATCCAATGTCCTAACATCCTTGGTGTTTCGACATGCCATTTGAAGGCACTTGTTGTTCATCATTAATAATTTGTCATTTCTTGTTCATTTTCATGCCTATTTGTTATTTTCATGTCATCTTTTGTCATCAAATTGATTTTGTTCAAGCATGTCTTTGACATTGACCAAGCCTTTAGGTCATTCTCAAACAATACATTCCACTAATTTGGATATTTACCAAAGACACTTGGATTTTAAAGTGTTTGACAAGTTGACATCCCACCTTGGGATGTCATTTTAGGACATCAACTAAACAACCCTCCTTTTGAACAATCATAATGATTTATAAGTTTAAGAAGTTTTGAAAATTTTGGACTTGTATAGTTTGAAAACAAAAAAACTAATGAAATTTAAGTTCAATTATTTTAATTATTTTTGAACATGTGCATTCAAGTCAATTTTATATAAAATATGGGTAAATATACAAAACTTCATGACCCAAAACTCAACTTTCTCAACTTCCTCAATGTTGGTGATACAAATTATGTAGTGCAATAATGACTTTAAGACATGTTTGCAAAATCATTCATTTATTAAAACGATTAAAATTTTTATATATATATATATTTATTTATTTATAAATATTTTTGAATATTAAAATTTCCTTCAAAAAACAAATCCATTGATACAAATAAAAATAAAAATAAGTTAAATTTCAAATGTATAATGTAGTTTCATATTTATTTATTTGTAATTTTGATTTTGAATAAAACCCAAAAGCTATATCACTATTGCAACCTAATCCACTTTCTATTCACATTTTGGATTTTTGCTAAATGTTTAGTGACAAAAATCACTTAATATTCAATATGTCTTACATCTTAGGTCCAAAACTTATAAATCCCATTAAATCCTGCTAATGGATATCTTTCCAAAAATGCCAAAATCACAACCCAATTCATTTCAAAATTTCAACTAATTTTTAAATTTATATTTCAGTGAAAAATCATTTAATAATGAATAATTTTTACACCATAAATCCAAACATTATGAAACCAAGGTAGTGACCCTAGTTTGTCCAATGTAAACTTTGAAATACACATAATCAATTGGGATACTTGTTTTTGTATCTGCAAATGGAGAAGTTATTTGGTTTACAAAAATCAATCATACTTCCTTTAAACTATAATTTGAAACACTAATACATGGGTGCATGTGTGTGCAAAGGAATACAACTTAAACTTTGTTTCACATGTACCTATAGTTTGATTATTTACAATCTATTATAATATTTATCATAAATTTATTATAATCTTAATTATATAAGGAAGGTGCATTTCAAGGTATTCCATGAATAATTATTGGATATTATAAATTCATTTTATCATTTATTTCAAAAACCCTTGGGTATCATCCCCATTAATTCAACCACAATTCACTAACATATGTGTTTTTTCATGTGCCTTTTCATGTCAACATAAGAATAAAGTAGTTAAGTTAAATTGCAACATGCCTATAATTCATTTTCCTCATTTTGGTTGATAATACATCTTTTAGGTCAAATCATTTTCTTCATCTTAATGTTATTCAATGCATTTGACTATATATTGTAAATTGGATTACATTGATTACTAACAATTGAATAAAAATTTGAAATGTTTTCACATGAATTACAATATTTCATGCTTACAACAAACAATAAAAATGACTCATGAATCAATTTAATTTACATTCATATTTACAAAATTGTGTTTGTCAAAAAAAATTTGACCTTAACATAATTTGAAAACAATCTTTGCTACAAACTTTTATTCGATAAATTCAACTTCTTATTGTGCACACATTGCAAACTCAATGGATTCATTTGAATCATGTATGACTCATCAACATCACCTAGAGTTCCAATGTAATCAAATGCGTAAACAACGTGTAAATGAATCTTTTATCAAACATGAAAGTTGATTAGCTAAGCAAAATGATTATGCATGCAAGAAATATGCAAAAGAATCTATTACAATTTGAAAACAAAGATTTGAACAATCGAAAATATATTTGCGAAACCAACGTGACACGGAAATCAAAAAATGAAATGTCTAGAGATTAAACCTATTAACTTATCTCAAATTATTGGATGTTGAAAATGTTATTGGTCCTATCGAATCACCTCGCCTTCATCAAATATATGCTATGGCTAAATTGTGTTTAACAAGAATGGATGAATCAATTTGTGTTGTTTGTGACAATCTTCTTCCCAACATCATCCTTGCATTAATACTTCCTAGAAGAATTACCTTTAGAGTTCATGAGGCAAAAATTACAACCTCCTTTAAACTTCCCACCAACTCTTTTGAATCATTATGCACTTCAACCCACTTGCAAGATTCTTCAAAGTATGTTATTATCAACTAGGGGAATTTCATCACATTCGCCTTTATTGCCAAACTCTCCACATTCTCAATCTGTACAACATGTATTGTATCACTTCAAAAAGCTTCATGTAATGGGCCACCCCAATTCGCCATTACCAATGAGCTATATATGGGAATCCTTCCAAAGAAATTTCATTCCCTAACTAGGACATAATTAGCTATGATAACATTGGCTTAAATTAATGTATGGTTATTTATTGTGAAATTCAAACAAAATCATACAATTCATTCCCATAGTTATGCATTTGTTACAACACCAACCCCACATGTAGCCAGTCTTCCTATTAACATTACAACAATGGGGTGTTTCAAAGTTTCAATTGTTGGGGCTTTGACATTAGTTCAATTCATCTACATAAAAATATTTAATTTGTAATGCTACACTTACTAATATCTTGAATTTCTACAAATCTAACAACCCATGCTACAAACATGTAGAAATTATAACTCCTTCAGAAGGTGTGTATTTCATACATTTTTCATATATTTTATATGTTGACCCCAATTATTTCAAAATCAAATTACGTAACATTTTCCCTTTCTAGACAACAGTTCATACAAATTCAATCACTGACATGTTAGATGCTTCAAACCTACTTAATACTTTCGTGGAACCTGCAAACTCTTTGGACATTTTAGGAGATAGACATGCCAACCCAACTCTAGAAGTTATTATTGATACAAAATCAGAAATATTCATTAACAATTCATCATTTATCTTGGATTTCATTCCCAAATTAATTCACCAAAAGTCCACAAGGTAGTTTATACAAATCCTTGTTGACCAACCTTCACATGATGATGTGGTGGTCTATTGTTCAACCAAAATTATTAATGATTATAATTGTGATATTTGGAAATATCAATTTCTTAAATTATTCCCTTATGGTTGCGGCAATCCATACAAGCAACATCTAACAAGATTAGGATTAGAAGCTTACATGGCTAACACCTTGCGATTATCCTCAAGGTGATTTGTTCAAAACCACACATTTTCCTTAATTACATTTGATATGCTTGCTCGCAACCATGCAACCACCTCTATCTATGTTTGTTGCAACGTCTAGCTTGTCAATGTCACACAAGTAGCAATTGTAAGCTGAGATAATCTTGTTATCTAGGTGTGAGTCATTGTTTTGTGACTTATAATAAATTCATAACAATTTTCTTGAATTTACTCGATCACTAAATACATTTGATTGTGGTGTTACTTTCAACCAGTTATTATGTGTAGCTCCATTATCAAGACACTCGTCACACACGCCTCCTCTAAGGTTTACCAATGCTTTTGCAAGTGCCACCTATCAATAGCCCTATATTTGCATTACAAGGTGGGATGCACATTGGACTTAAACATTATTGGGGTTCCGATGAGGAAATACAATAAGCCCAAACACGTTTATTTTCACAATTAGCAACTTTGGGCCAACCATCCCACTTTTTCATTATCACTCTAAATAGTGCAAGGAACCATTTGCTTCCTTTTTAATATGATCTTTACCAATCAAAAATTGTAATATCAAATAAACCAATTAATGAATTTGGCAATTCCTCACATGATAGTTCATATAGGTGTTTGGTGTGTCACCAATTATGTTAGGGTGATTTCCAATGACCAACTTCACCATATGGATGCCATCATCCTACCAAGTTCATTTCAATGAGCAGTCATATCAACCAACAATCTTGTGGCTTGCGCTTGATATTTCAACCGAATCATGAATATCACCATTGACGTATTAATGGGATGGATTAAAAATTACAATGTCCTATTCCAGGCGATGGACTATTTGGCTTTTGTAGAGGACTTTTTACATCCATAGGATCCCAAGGATCTAGGAACCTACACACCCATTGGTTGATATATACCCATGGCATGCCAAGCACTACCACTAGGTTTATAAAAACTTGTTAGAGATCCAAATTCCCTATTTATGAATCGCTTCATTGCACATAAAAAAACATTTTTCCAAATGAAAATACCCATTTTGAAAGGGGCAATTTGTTTTGGCTGTGATGGTCCTTTCCAAGTGTTGGTCTTACCTATTTTTGTTTTCAAAAGGCCTAAGCAAAACACAAGTGCTTTTATTGTACCAAATTGCCCAACATGTAAAACTTGTTTCATTAATGAACATTTATTGAAGCAAACAACTACCAAATTAATGACCTCCATCGGTATTCAACCTAAAATTTTCAATCCCATTGATATTGAAAACCTCAATAATGCACTAGATATTATTACCTTTTTTAGATGCAAAGTCCAACATTTGTATAATGGATTCAATTGTATTAACCTTAACATTATTAAGGTACCAAAGCCACTCTTGGGCCCATTCAAAATCTTGTTTCAAGAATTTTGCACATATGCCTTCTAGAATTGTGTGTTGATTTGCTTTCCCCCAATCAACTACTTTAGTGATAGTGGTCAATGTCAATTTCAAGATCATTCCACAATGTTGAATTGGCAACAAATACATCAATGGGCACTCTCCAATAGTCACTACCACATTCAAATGCAACCATCCCATATGTTGCCTCATTGGTGGAGATGGACCTGATGTAACATATTACATTATGAAGTATACAACCAAAAACCATAATGAGTTTGAGAATTTGGATGCCATCCATTTAAGTGCATTCAACAAATAGGTTAGTCGGGAGTCTAACCTTCTTGATGATGTGGTTGTTAACATAAAAAGACACAAGAGGATATCAAGCATGGAATGTTGTTTATCCTTTAAGTAAAATATTGTAGCTTTAATGGCATGTTTATATCTACTTTGAGGTAATCCCTTTTACGAATCTCACAAATTTGCCATGTTATTCATCAAGCACCTTTTAAATATTTTGATGATTGCAAATATTGTGGAGGTTTCACTTGTAAGATTGGAAAATGGAGATGTGGTTATCTACACACCCGTTACAGATTATTCATGTTGTCTAGACTCATTGGAACATTTGTCCCTTTGTGAGTTCACCTCAATTAACAAAAAAATTGTTTTTGTTGAACAACTCCTATTCAAAGAACCCCACCTTCAATGGGCTTCCCATAATCTAAAGGCTCAAACCTTTATATTGTCAATGTTTTTAAAGTTCGATTATCAAATATATCACAAGAGGACTTGGCACTCGAGAAGCGCCTCTCCTACTTTTAGACACTATTTATATAGCACAAACCCTTTCACTTCTTCAACGACTTCTTGGGTGATGATATTTCATGGGAACACACATTTCAATCTCATAACCAATCAATTGCCTACATACAACATTGCGAGGATTATTATGTGGGCAAATGCAAAACAAATGAGATGAGTGGCATTGGTCATGAATCTGAAATTTTATTGGACCACCCAAATGACACCATTTTTTTTGCACCAAATCCACCTTACTACAATAGTAATGAATATTTTGAAGAAGATCCAAATGAGAATCATGAATCTAACTTTGATAATGACATGGAAAACCCTAACCTTTCACAATCTATATATGGTGATTTCAATGCCATACCTAATTCAGTTGCAATTATTAAAAATCTAGTTGCTTTTCTTCCACATGTTGCCACATGGATCCAACAACATTTCAAGTTAGAATGAAAGATCTTCCTGATGTTCCACATGCCAATCCAATCCTTCAACATTTTACAACTACATTTATTAAATTCAATATGCATTTGGTCACGGTGGAAATGATAGCCATAGCTACAACTCATATGGATTGGACACCCCCTCCTATTATTTCATCTCATCTTATAAAGTACCTTTCTTTGAAAGATGTTTCAATTCTTATAATATAACCAAAAGCAACATGTCGTGTTCATGTTGGTAAGGTGCATATTGTTCAATTCATATGATAATCTTACACCTACAAATCCTTTTTTTGCATGGCTTGGTGGAAATGCAAGAATTGGTAAAAGTCATGTTCATTCAAGTTCTATTGACCTTAACCTCTAGTTGGCAACAACAAAATTTTGTGATGGTTGTTGCCCAAATGGGAATTGTTGTTGTTAATGTTGAAGGTCAAACAATTCATGCAACATTCAACTTTAACTTCCATGGAAAGCCATGAAGTGCCCAACCAATTATTAAATACATTGAATATTTTGTTGGACTATGTATGTTAATCAATGAAGAGGTTTTAACATGTGTACAAATAATTCTTGGATCATGAGATGCATGCTTGAGGTAATTAAAAGAGTGCCCCACCATTATTGTTGATGGAATGCTCATCTTTTATTGCAGCGATTAGCTCCAACTTAGCCCTACATTTGGCCCAACACTATTTACCTAACCTTCTCCAAATGCATATGTTCAAAATTGGGCTGGTTATAACCAAAAAATTAACCATTCATTCTACTTGGCAAAAATCATGTGACAAAAAGACAACTCAAATTTTGCAACATCCTTTTAGAGGTTTTGCATTGGAATTCTTAATAGCCATGATGTTTGTCACAACCCTAACCTTGGGTTCATGACCAAGGCAAGGGTTTGCAAAGGTGCAGGCCAAGAGGGAAGCTCGGGAGTCACATCTCATGTTCTTAGGAGTGCAAGAGAGTGTGAGGGAACAAACCCTCACACTTCCAAGTGAGCTCCCATTTTGGGAGTTGGAGTCCCAATGGACTCTTGAGCTTTTAGAGAGAAATTTCAGGGGTCAAAACCCATTGGATTAAGGAGTTCCTTATATCATTGGAAAGCTCTTGGAACTTAGATGTTTAAAATGGGCTCCTATGAACCATTTGCACATTTAAATCACAAGTTATGGCCAAAAGAAGGGTTGGGAATCAAATTGCCAAAAGTCAAGAATCGCCCCGATTTCCTTGCGTGCAGCTAGCATGCCACATATTTTTGGAAAGCTGTCAACGAGGGCTACAACTTTGCTTTAAACCTCATCTAAATCAGAGGTTTACACACAAAGTTATGGGCCCCCAAAGTCATGGGAATCCTAGGTGTGGGAATTTCGGGACTCTTATTTGGGTGTTGGTCCCATGGCCAAGCACATAGTATCTTATAAAGGAGAAGGTGGTGGTTTCCCTCAAGTTTGGGCCATGGTGAGTCTTATGAGTCCATGTTTGCTTGTGGCTCATCCTTGCACCGAAATGCTCCAGCTATGTAGTAACCAACTTGTGGTTTGGTTTGTGTAGGTCCATGTAACTAATTAAATTTGCTTATTAATCTTCCTAGTCCCATCCCGTAGCTCTAGCACGCCCCTCTACCCCCAAAGTGCTACGAGCCAGGGAACGCCCCAACTCTTTCTCCTTCCATTGTCTTCACCTTTGGATTCACAGTTGAGTCCATCAAGGAACTTGGGGGTGCATCAATGTTGATGTCATCAACTTGAGACATATAGACTTCAATATTGTAGCAACCGTTTTTGAATTTAAGCCTATACTACTTACATCAAATTTGCTTCAAGTCGCCTTCAACTAGTCATGTGCAAAATTATTTGCCATACAAAGGGAATTTCCACCAATACAATTCCATGTTTGTGTCACTAGGGGTTGCCATTTGATTTTTTTTGTTTATGAACATTTAAGCCTCAAATGCTTACTTGATGACAAAATAAGTCATTTGCCAATGATTTTGGAACTTATGATAAAAATGCCTATCATGTGCACAAAAAACAACTCTAGACCCAAGGAAGTTGCTAATGGCACCTTAGGTCATGTCATTGGCTATCGATTGCCAGAAAATGTAATTACACATCACCAAGTCATTGATGAAAGTTTTGGGTACATAGTTATTGTTTCATCTGCATGACCTGCAACAATTTTCATAAAATTGCTTAACCATGACCAAGTTTTAGATCCTAAACTTTCACCTAACATTATTGACATCCACCCAATATTGGAACAAGATGTATTCATCAAAATTCGAAACTGAAGTTTCACTGTTTTTATTAAACAAATTCCCATTGTCTTTATTTTTGTTCTCACAATTGACAAATGCCAAGGACTAACCCTTTCACGAGCTATCCTTGGACTACTTTTACATCCATCCCGATGAAACTCAAAGAAAAACAACATGTTGTATGTAGCTCTATCACAAGTGAAACATTTAATAGATTCGCAAGTTCTTGAACCCATGTCCCATAATGTTCTAAAATATTTTTAACCAGAAAATGTTCACCTCACAGAGGATAAACATTTACAAGCTCTAGAGCACATAGCTTGATGCACATGTTAGCATCTTGCATTATGGGAAAATGGTTCATACAATTTGGATTTGCAAATAATTAAATATATACTTGTGCACAACTTATGAACTTTGATGAATGATCCCCATATTAAAAAATAAAATAATTGATGTAACTTTTGCATAAATACTTTACGATACCTAGGTTAGTCCTCAAATTTATGATTATCCTAACTACCTAAGTTAATCTACCTTATATATATAATTACCCTAAATTAACATAGGCAACTTGTTGTACACCTCACTATTTAGATGCACGTGAGGTAATTCAATCTACACTTTCCCATCATATGTTATCCAATCATACAATCACATAATGTCCTAAACAACTACCATGGATGTAGTCATGGATTTGGAATTATTGGGCCATGACTTTAGGCAATAATTATGCATTCACTTGGGTCTACAATACCTTATTGGGCTATAAGTAGCTTGCCCCTTATGGATGGAAATAGGTGATGTTTCAAGATTATAAAATTACATTTTATCAACAACATACTTATGAAAAGTAACAATAAATCAAAAGGACATGATGAATAAATTAAAAAGAATATATGAAATTGTTTTCAATTTTAAGAAGAGTGTTCTTTGTAGCACCATGCTCAAAACCATATCTTTTGCTCAAAGTTGAACATCAGAAGTTTATATCTATGACCCAATGGGACATGAAATCTAAATTGCATCTTGAGAGTCTTGACTAGAAACTTTGATAACTTATTTTAATGATGGGCCAATCAAAGAGGCTCTTTGTTAAGATGCTTAGTTATGATATATGCTTATGCTTTGAATTGAATTACTTGCATGCAAAAACCATAACATGGCCCTTTTGTATTTTATATTTTTTATTAGTATGATTTTTTTCCAATCCAGAGCTTTTTCCCTGATCACAGGATTCTAGTAATTAGTTGTGATTTATTCCACAATCTCTTTTTTGTTACATATGTTTGTAAAACTTGAGGGTAAATAGGGCACTTGGCAAGGTATAATTGTCCCAAAAGAAGTAGATTTCAATGTATAAAATTCTTTTTCCTTTTTTTTTTGTTTGATCCTTCGTTTATTGTTACTTGTACCATCTTCATAATCAAAGGCATTATGGCTAAGTTGAGACTTAGTTGATATTGATAATCAATGTTGATATGTATATATTTTCAATCACTAAATTTGGCATTCTTGCAATGCAATTGAAGGGCTGAAATGTGTTTATATATGTGATAGTGGAAGGCCTATTCTGCATGGCATTTTGTTTAGGGTGCAAAATTTTACCAAAATGAAAATATAATAAAATAAAAGGGAGTATTCTGTCACAAAATTTTCAAAAAAGAATTGCCAGATTTTGGGATTTTATTGCTTTTGTTACATTTGGACTGTGCTTTTAGTTTTGTAGCACTTTTTTCAATGGTTTAGATAGGTTCTAAAATCTAGTTGCCATTTAATGCTTAATCCCTCTTGGGGGATGCTAGTCAATGAAAAAACATCTGAAATTTGGGGTGGAAAAAATCACTGATTGTGTTAAGCATAAAATGAAATTGAAGTTCCCAAAAAAATCAATTAAAGAACAAAAAAATGTGTTGGAAAGTTCAAATGTCTAATATCAAACATTAACATCAGGGTTTATTTTTTAATTTTTTTGTGATGTAGCCACACTGACAATCATCCACAAGAGGAATAGGCCAAATTTGGCTAAGGGTTGGAGGAGAAAGTAGAAAATGTTTAAAAATCTAGCTATATTCTGGCAACTCGCTGGAACCTAATTGTCCAAATTTGGCAATTTCCGAAGGAAGAAAAAACTCATTAAAATCTGGCAACTTTGGCACATTTTTTTCCACAAAAATCCTTTGTATGAGTGGCACTGGAGTTTTTTGGGTGCCCAAGTGACAAAGTTTCAAAAAACCCAAAAAAAAGCATGCTGATTAAACATCAATATATCCTAAACCCTAAACCCTTACCCTTCTTTTGCCCTTACCCTCACGGTGTAAAGAACACCCAATGACTTTCTCCCCAGGATTAAGTTCCAGCAAAATCAGATAGCCATATGATCTACCCTCAGAGG
>Ga0116226_10003261_pt1 | contig 14297 bp, 13 predicted proteins | sample S1TSphfallax_FD_89692 | JGI IMG/M metagenome (GOLD analysis project Ga0116226, IMG submission 89692) | Host-associated microbial communities from peat moss isolated from Minnesota, USA - S1T2_Fa - Sphagnum fallax MG | ecosystem: Host-associated > Plants > Peat moss > Unclassified | place: USA...
AACGGCGAGAAGCTCGCGGTGGCCGACGGCCAGGCCGCCGACTTCGCGATCGTCGCCGGGCTGGCCGAGGCGGAGGCCGGAGCGGTCGCATTATACCTGGTCGACCTGCGCGGCGACGGGATCGTGCGGACCGCCACGCCAACCCTCGATCCGAGCCGTGGCCATGCCAATATCCGGTTTGAAAACGCCCTGGCCGAGAAGCTGGGGCAGCCGGGCGCCGGCTGGCCGGTGATCGAGCGCGTGCTGGACCGCATGGCGGTCATCACCGCGTTCGAGCAGACCGGCGGCGCCGATCGCGCGTTGGAAATGGCGCGGGACTATGCGCTGACGCGGATGGCGTTCGGGCGGCCGATCGGCGCCTTTCAGACCATCAAGCATATGCTGGCGGACATGTACGTGGCGGCGACGCTGGCGCGCTCGAACGCCTATTACGGCGCCTGGGCGCTTTCAACCGGCGCGCCGGAGCTGCCCCAGGCCGCCGCCGCGGCGCGCATCAGCGCCAGCCGGGCGTTCCAGCTCTGCGCCAAGAACAACATCCAGACCCATGGCGGCATGGGCTTCACCTGGGCGTTCGACTGCCACCTCTTCTACCGCCGCGCGGCATTGCTGGCGCTGAACCTGGGCGCCGCACCCTATTGGGAGGATCGGCTGATCAACGCCATGCGGCGCGGCACCGGCCCTGCCGCCGGAGACAACCATGAATTTCGATGATACGCCGGACCAGGCTGAATTCCGGGCGCAGGCGCGGGCATGGCTCGACGCCAACGCGCCATGGGAGCTGGCGGAGGACATCGCCAACTCGGTCTACGGCACGTTCGCGCTCCGATCGGTCGATTTCGTCGCCGCCTCGAAGGCCTGGATGCGGAAAAAGGCTGCTGCCGGATGGGCCTGCCTCGGCTGGCCGCCGGAATATGGCGGCCGCGGCGCCAGTCCCATCCAGCGCGTCATCTGGCAGCAGGAAGAGGGCGCCTTCAAGTTCCTCAACACCGTCTTCGCGATCGGCCACGGCATGTGCGGCCCGACCCTGATGGCCCATGCCGCCGAGGCGGGCCGCCGCCGGCTGCTGCCGCGCATGGCGGCGGGCGAGGATATCTGGTGCCAGTTATTCTCCGAACCCGCCGCCGGCTCCGACCTCGCGGGGCTGCGCACCAAGGCGGCGCGCGACGGCGATGACTGGATCATCAACGGCCAGAAAATCTGGACCTCGTTCGCGCATTACGCGGATTACGGGATGATCCTGACCCGCACCGACCCCACGGTGCCAAAGCATAAGGGCCTGACCATGTTCTTTCTGGACATGCGAAGCCCTGGCGTGGAGGTGAGACCGATCCGCCAGGCCAACGGCATGAGCGGCTTCAACGAAGTGTTTTTCACCGATGTCCGGGTCCCCGATACGCAGCGTCTGGGCGCCGCCGGCAATGGCTGGAACGTATCGCTGACCACGCTGATGAATGAGCGGCTGTCGATCGGCGGCGGAATTTCGACCGGCTTTGAATGGTTTTTCGATTTTTGCTGCCGCTTCGAGACCGCCGACGGGCTGGCGGTCGATGACCGGGCGGTGCGCTCCCGGCTGGCCAACTGGGCGGCCACGGCAAGCGGCCTGAAATATACCGGCTTCCGGGCGATATCCGCGCTCTCGCGTGGCGAGACCCCGGGGCCGGAGAATTCCATCGGCAAGCTGGTGGCCGGCGCGATGCTGCAGGACATCGCGGCCTATGCCGTGGAATTGCAGGGCCAGGCCGGCATTCTGACCGATCCGGCGCTGGCGCCGGACCAGGCGCATGCGCAATTCATGCTGCTGCGCGCGCCCGCCTCGCGTCTGGAAGGCGGCACCGATGAAATTCTGCGGAACATCATCGCCGAGCGGGTGCTGGGCCTGCCCGGCGATATCCGGGTGGATAAGGACGTGCCCTTCAACCAGATTCCGGCGGCGATCTGAGTGCCGATATCGAGCGCCTTGCCATGAACCTGCCCGCAGCCCTTGCCAGGCGGTTGCGACTTCCGCTGATCGCCGCGCCCATGCTGCACGTCTCCGGGCCGGATCTGGTCATCGCCGCCAGCCGGCACGGGGTCATCGGGGCCTTCCCCACGGCCAATGCCGGCGGGCCAAGCGGGCTGGAGGAATGGCTCACCCGGATCACCGCGGCACTTGGCCCTGACGATGCCCCCTGCTGCCCCAACATCATCCTGCATCGCGCGCCCGAAGCGCTGGCGGCGGATATTGCGGCGGTGCGCCGCCACCATCTCGAAATCGTCATCACCAGTGTCGGTTCGCCGGCGCCGGTGATCGCGCCCCTGCACGCCGCCGGCTGCCTGGTTTTTGCCGATGTCGCGACGCTGGCGCATGCGCGCAAGGCGGTGCAGGCCGGCGCCGACGGGTTGGTGCTGCTGAGCGCCGGCGCCGGCGGGCAGACCGGCTGGCTCAACGGCCTGGCCTTCATTCGCGCCGTGCGCGGCTTCTATAGCGGCCCGCTGGTCCTGGCCGGCGGCATCGCCGACGGCGCCGCGCTCTGGGCCGCCCAGGCCGCGGGCGCCGATCTTGCCTATATGGGTACCAAATTCATTGCGGCCGATGAGAGCCTGGCCAGCGCCGCCTACCGCGAGATGCTGGTGCAAAGCAGCCTCGACGACGTGCTGCTGACGCGCGCCTTCACCGGCCTGCCCACCAGCATGCTGCGCCCCTCCATCGCCGCGGCCGGGCTGGACCCCGACCGGCTCAACGCGCATCCCACCCCGGAACTGGCGCGGGAGAAATTCAGCGCCGCGGCGCCGCGGCGCTGGCGTGACATCTGGAGCGCCGGCCATTCGGTCAGCGGCGTCGCCGCCGTCCAGCCGGTGGCGGCGCTGGTCGAAACCACGCGGCAGGAATATCACGCCGCCATGCGCCGCTCTCTGGCGCAGATCGAGGCGGCGGGCGTGCCAGCCGAGAAATTGCTCGCTTGAATATAATGAGCGTGTTTTCATCAGATGAAAAAACGCTCGCAACCGGAGCCGAATGTCTTTGAGGAACCAAGCAATGAGCGTGAGCGAAGCGGTGGATAAACGGATCTCCGTACGGGCCTTTCGGCAAGACCCGGTGCCGGGCGAAATCCTGCGCGCGCTATTGCAAAAGGCGGCCCGCGCGCCATCCGGCGGCAACGTGCAGCCCTGGATCGTGCATGCCCTGGCCGGGCAGAAGCTGACCGAGTTCAAATCGCTGCTGGCCGCGCGGCAGGCGGCGGGCGAACGCGAAACCCCCGAATACGACGTCTACCCGGCAGCCCTCTGGGATCCCTATCGGAGCTACCGTTACGAATGCGGCGAGGATCTGTACGGGACGATCGGCATCCCGCGCGAGGACAAGGCGGCACGGCTGAAACAGATGGCCCGTAATTTCGATTTTTTCGGCGCTCCGGTTGGGTTGTTCTTTTTTCTGGATCGCCGCATGGGGCCGCCGCAATGGTCGGATCTGGGCATGTACATGCAGACGGTGATGCTGCTGGCGGTGGAGGCCGGTCTGGATAGCTGCGCGCAGGAGATCTGGGCGCATTGGCCAAAATTCGTGTCGGCATTTTTCGGCGTGCCGGATACGCAGATGCTGTTTGCCGGCATGTCGCTCGGCTATCGTGACCCCGATCATCCGATCAACAGCCTGCGGACCAGACGGGCGCCGCTGCATGCGTTTGCGCATTTCCACGGGTGCTAGATGTGATCACAAATATCATCCGGCGCTAGACGTTCACGCTGGCAACGAAGGATCGCATGAAGGCAATCTTGGTGGAAGCGTTCGATGGGCCGGAACTGCGGGTTGTCCACGCAGAGGTCGCGGAGCCGGCCATCGGCCCGGGACAAATCCGGATACGCGTGCAGGCGGCGGCGGTCAGCTTTGTCGATACGTTGATCGCAACAGGCCGCTATCAACTGCGACCCGCCTTGCCGTTTTCTCCAGGTTCGGAATTCGCCGGCATCGTGGTCGCCAAAGCGCCCGATGCCGGGCCCTTGGCGCTCGGAACGCCGGTTGTGGTGAGCCAGTTTACCGGCGGCTGGGCGGAATTCGCCGTGGTCCCGGCAGCCGCCGCCATTCCGGTCCCGCCGGGCATCGGGCTTGAGGTGGCGGCTGGATTTTACGTGAATTACATGACGGCCTTGTTTGCGCTGCGGCAGCGGGGCGGGCTCGAGGCCGGCGAAACATTGCTGGTTCTGGGCGCTGCCGGCGGGGTCGGCAGCGCGGCGATCGAACTCGGCAAGCTGCTTGGAGCCACCGTCATTGCCACGGCCTCGACCGCGGAGAAACGGGCCTATGCCCTGTCCCGCGGCGCGTCGATCGCGCTCGATCCGCGGGCGCCGGATTTGCGCGAGCAGCTCAAGGCGGCCAGCAATGGCCGGGGTGCCGATGTGATTGTCGATCCGGTCGGGGGCGATCTCTCCGAACGCGCCTTCCGCGCGATTGCCCCGGGCGGACGCCATCTGATCATCGGTTTTGCTTCCGGAAATATCCCGAGCCTGCCATTGAATCTGCCGCTGCTGAAGGGCGCCGATATCCGCGGTGTCGATCTGGCAAAACTGGCGCGCCTCGACAGGCTGACCCATGCCGCCAATCTCAGGCAGCTTTTTGCCTGGATCCTCGCAGGCGCGCTGATGCCCGAGCCGGGGCTCATCTTTCCATTCGCGCAGGCCGAGGCGGCGATTCGAACGGTGACCGAGCGCCGCGCTGTCGGCAAGGTCTTGCTGCGGATCGGGGGGGCGTAGAGCGCAGGCCGTTCGGTTTCAGCGGCGATATTATACTTCAATACCCGCACCCATACCCATCGCGATATGTGGTATGAAGGATTCGGGTCGTGATCGCCTTGCAGTCGAAGTTGATCCTCGGGGACGATCCCGATTTTGATGGAGGGATCAGCTTTATGGAGTTTCGACTTACGTATGACGGCTTACTCTTGGGCGCCAACAGCAAAACGCCGCGAGCAAAACATAAACAACAAATTCGGGAGAATTTTCACCCCCAACTCAAGCAATTTTGGGGAAAACATCCGTTTCTAAAATCACTCAAAGAAAATGAACACCTTAGCAACCACGACAGCTATATACTCGGGTATGAACAGGGAAAAACCGGCGTTAAGCCCCTCCGTGGTCCAACTTGGTTAGAGCGGCATTCAGACAGTTTCAAACGAGCTGATGTTCGATTTGCGCCACTCATCAGCGATGAAATGGAAATGATGTGCTCCCTGGATATCCTCTTTTTACGCCCCGGTCCACCGGGTGCGCTGGTCAACGGTGGCGATTTGGACAATCGCCTTAAGACACTGTTCGACGCGTTGAGGATGCCTGTATCTCGGGATGAACTTGCTGGTTTTTCCATGCGCGACGGATTTGACCCATTCTTTGTTCTCTTGGAAGATGATCGGCTGATCACCAAAATTTCGGTTGAAACGGACCTATTGCTATCTCCCGCAAGCGACAATGATAATGAATGTAGGCTTGTAATAAAGGTCAATGCGCATCCTTATGCGCCATCCCACGAATCACAAAGGCTAAACAGGGCCTTTTGGAGTTGAGTGGGACTTGCTTTTGTTATGAGCATCAGGTGCAGCGGTGACGGTAACGGCTTCTCTAAAAGCCCTAGCAAATCCCTCTTGCGTCTCGTCAGCCCTGATCTTACAAGCGGTTTCAATGAACCGCTTGCGGTTTATTTTAATGTCTGAAACGCCATTTAGGAATATTTTAGAGGCGGATTCAGATGTCATTCGGCTCTAGGGCTGTCTCACCATTTCCACAAAATGCTGCAGCGCAAGGGAGGCATCGTCCCGGCGCCAGGCAATGTTGAAGTCAAATTTCGGCAGGTCAGGCGAGATCGGCCGGAACTCAACCTCCGATGCCGGCGGGTCATGCAGCGCTGGAAGCAGGGCAATTCCGAATCCCGCAGAAACCAGGCCGAACATCGTCGCGCTCGTATCCGCCTCGTGGACGATTTTTGGCTTGTATCCGGCGCCGGCGCAAAGCCGCTCGAGCCAGCCCTGGTAGTCATAGAATACGCCGCCCAGCGATACGAAAGATTGATCGGCAAGCGCTGAAAGCGCGACCTTGGGCGCGCCGAGCAGTGCATGGCCGAAGGGCAAGGCAACATGCACCGCCGCCTGGTGAATGCACTCGAAATGAATCTGCTCCTGCAACGCGTGGAAGCGCAGACCCGCATAGGCAATGTCGACGGTCTTGCGCTGCAGCCCCTCCATTTGCTGGCGCGGGTCCAATTGCTGGATGTCGATCTTGATTTTTGGAAATGCCGCCCTGAAGCGCTTCACGACCTTGGCCAGCGATGGCGCCAGATAGCCGAAAGAATAGGAAATCCTGAGACGTCCGGCCATGCCGCGTTGCGCTTCACGCGCATCCGCTATCGCCTGCGTTGCGTGCGCGACGATCAGCCGGGCTTCGGTAAGAAATACCCCCCCGGCCTGGGTCAGGGTGATGCCGCGCTTGCCGCGGATGATCAGCGCGACCCCCACCTCCTGCTCAAGATCCTGAATTTGCCGGCTGACCGGCGGGTGCGAAATGTTCAGCCTGGTGGCGGCGCGCCGGATATTCAGCTCCTCGGCCACGGCAATGAAATAGCGCAGATGCCTGAGTTCCATGTCCGGATCCGTATAGTCTGGTACCTTAAAGATGCCAACATGGCAGTAACTTAGTAATTGTGCGGCCATATCGCCTGGCATAGAGACGATGCCAACTGCTGTTGGAGGAAATGACCGATGCGGGCAGATCGTACGCCGGTGATCGTCGGTGTCGCCTTGAGCGACTATCCGAAGGCCCCGCATCTTACCAGCCATGGCCATCACGCCCAGGCTTTGCAGCGCGTTCTGGAAGATTCCGGGGTGCAATTGAGCGATGTCGATGGTTACATGTCGGTCGGCACCGGCGGCATGAATGTCGATGACCTTGCGACCATGTCGGAATATTTTCGGATCCGGCATCGCTGGTCGGAAGGCACGCAAACCGGTGGCGCCGCCTATATGGGCTTTGTTGATCACGCAAAAACCGTGATTGAATCCGGCCTCTGCGATACCGTGCTGATGACCTATGGATCGGATCTGCGCTCCAATAAGCGGCGCTCGCTGTCACCGAAAACGGCCGATGGCTATGTCGAGCCGCCGCGCTGCTACGAGAACCCTTACGGGCCGACGATTTTGGGCAATTACGCCCTGGCCGCGCAGCGCCATATGTATGAATTTGGTACCACGCTTGAACAATTGGCGGAAATCGCCGTGTCGACGCGGCTGCATGCGGGGAATAATCCTTTCGCCCTGAACCGCGAGCCGCTCAGCATCGCCGACGTGATCAACGCCCCGCGCGTTGCCGACCCGCTCGGCAAATGGGATGCCTGCGTAGTGACCGATGGCGGCGCCGCGCTGATCATGACGACGCTGGAACGGGCGCGCGACCTGAAGCAAAGCCCGATCCATATTCTGGGTTCCGCGAGCGCGCAGACGCATTGGAATATCAGCCAGATGCCCGACTATACCACGACGGCGGCGGCGATCAGCGGGCCGCAGGCTTTCGCCGAGGCGGGGGTGCGGCCGGAGGATATCGACACCGCGCAGCTCTATGACAGCTTCACGATCACCGTGCTGCTGCTGCTCGAGGGGCTTGGTTTCTGCAAGCGGGGCGAGGGCGGCGCGTTTGTGCAGGATGGCAAATTGCGGCCGGGCGGCAGCCTTCCCACCAACACCGATGGCGGCGGATTGTCTTCCTGTCATCCGGGCATGCGCGGCGTGTTCACGCTGATCGAGGCGGTGCTGCAGCTGCGCGGCCAGGCGGGCAGCCGGCAGGTGCCGGACGCGAAATTGGCGGTGGCTTGCGGCTCCGGCGGCATTCTTTCCTGCATCAGCACCCTCATTCTGGGGAAGGACCGGCCATGACCCTGTTATCCGATGCGATCGCCAGGGAAATTCCCGGCCGGCCGGTGCCCTTTATCGATGCCGACAACAAGGTGTTTTACGATGGCTGCGCCCGCGGCGAGCTGCTGCTGCAGCGCTGCGTGGAGACCGGGAAACTTCAGTTCTATCCGCGTCCCTGCTCGGTTTTTACCGGCGGACCGGTGGAATGGGTCAGGTCGGCCGGCCGGGGCAGCATCCATACCTTCACGGTCATCCGGCGGAATTACCCGGAGCCGTATCTGGCGCCCGTCACCCCCTATGTCGTGGCGATGATCGATGTCGCGGAAGGCGTGCGGATGATGTCGAACGTCACCGGATGCGCGCTGGAAGAGGTCAAAATCGGCATGGCGGTCGAGGTGTATTTCGGCTGCGTCAGCGCGGCGTCGCAATTGTTTCTGCCATTCTGGCGCCCGGCAGGCTGAATCGGGGGCAGCGATGGATATTACCCTGAGCCCGGCGGAATGTGCCTTTCAACAGCAGGTCGATGATTTTCTCAAAACCGAACTGAAGCCGGAATGGCGCGGGGTTTCGGATATCGATAACCGCACCCAGCCTGCGATCATGGCGCAATGGCAGGCAGTGCTGGCGGCGAAAGGCTGGCTAACCGCCGGCTGGCCGGTGGCCAATGGCGGCCTTGGCTGGTCGCCCATGCAGCATCATATTTTCAAGGAAGCCTGCAGCAAGGCCCGCGCGCCGAAAATATCGGCGATGTCGATTGGCATGATCGGGCCGCTGATCTGCGTCTTCGGCACCCCGGCCCAGCAGGCATTCTACCTGCCCAGAATCATCGGCGGCGCCGATATCTGGTGCCAGGGTTTCTCCGAGCCGGGCTCCGGCTCCGACCTTGCCTCGCTGAAGACCGGCGCGCGGCGGGAGGACGATTGCTATGTCGTCTCCGGCCAGAAGATCTGGACGACCTACGCCCATGTCGCGACGCAGATGTTCTGTCTGGTTCGCACGGATTTGGCCGCCGCCCGGCCGCAGGCCGGGATCAGCATGTTGCTGATCGACATGACGCTGCCCGGCATTACCGTCCGCCCGATCCGCACGATCGACGGCGAGCATCATTTCAACGAGGTATTTTTCGATGATGTGCGCGTCCCCGTGAGCTGCCTGCTCGGCGGCGAGCATCAAGGCTGGGACGTGGCCCGCGCCTTGCTCGGTTTCGAGCGTTCGGGGATTGCCGATGTGGTGGCGACGCGCCAGCTGCTGAATGACGTTGCCGCCATTGCCGCGGGCGAAGCGCGGGGACCTGGCAGCCTGCTGGAGGACAATGATTTCGGCAACCGTCTGACGAAATTGGAAATCACCTTGGATGCGCTGGAAATTTTCGAGATGCGGGTGATGGAGGCGGCCGAGCGCCAGGCGGCGAAGGCGCATGACGCGTCACTGATGAAAATTCTGGGATCGGAACTGAAGCAGAAAATCCACATGCTGGGGATCGAGGCGCTTGGGCCCCTGGCGGCGGCCTGGCCGGATGATGATGCGCCCGTCCACCCATCCGGCGCCGGCGCCAAGCTGGTGGTGGACGCGCTGTTTTACCGCGCCGGCTCGATCTATGGCGGGGCCAACGAGATCCAGCGGAATATCGTGGCAAAATCGCTGCTGAAATCGGCCTCGGGGATCTGACGATGGATTTCAGTTATAGCGATGTTCAAACCGAATTCCGGGCCAGCCTGCGGCGGTTTTTTGGCCAGCGTGCGGAGCCGGTGGCGAAAACCGGGCCGCGGGAGATGGCGCGGCGCTGGCGGGCAGGCTGGTGGACCGAGCTGGCCGATCTTGGCGCCCTGGCGGCGCTGCTGCCCGAAGCCTATGAGGGCATGGGCGGCGATGCGATCGATGCGATCGCCATCCTGGAAGAAGCCGGACGCGCGCAGGCCGCAGCGCCGGTCATCGAAAACGCCATTGTTGCGGCGGGGCTGATCGAGCGGCTGGGATCGGCGCGGCAAAAGCAGGAATGGCTGCCCGCCATCGCGGCCGGAGGCCTGAAATTCGCCTTTGCCGATGGCGATGTTCTGGCGCCGGCCGGCGCCGGCGCGACATTCAGGCTGACAAGTTCGAAGACCGGCAACTTCCGGGTGGAGGGACGCCAGGCGATGGTCGTCGAGGCGCCTGAATGCGATTATCTGCTGCTGCTCTGCGGCGGCGAGCCGGGGCGCAGCTTGTTTTGCCTGCCGCGCGACCGTGCGGGCGTGGCGTTGCGGCCGTTCTGGACGCTGGATGACCGGCCCGCCGCCAGCCTCATCCTGGACGGCGTTGAACTGGACGCGGCGGAGCGCGTTGGCCCGATGGACGGCGCCGGCGCGGCGGTTGCCGCGGTTCTGGACCTGGCCTGCATCGCCCAATGCGCGGAAGCCGCCGGGCTGATGGCCGGTTTGCTGAACCTGACGATCGCGCATTTGCAGACCCGCACCCAGTTCGGCCAGCCTTTGGCAAATTTCCAGGCATTGCAACACCGCCTGGCGGATATGCTCGCGGCCTACGAGCTCAGCCTGTCCTTGACCTATAAGGCGGCCATTCTGAGCCGGCAGCCGAACCCAGAATCGCAGGCCGCGGCATCGGGCGCGAAAGTGCAGGCCGCCGAGGCCGCCCGTCTGATCGGCCATGAGGCGATCCAGATGCATGGTGCGATGGGCATGAGCCTGGAACTTCCGGTCGGCCGGGCGGTGAAGCGGCTAAAGGCGATGGAGCCGCAATTCGGGTCCGCCGCCTATCATCTCGGCCGCTACCGCGCGCTGCGCCGGGCGCGCGCGGCGTGAACGCCATGCGGCCGGTTGCCCGGTACCGGACCGTGGGCGAGATGCTGTCCGCCGCCGCGGCTGCGGATCCCGAAAAGACGGCGCTGATTTTCGGCAGCCGCCGCGTGAGCTACCAGGCGCTGGACCAGGCAGCCAACCGGCTCTCGAACGCGTTGACCGCGATGGCGGGCGGCCGCCGGGGGGTGATCGGGATCCTCGGCAAAAACTCCGACTGTTTTGTCGAAATCTTATTTGGCGTGGTCAAATCGGGCGCCACCGCGCTGCCGGTCAATTGGCGCCTGGCGCCGCCGGAGATCAGAACCATCGCCGAAGATGCCGCGCTGTCGGTGTTGTTTTATGATATCGAATTCGCCGGGCTGATCGCTGAGCTGAAACCGGTGCTGCCGGCCGTTGCGTATATTCCGTTTGATGGCATGCGCGGCATGCAGCCGGAATTTGAGGCGTTCATGCAAGGTCACGGCACGGCGCCGCCGGAGGTTGCGATCAGTCCGGATGATCCCGCCATCATGCTGTATACCAGCGGCACGACCGGAACACCGAAGGGCGTGCCGGCCAGCCATTATGCGATCTGCTTTGCGCCGCAGAACATGCTTGCCACCGGGCCGCGCTGCTCCAGCCTGGAGCCTGACATCAACCTGTTGACCACGCCGCTGTTCCATCTGGCCGGCATTGGCTGGCTGCATGGCGCGATCTTTGCCCGCGCCGGACTGGTTATTCTGCCATCGGCCGATATGCCCGGCATTATTGCCGCAATCGCGGCGCACCGGGTGACGCGGGCGACGATTCTGCCGGCCTTGATGCCGGCACTTTTGGATGGCGTGGCGCAAGGCACGGATCTGTCGAGCCTGCGGCTCATCGTCTACGGCGCCTCGCCGATTCATGAAACCCTGCTGGCCCGGATGCTGGAGAATTTCAGCTGTGGTTTTCTACAGAATTACGGAATGACCGAGAACAGCACCTCGGCCACCTATCTTGCGCCGGAAGACCATTACCCCGGCAGCCCTTACCTGTTGTCCTGCGGCCGGCCCTATCCGCATGTGGCGCTTCGCACGGTGCGTGCCGATGGCGGCATTTGCGCCGCCGGCGAGGTTGGCGAGATCGAGCTGCGTTCACCCACCTTGTTCAAGGGCTATTGGAATCAGCCGGAAGCCACCGCCGGGGTTTTGAAAGACGGCTGGTACGCGACCGGCGATATGGGATATCTCGACGAGAGCGGATATCTGTTTCTGGTGGACCGCAAGAAGGATATGATCATTTCGGGCGGTGAAAACATCTATCCGGCCGAGGTCGAGTCGGCGATCAGCGCGCATCCGGACGTGGTGCGCGCCGCGGTGATCGGCGTGCCAAGCGAGAAATGGGGCGAAGAGGTCAAGGCGGTGGTGATTTTACGCGCCGGCTCGGCGCTCAGCGCGGCCGCGTTGATCGCTTTCCTGAGGCCTTCGATTGCCGGCTATAAATTGCCCAAATCGGTCGATTTCGTGCCGGAACTGCCGTTAACGGCGCTGGGCAAGATTGCCAAGCAGAGCTTGCGTGAACGCTATTGGACGGCGACCGGCCGGCGGATCCATTGAAGGAGGCAGATTTGGTTGAAGAGAACAGACTGGTGCGCTTTGATCGGGATGGCCATGTCGGCATCATCACGATCGACCGGCCAGCGGTGCGAAATGCGATCAATGCCGAGGTCGCCGGCGGCATCGAAGCCGGGATTGACGAAATCGAGGCTGATCCTGACCTATGGGTTGGCATTCTGGCCGGCAACGGGCCGGTATTTTCCGCCGGCGCGGATCTGAAAGCGGCCGTCGAAGGCAGGCTTGCCGGCATCAGTACCGGGCGCGGCGGCTTTGGGGGCATCGTCTCGCGCAAGCGTGAAAAACCGATCATTGCCGCGGTCGATGGCGCGGCCCTGGCGGGGGGTTGCGAGATTGTGCTGGCCTGCGACCTGGTCGTCGCCTCAAAGGCGGCACGGTTCGGGATTCCGGAAGTCAAGCGCGGGCTGATCGCCGCCGCCGGCGGCCTGTTCCGTCTGGCCCGGGCGCTGCCGCCGAACATCGCCATGGAACTGGCGCTGACCGGCGATGCGATCACCGCCGCCACCGCGGCTGAATGGGGCATCGTCAACATCCTGACCGAGCCCGGCGAGGCGCTGAACGGCGCCCGGCTGCTCGCCGAACGCATCATCGCCAATGCCCCGATGAGTGTGCGCTATAGCCGCCAGGCGATATTGGAGACCCGCTACCTGGACGATGCGGCGGCTTTTGCAAAAACCGCGGAAATTCTCGCAACCAATTGTTCGACGGAAGATTTCGCCGAGGGACCGCGCGCCTTTCTGGAAAAGCGCGCGCCGGTGTGGAAGGGGCGTTGAGGGGGGCGGTTGAAGATGGCGGAATGCGCTGCGCTTTTCCGCCCCACCGCAGCTATCTGAGCGCGTGCTTCAGCTTTTGATCGCGGAGAAATGCTCCGTGGGGATGGAGAAAGCCGCATCCGGTTCGGTCAGAATTCCGTTTGCCATCATGCCGACGACCGAGCGGCTGTACCAGGCGCATAGCTCGGGCGTGATGGTGCTGATGCCGTACACCTGACGCAGGGTCGGCCTGAGGTCCAACAGCGCCTCGCTCATGCCGCTTAAAACCATATAGAATAACAGTGGATCGGCGGGTTTGAATTCACCGCTGCGCACGCCCGCTTCAAAAATGTCACGCTGATATTTCAGGAATGGGCGGGTGAATGTCTCCGAGACCTCTTGTGCCTGCGCGCCTTCGGGGGCCGATGTCACATACCGCATGAGGCGGTTGAGAAACGGGTATTTCCACAGCGTCGCGATCAGGGCGTTGACGTGAATTGCCATTTTCCGCTTGGCCGGAATCTCCATCCGCACCAGCATTTCCATGCTCTGCAGACCCGGCAGAACGATGTTGAACAGGATCGCCAGCATCAGCCTGTCTTTGTTGCCAAAATGATATTTCACCAGCGCGCCGTTCAAGCCTGCTTCCGCGGCGATCTCGCCCAGCGTGATGTCGATCGAGTCGCGCCTGACCATGAGATTGATCGCAGCCTCGATCAGCCGGCTGCGTGAATTTGATTTCTGTACGGGCTGGGTGCCGGCCGTCGTCTTTACCAGTTGCATTGTGAACCCTTGAACTATTTTTGACGTGCAGCGCATTGGCGGATCGTTGCCGCTTCGCCGCCTGCCCGCCGAGTCGAAAACCGATGGGTAGTTATCCGTTTAATCAAGCTGGCGCGTGCATCGTCAAGCCGCGTCAGGCGGTGGCGCTTTTCGGCACGGTGATCACCTTGTAGGCGGTGTATTCAAGGATGCCGCCAAGCCCGTTTTCCACCCCGATTCCGGATTGCCGATGACCGGCAAACGGCACCATGGGAGAGAGCGCCTGGGCTTCGTTGATCCAGACAGTCCCGGCATCGAGTCTCGCCGCGACCCGCTGGGCGGCTTCAAGATCGGTCCCCCAGACGGAAGCCGCCAGGCCATAGATGCCGGAATTGGCGCCGGTGATGGCCTCATCCAGACTGGCATAGCGCAGCAAGGGCAAGATCGGCCCGAATTGCTCTTCGGCCACGATCCTTGCATCGTCGGGCGGATTGTCCACCAGAGTCGGCGGCAAAAAATAGCCATTTC
>Ga0116226_10003262_pt1 | contig 14296 bp, 14 predicted proteins | sample S1TSphfallax_FD_89692 | JGI IMG/M metagenome (GOLD analysis project Ga0116226, IMG submission 89692) | Host-associated microbial communities from peat moss isolated from Minnesota, USA - S1T2_Fa - Sphagnum fallax MG | ecosystem: Host-associated > Plants > Peat moss > Unclassified | place: USA...
CGCTGCACGGCTACTGAACCGCGGGTCCGTGCGCGTCCTCTCCACGATCGCAGAGTTGCGACCGGCGCTCGCCGGCCGGCAGGACGTTTGCCTGGTGCCCACGATGGGCAATCTGCACGCCGGTCATCTGTCGCTGGTGCGCACCGCGCGCGCGCGCGGCGGCCTCGTCGCGGCGAGCATTTTCGTCAATCCGCTGCAATTTGCGCCGCATGAAGATTTCGCCGACTACCCGCGCACGTTCGCGCGCGATTGCGAACTGCTCGAGGACGGCGGCTGCGATCTCGTCTTCGCGCCGAGCGTCGCTGAAGTCTATCCTGAACCGCAAACGGTCGCGGTCGTGCCGCCGGCGGCCCTCGCCGAGGTGTTGGAGGGGGCGTTCCGGCCGGGCTTCTTCACCGGCGTCGCGACGGTCGTCCTCAAGTTGTTCCATCTGGTACAGCCGTCTGCAGCGGTGTTCGGCAAGAAGGACTATCAGCAATTGCTCGTGATCGAACAAATGGTGCGTCAATTGGCCTTGCCCATCGAGATCCTGCGCGCCGAGACGGTCCGCAACGCCGACGGCCTCGCGCTGTCCTCGCGCAACGCCTACCTGAACGCGGCAGAGCGCAGCGAAGCGACGGCCTTGCACGCGGCCCTGCAGTCGGCGGCGGCCGCAGCCCGGGAACCCGGCGCCGATTGGCCGCGCATCGAGAGTCGCGCGCTCGCGGGGCTTGCGGCGCGCGCCTGGGTCCCCGATTATCTCGCGATTCGTCGGCGCAGCGATCTGGGCCTGCCGTCCGCGGGCGAGGCCTTGGTCGTGCTCGCGGCCGCGAAGCTCGGAACCACCCGTCTGATCGACAATCTAGAGATCTGAGCGGCGAATTGTTCCCGCCGCGTGAGCGTGCGATGATCCGGCAGGATGCGCCGGCGCCCGCTCAATCCTGGCTTGGTCCCGTACCTGCGGATCTGGGTTCTCCTGGCCGTGTCGGTCGTCTTGATCATCGTCACCGCGATCTTCTTGTCACGGAGCCTGGCGACGCTCAACGCCGGCTCGCGCTGGAGTTCGCATGCCGAGAGCGTGCGCTTCCAGCTGACCGAATTCTTGAACTCGATGAACGATCTCGGCGGCGGTCTCACGAACTACATCCTCACGCACGACGAGAGCGTCTTCGAACGCGGGCGTGACGCCGCGGCCGCGCTGCCCGAGCGTACTGCCGCGTTGCAGGCGCTGACCGAGGACGAGCCCGAATCGCAGGCGCTGGTCGCCGATCTGATCGCCCTGGCCCGCGCGCGCGCGGAACGGGGCGAGCAGCTGCGCGCGCAACTTTTGAGCGGCAACGTCGCCGCCGTCCAAACCACGGTGGAGAGCGGCGAGCGGCGTCGGGCCATGGATGCGGCGCGCACGATCGTCGCGAAGCTGCAGAACCAGGAGGCGAACCTGCTGGCCTTGCACCAAGTGCAGACGGAACGCGCACGGCGCGTGGTCGCGATCGGCATCTTCGCCGAGGCCGCCCTCGCGATCCTGCTGCTCGTGTCGATCGCCGTCGTGACCGTGGGTTACGCCGAACGGCGCCGTGACCTGCAGAACAAACTCGCCGAGACCTTGCGCGAAGCGGATCAGCGCAAGGATGTCTTCCTCGCGACGCTCTCGCACGAACTGCGCAATCCGCTTGCGCCGATACGCACGGCGACCCGCCTGCTCGAGGGCCCGCAGGTCACGGCGGCCGAAATCGAGCGCAGCTGCCGCATCATTGCGCGCCAAGTCCGGCAGATGGCGGCTTTGCTCGACGATCTGCTCGACGTGTCGCGCATCACGCGCGGCATCCTGACACTGAAGCCCGAGCCGATGGCGCTTGCCGGAGTGATCGACGCGGCCGTCGAAACGGCCGAACCGTCGTTGCACGCCAAGCGCCAGGAACTGTGCAGGCGCGGACCGGATGGCGACTTGATCCTGCGCGCCGATCCGGTGCGCCTGACCCAGGTCGTGGCGAATCTGCTCACGAATGCATCGAAGTACACCGATCCGGAGGGCGAGATTGCGCTGCGCGTCGATTGCGACGGCGAAGACATCGTGATCACGGTGCGCGACAACGGCGTCGGGATTGCGCCGGAGATGCTGCCGCGTGTATTCGACATGTTCTGGCAATCGGGTTCGAATCGCGAAAATCGCGACGAAGGCCTCGGGATCGGTCTCGCGCTGGTCAAGGGCTTCGTCGAGTTGCACGGCGGACGGGTCGAAGCGCACAGCGCCGGGCTCAACAAAGGCAGCGAGTTCAGCGTGCGTCTGCCGCTATCGCTGCGTTGCGAAGCGCCGCCCGCCGCCGCCGCGGCACCCGCCGCCGCCGGTGCTTCGGACGCCGTTGTCGTCACGCCACCCCCGCCGCAAGTGCGCCGGGTATTGGTCGCCGACGACAACCGCGACGGAGCCGACATCATGGCGATGCTGCTGCGCCAATCAGGCATGCAGGTGCACGTCGCGTACACCGGCATCGAAGCGGTATCGCTCGCGGCCGAAATCCATCCGGATGTGGCCGTGCTCGACATCGGCATGCCCGGCATGAGCGGTTACGAAGTCGCACAGCGAATTCGAACCGAGCCCTGGGGATCCCGGATACATCTGATCGCCGTCACCGGTTGGGGACAGGAGGGGGACAGGCGCCGCGCCGAGGCAGCCGGCTTCGATCATCATCTGACCAAGCCGGTCGATCCGCTGCATCTCGAACATCTGGTCGCGAGCGAACCGGGGGACTGAGCGCAAGCAATGAGCTGATCGCAAGCTGACGCGCGGACAAGCATTCGTCCGACGCGGTTTGGGGCGCTCCCGGCCCTATGCGCGGGTCGCGAGGGCGCCGCATAGTGTCGCTCGTCAAATTCGGGCGCATGCGCCCCTTCAGTCAGGAACACCACTGATGCCCGTCGCCGCAACTGATTTGCTCGACCAGTTGCTACTCTGGTCGGAACAGGAAAAGGCCCAACTCGCGCGCGAGTTGCACGACGACATGGGTGGCATGCTCGTCGCCGCGATCATGGATCTCGCCTGGATCGACCAGCGCATGGGCAAGACCTTCGGCGCCGACAGCCGCGCGAAGTTCGCGCGCGTGCAACAAAGTCTACGCTCTGCGATCGATCTGAACAGAACCTTGATCGAACAAGTGCGGCCGAGCCTGCTCGACAACTTCGGTCTGTTTGCCGCGTTGCGCTGGCTGCTCGGCAAGACCTGCACTGGCGCGGGTCTGGTCTTGAGCCAGGCGTACCCGGAAGAGGAGCCGCAGTTCACGCCGGACGCCGCGATTGCCATCTATCGTGTGCTGCAAGCGGCTCTCGCGCTCGTGCTCGCCCGCGCATCGCTCGACCGCGCGGACTTGGACGTCGGCATCGAGCATCGCGAGATCACGTTTCGCCTCCGCGGATCGAGCAGCAAGAGTCGACGCAAGGTCCGCGCGACGCGCGCGGATGGGCGCGAGACCTTCGAACTCGCGGCCATGCAACACCGCATGCGCGCCCTCGGAGGAGAGACCTCCGTGACGCGCAAATTCGACTGCGAGGACATCGCCGTGATCGTCCGCCTGCCGCTCGACGCGGCGGTCGTGACCGACTGCGCGGTCGAGGACTGCGAACTGTAGGCGACTTCTGACCCGAGATCGATGAGCCGACCGACGGTACCGCGACGCGGTCGCGGACTATCGTGTTTGCCTCGTCCAATGCGCGGTCTGCATCGGGAGCTGTCAGCGGCATGATCAAGGAATCGCGGATTCTTCGTCTGGGACCTCCGCTGTATGCGGCATTCGGTGCCGTGCTCGGCGCCGCGGCCAGTGGCTTCGCTATGGCGAATCATGCCGGGCTCGACGCCGTGGTCATCGGCACGCTGGCTGGGGCGATCGCGGGAGCGCTGTGCGGCGAATCGCTGGGCCTGCTCGTCGCGAAGCTGCGGCGGCGCCGGCAATCGATCGCACGAGCCGCGAGCTTTTCCTGGCATGTCGATCCCGAGCAACTGCCCTTCTCGGACGAGTGGGAGTCGGACATCGGGCAATCGCGTGTCGCCTGGGCACGGGCGACGCTCGCTGCGCGCGACGCATGGGAACGCGCGGCGCGGGAGTCCCGCAAGCGCGTCGCCTTGGGCGACCCGCCGCCGCGCAGCGGCGACGATACCTGACACGACCACGACAGCGCAGGCCGGCAGGATCACTCACGGTACCGGATCCTCGTTGCGCAAAGTCGCGAACTGTTGACTCGCCGCGTCCACCCGCTCGATATAGGTCCTCGCCTCATGGTCGCCGCAACGCTGCTCCGCAACGAGCCGCAGGCCGCGGTCGGCGTATTTTTCGCCGGCAGCGGCACCACAAAGATGAATCAGTGCGGCCAGTTGCCGGCGCTGCGCGCTGGTGCTGTGAGTCAGCCGATGGCGCTCGAGGATGCCGGCGACGACGCGATCGAGGTAGGCGGCGGTCAGCTCGACCGCATGCGTTGGAATCACGCGCGAGTACAGAACGTTGAACCAGCAAGAATGCCAGTCGTCCCAGGCTCCGTCCGCAATCACTTGGTGATCGCGAATGCACAGCCGGCGCGCTTCGGCGAACGTGCCGTTCGTCAGCTGATACATGCCGACTGCGCTGGATGCCGGACGGTAGACTTCGAAGGGCGCGGGGCGCCACGACCAGCGCCAATAAGTCTGGGCCGCAGGATTGCCGGCACCTTCCACTTGTGCGAGCGCCGCGAGCACGTCGGGCGCGATCAAATCGGTCGAAAAGCGCTCGAATAACGCGCCGTACTCGTGCCAGGTCTGCGCGGGAGTCTTGTTGAGCGTGCCGCTGACCGGGAAAAGCAACTCGGACGGCTTGCGCGCGACCTGATAGAGCCAGTTGCACAGCAGCCACGTCGCCGCGAGCAAGACGAGCCCAAGCAGCAGGCTGACGCCGCCTGGCAAGCGTCGCAAGCGGGCGCGCCAAGCGCGCCACGCGCGCCCCGTGCGGGAAACCCGCGCAGGCCGTCCGCGACGTCGAGAACCCCGCGAGCGCCGTCTAATCGACGCGCCTCTTCACGCGGGCGTACGAGCGCCCCGGTGGGCGTGCAGCGCACGCGCCACCGAGGCCTGCAGTCGTTCACTGTCGGGAGTGTTCACTCTCCCGAGCATAGCTCAGCCCAATTCGATCGGTACGAATATCCGGCTCTGGCCCCGAAGGATCAGCAAGGCGACTTCCTTCGAGTGCGCATCGACGAGCTTGCGCAATTGCGCTGCGCTTTCGATCGGTGTGCCATCGACCGACAGCACGACGTCGCCGGGCCGTATCCCCGCCTCGGCCGCTTTGCCCTCGGCGTCCTGCACGAGCAAACCGCCGCTGATGCCGGCTTGCGACTTCTCATCGGGGCTGAGCGGCCGCACGCTCAAGCCGAGCTTGCCGTGCCCGGCGTCCGCAGCACCGTTGTCCGCGAGTTCCGCCGAGGCGGAACCGATCTTCGCATCGATGCTGAGCGGCTTGCCTTGACGCCAGACATCGAGCGTCACGGTGCTGCCCGGCGTCATCATGCCGACACGTGCGGAGAGTTGCCCGGCGTCGATGATCGGCACGCCGTTGATCTTCAGAATCACATCGCCGACCTTGATGCCCGCATTCGCGGCAGCGCTGTCGGGTACGACTTGCGCAACGAGCGCACCGTTCGGCGACGTCAGGTTGAACGAGCGCGCGAGCGTCTGGTCCATGGTCTGTACCTCGACCCCGAGCCGCGCATGATTCACTTTGCCGGTCTTGACCAGCTGGTCCTTGACCTGCACCGCGAGGTTGATCGGGATGGCGAAGGAGACGCCTTCATAGCCGCCTGAGTTGCTGTAGATCTGGGCGTTGATACCGACGACACGGCCGTTGGCATCGAACAGCGGACCGCCCGAGTTGCCGGGATTGACCGCAGCATCCGTCTGGATGAACGGCACGTAGCCGTCGCCCGGCAGGGATCGGCCCTTGGCGCTGACGATGCCTGCCGTTGCCGTTTCCTCGAGGCCGAAGGGTTCGCCGATCGCGAGCACGTAATCCCCGACGGCAATTTGGTCGGAGTTGCCGAGCTGCACGGTCGGCAGATCGCGCGCATCGATCTTCAAAACCGCGATGTCGCTGGTCTTGTCGGAACCCAGGACCTTGGCCTTGTACTCCTGATGATTGGACAGCTTGACCGTGACTTCCTGCGCACCGGCGACGACGTGCGCGTTGGTGAGGATCAAGCCATCGGAGCTGACGATGAACCCGGAGCCTTGCGCACGCATGAGCCGCGGCTGCCGCTGATTGGGCATGCCGTGAAAAAAGAACTGCGCCAACGGATCATCGCTGTCGCCCGGCCCACTGTCGCCCGGACCGCCGAATCCCGGCTGGTTCGCGGCCTTGACCATGCCTTGCGTGGTGATGCCGACGACGGCGGCCTGGTTGTTGGCGACGATGGCCCGGTAATTGGGGGCGCTGCCGGGCGGTAGGGGCGCGACCGGGGCGACGCTCGTCGTCGCCTCGGGCGTCGGTGGGTGCTGCAGCAGGGTTTGGGCGGAAAGGCCGGTCGCCGCGCCGACAACGAGAATGCCGGCTGCGGACCAGACCAGAGTCTTGTTGCGAACTTGCATGAGAGTCTCCTGTAAAGATGGCAAAGGGCGGGCTTCCGCTCTGAGCCGCAAGATCGCATGGGCAGCTTAAGGCAGTCTTAAAGCGCGCGCGCGAAGCTGATTTCGACGCGCAACCCCCCGCCCGGGGCATCCCCGAGGCGCACCACGGCGCCATGCCGGTCGGCCACCGCCTTGACGATGGCGAGGCCCAGGCCCGTGCCGCCCGCCGCCTCGTCCGGCGCCGCGGGATCGACAGTGGCATGGCGCCGGTAGAAGCGGTCGAACACGCGTTCGCGGTCCGCGGGCGGTATGCCCGGGCCGGTGTCGTCGACCTCGACGATGACGCGGTCGGCGGCCGCCCGCGTGCGCACCTGCACGCGGCCTCCGGCCGGTGTGTAGCGGACGGCGTTGTCGATGATATTGCGCAGCAACGCGCGCAGTCCGTCGCGCTCGGCGCGGATCGTGAGCGCGGGCTCCGCCTCGAGCGACAACTCGATCGATTTTGTCAGTGCCAGGGCATGACTGTCCTTGAGCGCATCGGCGATCGCCGGCCTGAGTTCCAGCGGCTCGCGCTCGGCGACGAGCTGCTGGGGTTCGCTGCGTGCGAGGCTCAACAACTGCTGCACCAGGTGGGTGGCCCGCTCGATCGCGGCGGACAGCCGGCTGCGCGCCTCGCCGCGCGCCGCCTCGTCGGGAGCGCGCTCGAGCAGTTGCGCCTGCAGGCGCAAGGCCGTCAGCGGGGAGCGCAGCTCATGCGCGGCGTCGCTGATGAAGGCGCGTTGCGTCGCGAACGCGGCTGCGAGCCGCGACAGCAGTCGATTCAGTTCGGCCACGAGCGGTGCGATTTCCTGCGGCAGCTCGGCCGTCACCAGCGGCGCGAGACTGCCGGCATCGCGCCGTTGCACTTCGGCGGTCAATTGCCGCAACGGCTGCAGGCCGCGGCCCACGATCCAGACGACGCAAGCGACCATGATCGGCAGCACGAGCAGCAGCGGCGCGATCAGCCGCAGCGCCGCCGCGCGCGCGATCCTCGCGCGGACACGCAGGGGTTGCGCGATCTCGATCACGCCCTGCGCGGTCTGCAATCCATAACCCCGCCACGGCTCGCCGCCGAGCTGCATGTCGGCATAGCCGAGAACCGCCTGGTTGATCAGGGGCAGGCCGGGCCGCGAAAAATAAACGCGCGCGCCGAACAAGTCCCAGATCTGCACGATGAAGTCCGAATCGCCTTGATCGGGCGGCACCTCGATGCGCGGAGCGAGCGTGACCTGCGCCCGCAGCGACAGCGCCATCTGGCGCAATTGGTAGTCGAACAAATCGGAGCTCTCGGTGAGCACGCGCCGGTAGGTGACGGACGCGACGAACAACGACACCAGGGCGAGCAGAAAGATCAGCGTAAGGATCAGCCGTACGCGGATGGAATTCATGACTTCGGCACGAAATAGCCGACGCCGCGCAGCGTGCGGATCGCGTCGTTGCCGAGCTTGCGCCGCAGCCCGTGGACATAGACTTCGACGGCATTGCTGCCGATCTCGCCCTGCCAGCCGTAGAGCCGCTCCTCGAGCTGAGCGCGCGACAGCACCGCGCCGGGTCGCTGCAACAAGGCCTCGAGCACGGCGAACTCGTGCGCCGACAAGTTGACGGGCTTGCCGTCCCGCTCGACGGTGCGGGTCACCGGATCGAGCCGCAGGTCGCGATGCTGAATGCCGGTTTCGCCGCGACCGGCGACGCGCCGAAGCACCGAGCGCATCCGCGCGATCACTTCGTCGAGATCGAAGGGCTTGACGATGTAGTCGTCCGCCCCGGCATCGAGACCCGCGATGCGGTTCTGGACTTCGTCACGTGCCGTGAGCACGATCACCGGGGTCGCGTCGCCTCGGCGGCGCAAATCCCGCAGGACATCGAGCCCGTCGCGGCCCGGCAGGCCGAGGTCGAGCAGCACCAGGTCGAAGCTCGACGACAGCAGTGCAGCACCCGCGCTCTTGCCGTCACGCATCGAGTCGACCGCGAACCCTGACTGGCGCAGACCGGTCTGCAAGCCCTGCGCAATCATCACGTCATCTTCGACCACCAAAACCCGCATGCCGCTCCTTCCGCCTGGGTTTGACAAGGCATGACCCGTATGCAAGCTTACCGTTAACACGTCGCGCAGGGGTGCCTCGGCGCGGGGAGCCACGCGATGCAGGGGTTTCAAATCACGCTGATGACCGAGCAGAGCCGCCGGATCGAGCACCAAACGGCGACCGAATGGCTGCTGCGCGTGGCGAAGGAAGTCGGCATCGTCGGGGCCACCGTCATGACCGGCAGTGAAAGCGTCGGCACCGACGGAAAACGCCATTCCGCGCGCTTCTTCGAACTCACGGATCAGCCGGTCGAAATCGTCTTTGCGGTCACGGGGCACCAAGCCGATGCCCTGTTCGAGCGGATCGCGGCCGCACCCGTGCGCCTGTTCTACATCAAGACGCCGATCGAGTTCGGCAGCCTCGGAACCGCGCCGTGAAGGGCGGCGCGAGCAGCGCGGCGGCGCCATGGCGCGCGGCGATCCGGCGGCTGCGCGGCTTCGTGCTATGCGGCTGCTTGCTTCCCTGCCTGCCGGCGCTCGGCGCCACCGAGCCCGCCTCCCTGACGGTGTTCGGCGCGGCCTCGTTGACCAATGCGCTGCAGGAAGCCGGTGACGGCTTCACGCGCTCGAATTCGATTCCGCTCAAGTTCTCGTTTGCGGCGAGCTCCGCGCTGGCGCGGCAGATCGAAAGTGGCGCTCCCGCCGACGTCTTCGTCTCGGCGGACGAGGAATGGATGGAGTACTTGCAAACCCGGCACTTGATCAACGCGGCAACCCGGCACGATCTGCTCGGCAACCGGCTCGTGCTGATCGGGCCCGCCAACAGTCTGCTGCAATTGAAGATCGCGCCGGGCTTTGCTCTGGCCGCGGCTCTCGGCAAAGAGCGCCTCGTCACGGGGGACCCCGATGCCGTACCGGTCGGCCGCTATGCGCGCGCAGCGCTGACGAACCTCGCCGTCTGGGACAGCGTGGCCGATCGACTCGTGCGTGCCGACAGCGTGCGCTCGGCGCTCGCCTTCGTCGACCGCGGCGAGGCTGCACTCGGCATCGTCTATGAGACCGACGCGTTGATCGATCCGCGCGTGCGCATCATCGACGTGTTTCCCGAGGACACGCATGCGCCCATCACTTATCCGGTGGCGCTGACGAGCGGCGCGAATCCGCATGCCGCCGAGTTCCTCGAGTACCTGCGCTCGCCTGCCGCCGCGATCGTCTTCAAGCATTACGGCTTCACGGTACTGCATTGAGCCGCCGGTGATCACGCGTCCCAGCAACTGCACGTTCGCGGCCGGCGATTGGGAGATCTTGGCAGCACACTGGTTTCCGATCGCCGTCGCGGCGGAACTTGGGCAAAAGCCCGCGGCCGTCCGCCTGCTCGACGTGGACCTCGTGGTGTTTCGCATCGATGGCCGCATCACCGTCGCGCTCGATCGCTGCCCGCATCGCGGGGTGCTGCTCAGTCTCGGCTGGATCGAGAACTGCCGCCTCGTCTGCCCCTATCACGGCTTGCACTTCGACGCCGAGGGCCGCTGCACGGCGATCCCTTCGCAGCCGGACGCGAAAATACCCAATCGCTTGTCTCTATCGGTCGTTGCGTCGGTTGAACGCTATGGCCTGATCTGGGCGAGCCTGGCCGGCACGACGCCTGCACTGCCGGAGTTCGAGGCCTGGGAAGATCCCGGTTATCAGCAGATCGTCTGTCCGACGATCGACATCGCCGGCTCCTCCGGCCGCCAGATCGAGGGATTCATCGATGTCGCGCATTTCGCCTGGGCCCATACGGGGACCTTCGGCGATCGCAACAATCCGCTGGTGCCGGACTATACGGTCGAGGAGACCGTACGCGGCTGTCGCGTCGAGTACCTGAGCCACGTGAGCAACTTCGGTCCGGAGCAGCGCGATCGCGCGCCCGCGGATTTTCTCTGGCGCCGCAGCTTCGAGGTTTACGCGCCGTTTGCGGCCCGCCTCATCGTGCACTTTCCGGACGAGCGGAAGCTGTGGATCCTGAACGCCGCCTCACCGGTATCGGCGCGCAAGACCCGCTTGTTCTGTCCCTTGGCGCGAAATTTCGACCAGGACACCTCGGTGGAGGCGGTGCGTGCATTCAACCTGCGCGTGTTCGAAGAAGATCGCGTGCTGGTCGAAGCCCAGCGGCCCGAGGACCTCCCCCTGAACCTCGCCCTCGAGGTGCACATCGCCGCGGACCGGACCTCGGTCGCCTACCGCCGCGTCCTCAAACGCTTGGGGCTCAGCTTGATGTACACGGGCTAAGCGCCGGCCGCGGCACTGTCGCCCTGCGGCACTGTCGCCCTGCAGCGTAGTCACCGTCCGACTGCTGATGCGCCGCATTCCGGGCAGGCCCCGTCGCTGTGCAGGTATGGCGCAAAGACGTGTGCGCTCTTAGCCTGTATTTCCCTACTCGCGGAGATTCGGCCATGAACAGAGCAAGCAATCCACGCACGGATTATGAGCGCAACCCGGACGAGCCGACCCCGCGGGACGCGACGACGCCGGCTGACATGACCGCGGATCCGATCGTCGGGCGGCCGACGCATCCGCTGGCGGCCGGCATCGGTGCGGTCGTGCTGGGGGGCGCCTCGGGAGCCGCGGTCGGCAGTGTGGCCGGACCGATCGGGACCTTCGTCGGGGCGGCGATCGGCGCGATCGGCGGTGCCCTCGGCGGCGATGCGATAGCTTCCTCCTTCGACGAGGCTGCCGAGGACGAGCACTGGCGCAATCACTATGCCAAGCGGCCTTACGTGCCGCAAAACGCGCGCTTCGCGGATTATGGGCCGGCTTACCGTTACGGCGCGATCTCCTATTCCCGACTCGCGGGGCGGGACTTTCAGGACGTCGAGTCGCAACTCTCCGGGGGCTGGGAAGGCGCCCGCGGCGGGTCGGCGCTGCAATGGGAGCAGGCCAAGCATGCCGCCCGGGATGCCTGGGAACGGGTGCACGGAGCGGGCTCGCGCAGGCACGATGCCGACGAAGCGCTCTAGGGACTTGGGGCCTGGCGCCTAGCGCTGCAGATCACGGTCGAGAATGTCGGAGATCAAGGCGTCGAGGCGCAGCGCTTCTTCGCGCAACGCGAGACTTTCGATCGCGAGCAAGTAGACGCGGTCGGCGTTCGAACCGGCAGCCTCGAGGGTCTCGCGCTCGGCATCGAGCCGGGCTGACTCTTGCTGAAGGAGTTGCTGCTTGGCGTATAAGTCGCCGAGTTTCTGCGTCGCGCCGATGGGCATCGGCTAATCATAACTTGACAGGCAGCCACGGGATCGCGCTACCCTGCGTTTATGCCTGAAGAAAGTTCACCGTTGATCGCGATGCGCAAGCCGAGCCCCCCGAACCCGGGGGACTTGCGCCGGATTGGCGCCCATCCGGACTATTGGTACCCGCTGGCCTGGTCGCACGAGCTGAAATCCGGCCGGACGCTGGGACGGGCGTTCGCGGGCGAGCCGATCGTGCTCTATCGCGGCGCCAGCGGCAAGGTTTTCGCACTGGAGGACCGCTGCGCCCATCGCCAGGTGCCCCTGCATCTCGGCGTCGTTGCCGGTGACGAACTGAAGTGCCATTATCATGGCTGGACCTACGATGCCTGCGGCAAGTGTGTCAATGTTCCCTACCTCGGTTCCGTGCGCCTGCCCAACGGCGTCAAGAGCTATCCGGCGCGCGAAGTCGACGGCTTGATTTTCGTCTTTCCGGGCGATCCGGCGCTGGCCGAGAGCCGCTTGCCGACCCGCCTCGGTGCATCGCAGCGGCCGGACTACAAGACGCGTCGCTAGAACCGCGAAGTCGCCTGTCATTACACCTTCATGCACGAGAATCTGTTCGACTTGAACCACCAGTTCATGCACCGCAATCAGATGGGCTCGATCCGCGCGAACTGCCTGGTCCGACAAAATGGCGAGCACTGGGCGCAGGTCGAATACAGTTTCAGCCGCACCGCCGGGAAACAATCGATCGGCGAATCCGTGATCGTGGACCTGATGCGCAAGCGCGGTGCGCCGAAGAAAGATTTTTCGGACCACATGCGTATCAGGACCGACTATCCCAGCCAGAGTTTGCGGGTCTGGGTGGGGCGCGACATCGAGGAGACTACGGATCCGGTGCTCGAGGTATGGCTTTGCTACACGCCACTCGACGCCGCCCAACGCACGAACCGGACGTTCGGGTACTTGTCGGTCAAGAAGCCGGGTATTCCCGGTATCATCCATGCGGTCTGGCCCTTCGTCGTGTGGTTCACGGAAAACATATTCCGTGAGGACAAGGACATCGTGGAGCATGAGCAGCGTGCCCATGACGCCCAGGGCACCGACTGGAACAATGAGATTTTTCCGGCTTTACGCGACCTCCGGGGGGTGCTCGCGCGTTGCGGTAAGCCGATGGAGTGACTTTGCCTAGACCCAGTCTTCTCGTGATCTCGCCGACCGATCACTATGCGCTGCGCAATCTCGCGCCCCTGACGGCCCTCAGTGACATGACGATCAGCAATGATCAGGCGGAACTCGAGCAGCTGGCACCTCAGGCAGAGGTGATTCTGTTTTGCGGCCTATCCGGTGCCGCCGTCGATTTTCGACGGCTCTGCCAGTTGGCAACCCGGCTGCGCTGGGTCCATTCGACCTCGGCGGGCGTCGAAAAGATCCTGTTTCCCGAGTTGGTCGCGAGCACCGTGCCGGTGACCAATGCGCGCGGCGTGTACAAGCGATCCCTGGCCGAATTCGCCGTGCTCGGCATCCTGTTTCATACCAAGAAAGTACGGCGCTTGATCGACAGTCAGCGCGCGCGTCACTGGGACGATTTCATGGTGAGCTTTGCCAATGAGCGCATCATGGGCGTCGTGGGCTATGGCGAGATCGGCCGCGAGTGCGCGCTGCTCGCCCGGGGCCTGGGACTCAGAATCCACGCGCTACGCCGCAACCCCGCGAGGTCCGCGCACGATCCGCTGCTCGATGTGATCTTCGGCCCCGACGAGCTTCACCGCATGCTCGCCGACGTCGACGTCCTGCTCTGCAGCGCCCCGCTGACTCCGGAAACGCATCACCTGATCAGCGATGCCGAGTTCGCCTGCATGAAACCCGGCGCGATCGTGATCAACGTCGGCCGCGGGCCCGTGATCGACGAGGCCGCGCTCGTCCGTGCCCTGCAGTCGAAGCGCATCGCGGGCGCCGCGCTCGATGTGTTCGAACAAGAGCCGCTGCCGGCAAGTTCACCGCTCTGGGACATGGATAACGTGCTGCTTTCGCCGCACTGTACCGACCGGACGGCGAATCCCGATTGGCTGGACTTGAGTATGCAATTCTTCGTCGATAATTTTAGGCGTTATCTCGCGGGTGAGCCGCTGGAGAATGTCGTCGACAAGACGGCGGGGTATTGACCGGGACGACCCTGCGACGCACCCAAGGCTTAGGTATCGCCCTCCCCCCGCTTCACCCCGCCATCGGGTAACGGCACGGTGATCGGCTCGACGGCGACCTTGGCGACGCCGCGCTTCGGCCCCAAGCCGATTTTCCGGGCAGTCGATGGTGAAACATCGAGAATGCGGCCATGCACATAGGGGCCTCGGTCGCGGATCGTGACGACTGCGCTGCGACCGGTTTCGAGACTGGTGACCTTTGCCTTGGTGCCGAGGGGCAGCGTCTTGCTCGCTGCGCTGTCGCTGTCCATCTCCATCGGCTTGC
>Ga0116226_10003263_pt1 | contig 14296 bp, 8 predicted proteins | sample S1TSphfallax_FD_89692 | JGI IMG/M metagenome (GOLD analysis project Ga0116226, IMG submission 89692) | Host-associated microbial communities from peat moss isolated from Minnesota, USA - S1T2_Fa - Sphagnum fallax MG | ecosystem: Host-associated > Plants > Peat moss > Unclassified | place: USA...
CGGGCTCGATCTTGATGTCGCCCTGCCAGTCCAGCTTGGTCCGATCGCCGAAATAGTAGCTGTTCGACGTTTCCGGCGTCACATCCGTCGACTCGATACTGCTGTAGGCGACACCCACCGTCTGCTCTAACCGTCCGTCGAACAGGGAGAGATGGGCCGTCGCCCGGGTGTCGTACTGCAAGGTGATGATCTGGCTCTGGATCGGATCCGGGTAGCCGTAAAAGACATCGTCATCGCCCGTGAAGCGCAGATCGGTCATGGTGTACCGGGCGACCAGGCCAAGGTCGAAGGTGCTGGTTACGTCGTAGCCGAGCTTGGTCGAGGCGGTGAGATTGTTGTCATAATCGTCATTGCGCCGTTCACCGGGCGCCAGCAGGTCGAGCGGCGTCACGGGTGTGCCGGTGGACTGTAGGTGTTCAACGTTCACCGCATAATGAAACGCCCCCGTTGCGCCGGATAATCCGACGGTCTGGTTGAATGTGCCGAACGAGCCGCCTTCGAGGTCGGCTGCAACCTGCGCGGGACCGTTTCCGCTCTTGGTGATGATATTGATCACCCCGCCGATGGCGTCGGAGCCATAGAGACCGCTCTGCGGCCCCCGCAGGATCTCCACGCGGGAGATATCCGCCGTCAGGAACTGACCGAAGTTGAAGGCGTCGTTGGGGCTGCTGGTGTCGCTGACGTCGATGCCGTCGACCAGAACCTTGACGTGGTTGGAGTTGGTCCCCCGCATGAAGACCGAGGTTTGGCCGCCGGGGCCGCCGGTCTGCACCACGTTGAGACCGGGCGCATCCTGCAGCACATCGGGCAGGGTCGGCTGCTGCTTGAGGGCGATGTCCGCGGCGGTGATGACCGTGATGCTGTCAGCGACGTCAAGCGTGGGCGTTGGAATGCGGGTGGCGGTGACCACGACGGTGCTGGCGTCGGTGGGCGGCGCCGTCGTCTGAGCATAGGCTGAGCTCGCGCAGGCGAGCGCGACCAGCGATGTGGAAGCAATGAGTCTCATCAATTTATGTCCCTCTGGCGTCGAGCGCGGCGATGGAGGGAGCGTCCGCGCGAACGGTCGGCTCACGCGCCGGACGGACGCGGGAGCGTCCGGCACGCGAACCGATACGGCTCCCGCCGTAGGTGTTCGTCGCTCAGACGGAGGTACCGTGCCTGGGCCATCCCCTGGACCTGGGCAAGAGCGACCCGCGCTGGCCGGTCTCCTGGCTCACGGGTCATCGCGCGGCTTGCGCCTTCCCAGGACCGTTAGGCCCCAGTGGCTGCGACCCGGAAATCCGGATCACGATGCAGGCCGCGCTCGCCGCTTACAGTTGCAGGGACAGCCTCGGATTCGGCGCTGAATTCCAGCCCCTCACCGCGTTCCCGTTAAGCCCTCTCGGGCGCCAGCGCGAAATCGTCATCGGCGAGGAGCAAAGCTCATTCGCGATGATGCGCGACGGTTATGTCAAGCTTGGGGGCAGGACAAGGGATTTGATCGGACGATCACCTTGCCGATCCGCTTCCCCACCTCATTTTTCCAGCTGCCGCCCCATGGCCAGCAGTTCCTGGCGCCGCGCGTCGCTCGTTTTGGGATAGGCCAGATCGAGCGCCTGGACCGTATCGAGGATGATTTGGGATACGATCAGCCGCGCGTTTTTCTTGTCGTCCGCCGGCACGATATACCAGGGGCAATCGGCTGTGCTGGTGGCGCCGAGGCAGTCTTCATAGGCCTCCATATACTGCGTCCAGAACTTTCGCTCCTCGATGTCGGCGGTGCTGAACTTCCAGTTCTTATCGGGGGCGTCGATCCGCGCCAGAAACCGTTTGCGCTGCTCATCCTTTGACAGATGGAGGAAGATTTTGATGATCCGTGTGCCGTTGCTGTGCAGGTGTGTCTCAAGGTTCGCGATCGAGCGATAGCGCTCATGCCAGAGCGTCCTGTCGTCTGGCGCTGGGTCGGCAAGGCCTTCGCCCCGCAGGATTTCCGGATGCACCCGCACGATCAGCACTTCCTCGTAGTAGGACCGGTTGAAGATGCCGATCCGACCCCTTTCGGGCAGCTCACGCGTCGTGCGCCACAGGAAATCGTGCTGCAGCTCGGCTGTGCTCGGGTGCTTGAAGCTGAAGACCTGGCAGCCCTGAGGATTGACCCCCGACATCACATGCTTGATGACGCCGTCCTTGCCGGCGGCGTCCATGGCCTGAAAAATCAATAGGATGGCGTGGCGATTGGAGGCGTAAAGCAGCTCCTGCATCTCGCTCAACTCATCGACGTGATGCTCCAGCAGTTTTTGGTAGGTCTTCTTCGATGCGTAGATCGGCTCGATCGACGTGGGCCACGTCTTGAGGCTGACGTCCTCGCCTTCCCGGACGCGAAAGTCGCTGGAGTCGATTTTCATCGCCTATCTTTCTTTGGCCCGTTTTCTGGACCCCGCGGCCCCGCGCTCACCGACGTAGCCATCACGACCGCCTGCGCTTCCAGGCGCTCCAATCAACCGTCTCGCTTCCCAAACGTTCCAGCGACGCCGCGGCGCTGCGACCCATGAACACCACCAGATTATGCGATCCGTGTCGGGCGCTGGAGACAAGGACGCTAAGCGCGGTGGAGGGGGCGTGAGCGGCGTATGCCCCCTCTGTCGGCTGCGCCGCCACCTCCCCCGCTGCGCGGGGGACGAGAAGGGTCGGCATCAATGAGAGCTGCATTACGCCCCCCTCCTTTGATATTCTCTGTCATGAACTCTGGTGCCCCGAGGGGCGCCCGCCAGCCGCTGGCGGGCATCTGGGGCTTAGGTGAGCGCTGGACCAGAGCCTGACCCGATCTTCGCATCCATGAAGACCCTGAACCGCTCTTGCGACCGCGGCCGGGGCGCCGCATCACCGACGATCATGGACTCGACGCTGCGCAGAAACGAACCTTGCCCCTGCGGGAGCGGAAGCCGTTACAAAAACTGTTGCGGCCGCTTGAGCCCCGCCGCGCCCGTAATCGTCGCAACCGCGACGCCGGTCGCCTTGAGCCATCTGGTCGCGCTGCTGAAGGCCGGCCGTCCCGACGAGGCGGAACGCCAGGCCCAAGTCCAGATCGCGCAAGAGCCTGACGCCGTAGCGCTTTGGCGGCTGCTGGCGGTGGCGCAGTCGATGCAGGGCAAGGACCCGCTCCTGGCCTGGACGAGGGTCGCCGCCTTGGCGCCCGACGACGCCGAGGCCCACAATAACCTCGGCAACGCCCTGGCCCGGGCAGGGCGATGGACGGAGGCCGTGGCGCACTATGGCCGCGCCATCGCGCTGAAACCAGACTTCGCTGAGGCGCACAATCATCTGGGCGCCGCCCTGCTGGACCTTGGCCAACCCGACGAGGCTGAGCCGCACTTTCAGCGCGCGATCGCGCTGAAACCCGCCTATGCGGACGCCCACGCCAATCTCGGCGACGCCCTACAAAAGCGCGACCGTCAGGGTGAAGCGGTCGAGCGCTATCGGATCGCTCTGCGCTACGATCCCCAATCTGCGGAAGGCTGGGTCAAGCTCGGCGACGGGCTGCATGCGCTCGGGCGTTACGACGATGCGGCGGCAAGCTATGGCCGGGCGTTGGCGATCAATGCCCAGCTCGTCGCGGCCCATATCAATCTTGGGTCGGCCTTGCGAGCCTTGGGCCGGCTGGACGATGCGGCGGCGAGCTATCGCCGGGCGCTGGCGATCGACCCCCATCTCGCCGACGCCCACGGCGCCTTCGCCCTGACGCTCAGGCTGCAAGGTCGCACGGCGGAGGCGGAAGGTCACTGCAGGGCGGCCCTGGCGATCAAGCCGGACCTGGCCGCAACGCTGGCGACGTTCGCCGATTGCCACGCCGACCGGGGCGATTTCGCTGAGGCCGAGACGCTCTACCGGCGCGCCATCGCCGCCGTCCCGGACTCGCCCGAAATCCTGGCCGGCTTCGCACGCCTGCGAAAGATGACGGTCGGCGACGCCGACTGGATGAGGTTGGCGCAGACGCTCGCTGAGCAGCCCCTGATCCCTCGGCGCGAGGTTTACCTTCGCTTCGCCATCGGCAAATACCTCGACGATCTGGGGCGTTACGACGAGGCCTTCGCCCAGTTCAAACGCGCCAATATGCTGGCCAAATCCTTCGGCCCAGGGCACGACCGGCTGGCCCTGGAGCAGGCGGTCGATCGGATCGTCCAGGGTCAGGATCGGGCGTGGTTCGGCCGCGCGGGGGCGAACGCCTCGCCGTCGGAGCGCCCTGTCTTCATCGTCGGTATGCTGAGGTCGGGCACGTCGCTGGCGGAGCAGATCCTCGCCTCCCACCCGGCTGCGTTTGGCGCCGGCGAGCTGGCCTTCTGGGGCGCCGCCGCTGCAGAGCGGAGCGCGGACGCCGCGCCGACCATCGACGGACTGGCGAAAGCCTATCTCGATCTGCTCTCAGGCCTCAACGGCGACGCGGCCCGCGTCATCGACAAGATGCCGTCCAACGTCATGCATCTCGGCTTGATCCATGCCGTATTTCCCAACGCCCGCATTATTCACATGCGGCGTAATCCCATCGACACCTGCCTATCGATCTATCTGCAGCATTTCGAAGCGACGCTCGCCTACGCCAACGACCTGGACGACCTGGCCCACGCTTACGGCCAGTACCTGCGCTTGATGCGCCATTGGCGGCGAACGCTGCCGGAAAGCGCCATCCTGGACGTGCCCTACGAGGCCCTGGTGGCGGACCAGGAGGGTTGGAGCCGCAGAATGGTCGCCTTCGTCGGCCTGCCTTGGGACCCCGCATGCCTCACCTTCGACCAGACCGCTCGCACGGTGATCACCGCCAGCAAATGGCAGGTCCGACAGAAGATCAGCGCATCCGCGGTCGAGCGCTGGCGCAACTACGCCGCCTTTATCGAGCCGCTACTTGGCCTGCCCGCACTGGACGCCGAGGAATGAGGGGCCGCCGACGCCGGCTCTACCGCGCGGCGAACCCTGTTTCACGCTCGCCGTAGCTCGCCTAAGCTCTGGCATGGATTCGGAACGGGGCGCGCGTTTATGCGTTCGGGGTGGCTTAGTACGGGGATTGGCTTTTGACGTCACAGGAAAGGTATTCAGACCTTCGCGATGCGGCGGCGCCCACCGTCCTGGTCGTCGAAGACGAAATCCTCGTACGCATGTCGCTGGCCGCTACGCTCAGGGACGAGGGCTTCACCGTGATTGAGGCCTGCGATGCCGACGAGGCCCTGGTCGCGCTCGCCACCGCCTCGATCGACGTTCTGCTCACAGATGTGCGCATGGGCGGCTCGATGGATGGGCTCGAATTAGCCACGCGGGTGAGATCGACCGTTCCCGACCTGAAGATCGTCGTGGTGTCCGGACATTTGGCGGCGGATGAAACCCACGGCGTCGCTGATGCGTTCGTTCCAAAACCTTACCTCGCCGAAAACGTGGTTGAGCGGGTCAGGAAGATGTTGAACGAATAAGCCTCTCGATCAAAAAGTCTTATATAATGCCGTCTGACTCTTTGAGCGCCGAAGCGTCGCCGCCATCAAAAACAGTCCTCATCGTCGATAGTGAAATCGTCGTTCGGATGACCTTGGGGGCCTATCTTCGGAGCTGCGGCTACAAGGTGATCGAAGCCGCCAATGGCGAAGAGGCTTTGATTGTCCTTGGCAATGCTGACCTGCAGATAGATGCTGTCCTGGCGGAAGTCGCCCTACGCGGTGACGTGGATGGGTTCCGGCTGGCGGCGTGGATTAGAGATCGGAGACCTCAAACCGCCGTAATCCTGGCGGGAACGCCCGCACGGGCGGCGAACGCGGCCGGCGATCTCTGTGAGGACGGTCCTGAGATGAGCAAGCCCTACGACCCGCAATTGGTTCTGGATCGCATAAAGCGCCTGCTGGCGGCGCGCCGATAACAGAACCGGCCTCTGTCTGGCTGGGTTGGGCCAAACTCAAAGGTGTGGAGCCGCAGCGCCTCCTAGGCATTCCGTCAAGATCGCTGCCTGGAGTCTGCCTTCCCGATGACCTGTGACCTTCGTCTATGTCTAGCGTTTCATTAGAGTCTGATCGGCCTGTCGATCAGGGGCTCCAGCTGCTCCGTGGTCCGGGCGACGTGCGCGCGCTCATGCGACAATGCGATTGGAGCGCCACATCGCTTGGCGCACCTGACGACTGGACGCCGAGCCTGCGCGCCGTCGTCCGCGTCATGCTGACCTCCCGCTTCGCCATGTGGATGGCTTGGGGGCCGGACCTGACCTTCATTTGCAACGACGCCTATCTCCCGACTGTCGGTCTGAAGCGCGACTGGGTCATCGGTAGCCGATCCGACAAGGTCTGGGCGGAGATCTGGCCTGATATTGGGCCACGCATCCAGCATGTTCTCGAGACGGGCGAGGCGACCTGGGATGAGGCCCTGCTGCTCTATCTTGAGCGCAGCGGCTTTACCGAAGAGAGCTATCACACCTTCTCCTACTCGCCGCTCGCCGATGAAGCCGGCGCCACGACAGGTATGTTGTGCGTCGTCGCCGAGGTCACCGAGCGGGTGATTACCGAGCGGCAGTTGAGCCTGCTGCGCGACGTGGGCGCCACATTGGCCTCGGCCTCGACGCGGGCGGCGGTGATGACGGGGCTGGAAAGGCGGCTGGCCGGCGGTGCTCGCGACGTGCCTTTTGCACTGGTGTTTCTCAACGATGGGCAGGGCGTTCCCCAGCGCACGGCGCTCCATGATCCGGCGCATCATCTGGCAGCGGACAAGCTCCATGGCGATCTCACAGATCCGTCGGCATGGCCGCTTGACCAGGCGACCCAGGGCGCGCCGGTTCTGGTCGATCTCGATTGTCTCCCAGCCGCAGCACGTCAGCAAGATCGCTCCACCAGCTTAACGCCCGATCAGACTCCGACCGCGCCGCGCCAGGCGCTGATCGCGCCGATCGCCGGCGCAGAGAGCGGGGAGACGGTCGGCTATCTGATCGCGGGTCTCAACCCGCATCGCGCGTTCGATTCCACCTATCAGGGCTTTATCGAACTCCTGATCGCTCAGTTGGCCGCGGCTGTGGCGCGGGCGGACGACTACGAGCGGGCGCGGGAGCGAGCCGACGCGCTGGCCGAAATCGATCGCGCCAAGACGGCCTTCTTTTCCAACGTCTCCCACGAATTTCGTACACCCCTGACGTTGATGCTGGGGCCGCTGGAAGACGCGCTCGCTGCGGCGGACCCGATCTCTGAAGGACACCGCGAGCGGCTCGATATCGCCCACCGCAATGCCTTGCGCCTGCTGCGTCTGGTCAATTCGCTGCTCGACTTTTCGAAAATCGAAGCCGGTCGGGTAGAGGCCAGCTATCAGCCCACCGATCTTGCGGCCTTGACGGCGGATCTGGCGTCGTCCTTCCGCTCGGCGACGGACAGGGCGGGGCTTCGCCTGACGGTCGATACGCCGCCGCTGAGCGAGCTCGCCTATATCGATCGCGACATGTGGGAGAAGATCGTCCTCAACCTGCTGTCCAACGCCTTCAAATTCACCTTCGAGGGTGAAATCGCCGTGAGCTTGCGCGAACGCGACCTTGAGCTTGGACGCGGTCGAGCGGCCATGCTGACGGTGCGCGACACCGGCATCGGCGTTGCGGCGGCCGACATCGAGAAGCTGTTCGACCGCTTCCACCGCGTGGAGGGCGCTCGGGGCCGCAGTATTGAAGGGTCCGGCATCGGGCTCGCCCTGGTGCGCGAACTCGTCAAACAGCATAGCGGCGACATCGTGGTCGAAAGCGAAGAGGGGCGCGGTACAGCCTTTCATGTGACGATACCGCTGGGCCTGGCGCACCTGCCGCCGAATCGCGTGCGCGCAACGGCGGATCAGACGGCGACGGCGACGGCGTCGCGGTCGCAAACCTTTGTCGATGAGGCGCTGCGCTGGCTGCCGGGAGACGGCGCCGGCGAGGCGCGGTCCCTGGAGGCGGACACGAGGCGGGTGCTGCTCGCCGACGATAACTCCGACCTGCGCGACTATATCAGCCGGCTTTTGGTGGACCACGGCTATCAGGTGGAGACCGCGGCGGACGGAGAGGCCGCGCTCGCGGCCCTGCGCGCACGGCGGCCGGATATCTTGGTGACCGACGTGATGATGCCCCGGCTGGATGGCTTTGGCCTGCTGACGGCGGTGCGCGAGGACGCCCGCCTCCGCGACCTGCCGATCATCATGCTGTCGGCGCGCGCCGGGGACGACGCCAAGGTCGAAGGGCTGGCCGCCGGCGCCGACGACTATCTCACCAAGCCGTTTTCGGCGCGCGAGTTGCTGGCCCGGGTCACAGCCAATATCGCGATGGCGAGGCTCCGGCGCGAGGCGGTGGAGGCGGTCAGCGCCAGCGAGGCCAAGGCGCGGGAAGAGGCCGAACGCGTACAGCTCGCGCTGGACGCCGGCGCGATTAATGGCACCTGGCTCTGGAATGTCCCGACCGATCAAGTCTTTGGCGACGAGCGGTTCGCCCGCGCCTTTGGCCTCTCTCCAGCGAGATGCCGCACCGGCCTGCCGCTGGCGGAGGCCATGGCGGCGATCCACGATGGGGATCGGGCGATCGTGGCGGCTGAGATCGGCGACGCCGTGCGCCGCGGCGGTCCCTATCGCTGCGAATTCCGACTGCGCCAGGACGACGGCGAGTTCCGCTGGGTCGAAGCCAATGGTCGGGTCGAGCAAGATGAAAATGGCGAAGCGACCCGGTTTCTAGGCGTCCTGATCGACATCGACCACCGTCGTGCGATCGAAGCGGCCCTGCGGGATTTGAACCAGGATCTCGAAAACAGGGTGCAACTTGCGATCGAACAGCGCGAGCAAGCCGAGGAGGCCCTGCGTCAATCGCAGAAGATGGAGGCCGTCGGCCAGCTGACGGGCGGCATAGCCCACGACTTCAACAACCTTTTGACCGGCATCTCTGGAAGTCTGCAGATGCTCGAGACGCGGATTTCGCAGGGGCGCCTGGACGCCGTTCCGCGCTATATCGACGCCGCTCAGGGCGCCGCCAAGCGGGCCGCCGCTCTGACGCAACGCCTGCTGGCCTTCTCGCGGCGCCAGACGCTCGATCCCAGGCCGACCAATCTGAACCGTCTGATCAGGGATATGGAGGAACTCGTACGCCGCACCACCGGTCCCAATATCGAGGTCGAGGTGGTGGGGGCGAGCGATCTTTGGCCGGTCATGGTCGATCAGAACCAGCTTGAAAACGCGTTGCTGAACCTTTGCATCAATGCGCGGGACGCCATGCCGGACGGCGGCCGATTAACGATCGAGACCGCCAATACCTGGCTTGACGTCAGCGGGGGTATCGAGGGCGCCGTCGCCCCCGGACAGTACGTCTCGCTCTGTGTCGCCGACACCGGCATCGGCATGTCTAAGGACACCATCGGGCGGATTTTCGAGCCCTTCTTCACCACAAAGCCGCTAGGCCAGGGCACAGGCCTTGGCCTCTCCATGATCTACGGCTTCATCCGCCAATCCAACGGTCAGGTGCGGGTCTATTCCGAGCCGGGGCAGGGCACGACCATGTGCCTCTACCTTCCGCGCCTCCACGGGGAGGCGACAGACACCGAGCCGGCGAACGAGAGGCGCGCGGGCCTGGAGACCGGCTATGGCGAGACGGTTCTGGTGATCGACGACGAGCCGAGCGTGCGGCTGCTCATGGTCGATGTTCTGCACGAGGCCGGCTACGGCGTTCTGGAAGCCGCCGATGGCCCGGCGGGCCTTAACATCTTGCAGTCCGAGGCGCGGATCGACCTGCTGATCACCGACGTCGGCCTGCCCGGCGGCATGAACGGGCGTCAGGTCGCCGATGCGGGGCGGGCGCTGCGTCCCCAATTGAAAGTGCTGTTCATTACCGGCTACGCCGAAAATGCGGTCGTTGGAAACGGCGATCTTGAGCCTGGGATGCAGGTGATCACCAAGCCGTTCGCGATTGATGCGCTGGCGAACAGGGTGCGGACCATGATCGACAGCTGATCGACGTCCTGGTCGCGCAAAGATCAGTCGAGATAGTGATTGGCTGCAACTCTATTTCGCCTGCGACACGCTTGTCGAAATCCAGTCGATGGAAAGCAACACGCGAAGATTAGCGTCGAGCCAGTGAGTCGCCGCTCGGGGCCTATCCTTTGAGTCAGTCTTCCGGTTCAGATGTCGCGCGTTCCGTCGAGCCGTCTCACGCGCCGATGTATGCGCAAGGCGAGGTGGCCGCCGATCTGGCGGGGGTGGTCGCCAAGTTGAAAGAGGCCGCCAGCCTGTTTTCGCAGGGCCGCCACCAGGAGTCGCTGGTCGGGTTCGAACAGACTCTGGGGTCTATGCCCCCGTCGCCGGACCTGACCTACAGCTACGGGGTCTTGCTCTTCAGTCTGGAGAGGCACGAGGCGGCGATCGAGACGTTCACCTCCCTCCTGGCCAGCCGGCCCGCCTTCATCGACGCCCGCGTTCATCTCGGCCGCGCCCTGGCGGCGCTGGGCCGTAACGATCAGGCGCTGGCGCACTACGAGGCGGCCCTGGCGGCGGCGCCCGACCACGCCGGCGCTCACTGCTACGCCAGCCTATGCCTTGAGACGCTAAACCGTACCGACGACGCCCTGCGCCACGCCGAGCGCAGCGTCGAGATCGCGCCGCAATCGGCGGAAGCCCAGTTCGCACTCGGCCAGATCCTGGTCGTGCACGGCCGCATGGAGGCGGCGAAGCGAGCCCTTAGCCGGGCCTTGCGCCTCGCCCCGGAGGCGCCTCTTTATTACAGGGCGTTTGGCGAATGGTTCGGGTTCGGCGACGATCCGGGGGCGCTGGCGGCGCTGCAAAGGCTGGCGCAGAACGCCGAGCACCGGCCAGACGGCGACCGGCTGCACCTCTATTTCGCCTTGCACAAAGCGTTGGAGGACCAAGGGCGGCCGCAGGAGGCAATGCGCCATCTGCTCGCCGCGAACGCGATCCAGCGTCGCCGCGCGCCCTATGACGAGGCCGATGCGCTGGCCCTGATGGAGCGGGTTCGCGCCGCGTTCGGGCCTGAGCGCCTGGCCGTGCTTGCGGGGCTCGGCGAGCCTTCGCAGACGCCGATCTTTATCGTGGGCATGCCCCGATCAGGCACGACCCTGGTCGAGCAGATCCTGGCGGCGCACCCCGACGTCGCGGCGGGTGGAGAACTGACGTGCCTCAGCGAGGTGGTTTTGGCCGGCGCGGGCGCCGGCCCGGATGCGCTGGAGGCTGAGCGCTTGCGGTGGATGGGGCGCCGCTACATCGATCTCGTATCGCCGATCGCGCCCGATGCGCGGCGCATCACCGACAAGATGCCGGGGAACTTCGTCCTCATCGGCATGATCCGCCTCATGCTGCCCGACGCGCACATCATCCACGTCCGCCGCGATCCGGTCGATACCTGCCTGTCCTGCTTTTCCAAGCTGTTCCCCCGCGGACAGCCGTTCGCGAACGACCTTGGGGAGCTGGGCCGCTACTATCGCGCCTACCGCACCCTGATGGCCCACTGGCGTCGCGTGCTTCCCGACGGCGTCCTGCTCGAAGTCGATTACGAAGACCTGGTCAAGGATTTCCGACCCCAGGCGGCCCGCATCCTGGCCCATTGCGGCCTGGAGTGGTCGAAGACCTGCCTTGAGTTCGACAAGGCCGACCGCCCCGTCCGCACCGCCAGCGCCGCTCAGGTCAGACAACCGATCTACACCACCGCCATCGGCCGAGGCCGCCGCTATGGCGACCTTCTGAAGCCCTTGCTCGACGCGCTGGGCGAGTTGGAGGAGTGACCTCAAGGGGCGGCATGACCGGGTAAGGCGCGTTCCGTGATCACACCGCCGCCGTCACCCGCCCCGCACACGCCCCAAACCCCAAGCTAACATACCCGTCCGCCCGTGCGCGCGCCGTCAGCATGATCTCGTCGCCATCTTGCAGGAAGGTGCGCGTCTCGCCGCTGGGAAGGGCGACATCGCGTCGGCCGCCGTCTGAGCGTTCAAGCAGGCTGCCCATGCCGGCGTCGTCGGGAGTCGAGATCGTCCCGGTGCCAAGAAGGTCGCCGGGGTTGAGGTTGCAGCCGCTGCTGGTGTGGTGGGCGACGAGCTGGGCCAGGGTCCAATAGAGATGGCGGGCCTCGGCGATCGCTAGCCTGTAGGGCGCCTGGCCGGCGCTGCGCATCTGGGGCGTCGTGATCAGAACCTCCAGTTCGATGGCGTAGGCGCCCTTGGCCTGATCTTGAGCGCTCAGGAGGTAGGACAGGGGCGGAGGATCGCCCTCTGGGCGCGGGGCTTGGGGGATGCGGAAGGGGGCGAGCGCTTCGGCCGTGACGATCCAGGGCGAGATTGTGGTCATGAAGTTCTTGGCCAGGAAGGGGCCGAGCGGCTGGTACTCCCACGCCTGGAGATCGCGCGCCGACCAGTCGTTCAGGAGGCAAAGACCGGCGATGTGGGCGTCTGCCGCCTCGATGCCGATCGGCTGGCCGAGCGCATTGCCCTGGCCGATCCACACGCCAAGCTCCAGCTCGAAGTCCAGCCGCTCGCTTGGGCCAAAGCTCGGCGTCTCCTCGCCCGGGCGCTTGCGCTGGCCCGACGGCCGGCGAACCGGGGCGCCGGACGGCTGCACTGAGGAGGCGCGGCCGTGGTAGCCCATCGGCACGAACTTGTAGTTGGGCAGGAGTGGAGCGTCGGGGCGGAACTGGCGCCCGACGTTCAGGGCGTGGTGGATGCCGGCATAGAAGTCGGTGTAGTCGCCGATTTGGGCCGGCAGATGCACCGCGCACGCCGCCGCCGGATACAGCCAGCGCTCGACCTCCGCCTGGTGGGGCGATCCAGTCTGCAGGAGCTCCGACAGGCGCAAGCGCAAGGCGTGGCGATCTGTGGGCGGGAGGCTTAGAAGCGCGTTGAGGGTCGAGGCCGAGGCGGCCTGCGCCGCGCGTTTGGCCGCGCCCGACAGGCGATCGGAGTCGGCGGCTTGGGAGAGGTCGAGAATGGCGTCGCCGATGGCGACGCCGCCGTGGGGGGCCTCGCCCGGCGGGCTGAAGACGCCGAACGGCAGGTTCTGGATCGGGAACGCGTCGTGGCCGTTCGCGGAGACGACCCAGGAGGTGCGCGAAGGATCGTGGCTCTCATCCAGGATCGCGGTCACGTCGGCAGCTCCGCCTTGCGAAAGCCGGACCAGCAGTCGTCATAGTCGGGCTGCAACAGCGGGGTTTCCATCGCCCACCGGGTGGGGCGTATCACCTGGCGGGTCTCGAACATGAAGGCGGTGGCGTCGGTAATCCTGGTCGGCTTCAGGTCGGCCGCCTGGGCGCGCTCGTAGCTGGCGCGGTCGGGGCCATGGCCGTTCATGCGGTTGTGAAGCGAGGCGCCGCCGGGAGAGAAGCCGCCGGCCTTGGCGTCGTAGGCCCCCTCGATCAGGCCCATGAATTCGCTCATGATATTGCGGTGGAACCAGGGCGGCCGAAACGTATCCTCCGCCACCATCCAGCGCGGCGGGAAGATGACGACGTCGCAGTTGGCGGTCCCTGGCCGGCCCGACGGCGAGGTCAGCACGGTGAAGATCGACGGGTCTGGGTGGTCGAAGCTGACGGTATTGATCGTATTGAAGCGCGCGAGGTCATAGCGCCACGGGGCCAGATCGCCGTGCCAGGCCACCACATCGAACGGGCTGTGATCCAGCGTCGTGGTCCAGAGCCGACCCATGAACTTCTGCACGATCTCGGTTGGGACCTCGCGGTCTTCGAACGCCGCCGGCGGCGTCTCGAAGTCTCGGGCGTTGGCCAGGCCGTTGGCCCCGATCGGCCCTAGGTCGGGCAGGCGGAACAGGGCGCCGTAGTTTTCGCAGACATAGCCTCGCGCAGCGCCGTCAAGGGCAGCGACGCGGAAGCGGACGCCCCGAGGGATCAGAACAATCTGTCCCGGCCCCGCCAGCATCACGCCCATCTCGGTCCTGATCTCCAGGCGGCCCGACTGGGGCGCGATCACCAGTTCGCCGTCGGCGTCCATGAAGGCGCGGTCGGTCATCGCCCGGTTGACGACATAGAGATGGATGCCCACGCCTTCGCCCGCGCCCACATCGCCGGCGCCGCCATAGGTGATGAGGCCGTCGATGAAGTCGGTCGGCTCCACCGGGATCGGCGGAGGGTCCCAGCGCAGGCGGTTGGGCGAGGCCGGCGCCTCATCGAACGGCGCCGAGCGCAGATGGGTCGCCTTGGCATAGGGTGCGAAGGGCGGGTGGCTGGCGGTCGGGCGCATCCGATAGAGCCAGCTCCGCCGGTTTTCGGACCGGGGCGCGGTGAAGGCGGTTCCTGACAGCTGCTCGGCATAGAGACCGAAGGCCGGCCTTTGCGGCGAGTTTCGGCCGATCGGCA
>Ga0116226_10003264_pt1 | contig 14295 bp, 11 predicted proteins | sample S1TSphfallax_FD_89692 | JGI IMG/M metagenome (GOLD analysis project Ga0116226, IMG submission 89692) | Host-associated microbial communities from peat moss isolated from Minnesota, USA - S1T2_Fa - Sphagnum fallax MG | ecosystem: Host-associated > Plants > Peat moss > Unclassified | place: USA...
ATGGAGATCATGCGGCACGGGATCCCGGAACAGGACATCGTCAATACCGGGCTGATCAAGCTCGCGCGCGAGATGCAGATTCCGCTCGTCGCGACGAACGATTCGCACTATCTCAACCGCGCCGACGCTCAAGCGCACGACGTGCTGCTCTGCATCGGGACCGGCAAGACGGTGCAAGACACGAGCCGCATGAAGTTCATGACGGACGAATTCTACGTGAAATCGTCCGAAGAGATGCGCGAGCTTTTCGCAGACGTGCCGGATGCGTGCGATAACACGCTCGAGATCGCGAAGCGTATCGATATCAAGATCCCGGAGAAGCAATTCAACATTCCGATCTATCCGGTTCCGGAGCCGGAGGGTGGCGTCGGGCTCTTTGGGGTGCAGAATCCCGAGGAGTATCTGCGCGATATTTGTGAGGCGGGACTGGTCGCACGGTATGGCGCCGAGCGTGCCGCAAACGATACCGCGCTGCGCGAGCGGCTCGATTACGAACTCGGCGTGATCAATAAGATGGGGTTCGCCTCGTATTTTCTGATCGTCTGGGACTTCATCAAGTACGCACGCGATCGCGATATCCCGGTCGGGCCCGGGCGCGGTTCGGCGGTCGGTTCGGTCGTGTCCTACGTGTTGCGGATTACCGATCTCGACCCGATCAAATTCGATCTGATCTTCGAGCGGTTCTTGAATCCCGATCGTATCTCGATGCCCGATATCGACACGGACTTCTGCGTCGAAAGGCGCGACGAAGTGATCGCCTACGTTACCGAAAAATACGGGACCGCTCACGTCGCGCAGATCGTGACGTTCGGGACGATGGCGGCGCGTGCGGCCGTGCGCGACGCGGGTCGGGCGCTTGGCGTGCCGTTGTCGGATGTCGACCGCGTTGCGAAGCTGATTCCCTCCGGTCCGGGCGGCCTCTCGATCGAGCAGGCTCTCGCGCAGATTCCGGAGCTCCGCGGACTGTACGATGCGGCGCCGCACATGCGCCAGCTCCTCGATACGGCGAAGTCGATCGAAGGACTCTCGCGCCACGCGTCGACCCACGCGGCGGGTGTCGTGATCTCGAAGGATCCGCTCGTCGACATCACGCCGCTCATCAAACTCGGCGACGACGACGTGAACACGCAGTACGACATGGGCTGGGTCGAGCGAATCGGTCTCCTCAAAATGGATTTTCTCGGTCTTCGCAATCTCACGGTCATGAAGAAGGCCGAAGACGAGATCAAGCGCGTCGAGAAACCGGATTTCGATCTCGCGCTCATCCCCGATGACGACACGCGTGTGTTCGAGATGCTGAGCCGCGGCGAGACGACCGGCGTGTTCCAATTGGAATCCGACGGCATGCGCCGCGTCGTCACGGAGCTACGTCCGAGCAACCTCAACGATATCATCGCGCTCGTCGCGCTCTACCGCCCCGGTCCGATGGAGTGGATTCCGCTTTACATCAGCAACAAACACGGCCGGACGAAACTGTCGTACCTGCACCCGAAACTAGAACCAATCTTAGCTCCTACGTACGCGATCGCTTGCTACCAGGAACAGGCGATGTCGATCGCGCGCGACGTCGCCGGCTTTACGATGTCGGAAGCCGACGAATTGCGCAAGGTAATGGGGAAGAAGCAGAAAGATAAAATCCCGTTCTATCGCGAAAAGTTTGTGAACGGCGCCGTGGCCACGCTCGGCATCACCGAGAAACTCGCATCCGATATTTTCGCCTTCATCGAACCCTTCGCCGGATACGGATTTAACAAGTGCGCACACGGCTCGACGGAGATTCAGCTTCCCGACGGCACGCGGATGACGCTCTCGGCCGCGCATGCAAATCCGCCTGCCGAAATCATGGCGATGTGGCCGGACGGTCAGATTCGGCCACACAAGGTCGCACGCATCGTTCGTACCGGACGCAAGGCGCTCTTACAGGTTCGCACCGCCTCGGGTAAATCGATCAAAATAACGCCGGAGCATCGGTTGCTCACGACCGAAGGCTATCGCGAAGTCCGCGAGATGACGGTCGGTATGGAGCTGATCACCGCGCCGAGACGTGTGACCGAGAAGCAGCGTGAAGCGAGGCGAGCCGCAACGATTCGGCGCAATCAGGGGCTCGAACATCGTGCCCGCGTCAGTCAGCGCGTCAAGGCGTATCAAGCGGCACGAGATCCCGAAGACAAGCGACGGCACATGCTGCGGATGCACGAGACGTATCCGCACCTGACGCGCAACGGTGTGGCCGCCAGGCGCGAACGCGTCAAATGGCTCTTCGTCAACGACCCCGAGTGGAAGGCGCGTTTCGTCGCAAAGTCGATCGCTTCGACGCGTGCCTGCTACGATACGGGCCCGGGCTACGGCAAATGTTCGATCGCGTCGAATGGTATGTGGTGCGCGAGCATGCCCGAACGCGACATGTGCGAGTGGCTTATCGAGCAAGGGATTCCGTTCGAGATGCATCGCGTGCTCGCAAGCGGGCGCATCTGCGATTTCTATTTCAACGGCATCTACTGGGAGATGGATGGCATGGACCGCGCTCCCGGCTACTTCGCCGAAAAATACGGCGAGCTTCCATACGTCGTGGTTACCCCCGAGGATTTCAAAGCGAACGTATTAAGGCACCTGGGCGTCGAGCACGCAACGAACGGCGACCCGATCGTCTCGATCGAGCCGTGTGCCGAGGCCATGACCTACGACGTCGAGATGGCGCCCGATGGCCCGTTGAATTACATCGCCAATCGCATCGTGTCGCACAACAGCCATGCGGTCGCATACGGCTGGATTGCGTATCAGACGGCGTATCTCAAAGCGAACCATCCGCGCGCATATCTCGCTGCGCTGATGACGTCCGTGAAAGACAAAACCGACAAGCTCGTCGAGTACATCGACGATGCGAAGAAGACGGGAATTCCGGTGCTCCCGCCGGACGTCAACGAGTCGCTGACGGACTTCACCGTCGTCGGTGAGGAGATACGTTTCGGGCTCGCGGCTATCAAAGGCGTTGGCGAGGGAGCGGTCCGTGCGATTATCGATGCGCGCGAACGCGATGGGCGTTTCGTCGACCTCTTCGACTTCGTGAAGCGCATCGATCTCAAGATGCTCAATCGCAAAGTGTTCGAAGCTCTCATCAAGTGCGGCGCGCTCGATACGCTGCCGGGCAATCGCGCGCAGAAGCTCGACGCGCTCGACGTCGCACTCGAAGTCGCGACGCGCGCCGCGCGCGATCGTGAGTCCGGGCAGGTTTCGCTTTTCGGTGACATCTCGGTCGCGCACGAGGAACTGAAGCCACAGTTGCGGCAACTCGCGCCTCCGCCGGTCCTCGAGGCGCTCACTTGGGAGAAGGAGACGCTTGGCATCTTCGTCTCGGGGCATCCGCTGGCCGACGTTGCAGAGGCCCTCGCGCGCGGCGGTGCCGTCGCGGTCAAAGATCTCCGTTCGCGCGAAGATGACGAGTTCGTAACGGTCGCCGGCATGATCACCGCCGTCCGCCGCACGATGACGAAGGCGCAACAGCAGATGCTGATCGCGACGATCGAAGATATGACGGGAAGCGTCGAATGCGTCGTGTTCCCGAAATCGTATGCGATGTTACAGGGCACGTTCGTGCCCGACGCGATCGTGACGATCCGCGGGCGCGTGCGTTTCCGCGAGCGCCGCGGTTCCGTTCCCGGTGACGACGTGCCGGTCGAAGTATCCGTGACCGTCAACGAAGCGAACACCTACGAACGCACGCAAGCGCCGCCCGCGCCGCTCGGCTGGCACGTGAAGGCGAACAACGTCAAGGAGATCGACGCGCTCGCGCGGCTGCTCGAGGAGTCGCCCGGCAACGTCCCCGTCATCCTTCACGTGGGCGAAGAGTCCGAGCGGATGCCGCGGGGGATTTCCAACAGCGTATACGTCAAGAACGAGCTGGAATCGATCTTCGGCGGCTCGCGCGTGTGGGAAGCACCATTCGGTCGGGCGTAAGCCAGGCGATATGCGACTGCCTCCCGGGACGCGCGACTGGCTGCCGGCCGACCTTCGGCGTAAACGCGCCGTCGAAAGCGAGCTACGCGCCGTGTTCGAGCGGTGGGCGTATGCCGAAGTTCAGACCCCCTATTTCGAGCGCTTCGACGCACTCGAAGCCGGCTTGGGCGACGACGTGGCGAGCCGGCTCTTTCTCTTCGCCGATCGGGGCGGCACGCAAATCGCGCTCCGTCCGGAGATGACGACGCCCGTCGCACGACTCGTCTCGACGCGCATGCGCAACGCGCAGCTTCCGTTGCGTCTCTCGTACGTCGCCGCGGCCTATCGCTACGAGGATCCGCAAGAAGGCCGCATGCGCGAGATGACGCAGGCCGGCCTCGAATTGATCGGACCCTCGAGTCTCGACGCCGACGCGGAGAGCCTCTTCACTGCAATCGAAGCGCTGGATTCGCTCGGGCTCTCCGATACGCTGTTCGATATCAACCACGCCGCGATCGTCGACGGGGTGCTCGCCGGTCTCGAACTCGACGAGCACGGCATTGCCGACGCGAAGAAATTGATCGCCGGCCGCAACATCGTGGATTTGCGCGCGCGGCTGCACGGGGCGGGCGCGCCCGAATCCGTGGACGCGATCGTCGAGCTCGCGATGACGCGTGGCCGCGACGACGTGCTCGCGACGGCGAAGCGTCTGTGCCACACGGACGCGGGCCTGGCGGGCATCGAGCGCTTGCGTGCGATTCTCGCCCGCGCGAGCGAACTCGGACACGCGAGCCGTATCAACGTGGATTTCGCGCTCTTACGCGACGTAACGTACTACACCGGCTTCATTTTCGAAGGCTTCGCGAGCGAGGTCGGATTTTCGCTTTGCGGCGGCGGACGCTACGACGCACTCTTGCCGCGGTTTGGGTTCGACGCGGGCGCCGTCGGATGGTCGCTCTTCGTCGAACGCATCCTCATCGCACTCGAGCGCCGGCATAGCACGCGGTTCGGCGCGGCACCCGCAATCGACGTGCTCGTGAGCGGCTCGGATATCGTCGCGGCACGGGAACGCGCGGCCGGACGCACCGTGCGCATCGATTTCGACCGGCGCAACGAAGCCGAACTCGTGCGCGAAGCCGAAGCGCAGCATATCCCACGCGTCGTCATCGCTCGCAATGGCGACGTACGCGAGATCGAGGTCACGTGGTGAGCGAACGCGCCGAACGTTTGACCATCGCGATTCCGAAGGGCGCGCTCTACGACGGGTCCGCCGCCGTTCTGCGCGCCGCCGGCATCGACGTTCCGCTCGATCCCGCGCGCAAACTCGCCGTCGAGACGGACGATGGCTCGACCGTGCTCTTCCTGCGACCGACCGACGTGCCCGCGTACGTCGAATTCGGTGCGGCGGATTGCGGGATCGTGGGCGCCGACGTGCTTTGGGAAACGGAGCGAACGGTCTGCGAACTCGCCGATCTCGGCTTCGGCGCGTGTCGGCTCGTCGTCGCCGCGCGTCGCACGGACCGATATCACGAGGGCGCACAACTCCCCACGTTCTTGCGCGTCGCGACGAAATTTCAGAAAAGCGCGGATGCGTTCTTCGCCGAGCGCGACCTCCCGGTCGAGATCGTCAAATTACACGGGTCGGTGGAACTCGCGCCGCTCGTCGGGCTCGCCGATATGATCGTCGACTTGGTCGCGACGGGCACGACGCTGCGCGAGCACGATCTCGTCGTCGTGCACGAAATCGGCGCGTCCACGGCGCGGTTCGTCGTCAACCCCGTGCGGTTCCGAGCGAAGTATGGGGCGATCACCGCGCTCCTCGCGCGTTTGCGCGAACCGGAGCGCGTATGATCGCGATCGTCGACGCGTCCGATCGCCAGGCCCTCGCCGGACTCTACGCGGGTGGGTGGTCGCCGTCGGATACGCTCGTCGATACCGTGCGCGATATCTTGCGCGACGTTCGTACGCGTGGTGACGAGGCCGTGCTCGACTACACGCGACGTTGGGACGATGCGAACGCGACGCTCGCTGGGCTGCGCGTCGCGATCCCGACGCTCGAAGCAGCCCGCGCGCTCGTCCCCGCCGAAATTGCCGACGGTCTGACGCTCGCGCACGCGCGCGTCGCGGCATTTCACGAACGCCAACGCGCGCACGACGTGCAGACGCGCGAGGACGACGGCTCGATCACGGCCTTGCTCGTGCGCCCGTTCGGCGCGATCGGCGCGTACGTTCCGGGTGGCACGGCCGTCCTACCGTCCTCGGTGCTGATGACGGTCGTCCCCGCGAAGATCGCGGGCGTTTCGCGCGTCGCCGTCGCGTCGCCGCCGCAGCGCGACGGCTCGACGCATCCCGCGATTCTCTTCGCGTGCGCGCTCTGTGGTGTCGACGAACTCTACGCGGTCGGCGGCGCGCAGGCGATCGCGGCACTCGCCTACGGAACGCCGACGATCGCCGCCGTCGACAAAATCGTCGGGCCGGGCAACGCCTTCGTTACGGAAGCGAAGCGACAGGTGTTCGGAACCTGTGGCATCGATGGACTCGCCGGGCCATCCGAGGTGCTCGTCGTCGCCGACGCGTCGGCGCGACCCGAGTACGTCGCGGGCGAGCTTTGCGCGCAAGCCGAACACGATCCCGAGGCGCGGGTCGCCGCGGTCAGCGACGATCGCGCGTTGCTCGAGGCCGTCGCGACGCTGCTCGCGGGCGACTTCGCGACGGCACCCGGTCGCTCCGCAATCGTCGAGCGCGTGTTGCACGATCGCGCGTATCTCATTCACGCGCGGAATCGCGACGAGATCCTCGACGTGATCGATCGCTTCGCGCCCGAACATCTCTCGATCCAAACGCGCGACCCGTGGGCGCTCGTGCCCGACATCCGACGTGCCGGGGCGCTCTTTCTCGGCGACGATACGCCGGTCGCCGCGGGCGACTACATCGCCGGGAGCAACCACGTGCTGCCCACGTCGGGTGCGGGACGTTTCTCGTCGGGGCTCCATACGGCGGACTTCTACCGCACGATGTCGCTCGTCGAAAATAGTCGTGCGCGCATGATTGCGGATGCCGCGCCACTCGCGGCGCTCGCCGAATTCGAAGGACTCCCGGCACACGCGCGGACCGCGCGCATGCGGGCGTAGCGGTTCCGACCGGCAGGCACACGCGCACGTGCGCGGTAACGTTGCCAGCGATGCAGCCGCAAGCTCCGCTCCTGCTCGCCGTGGACCTCGATGGCACGCTCGTCGAACCACGCAAGCCCGTCCGGCAAGCCGTCATCGATGCCGTGAAGCGCGCGCAAGCGGCCGGCGTTCGCGCGACGATCGTCACCGGTCGCATGTACGTCGGCGCGAAGCCGTTTGCGGACGCACTGTCGCTCGACGGCCCGATCGTTCTCTATCAGGGGGCCGTTCTCGCGGACGCCCGCACGGGACGGTTCGAACGCGAAGTCGCGCTGTCGAATGCGGTCGCGCTCCGCATCTACGCTGCGGCGAAGGAACGTGGGCTGCACGTCCAGTTCTACCGCGACGACAAGTTCTACGTGGAGAACGATAACGCGTACGCGCAACTCTACGCACGCACGTCCGGCACGTTGCCCGTCATCGTTCCCTCGCTGCCGGCGGAATTCGCAGGCCGCGACAGCACGAAAGTCAACGTCGTGACGGATCCCGACAAAACGGCCGAGGTGCTCGCCTTGATGGAACGCGTCTGCGGCCCCGATGCCTACGTCACGCGTTCCAATCCGGAGTTCGTCGAGATGCTCGATCCGGCGGTCGACAAGGGCGTCGCGCTGCGCCTCGTCGCCGAGCACTTCGGAATTCCGATGGACCGCGTGATGGCGATCGGCGACTCGTACAACGATCTTCCGCTGCTACGCGCCGCGGGATTCGCGGTCGCGATGGGATCCGCGCCGGACGAACTCAAAGCGGAAGCCGACGCGGTGGTCGGCGATGTGGAGCACGACGGCGTCGCCGAAGCGATCGAACGCTTCGTGTTGCAGCCGACCGAGGCCGAGCGCGCCGCCAGGTGAGCGCTGCGCTACGCGCGCGCCGCAAGCGCCGATCGAAGCCATCGCTTCGGACGCGAATCCGTACGTTCTGGCTGCTCGGCCTCTTCGTTATCGCAGCGGGAATCTGGGGCGGGTGGAGCCTCGCGACCTTGCCCGCGTTCCACCTTCACGATCTTGCCGTGACGGGAGCGACGCGCGTCTCTCGCGACGAGATCGTCGCGCGCGCCGCGATCGATCCGCACGCGAACGTGTGGCTGCTCGATCGCCGCGCGATCGAACGGCGCATCGAAGCGATTCCATTCGTGCGTACCGCGACCGTTCACCGGCGACCGCTCGCGAACGTGTGGATCGATGTCGAGGAACGCAAACCCGACGGTTGCGTGCGTGACGCCGCGGGTCACGAGTCGCTCGTCGACGACGATCTGCGTGTGTTGACGCGTACGTGTGCGAGCGATGCCGATGTCACGTACGCCGTGCGCGGTATCGTCGACCGTGCACCCGGCACGTTCTTGACCGATCCCGAACTGCGAGCGCTACAGGCCGACGCGCACGCCCTCGCGGCGACGGGCAACCGCTATCGATCGTTCTCGCACGATTCGTACGGCGAACTCGATGCGGTGATGCAGAGCGGGATCGACGTCCGCTTCGGCGACGACGACGACCTCGGGCGCAAGGAACGGCTGATCGGCCCGATTCTGGCCCAGATCGGGCCGCATGTGGGAAACGTCCGGAGCCTCGATGTCCGCGCTCCGTCGACCCCCGTCGTCGAGTTTTGGAAGTAAGCACCGCAACACCGGCCGCGACTCGAAAACCACAATATATACAAGGACTCCACCGGCCGACCCCAACATATAGGGGCATGCCCGACATCGTTCCCATACGGCCGATCGGTCGCGCCGCTTGACGAAATCGTCGTGGGGAACGACCATCGCCGGTCTCGACATCGGGACGACGAAGACGTGTGCCGTCGTCGCGACGTCCACGCCGCAGGGCCTCGACATCATCGGCGTCGGTGAGGCACCATGCGCGGGATTGCGCAAGGGCGTGATCACGGATCTCGAGGAGACGGTACGCTCGATCGAGGCCGCGACCGAGAAAGCCGAACGCATGGCGGGCGTGCACATCTCGCACGTCTACGTCGGGGTCACGGGCGAGCACGTACAGAGCACGAACAACCGCGGCGTCGTCGCGATCTCGGGTGAAGATCGCGAAGTCGTGCGCGCCGACGTCAAGCGCGTGGTCGAAGCATCGAAGCTGATCGATGTCGGCGCCGATCGCCAGATCATCCACGCGCTGCCGCGCCACTACACGGTCGACGGCCACGACGGCGTCACCGATCCGATCGGCATGAGCGGCGCGCGGTTGGAAGTGGACACGCATATCATCACCGGCGGTAACTCGTTCATCACGAACGTCCTCAAGTGCGTGCATCGCGCGGGACTCGAACCGGCCGGCATCGTTTTCGAACCGCTCGCTTCGTCGGCCGCGACGCTCCTCGCGGAGGAGAAACACGTCGGCGTGCTGTTGCTCGATATCGGTGGAGGCACGACGGATCTCGCGGTGTACTCTGCGGGTGGGGCGATTCTCACGGCGACGATTCCGGTCGGCGGAAACATCCTGACGAACGACATCGCACTCGGTCTCAAGACGACGTTCTCGGATGCGGAACTCGTCAAACGCACGATCGCGTCGGCGATGCCCGATGAGAAGGGCGAAGAGTTTACCGTCAAGACGCTCGACGGCCGCACGTCGGGCTCGATCTCACGCACGCAACTGCGCTCGATCGTCGCTCCTCGTCTCCTCGAGATCTTCCGGTTGGCGAAAGCGCAACTCGCCCGCTTGCCGCGCGACGTGATCATGGCGGAGGTCGTGCTCACGGGCGGCGGCGCACATCTCGCGGGCATCGAGCAAGCCGCCTCGGACTTCTTCGGAATGCCGGCGAGGATCGGCGTGCCGACGTCGATCGGAGGTCTCACCGATGCCGTCAAACAACCGGAGTTCGCGACCGCGGTCGGGCTCGTTCTCTTCGGACCAAAAGGCGACGGCGCCATCTGGCACAACGGCAAATCGAAAACGATCTTCGGGAAAGTTGCCGGATGGTTCGGCGACTTGTGGAACTAGCGATAACCACGACACCAGCAGCATACAGCTCTCGCTCTTTACGGAGATATTGATGGCGGAATCGAAACGATACAATCCCGAACATGCTGCGACGATCAAGGTCGTGGGCATCGGCGGCGGCGGATGTAACGCCGTGAACCGGATGATCGAAGCCGGGCTCACGAACGTGGAATTCTACGCGGTCAACACCGACGTGCAGGCGTTGCGCAACGTCGCGACCGGCAACACCGTGCAGATCGGCAACGGGAAGACGCGCGGCCTCGGCGCCGGCGCGAACCCCGATGCCGGACGCGAAGCGGCCGAGGAGTCGCGCGAGGATCTCGCGATGGTGCTCGACGGCGCGGACCTCGTGTTCATCACCGCGGGCATGGGCGGCGGCACGGGAACGGGCGCCGCGCCGATCGTGGCGGAGCTCGCACGCGAATCCGGCGCGCTGACCGTCGCCGTCGTCACGAAGCCGTTTTCGTTCGAAGGTCGCAAGCGGATGTTGCTCGCGGAGCGCGGCATCGCCGATCTCGAGCAGAAGGTCGATACGCTCATCACGATTCCGAACGAGCGCATCCTGCAGATCATCGAGAAGCGCACGCCGCTGCAAGAAGCGTTCGCTTACGCCGACGACGTGCTACGTCAAGGTATTCAAGGAATCTCGGATCTCATCACGCAGCCGGGTTTGATCAACCTCGATTTCGCGGACGTCAAGACGATCTTGACGGACGCGGGTTCGGCCATGATGGGCATCGGCGAAGGAACGGGCGAGCATCGCGCGGCCGACGCGGCGCAGAAGGCGATCGCATCTCCGCTGCTCGAGACGACGATCGAGGGCGCGCGCGGCGTGATCTTCAACATCACGGGTGGCCCGGATCTCGCGATGTACGAAGTCAACGAGGCGGCGGAAATGATCTCGCGCGCCGTCGATTCGGACGCGCAGATCATCTTCGGTGCCTCGATCGATCCCGCGATGAAAGAAAAGGTCCGCATCACGGTGCTGGCCGCGGGCTTCGGCGGGCGCCGCGCCTACGATCCGGCGGCGACGGGCTTCAACTTCGAGCAGAAGTTCGACAAGGTCGCACCCGTCAACATGGATGACATCGAGGTCCCGGCGTTCCTGCGCTACCGTAGCTGAACTGGCGCACGGCCGTCTCGCTCGGCATGGCGGTGGGGATTTGGATCCTCGCCGTCGTGCCGCTCGGCACGGCCTACCTCCAGGCCGCAACCGATCTGCGCACCTATGAGGCCGATCCGGCATGCGCGCTCGGGATCGGCGCGCCCCCGAGCGACGCAGCCGGCTGCGGCGTCGGGATCGTAACGGTGGGCGGCGCGCGCGAGACGGCGCGCGGCGGCGCGCTATCGCTCCGCTTCGCCGACGGCGCGCGCCGCGAGGTTCGCGTCTCTCCGCGAGCCTTCGCGCTCTTCCATAAGCCGGGCACGCTCGCGTTCGTCCAAGTGCGCCGGTCCCGGATCACGCTCGTCGGCGACGAACGGTACGTCGATGTGACGGACGACAACCCGACGCGTCGCATCGGGGGCGCGCGTACCGCAGCCGTCGTCGCGCTCTGCGGCGCGCTCGGGATGAGCGGCATCGCACTCGTCGCGATGCGACGGGACGCACTCGTCCGGCGTGCGAACGAGAGCGCATGACCACGATCGAGACTATCGTTCCCGACGTCGCCGAGCGAGCGATCGCGATCCGCCGCGAGATCCATCGCTTTCCGGAGCTCGGTTTCGAAGAGGAGCGCACCGCGGCGGTCGTCGAGCGCGAGCTCGACGCGCTCGGTATCGAACATCGGCGGATCGCGAAGACCGGTGTGGTCGGTATCGTGCGTGGAGCGTTGCCCGGAAAGGTCGCGGGCCTGCGCGCGGACATGGACGCTTTGCCGCTCGACGAGCGTTCGGGAGAATCGTTTAGTTCCGAAGTTCCCGGCAAGATGCACGCGTGCGGCCACGACGCGCACACCGCGATGTTGCTCGGCGCGGCGCGCGTGCTCCAAGCGGATCGCGCGAACCTACACGGCACGACGGTGCTCTTGTTCCAACCGGCGGAAGAAGGTCCGGGCGGCGCGCTCCCGATGATCGAGGCGGGCGCGATGGACGATCCGAAGATCGACGCCGTCGCGATGCTCCACGTCGACGTGCGGCTCGCGACGGGTGAGGTCGGGTTTATCGCGGGTGCGTGCAACGCCGCGGCCGACGAATTTCATATCACGATCGAGGGCGTCGGCGGACACGGAGCGTCTCCGCACACCGCGGTCGATACGATTCCGTGCGCGGCCGCGACGGTGCTCGCCTTGCAGAACATCGCCGCACGCGAGACCGACCCGCTCAAGACGATCGTCGTGACGATCGGCACGATCGAGGGCGGCTACCGGAACAACATCATCGCGGATCGCGTGTACATGACGGGAACGTTCCGCACGCAGGACGCGACGATTCGCAGCGAAATCGAAGGCCGCGCGCGGCGCATCGTCGAGCATATCGCGGCGGCCTACGGCGCGACCGCGACGCTCGAGGTCATCTGGGGCTATCCCGCCGTGATAAACGACGCGTTGCTCGCCAGCACGTTTCGCGCGTACCTCGCAAGCGAAACGAGTCTCCACGTCGCGAGTCCGGCGCCCACGATGGGCGCCGAGGACTTCGCCTACTTTGCCGAACGCGCTCCGGGCCTCCTGATCCGTCACGGAATCCGAAACGAGGCGGTGGGTTCCGTACATCCGGGACACAGCCCGCTCTTCCGCGTCGACGAGGACGCGCTCGCCTACGGGATCGCCACGCTCGTCGCCTTCGCCCGGGGCGTGGGAGCCGGCGTCGTTTCGGGGGACGCGACGGCACCGTAGCCGACCTCACATTCGCGCGATACGTCGAACGAATATCCTTCCGGAAGATGATTCTGCCGGAAAGGGATTCGATGCACGCTGCAACGCCTCGCAAGAAGGCCAACCCCGAACAGCTGGTGCGCGCGGAACGCGACCTCCGCCTGATCGCGGCCTATCGCGCCGGACGTCGCGAGGCGTTCGACGAACTCGTCGCGGCCTACGACCAGCACGTGCGCCGGATCCTCGCTCAGCTGAGCGTCTCCTCGGGCGATGTGGAAGATCTGGCGCAGGAAGTCTTCCTCCGGATCTTCCGCAACCTCCACCGGTTCCGCGGGCAGTCGTCGTTCTACACGTGGCTCTATCGCATCACGGTCAACGTGTTTTTCGATCACAACAAGAAGCGCAAACGCGCCGACGTGCGCCTCGCGCGGCTTCAGAGCGCGCTGGTCGACGTAACCAACGTGCGCCACGATTTCGAAGACCCGTATTACGCGACGCACAACGCGCTGACGCGTGACGAATTCTGGAAGGCCATCGACGCGCTGCCGGAAGCCTTTCGAACGGTCGTCGCGATGCGCGAGGTCGACGACCTCTCGTACGAAGAGATCGCCGTGGCCACCGGTATTTCGATCGGCACGGTCCGCTCACGCCTCTCTCGGGCGCGTACCCGACTGAAGGAGCTTCTGCGGCCGGTACTCCTCGCGAGTGCCGCCTAGAGCGTCGGTCGGGCGATCTTATCCACAGACTTCCACAACGGTAGCACAGGTTGTGCTCACCGTGCTTTGGACCCACAAGGGATAGTGGTCGGCGACGAGGGGCCGGAGCTTTCATCGCGAAGCAATCCGGTCATGCTCGCATCCTCGAGAACCGCGGAGCGTCTCTCGCCGAGAGCACTCCACTGCAGCCAGGACCTCGCAAGCACGCCCGAAACGGCGTTCGCGCTGATCTGCGAGGTCGAGAAGTGGCCCGTCTGGCTCTCGTGTTTACGCAGCGCTCGGCTTCTCGATCCCGAGCGCCCGTTCGGGATCGGAAGCGAGGTCGCGTTGCGGGGCAAGCTCGCCGGCGCGGAAGAAGAGCTCTACGAGGTCGATCAGTTTCTCGAGGGACACATCGTCTCGCTCGTCGGGGCGTATTCCCTGAGGCGTCGGATCGATTTCCGCATCGAGCGCAAGAGCGATCGCTCGAAACTGGTCGTCCGCGTCGATTACCCCTCGTACGGCGGCGCGCTCGGCGCCCTGATCGATAACATGACGGCCCGCCGGCGACTCGACCGGGCGCTCGTCGACTCTCTCGTCCACTTCAAAGGTCTCGTGGAATTCCAGCGCGCAGCACCCGAGGAGTTGCTGGCCGACTTCTGATTAGCAGTCGTTGACTGCGTGTGCTAAGTCCGCGTATACTGTAGCTTGTTTCGATAGCCACCGACCCGGGAGAAAA
>Ga0116226_10003265_pt1 | contig 14293 bp, 6 predicted proteins | sample S1TSphfallax_FD_89692 | JGI IMG/M metagenome (GOLD analysis project Ga0116226, IMG submission 89692) | Host-associated microbial communities from peat moss isolated from Minnesota, USA - S1T2_Fa - Sphagnum fallax MG | ecosystem: Host-associated > Plants > Peat moss > Unclassified | place: USA...
AATCAAATCTGTTCCCATCACCCACCATGAAGGATGGATGGTAGCTAGACAGGAAACACTTTTTCTGTTGGATTCAAGTTCCATAGCTAACCTTGGTGGGTGGCTCAGTTGCTGTTATTTCTAACTACCTTCTAACAACCCACTTTGTAGGTGTTAGTAGGTAGGTAGTAAAAACTAAAAGCCGCCCTTATCTATGTATAAGCCATCTACTTACCAAGTAGCCACCTGTTGTCCTACCTTTACCTACATATAAGACCTATACCTTACAAAATGGGTTACCACGGTGAAATCGCATATCAACTCATTGAAGTTCCTCCAAAACTATGTCATATCAACATCTAGTGGATGGTGTGCTGGTAGGTGCTGGTCAGTGTTGGGCAAGTACACACAAAAACAAGTGAAAACTGACTAAGGTTTCAAGCAAATTCTCATCTTGAAGGCTAATGGGAATCACCTTTGATAATACCTTGTATGAAACATTTCTTGTGTGAATTGGAAAAACAACTTACAATATGGTATTCATGGTCGTTGATACTAACAATTATGATGTCTTATTAGGGCTTGATTTTTTAATCAAAATTGGAGCAATGGTAGATGTGGAGCATGGGTTGATCCAAATCAAACAAGGCCTTGATTACAATGTACAAGTGCTACCATTGACCATGGTCAACATGTTGCAAATAGTCATAAAAAATGTTACGCATTCAAATAGTCCTATCCATAGGATTATACGTGGATTGTCACATTTCCATATTAGAGCTAGTGAGAAGCTGAACAACTTGCACCATGATCTTGAAGACTTGAAAGGATGGTGTAATCATATTCAAAATGACCACAAATTTTATGATGATTATGGGTCTACATTCAATATGGATCATTATTATAATTAATATTTTTTTGATTGGGATTTCTATTGAAAAAATTCTGAAATTGATAGGCATAAAAAAGATCACCCTATCGATCTATACAAATCAATTTGGACCTACCAGCATGACTGGGCAATCAATTTGGACCCTATCATTTTGACTTACATAATAACTAACTATTTGATTAGTAGACAATGCACCATTTGATCAGGGATCATTTAACTTGGTTGAATTTATACCTATATTAAAGTCATTTTTATATTATTATTATTATTGTAAAAGGTAGGTAAGTTAAAAAAATACTTAGGTAGGTTGGTGCTAACCTAGCCTAACCTAACTTCATAAAATTACCTTAATCTAATTTACCTACCCAAGCCCTTTAGGCATGCACATAGGTTGTAAGTATAAGGAGTGAACCCTAAACCTCCACAGTGATAAACATTGTCCTTACCAATGGATTACACCATCAAAGGTGTTCAACTTTGGCAATTTTTTTATTTTACACATTTATTTCACGTCATTAAACATAACTTGGCTAAACCTAGGTGATACTTAATGGTTAAACTCAAGTTAAACATGGTGGTTAAATCAAGTGGCTAAACCTAATGGCTTGATTTAATAGTTAAACATATTGATTAAACCTTGATTAAACAAATAGTGATTGAATCTAATGGCTAAACATAGTGGCTAAACCTAATGGTTGAATATAATGGTTAAACATAATCAGTAAACATTGGGCTAAACATAATAGCTAAACTTAAAGCCTAAACATAATGATTAAACTTCAAGGGTTAAACATAATGACTAAACATAGGCTAAACCTAATGCTTAAACATAGTGGTTAAACATAGGCTAAACCTAATGGTTAAATCTAGTGGTTAAACATAGTGGCTAAACCTAGGCTATACATAATTATTACACTTAGTGATCAAACTTAAGTTAAATCTAGTGATTAAACTTAGTGTTTAAACCTAAACTATACATAATGGTTAAACTTAGGTTAAACCTAGTGGCTAAACCTTGGTTAAACCTAATGGTTAAATATAGCAATTATACCTAGGTTATACATAATGGTTAAACTTAGGTTAAATCTAGTGACCAAATCTGATGGCTCGACTTAGGTTAAACCTAATGACCAAATCTAATGGCCACATTTTTAATGCTTAAATTTAGGTTAAACTTAATGTCTAAAATTTGGCTAAAATTTTGATAAACCTAATGACCAAATTTAATGGCCACATTTTTAATGTTTAAACTGAAGTTAAACCTAATGGTTAAAATTTGGATAAACCTAATGACTAAATTTAATGGCCACACTTTTAATGCTTGAATTAAAGTTAAACCTAATGGTTAAAAATTTGGATAAACTTAATGACCAAATTTAGTGGTCACATTTCAATGTTTAAATTAAGGTTGAACCTAATGGCTAAAACTTGGATAAATCTAATGGTTAAACATAGTGCTTACACCTAATGGTTAAATTTAAGTAGCTAAATGAATGAGTAGGTAAATAGGTAGGTTATACAAAATTCATCCAAACCAATTCATGAATCTACTTATGGAGCTTCATAAAAAAAAATCTCTTAAAAATATGAATATGAAGATTGGTTGAAATGAGTGGCTCATCAGACCAATCAAATTTATTGCAATTCAATGGGAAGAAAACAATTCATGTGCCATCTTTATTTTAATTAGACATTACTAATGAAATTGTAAATCTAGTATACTAGAGGTGGATCCAATATAGATTGTGAAGGAAGGTGGAACGAAATCAAAAACTTGATCAAGGTAAATTCTAAACTATACAAACATATAATTAAAAAAATGCGAAAGATTTTGGAAAGTTATGCCAATGTTTTGCATGGCACATGGTGAATTAAAGTGCTAGTTGGTTGGGGAACATGTCATTGATACTCAAGGATTCCCACCATGTCACACCACTCCCAACATTTTTTTTTGGGAAAAGGCGAAAGTGAATTAGCAAATCCAAATTCTTATGAACTTGGGTAAAATGAAACCTAACTCTTTGAAGTATGCATGCAAAGCCATTTTAACAGTGGAAAACAATGATAATATGAAGTTTGTTGGTGATTACCATCTGCTTACTATGTATACACGTAGGGATGCATATTTCGTGCCTTTGATTGATGATGTATCGAATCAAATGGGGTTCATTTATTATTTTTTGCATTAAATTTATGAAATGGGTTTGGCAAATTAATATGAGCCCTAGGATGTGAAAAAATCAACACTCATCATCTAGTTAGGTCTATATGACTAGCTAGTCATGCTTTTTGGATTAAAAAATGCCACCAATACCTTTTTGTGCATAACTCATGGTAATTACCAATTTTGTAATGTGTGCAAATGGCCATTATCCTCCCAAATAACTGAAATTTTCTAATAGTCTTAATCATTGTCTATATTTTCATCAGTGTTGTCTTCATCAACCTCAACCAATTAATCATCCACCATCAATTGAGCTTTTGATGCTAGCTCCCAAGACACCTTTTCCCCTAGAATTGGCCTTTTTATTTTTTGCAACAAATGAAGTGTTTTCTTGGTTTTTTCCTTGGCATAATCATTTTGCAACTCTTCTTGTCTAACCCCTTGTTCTTTATTGACATTCATTATTGCATCCATTGCACAAGCTTCAACCATGAACAAATTAGTCATAATAGTGTTACACATGCTTTGCCATCTAATCCACGTTTGGACACCTAATTCCCTTGATAGCCTAATATCCTAAATATTTTAAAAAAAATCCTCATCTTCTTATGCCCCATTCATTTGGTTCTTGCTAAGTGCATCCACATTTGAATGTTTTGGGCTTAGGTAATGTAGAATTTTGAAGTTGAAGTCTTGTAGCATGTCAATCCATCACCCCCTCCTACCATATGCATCAAACATTGTAGCCAACCATTATAGTGGTTTGCAATCTATCCTCAAAGTTAAACAATTGTGATAAAAAATTTGGCGAAAATGCATGATTCCCCATATCAAAGTGTAACTTTCCCCTTCCATGGGTTGATCATGCACCTTTGCCAAAAAAATGATTGCTAGTGCATGGTCTTTTATGGATAAATGATAATCCTTTACTAGCATAGGTGATAATGCATTCCATTCTCCCATCCTTTTGGGACAAAATGCCTCCAACTCCCTTGGTAGACCAATCTACATCCAAGATGAAGGTTTTACCAAAAGCTAGTCTCATCAACACTAGGACAAAAACAAAGGTTTGCTTCAATGAAACCTTTTGACAATCCAAATTGCATTGAAAAAAACATGTTTGGTTAGTTTTTTAAAATTACCATTATTCATTCATAATCTTTACTATAATTATTGTAATACCTTGTTAAACCCAAAAAGGTTTGCACATTGGTAATTGTCCTAGGAATTGGGAACTTTATCACAACCTTAACATTTTTTGGGTTAGGCTTGGTCCTTGCCCTACCAATTATATGTCCAAGCAACCTAAGATTTTTGGTAGCAAATACACATTTGGTAGAGTTAAGTTTTAGGTTGACATCTCTTAGCCATTGCAACACCATCTTGATGTGGCAAATATGTGCTTCCCATGCGGAGTGTAGATATTCAAATCATCCAAAAAAAAATTCAAAAACTACTATCCAATTGGTAAATTTTTTGATAAAGAAGAGATGATAAGAATCAAGAAGACTTTATTATGTATGGCATTCATATTAGTTGTTTTTCAAAAACATGTTATAAGTGCCTAAACATGTGGAAAATATAAACATTATTATAGAGTTACATTAAAAGATTGGACATTTTGGGGAAAAAATGACATTGGCAGAAGTATGTAAAAGTTTTTATTGGCATAACCGCATGGAGCAAGTATGTTTGGTAATAAAAGCATGCAAGGAATGCCAATTATAAAATGGATTGGTTGCGTGAGATATGATGTCGAGGGTTTTAAAAGTATTCCAATATGTGATTTGTCTTTAAGGGGGGGCATTTGATATTGTGGGACCACTTCCTAAAAGGAATAAAAGTAATAAATACATTTTAATGGAAATTAACCATTATTTTAAGTGGTGTGAAGTTAAGGTAGTATGTGATCACATAGTTACTATTGTTGCAAGGTTCATTGAATAAGACATTATCTATAGATATGGGGTACCTAAATTTTTTTCCCCAAATAATGGTGGTGATGGTTTGTAGAATTTGACAACCTTTACAAGGTTTATGATATACAATAGTATTACACATCACCCCATTGGCCTCAATGCAATGGAATGGTAGATAAACTAATCAAAACCATCAAACATGAAATTAATTGTGATGTTTACTTTGTAAGAGAACATGAAGACTAAGGATTTTCAACTACCTAGGGTGTTGTTTGGGTACTCATGTGGAATCCAAACAAGCACACAATTTTCTCCTTTCATGGTTTTCATTGGACATACCCTTTAGTTGAAAGTTGATAACCACTTGAATGTGCTAACACATATGTTTAATGAAGATTCAACATTGAATAATATTACTGCGCACATGATTACAAAAATGGAATTGGTTTTGAAATTACACAAATTTATATTGGGAAACAATGACCTATCCAAGTTCAACAAAAGGAAACATATGCATTATGAAAAGCAGAGCAATTGTTTCCTTTTTTTCAAATTGGAATTGATTTAGTTAAATGAAAAAACCAAATTATAATAAGTCAATGACAAGGAGTTGGGAAGGGCTTTATCTTTCTATGGATAGGTGGATGAGTAGGACATGATGATGGTAGACAAAAATGCATCATTAGGGGCAAAGATGAGCAACTATGGGAATGTCCTAGGATGGATTTTGTAGTTGTATCATTCTAAAACATAATAGACATTAATTGTGGGGACACAACTAAATGTGAAAGGTAGTTGCTACATACATGGGATGAAATGGAGTACAATGGAATTTCACTAAGATGAATACCTAATGAAAAATAGATCAAATCATTGAGAGTTGAAAGTGACAAGAAAATGGGTATTTGATGGATCTTTATTTTTTTTAGTGACTATGAGTGTGATTGTTTATCTATTGCATGTTAATGGCATCGGAAAAACTAGTGATGTTGTGGTTGTGTGAATCATGTCAAAACAACAAAGGAGCAAGTTTTTGTTTTGAGCTATTGATGAACTTTGGTGATGGTTAACTTACAAAAGATACTTCAATGGCTAGTTCTAAAAGAAGGGTGTGCAATGGAAAAATAAGGAGCACTATGGATGTGCTAAGTACCTATAACTAATTTTCAGTGATTAGATAATGTTGTTTGAAATTGTAGTATTTTAGTGAGGTTTTTCTTTTTGTTATGACTATGTAGGAGAATTGCTCATGATCAAATATTGAATTTTCTTTGACTCTAATTCCTTTTTGCTATGCTCTAGAATTTGAAGATTGTATAGGTGCAAAACATTAACATGAGTAAAACATGTTGGTATGGTGGAAATGACAAAGATCATTAGGGGACTAAAAGGTTAGTATAAATAAGGCACTAGAGTTGTAATTCATGTTGGGAATGTGAGGTGGAAACCTATGGAAATTGAATTTAAAAAGAAACCCATTCTTTTGGGAACTCCAAGATTGTGGTGTTGCACCATTACGAGGATTTTGCAAAAAAGATATATATTTGTTAGTGGTGCTAATATTTTCCTATCAAATTTGCCTTAATGAATCTTTGGGAAATTTTGGGCACAAGACAATAATGCGGTTAATTGATGTCAAGTGAGATAGCCTTAAGAGAGGTCGTTTGAAGAGATTTGATCCACCAATTTTACAAATTTTACCATGTTTTCCTTGATGGTTTAAACCAATTGTTGGATATTGTTGTGATGGTATGGAGACAATAATTTACACTAGGGATTGTATTATTGGAGATGTTGAATGATCAAGAAGGATGTATTGGATCTATTGTTATTCTAATGTAGTAGTATAGTATACTATGAGTTGTACACATAATCCAATAAGGTTCAAAGAGTTGTACATAACTTCTTTTTTATTACAATGGGTTTTAACATTTACTTTCATGTATGGCATTTACCATTCACCTTGACAACTTGACCTTGACGAGTCCTAAATATGTGTGTTTCATGGACCTCTATGGTTCTTTAAATGTGCACCATGATTTTATATTTGAAGTTTGGAAGATCAATAGATATATGGCCTCTGATTTGCTTTTTTTAAACTTGAGAATTTAAATATCACATGGGTTTATTTCACAATATTTTTTACCAATTTTTTGTCTCACTTTTTTTTTGTTAACAAATAAAAATATGAAAAGTGGTGATTTGAAAAATGTCTATAATTTTTTTTCCCAATATTTTGAAACCCTAATCAATTATTTTAAAGATGGATTTTTTTTAATAAAATCAAAATGGGTTTTTAAAGTTATTTTAAGAATTATACTTTATGGTTTTCAAAAAAAAAACCACCCAACATTGGTGTTGGTGTTGGTTCACTATGGCCATGCACTCATGGTATCTACAATTTGATGTGAAAATGCAATGTTTAAGATCAAAACTACAAACATGATAGTTTTGTGACTAAGTCAATTCGGAGTTTGATGTTTAGAATGGCTTGAGGTTAATTATGATCAATGTTAGGTGATTATCAATAACAATAACACACAACAAACTACTAGTGGTTCTCATAGTGGTTCATAGGGTTCATAACAACAATTTTCTCAAAAAAATCAAAGAATCAATTCTACTGTATAATCACAATTCTTTAACATGTTGAAAGAAAGTCAAATAATTGCTTGTACAACTATTGAATTTTTACCAATTCTTTTTGTAAAACTATTGGTTATTTGATTTTTTAAATAATCAAAACCAATGATTATTCAATTCTGATTCTTTTTCAAAAACCTTACAATAATGATTATTTGATTTTGCAATATATGTAAAAACACGACTAGTTATTAATGGAAATTTTATACTTGCCCAACATGGGTTATGACCAAATAAGTTATCACTATTGGATAAAAATCATTGAATTTTTTTATCACAAAATGAATTGTATTTTTTCAAATGGAAAATGACATCCATTTTTTTTGGAAACACAAGATTGGAAAAAAATAATAATAATAATAAAAATAAAAAATAAAAAAAATAAAAAAAAACTTAAGTGTTTCAAAATAGGATTTTAAAAGTTGGTGTTTTGTACCTAATGAATTGGGAATGTGAAAAAAGGACTTATATTGCATCAATTTGCATGTGCAATTAAGAAATGAAGAAAAGTGCAACAAGAAATATGATCTTGCAATCCTATACAAAAGTTGCTTGTGTTAGTTCACGGTGCACATAATTTGTTAATTAGAATGGAATTCTTTAATGGCTACTACTTAGTGAGGAAAAATATCTGAGTTTTGTGGCGACATTAACATTTGGTGGTGATGAGTTTTGATGTTATTATAGGACATATTTATAATGAAAGTTATTGGAAAAGGATTAACTCGCTCAAAATTCACAATGAATGTTAATCACAATGAACTTTGGTTAACCATAGTGAATACCATGCAATACATATTATATGGTTTAATTTGCTCATTAAGTGAAAATGTATATTACAACCATTATGGTTAAAAGAATCATGATATCAACATAAAAATTAATGTTTTTGGGTCAAAACACGTAACTAAGAGCCAAAAAAGGTGTCATATGTTAGACATTATCAGTCAAAATCAAACATTTATTTGTTTTATTACCATTAAAAACCATAGTAATAATGTCAAGTTAGTTTTTTTTTCCTCATATGAATGTCAAGGAACTTAAAGTAAAAATTCATTTGATCCAATTTAAAGTTTTGGTTTTAATTTAAAACATTTGAAAATGTACACCTTCTACATCAGACGGAGTCAAATTTGCAAAGGACTATAAAAAATACTCATATAATAAAATAATTTTCATTGAAAAATAAAATGATAAGAAAATATTAACCACATTCAAAAAAACACTCATACTTTAAAAAATGTGGAAATTTTAAACTTTAAAAATTCAAAGAATGTTTCAAAATTGCTTCAGAATTTTAGAGCTTCAATAGTCATTTACCACATATAAATGGGTTATAATGTACATGATATATGGAAAAAAGTTATAGCTTAGAGTACAATAAAAATAAATAATGTGAAAAATAATAATTTGGTGATGACTTAAAATTTTGATCATTTTTCAAGATGAAACATTGAATCTATAAAGAATTTGCACACTCTTTTGAATTCATATCTATTCAATAATGATTGACCAAAAAATTTGATACATTGGGGAACATTTAAATATTTTTTATAACAAGTTTTTAAAAATTTCATTAAAAATTTCATTTGCATGTAAAAAAAAATTTGGGAAAAAAAACTTGTAGTCCTTTTCCAAAGTAATCCCTTTGGCTCTTAGTTACAAGTTTTTATCCTCTCAAGGACCCTAAAACATGTTCAATAACTTTCACTTAGTGATGTCTTTTATCAAAAGGAATCAAAATATTTGTTTCAATTCTTTTCATATTTTAACCACAAATTAAAAAACATATGTTTCATATGATGATACTGAATTTTAATAATATAAAACACTAATTGTTGTAAAAGTAATGTTACTAGAACCTTGAAAATTTAAAGTTTTGGGGTTGCAAAAGAAAGGACAATTATATTAGTTTTCAAAAACTTTAATTAGTTTCCAAAGGTTTAGTAGGAAATCAAACACATGTGCATACAAAAGATCAATCATTTAATTTTTTGGATAGTCTTTTGGCACTTATAAGGTGTTAGTACAAGATTGGCTATGTCTTGGAGTCCTGAAGTCCTAACATATTTACAATAAAGGTTTAAACATTTCTATAATCTTCAATTAATCTTGACCCGCCCATTGTAACACATACAAACTATAGGATTAACCAAATATGATATCCATTATTCACCAAAAAGGTTGTATCTACATGGGCTAACATGGGGTAAATAAAGAAACATAATTGATTGGTCTTGTCTTGTTCATGGTTCCTATTATGGTACATTGATTATAAATGTACCATGTAGCTTTTGTCCTTTGATTAACATCCCTTTTTATAGCAAAATTCACCAAACTTTTTAGGCATCCATAACAATTCGTATGATTTTTATGCATAGTTCAATGACATTTCTTTTTTCCAAATTTGTTTTGTTCAATAAGAAAAACATCCATAAAAAGCTTGGATTTTTTTTCTACTAATTTTGAATGTAGAGGATCATAGAATCAATGATTGTTTCATAAAATTAAATCTCGGAGGTGATGTGCTATGAAGAGTATATATTATATTCCCTTTGATAGAATTGACCAAATTACCAAAATTGGGCCTAGAAGAAAAGAAAAATTTAGATCAATATCTATTTTGTTGCTTGTGATGAGAATGAATTATATTGATGATTTTAATAGTCATGGCGCAAATTGATCACTAATTCAACTATTTCAATGAAATTAGGTCACAAATCATATTGCCATGATGGCATTCAATCGATATTTCAACCATTTTGATCACATTTGATTACCATTTTTAAATGTCCATCAAATTTAATTGCAAATTGAATAGGCCTAACAAGATTTAGTCACAATTTTCATTGTATTATATAATTTGGTTGTAAAATCACCCCAAAGGAATAGTTCGCAACTTAAATTTAGTCATATTTTCAATGGTCATGAATAAATTCAAAGATGAAAAATGAATTTGGTCACAACCAAACCATTTAGCATAAAATAGAAATTATAAACAAAATACATTTAAAAACAAAGGTTGCATTTATATATATGTTAAAAAACTAAAGCCTATGTCGTGTGTTTACAACAAATGACTATTAACTTACCTCAAAAGCAATTTTTTAAATTAAATATTATTTATATTTATATTTACATGTTTGATTTGGTGCCAATGTAATTGCTAAGGCCCAACATATATTTGATGGGTCATCTTGGTTTTAACTAGTGTTGGGTGGGTATGATGAAGAGGGCCAATTCTCAAGTTGGTTTTTAGGTTAGTTCTCTTAATGAGAATCAACAATTTTCATTTAAATATCATTTGGCCCCAATCTTGATACTCATGGTAGTTATAAGATCAACTATTGGGTCTTGTTTTCAACCTACTAGAGGTTAAAAACTCTAATAATAAATATAAATATTGGTAAGTGAAGATTCAAACTCAAAGTTTTCTTGAGAAAGATTTGCCATGAAACCAAACCTTCACATGTGAAAGCATGTGACAATTTTACTCAAAACTTGAACGTGCCAATGCCTTTGGTTTTAAAAGCATTAACACACATTTTTTTCAATACAAAAATTTGCATATACTTTATAATAGAAGAGTTTGTAGCTTGACTTAAAAACTCATATCCTTCTCCGTAAGATATTAGGATCAAATCTTTTGGAGATAAGAAAAGGGTGAAAACTAATATAGCTAAACTAGTGAAATTTTTCTATAAATTTTATGAAAGTTAGGTTGGTTTTCTAAATTTGAAAAAAAAACTTTAAAAAGTGGGGTGGGTGTAGAAACTTACTATAAGAATTGAAACCATCAATTTTTTTTTAAAAAAATTGTCCACCATTGGTTTTTAATAATTACCACATGCGCTTTTGACATGACCAATTTTTAAAAAGGTTTTCAAGACATATTGTAATCCTTTTTAATAAGTATTTCATATCTTCACACTACTAGAATTATAGGTTTTTCAAATTGCATTTTCAAACCAAATAGTTCCCTGAAGTGACAAGGGGTCAAAAAATCACATTGGTTTTTTAGGACAAGTTAATTTTAACAAGTCCAATACGATTATGATGGTTTTTTTGACCAACCATAGGGTGGTGCTTTTGATCAAAATTTTTGATTAGTGGTAAAATGTGATATGTTATAAAGTCATTTCAATGCCCCGCGTGTCATCGTTTGATTGGTCAAATCATAAGTCAATGGGTTAATAAATAAATAAAAAATGTAGGTAGGTAGGTGATGACCTAACCTACCTTAGGCTAGTCTAGCTTAACCTAACCTAACCTAACCTATTTAATCTACCTAGTCACCCTAACCTCTAGACATACACATACGCTACAAATGTTAGGAATTGAATTTCTCACCTTCACCATAACAAACCAAGTCCTAACCAATGGACTACACCATCAAAAGATGTCAAATTTTGTAAAGTTTTTTATTTCACATTTTACAAAATTGCAAGAAATTAGTTGCCTAAATCTAATGGCTAAATTCAATGGCTAAACATATTTAATGACTAAATCCAATGGCTAAACTTAATGTTTAAACCTATTTAATGACTACATATAATGGTTACACTTAATGGCTAAACCTATTTAATGAAAATTTTCAATGGCCACATTTAATGATTCAAATTATTTAATGATTCAATTCAATGGTTACATTTAATGGCTATTTTTACTAGTTAAACTTAATGGCAAAATATATTTAATGATGAACAACAATGGCAAAACTTAATGGTTAAATCTAGTTAATGACTAAACTTATTTAATGATTAACTCTAACGGCTAAACCTAAATTGAATTTAATGGCTAAACTAAAAAAATATATATTAAATGGCTAAATTTAACTAATTAAACTTAATGGAAAATTTTAATATTAAAATATAATGACAATGCTTTCTTTCAAATTTTTGGAAAATCTATTGATAATTTTTTTTTTCCTTGTCTTTTTTTGGCCTATCAAGGTTTTTCACTATTTTAGCAAGTACCTACATGTTACTTTGCATGGAAATACATATTTAAATTCACTACTTATATGGCTACAAAGGATGTAGGCAATCCAACAACCATGGTAAAAAATAACATTGCCAATAGTTGTGTGAATTTTTACAACCTAGTCAACTATTAGGTCATAATTATAAGAAATAACCTACAACCTATTACTTGTAACTTTATGTATCAACGCCATCTCTCATTGGCCCTATTTTTCTATAACCATAATGTTTCTTGGATGAAAACATCATAGTCACTCTTTTCATGGACAAAAATAACATTGATCATACATCCATTTCAAATATTTCATTAATGCCATACATTCATATTGTACAACAACATTGTATTCAAATGACTTTTGTGACAAAAATGATGGCAAATAGATGCAAAATGAAAAAAACACACAATAAAAATTTAAAAGGTGATTGACAAGATGTCCAATCAACTTGGTATGGCAACTTGCCTTGCTTTTCACAATAGCTAGTTATGATTGGTAATTGGCTCGAGGCCACTAGTTATCAAAAATAGGTTTTGCATTCTTGCCATTACTTTTGGTAATTTTCATTGAATCACCAGTTACCTAGTCAAAATTTGCATTTTGATAGCTATAATGATACCAAGTAAATAAGCCAAGTTTGAACATGTATTGGCTAGTTCCTGAAAAAATTCAAATGACTAGTTTTAGTTCAATTTCATTTTTAAAAAAAGAACTAGAACTTCATTCTTGTTTATTTTAGGCTGGCTTTGATCTTATTCTAGAACCTAGTTTCAAATTACACCAATTCCATAACCTTTAGTTGTGATCCTAATATGTAAAACAAACAAAAAACTTAGAAATTTGAACCTAATTTTAAATTGAATTGCTTTTAGGTTTTTGTTCTATAATTGATGGTTTCAATTCCAATATGCAAAACAACCCAAAAACTTGGGAAATACCCAATTTTTTATTTTATGATTTTTTTTACAAATGATTGAAAATTTTAATCCAATAAAAATGAACATTTTTGTCACAAGCAAACATCAAACTACATTACATATTATAAGATCCAAAACTAACAAAATCATGAGAACAAAATAAAAAGTTTTATTCCAAAAAAAATTACTACAAAGGTTTGAAAATGTCAAACCTATTTTTAAACTTTAAATTATTCTAAATAATTCTAAAAACTCAACATCATTTTAAAATTTCCATTTTGTTCATGTTTAGGGTTTCATCCAATTGTCACACCACCTTGAAATATGGTATTTTCACCTTTTAATTAAGCTATAACATATTTAACTTTTCCCTATTTTTTCCTCACCCAATACTCATAAAAATAACCCCAAATATGTCCCATAATATTGTAATTCAAATATCCCATATATCCACCCCGATCTTGCCCCAAAACAACCCTTAATTCATTGATGATGCCATTTCCTTGTTAGTTTCCATAAAATTGTAAAGACTTGTGGGTTTAGCACTATAGGATGTAGAGCCAAAAGTTCCAACACTTGCATCACTTGGGTTTAAAAAGTTATATACAACAACAATAAGAGGAAGCAAAACTTGGTAGTCGTATTCACCAACAATTTGCAATGTTCTTTCCTTGCCAATAAACAAAATGAGTAGCCCAAGCCCTTGTAATGGGGTCTAACATCATGCATAACATGTTATGAGCTTTGGCCTTTTGGAAAGAAAACATAAAATATAGAAATTAGTTTAGGACTTGTACCATT
>Ga0116226_10003266_pt1 | contig 14293 bp, 10 predicted proteins | sample S1TSphfallax_FD_89692 | JGI IMG/M metagenome (GOLD analysis project Ga0116226, IMG submission 89692) | Host-associated microbial communities from peat moss isolated from Minnesota, USA - S1T2_Fa - Sphagnum fallax MG | ecosystem: Host-associated > Plants > Peat moss > Unclassified | place: USA...
AGAATTAAAAACCTTCAATAGGCTGAGAATTGACAACAGAAGTAAAAATCTGAAGAAAGCAAACGCTTCCAAAGTTACATGACACGTGAAAACAATGACTGATCTCTCAGCACTCTAACCTTATCAACCAAGTGACAGCTAAACATCCAAGTTAGCATGGAATGATTGAATGCTCCAGTTACAAGCTGCCAACCTTTGTTGCCTAATCCCTCAGTTTCCTGGAAAAAATCAACTTGTACGATCTCTACATTCTGCATAAGACCAGGAGGAGCTAAGCAGACAGTTAGCAGATCTCCCATGCACTTAGATTCCTAAATGTTGCCACAATGCTCATCTCTGCTCCCACAATCATTGAGCCCTATCTGTGAACAAGGGGTAAGTAGCATACTAAAGGATCCTATGAGCTCTTTGCATAAACTGTGCTAAATCATTCCCTGCTCCATACAGGAAATTATCTTACACGAGTTTCTTCAAACTATCATCCTTGTAGAGTCACTGCACCCTTGTCCCATGTTTGCCAACTAAAGATTAGCCATGAGCCAGTTCTTACCATTTCTCAGAACCCAAGGACTTCAAAGCCCATATGAAGCTGCAACTGACTGGTTGGCCATGTCATCCTTCGGGGGCTCAGAATTCCATGGGTTCCCACAATATGCAGCAAGCTGATGCTTTGATTCCAACTTCCCTAACTGCATGTCAACCAAATTGGCCATGATCTCTTGCACCAAGGACAGGGAATCAACCTGGGTATCACACAATTTAGAGGTCTGCTCACAAAACCATGCATTCTTATTCTGGAGTTGCAGTTTCAAGCGCTGCTGAATCTGAAGAAGAGAAACCATGAACAGCCTGCAACACTGGGTCATGCTGCTGGAACACCAGCACTGATGCTCGGATCTGTGGGTCAACAAGTGCATCACCGATAGGACCCAACTCAGAGCAGTGCGCATGCCGATGGAGAAGTCGTGCCACAATTGGGGTTGGCCTTCGAGATCGTCCGACAAGAACAAGATCAAAAGCATTTGTCTTGCTGGTGAGACGGGTGAAGATTGCTTCAAGAGGATCCACAACATCACTGATTTCTTCATAAGTGATTTTCTTCACATCAAACCCGTTTTCCTTGTTCTCTACACCCTTTAACTCACAGCCTTGCACAAGAGCTATTGCTTCATTGTCCAGCTGTCGTTGCTGCTCCTGCTCTTTTGACCCCAGAGTAATAAAGTCACTGAAGGGTCGACTGGTGCTAGCCAATCCATTTGTGAGTTCAGAAAGGTGCTCACCAAGTGATATTGAATGCATATTGATCCCAATGTGATCGTGGGCAGTAGTGCTGGAGGAAGCAGTCTGATATGAATCAATTGTGCTGGGAAGAATGAAATGTATGACATGTAGTTTGACCCCAGGATGCTCAGCCATGCGACAGCCATAGGCAAGAGCTTCACGGTCATCGGCACCACCAAAGAACAGGACAACAACACTATGGTCAACGCTGCTGGAAGCCAACTGTGATGAGCCACCCAGGCCACGGTCAACAAGGATGGCAACGGAGCATGGTGCATGCTGTAGGACTTTGTGGTTCACATTTCTGAAGCCTGGGGTCGTGGTCTCAAATGTGCCGTCAAGTCTCTGGTTCTTGTGGAATGGCAATATGATGATCACGACGCGCTTGTCTGCTGCTGCTGTGCAAATGTCCTCATGCATGTCCTCAAATCCAGAGATGACCGTCATGGGCCGCACAGTCACCTGATGATTACCAACATATTAGACACTCTTTCCAGTTCTAATTTCTATGATGACTTGGAACTGTACTCTTGACTCAAACCCAACTGGTGATCCAAGACCTAAGAAATTGCATGGCAGGAGATGGCTGGCTGGAGGCACTCATCTTCTTACAGATAATTTGGTAACTCCCCTATCCATCCACCAAGAGGATGGTCCATTCATGAACTTCCTTTGTGTCCTATATTTTCTATTTATTTTTAAAAAAAGAGACATTCCTTGATGTCTTCCTGGACCTTAGCAGTCCAAGGTTTCTACCCTTCCTTCCCTGCAGCTATTGATGTTGTACTGGTTTCAGGTACCATTTCTGACCCTTCACAACTACCCTGAATGTGTATGGAAGAAAAACTAAAAGAAGATTTCAAACCCTGAAAGTTGAAAGGCAAATGCCAGTTCCTCCAATTGCCTACCAAGGCCCTATCATAGACAAAGGATGTGGACTTTTGTCCACATATGGATTGCTGCTGGCTTTGCAACTGGAACACCACACTTATTGCATCACAAATTAGTTTGGTCATAAATTAATGCTTAGTGGTCAAAGAGTGAAAGACAAGTTCACTCGCAGGGTTGACATTGATCTGTGAATTGATCAATGACCATGGACTTATCTCCTTTGTAGGTTCACTAGTTCTTTGAACGTTATATTACATGAAGAAAAGGCATTCAGTTATCTATTGTTCATCAGAAGGAAGACAACAATGTAAGGTGTGGTTCACTCACTTTGCTCAGCTGTCCATAAGCTTCAAATGCCACCACAACCTGATCCCTGCTGTCAGGGTTGGCCTCATTGACGAAAGGGCGCCCATCTCGTCGTGCACGATGCACCATCATAATGGCTGATGTTCGTTCTGACAGCTCCATCAAATGCAGGATGTATAGCCGAAGGCAATGCTTGCAAATTCCTCGAGTTGTTTCCATGAGATTGATCATTGTTGGTACATTCTTCATCCCATGCACACAGGACAGGATGCGGAGGTCATTCTTTGGATCATCCTGCATGTCCAGCTTCCGGCGTGTGTATGGGATTGGATTTCCTGCAGGCTTGTACAGTGCCATCACCAGAGGTGTTGTGATGAATGTTGTAAAGAGTGCCATTAGGACCATGATTGCAAACGTCTCCTCATTCAAAACCTGCTCATAATTCACAAGATCACCATAAGAACTTGTAACTGAAGGGCCCATAAAAGAATCATAAGCAGAGCTCAACTGTGCAGGAGCAGAGTTCAGAAAAAAAAGGAATGGATCTACAAGCTCAAATTAACTTGTCTCCTACTGATCTCTTTAGCCTCAGGGCCCCTGCCTCCTTGCAGACCATGGTAAGTTACCAAATAACTCAATTGAGGTTACTGCTTCAAAAAAGACTTCAGAAGCTCCTAGGACCCCACAATTGGATGGCTGGTTACAAGTTACAGTTCACTTTGTTGTAAAGGGTACTGGGCAACATCCAGAGTCTGCACCTCGAGGGATTTGAGATCTAATAGCAAGGTTGCCGCAAGCTTTACCGCAACGCGACTGGCTTGGTGCCAGGAAGACATCTTGCGTACAGAAGCTCAACTGTGGAAGTCCACAGAAAATATCAGGGAGGATATGAGATATTATCTTACCCCTCGAGACCTCCCAATGTTGAGTACAATGAGTTCAACCAATCCTTTGGTATTCATCAACACCCCTAGAGTTAGGGATTTGTTCAAGGTCAAATTGGTGGCCTCGGCTGCAAGGAATGTGCCTGTGATCTTGCCAAGGCAGGCGACAGTGATGACCAGCACGAGCAAGCCTCCTGCTGTGGCACCGTGAATGCTCCCGACGTTCGTCTTCAACCCGCTGATGGCGAAGTACAGCGGTAACAAGAGAATAGACACGAAATCTTCCAGCTTTTCTACGAGAAGCCCTGCAAACGGTCCGTCCTTCGGGATTACTAGACCTAAAAGAAATGCACCAAAAATTGAGTGGATTCCGATCGTGTCCGTGCAGAATCCGGCCACCAGAACTCCAGCCAGAGTGACTCAGATGTACATTTCCTTCACGGGCTCATTGGTCGTACAGTGGAGAGCAATACAAGTCATTACGGGCCGGATTGCGACGATCATGAAGATGACAAAGGCGATACCGCATAGTAGCACCCAAAGGACAATCGTCGGACTCTTCCCGGATCCCGAGAGCGCCACAGCGAGCGCAAGAAGCACCCACGCGACCACGTCGTTTACTGCAGCCGCCGACATTGCGAGCTGTCCCACATCGGTTGTCAAAAGCTTGCGTTCCGCTAGAATGCGCGCGAGCACCGGAAACGCCGTGATCGACATCGCTACGCCCATGAACACAAAAAACGGCCCGAATTTTACGTCTCGGGCGATCGTCTGCTTCAGCACAAAAGAGACCCCAACTCCTGCAGTGAACGGTAACGTGATTCCTGCAGCAGCAATCGCTAATCCCTGCCTCCCCGTTTTGCGGATTTGATTCAGGTCGAGCTCTAGGCCCACCATGAACAGGAAGAACAGGAGGCCCATGTCCGCGAATGTTTCTAGCGTCGTCACGGTGGGAAAATTTTCGCCATGTAGAGTGCATTCTTGCCCAATGCTGACGGCCCCAGTAGAACTCCTCCCTGCGCATTCCACAATAAATATCATCATAAGCACCCGACGCAATTATAACGGGGAATCACAGCACATAATTCCATGTTCAAGATGAGGAAGCAATGCAAGGTTGACGTTGGTAGTCTGGTTACCAGGATGATGTTCTTTAGGGTTCAAGACGGAAAATAAGTACGTAGCGAAGAGCAATATCTACATCTTAATCCATTCAGGCATCCACCTGCATGCGATTACGTAACTGCACTCAACGCACATTGCAATGGAGTCTTCTATTTGCACGATCGCGAACCGCAATCGACGAACCAAAATCTCAAAATAAGGAACGTCGTACAGGCTGGAAATTCAGCTCTGGAACGCGGATTCCGAAACCACGGGAACTTTACATCTTTCTCGGTTCCGAGTACCCTTGCTCAAAGCAAGGTGGAGGGATGAACTTACGATAATCTCCGCAATGACTCGTGGCTGATGGAAGGGCTTCACGAGCAAGCCGAGCGCCGTTGTATCGACTATAACGAGAGTGATCTGAACGATAAGTAACGGAAGCGAGAAGTGAATGGGGTTGTCGCCTTGCCACACGCCATTCGACGTGACTGCCATCGGCATTATGCACGTCGCTGCTGTCCCATTTGACGAAACCATCTCAACGGCCTCTCAAACGTGACAGCCTCGACAATGTTCGACCAACTCCCAAAGACCACAGTCCACAAGAGTTGCTGCAATTTCTCACCCGCAAACACAGAACACAAAATTCTCAGCTCGTTTTCACCAAACAGCCCAAAAAGGGATCGCCAACAATCTCATCTCGCATCTCCACTACAATCGTCGCAATCAAATCCATACCACGACCAGCTCAAGTACTTCCACAGGACTCGCTTTTTTAATCTCTCGCCAAAGAGACAGGCGCCCAAAGGGCACAATGCAGTTGAACAATACCCACAACCAAGAATCCACCTACAACCAAAGAAAAAAGTCTCAATCACGCATCACCTGGACACCCATCAAATCCCAAACAGAATCAGTAAACTACTTTAAAATCCACTTAAAGAGCGCTCCGCCTATTGATCACCTATAGCGCTCCCATTCCCAAACGAACCCGCACGCCGCCCAATGTCCATGGTTAACAATGAAAGAACCAGACCCGAAAGTTTTCAAGGGACGAGAGAAAACGAGAATTCTCAATCAAGCATCTGCGTTTGTCCGCAAGACCGGGTAAGAAAGTTGACCAAGACCACAACCGAAGAAACACAAGGGCAAAGACTCACAAGGAAGGAAAGAACAGTAAGTTGCAAAAGCAATGTAAACGGTGGGATCGTGTCAGGCTGAGTTAGCGAATTCGAGAGCGAAGGAAATGTATGTTGGTGCAACAACAATGCCGACTTACGACGGCGGCAGATCGGGTGCCAATATATAATACAGCGGCGTAGGCAGTAGGGAGTCAAGAATTCAGGGCCAACCTAACTAGCTTCCCGCTTTTATCTCCTCTATAAATGTCAAACCTCCTTTAGCCCCTTTGGAGCAGGAGAAATATTAACGGGATTGTGAGACAATCAGGCTCATGCGCCGCAATTTGCGCTTGACTTCCTGAAATTGCTCCACTATATCATGCAAAGCTCTGACACAGGTTTACTCGATCCAAGCGCTGAAAATAAATTGATGACTGAGAGATCAACAGGTGACGCAAATGTCGCATAGATTCATATATTTCGCTTCTATCTACCATGAGCCCAGCAGAAATCTAGGTGGAGGCTCTTGGATTGTTGACACACCACATTAATGGTCCTGGACTGCCATCAATCAGATTTCAGAGTTGAAATTCATTGCACCTGCCGATTAATGATAAGAATACTGCTGGCATAGCTGAGATGCTGGCATTTGTCGAGTTTTATCTGTAGATGCACTACCCCATATACTAACACATATACTAACAAGTATCCAGCACACAAGCCTATTATAAGCAAATATGAACTTCATCGCCTACAATAACACCACAGTACTCTCTATGTAATTTGGATGAACACACATGGAAAGCACTAAAAAAGGCTGACATCCTCAAGTAGAACCAAACTATACTTGCAAAATGAGTTACAAGAGTTCAATTCCATGGCTTATCCTCAAGAATCCAACACTGAGTATTGAAACTTCGTTGTCATAACAATCCACTGTAAGAGCATCGCCATCGACCCCGATAAAATGGCCTGTACAGTGTACATGCTATTTTCGATGAAGTACAGCTTTCAAATAGTGTGAAAGTCAGATTGGGCTTGGAAATATTGCCAGGAAATGGTGACCTCCAAGAGGCCTAGTGAAAGGAAATGACTATTTTTGATTGGTCCATCTTGTGACATTTTGATACTCTTACTTTCTACCATCCACTTTTTCATGTGTGTGGGTGGCGATGAGGGAGTACAAACACTCTATTGGATGCCGTAAACTTTGACAAAGGCTCAAATAGGAGATATGAGAGTAGAGATGCTCCAACTTCCAAGTCACACACACTATCTGCTTTCATCACCCATCATATTGTTTGGCCACAATTCTCTTACTGCTTGGGTCTTGAGTTTTGACCCAAGGTCTAGTGTTGGGTGGGTATCCACAAAGTCAGGTAATACTGGTAGTTCTGGTTTTAGATCTTCATACCTTACCTTGACCTTGCTTAAAATACTCAAGTATATATTCTAACTTAAGACCTGCCTTCTTACAAGATTTGTGTTTAACCTGGAATTTAATGACCATTGTTTCTCCAAACTTGTGCAAACCTTGCCTCAACGTGGTGTTTGGTTTTTGTATGACGTTTTAGCTCTTCTTAGTTAGAGTTATGGGGTTTTTCTAGGGTTAAAGGAATTTTCTTTTTGGTAGTTTGCACTTCAAACTTTGTAGCAATGATGTCATGGCCCTTTTTCCCCTATTACTCAAATTTTCATGTTTTGTGAGCCTTCCCTTTCTCCAACTTTCCCTTTCTTTTTTTCTAATTTCTCTTTTCCATTTTTGTCTAGCTTGGCTTTCTCTTTTCTCCATTGTTGTTGTGGTGGTTGTTACAAGTGAATAAGTTTTGTCTTCAAGATTTTCATTTAAAAAGTTTTGTTGTTGCATGATGGTCGTTAACTTTTCAACACACTAGAGGTAAATTGAAGCTCCATTCTATGTTGCAATTTTTGTTTTTCTTTTGTGTGCCAACAACTATCAATGATTCTTAGAATAAGACATTTCTAATTTTTAAAATAGTTGTTGCAAGCTTAGAACATGATCTTGCAACAATACCTTCTTTTAAATAATTGTCACAACAAGATGGATAAGGATCAATGGGCAAGTTTCATTTTTGGTCTACTAATATGTGCTACAACGTCTTCATGAATGACTTGTATATTCACCATATGTGATTATCTTTGGTGAAAAACATTTATGCACAAACCATATTGTTTGACTAGTGAATGTTTTAGTATGCAACTTTTTTTAATTGACTTCCAAGCATATGTAAGCATGCAAATGAATTCTTGTCATTCAAAAAAAAATTATATTTTCTATTTTATGTTGATTTACAATTGAGTTTAACTATAGTGGAAGTTATTTGGTTGTTAATGGCTTTATTGTCAAGTGAGTTCATGTCCACCATTTTGTCTTTTCCATGCTTTTATAATTTCAAGGAGTGGAAAAGTGTTCCCTAATTTATCAAGCACATGTGTGCATGACTTTAACCTCATCTCTTTATTTTCTGTTGTGAACATTCTAGAGCAAAATAGCTTAGTTGGTGTCGCTTGAATAACAACAACAATGCAAAAAACAATATTTGTCACATTTCACTTCCTTTAGTTTGTTCTATGCAAGAGCCCATGTATTAAATTCAAGTGTTTTGTTCATCTATTGTTTTGGTATGATGGTCAATTAACATATTAGCATAATGTTAATTATTGTTCACAATTCTCCTCCCGTTTTGATGTCTATGTGATTATAGGAAAAACTTCCTCAATTTGCTTTGGATCAAATGTATAATACTTGGCACTACAAAATGTGAACTTTGCATATTTGAGGTAAACCCACAACCAATCATGTAGAGATTTCAATCATTCATTTGAAATATCAAAACCTCCAAAGCAATGCCCAAAAAATAGAAAGAGTGACTCCCCTTCCCCAAAGGACATATCATATTCACCTTGGTATGCACTTATATTACAAAAATGTTATACGATGATGAACACAAGACATTAATGGAGCTTTCACTCTTGTCATCTATATCGAACCAAAAAAATTGCAAAATGAAGATTGTACATATCAATTGTGACATGAAGGTCCATCATTGTGTCTCACTCAAGATAGAAATAGCCCTAGGTCATGAAAACTAAATCAAATATTAGTAGACATTTTATTTTTCAAGAATTTTGAAATGTGGTTTCTATTTCACCTAATGATTCAATAAATGGTACTCTTTTCGTTTTGAAAACAAAAGGGCCATCACACCCCAACCAAGTTGAACAAAAGGGAACCACAAGTGTAACCTTTCAAATGTATGCCTCAATATTTCATAAATTGGGAGGTACATAGGGACAAGGTCATGATAAACTAACAAATGTGATGACAAACTTTTGAGCATAGAATTTGTTTACTTATTAAAGTCCCTTTGTGGAGGCAAGGATTTGTTGTTGATAATTGTGGAATATTTTTTGTGTTCTTTTGGATTCCTTGGAATAAATGATTCTTTACATTTTTTTTGTTGGATTATCATGAATGCCAATGCCATGGGGTTCAATCATTTGAATGTTCATCCACGACTTATAATAAACTTGTATCTAACTTTTAGTTTAATTTTAGTTCACTATTAATTAACTTTTGGTTTAATTTTAGTTCATTTCCATTAGATTCATAATTCATTTCTAGTTAACTCTTAATTCACTTCTAATTAACTCTTCATTCACTTTTTGTTAAGTCCTAATTCACTTTTAGTTCACTTTTAGTTAAGTCCAAGTTCACTTTTAATTAAGTCTTAATTCACTTTAAATTCATTTCCAATTAAACCTTAATTCATTTTTAATTCATTTTTAGTTAAGTCTAAATTCATTTTTAATTAGATTTTAGTTCACTATCAATTGAGTTTTAGTTCATGCATAGTTCACACATGGGTGCACATTGATGCACATGGGTGAACATGGGCCACATGTAAATTTTTCCAATTTTTTGAGAAACTTCCTAAAGCTAAGTGCTCAAGGGGTATAAGTAAAGGTATAATTCCCCATTGTTTTTAATATGTTCAACATTAGTTTTGAGTGTGTTTTCTTGTCATAACCTTGTTTTGTTTCACAATTTAAATTTAAGAAATTATACTTGCCTCTGTTTTTGTCTCGATTTAGGAAATCCCGTAATCTTGGTTGTTTTCATGATTGTGACATAAATTGTATCAAGTGATGATGTAATCATGTCCACCTTGAAAAATGAATTACAATTGTATTAGTGGTTGTTCATGTGGCCATTAGAAATTAAAAACCCATTTATTTGGTGGGCAAATCATGGGGTGCAATTTCCCCATGTTTCTTTCTTTGCTCATCAACTCCTTGGCATTGTGGGATCATAAATTGAAATAAAGTGAATTTTTTTACACACCCCCAAGCTCCTTGATGGACTCAACTGTGAGTCCAAAAATGAAAACAACAGAAGGAGAAAAAGTTGGGGCGCGCTTCTTGGCTCGCAACACTTCGGGGATAGAAAGGCACACTTTTTGGCTCGTAACATTTTAGAGATAGAGGGGTGTCCTCCTTGGCTCATAACACTTGAGGGATAGAAAGGTGCATTCCTTAGCCTGCAGCACTTCGAAAATAGAAGGGCATGCTAAAGCTCCAAGATGGGAATAGGACGAATGACAAATAGTTCAATTACTCACACAAACCTACACAAACCAAACAACAAGTTGGTTAGTGCATAGTTGGACCAATTTTTATACACGAATGAACCATAGGCGAATTCACAAAACTCAGCATGGCCCGGACTTAAAGGAAGCCACCACCTTCCCCTTTATAGTATTCTTTGTGCCTAACCATGGGTCCAACACCCAAATGTCATTTTGTCTCGGGACTTTCAAGCGAGAGTTTCAAAATTCCCAAAATTGGGACTCCTACAACTATGGAGGCACATAACTTTGTGGGCAAACCTCCGATTGAGGTGAGGTCTAACGCAAAGTTGTAACCCTTGTTGAGAGCTTTCCAACAGTATGTGGCACGCCACCTGCATGTAAGAAAATCAAGGCAATTCTCGACTTTTAGTGGTTAGCAATTTAACTTTTGCCCCTTCTTTTGGTCATAACTTGTGTTTTAAGTATTCAAATGGGTCATGCAAGCCTATTTTCGACATATATGTTCCAAGAGCTTTCCAATGATATAAAGAAAACTTCAATTCAATGAGTTTTGACCTTTACGATAGCTTTCTGAAGATTCGGAGTCCATTGGGAGTCCAACTCCCAAAATGGGAGCTCATTTGGGAGTGTGGAGGTTCATTTCTTCACACTCTCTCACACTCCTGGGAACATTAAATGTGACTCCCAAACTTCACTTTTGGCCCGCACCTTGGCAAACCCTTGTTTAAGACGCAAGCCCAAAGCTAGGGTTACGATATTTTTAATGTTGTGAATGTCATCAGTAATTTGAAACGATCAAAACTTAAGATTGAAAATTTGGATCAACTCATTTTATTATCAAGAATTGGCCCAATGATGCCTATGTTGGGTGTCATGGATCCTTGAAGCCTAAAAACATGGCTGATTTCTTGACATTTGAAACAAGTTTGGTTGAAAAGCACAAGAAAATGTTTCAAGAATGAGATTTTTTTGAAAAAGATGTAAACTTCATTTTCATGTGATCACAATTCCAATTTCAAGTTCTAATTTCTCAATGTTTTTTTTTTAACATTTGACTTAATTGCTCCCCATAAATGTATTTACTTAATAAACATATTTGCATGGGCATTCCACACTTCTCAAGGAGACGACAGTTTCCTTTATAACTGTGCATAGCGCAAACTTTTCGTACTAGAAAGGGTACGTGTAGCAGCACTGGTGGATTTTGCTGTAAGCATGCCTTGGGTGAGCATGGGGTCCACACTCCACACTTGACAGAATCCGTCATCTACAGCCCGCTCTTTGGCGTTAAAGGCAGGGAAGGCAATTGGAGCACTGGAGAATGCGAGAGGAACCATGCAGAATGTGCTGGTCACAAAATCGGCAAGCTGCGTTGATTCTACAACAATAACTAGAGTCCAGAAAAGGGCCAAATCAGCAAGCCCTGACTTTAATGTGATGGCTGACTTCATTATGACGTTTTGCATTTTGGACAATTTGCTACTTTCCCTTGGGAAGTGCATCACTCAAGAAGGTGAAGGTACTAGTGTAGATGCTGGTCAACCCTGGCCATCAAAATGGTATGTGAAATAAAGAAAGTTAGAATGGTAAATTGAAGATTTTGGTTGCAAGGTGTGTTTTAATGGACCCTTCAATCATCTCCAACATCCATGAAACAATAGAGTGCACTATGGGCAGAATTCCAACAATTTCTTTCCATATGAAGTCATTTTGCATGAAATGGATCCAGCTTTTGGACAAAGGCAAAAACTGTGAAATGAATTTTCATTAAGTCCTAGGCTCTAAAGAAGCATATAGACCTAGGTTGAGAACTTCAGGTACTTTTGCAATTTTAAATATTTGAAATCAAGCACCAAGAAGTACTCACAAGAGAAGTAAAAAATTGTTGAATTTTAATTTTATTTTTTCATACTGGAAATCAAATTTTCAATCTGATTCAAATGATTATGTATACGAGAAGGGTCTATCAGCAGACCCTTCTGGATTTGAGATCCCCTTGAGTCTGGTAGGTCAAGGGGGGTAAAAAATTCAAAAGGGTCTGCTAATAGACCTTTTTCGTATGTAAAGCAACATCATGATAGCGACATTGCAACAGACAATGTTGTAGTGATAGGGATAGTGAGGAGGGACAGGTTTGTGAAAATTACTTTGGCAGATTGGAGACACTAAACATCATGATACTTGTCAGGTATTCTAATCATACATCTTATGGATAAGAATTAATAATGAAATTACATTGTTGTTTCTTACACCTTATTATGGATACTTTTTATCAAGCTTGATTGTTATGATCAAGGTGTGGGTGGAAAGAGGAGTTGATTTCCATGCATCAACAGTACAAAATAGATTAGAAGAGGACATGAATTCATAGTTTTACAAACCAATCTAGTGAAACCCCCTCTGTTATTGTTTTGAAAATTGACCTTACTTCTCTCAAATAGGTCATGTTGAACATGACTTGGGATTACAGAGAGCTCAAACATGATCCTAATTGCAAGTTATGTTTTCCAGGCATGAAAACTATTTAACATCTGGAGATACTAACCTTTCTGTTGTTCCCCTCAGCCTCCCACTTGATGAAGTGTCTCTTTGTTCCTATTTGTCCATCTCCTACAGTGATTCTAAAATGGCAATAAGATTCTAGTAGTGATTCATACACATCTACATCTTTGACAAAATACAACATTTGAGATTGCTAATGCTTTTGAAGTTCCATACATTCCAGCTTGAAGAATGGCATCTTGAATTAGAGCCATGGACATTGGCTGCTTGTAATCGTCCTACAATTTTTCATACTAATATGGGACATTTGTGAAGTACTCTGAAATTGGATTATTTTTTTTAGCTCTGCTAATCTCTAAAGGTAAATGCTTTTGATGAAGAGCTGGAGGAACTCAAGATCCAAATGAAACACCAAGTGTTGGATGTCCTACTTTATCTTTTTTTTGCATGAACTTGATAGGAAAAAAGGGTCATAATGTATTGACTTTGATGTTGGATCTTAGGTTTGGGATCATATGATTGGTCATCAGTTATGTAGGTCACAAGAATGCTTCCATGTTGGTTGGTGATTATGACAATTGCTATTGTTGCCCTTACTGGTGGAGTATTACAAGTTGCCCAATGTGGTGGAAGGGTTATATGCAAGCAAAGACCCTGTTTCAAAGAACTATAGTCCTTTTGTCAAAAAAAACTTTTTCATAGAAAGGAATTTTTAACAAAATATTTTTTAATTATTATATTTACTTATTATAATTTTCCCAATATATCACATGTTCATTGTTAATCATTTTTTAACAATTTTTTTTTAAATGTAAGATTTTGCACTAATTTTTGTGTTTTGTTTTGGAAAATGATCACAATTTCAAATCATGCCAAACATGTTAATTACTTTGAAATTTATTATTTTATATTATATGCTACAACTTTTTTTAAAACATCATGTACATTGCATTACATTTACATGTCATAAAGAACTCATGAATATCAAATAAACCCAATTTTTTAATTTTTTAAAAAAAACATCTGATTATAGATTCCTTATATGTTGGTGCTTTTTATGTGTGTCTCATAGTCCCCTATTATTACAAAACAAATCATCATCAAAGAGTTTGTATATTATGAAAATCAAAGGCCTCTTTGTGAAACTAGTAATATTTGATAGAAGACTTGCTCAAAGGTCCTTGTTCAAATCAAAACTCAAAATCAAAAGATTCAACAGTTCAATTTAGATTTCTTAACATCTATATTAATCATAAAGCATAACTTGCTATGATTAACATGCCATTAAAGAGCACCACATAAACATATGTATATAAAAGTGCAGTTTTGAACATTATTTGACATAGTTTTTGGCTTGTTTTGTGATTTTCCCCAATTTGCTTGTGTCTGACAGTGTTTTCTTCATCATATTCTAGTCAAGATGTTATGTTCACTTCACCTTCTCACTGCACAGCTTTGCCTTCAGAACTGGTTTTCAAATTTTGATTGTTAATCGTATGCCTAGAGGCTGATTATGTGCAAGGCCCCTTTATTGACCCATTTGCACAACCATCATAACATCAACCATTTCTCAAATTGTTTTCCAAAA
>Ga0116226_10003267_pt1 | contig 14291 bp, 19 predicted proteins | sample S1TSphfallax_FD_89692 | JGI IMG/M metagenome (GOLD analysis project Ga0116226, IMG submission 89692) | Host-associated microbial communities from peat moss isolated from Minnesota, USA - S1T2_Fa - Sphagnum fallax MG | ecosystem: Host-associated > Plants > Peat moss > Unclassified | place: USA...
GAAGGTATAGTGACGGCTTCACCAAATCAAGCGGTGAACCGGTGCGCCAGGTTTACGCGGACCAGATCCCATACGCCGGGCTCGTATTCATAATCGCCGTTCTCGACCTGGATTACGGCGGCGCCCCACTTCTGCATGGCGGCCCAATCGTGCGTCGCGGCAGGGGCGTCCATCTCGAACCCGGTTTTTTCGTGCATGGCGGCGATGTAGGCGGTGGAATTGTTCTCTACTTCCGGCGCATGGCGACGCACCAAGTCGGCCCAGGTTTTTGCACCGTCGCGGTCCTGGTAGGATTGGAAATTCAGCAGGCCCGCGCGGATGCCGGCGGCGGGTGTTTGGAACAGGGCAAATCGGCGCTCGGTGGTCATGGTCGCGCCGTAAATCTGGCCGTCCCAATCGTTCCGATCCGAAAAGTCGATGTTAAAGGGGTTGTTGTTTGCGATACCACGCGGCACGGTGACGATCGACATAGGCGGGCTCCATGAAAAGGGTTTAGTCTACCGATTCCGTCCACTCGACGCCGATGCACAACGCACCGCCCGATGGAACCGTTCCGCCACCGAGGTTGACCGCCAAGCTTTGTGATGACCCGCGCAGAACGATGCTTTGAGTGCCTACGGCGTTGCCGAAAGAGCGGTCGTAGGGGGGGCTTACCGCGTTGACACCGAAAGACAGAAACGCGGTGTCGATCGCGCCGATCAGAGTGCCCAAGGCGCTGGGGTTGGCCGTATAGGCGGTGACGGTGCCGGTGCCTGCGATGTTGTTGTTATCAAGCGGCACCTTGGTCGGGTTGGTGCTGGTGCCGCCCGTGTTGGCAGAGGACCGCTCCAGGAGCTGCAAGGTCATTGCGCCGAGCGTGGTTGCGTTGGACGTGATGTGAACCCGCTTGACCCGGATGGTGCGGCTTGAAGACCCGGTAATGGTGAACACGTCCGTCGGCGTGGCGGCGGGCGTGATTGTAAAACTCGTGGCGTAGGAGCTTTTGGTTATCTCGGTGTCGGTGTAGATGGCGGCCGATGAGTTAAGCGCGATCGGGCCGCAGTTGCCGGAAGTGATCACTAAAGGCGTTGTATTAAACGAGCCGATCGCGACCGGCGCGACAGTGACAGTCTGGCTGGTAGGATTGACGAGCGCGCTCGGGTTGCCCGATGTTTGCGTAAGGTTGACGCGAATGCCGCCGGTATTGGCGATGGTGAGCGGGTATGTGTTGCCCGTCGTGTAGTTTGGGACGCCGGTGAGGCAGTTCGCCATCATGAGCGGGCCGACGCCGCTGGTGCCCGTGGTGCTGGCGAAGGTGACCAGGTTCGTATCCGAGGTAATCAGCGCGGCATTCGCCGTGATTGCCAGAGGCGCGGTTTGCCCGGTCGTCAACGTGTAAGCGGTCGAGTTATAGGCGCCGATGACGAGGGGTGAGAACGCCGTGCCGGCTGTAGCACTCGGTGCGGCAAAGGCGCAGGCGTTAGCGTTGACGTTCGCAAGGCTGACGCGAAGGTTGCCTGAGCCGTTCAAAGTCATAGGCTCGACGGTACCCGTCGTGTATCCGGTGCCGGTATTGACGACGTTCGCCATGACCGTCGGCCCTATTGTGGCCGTGCCGGACGTGCTGCCCTGGGTTACATAGCTACTGTCCAGAACACTTGCGGTGCCGCCTATCGACACGGTGCCCACGGTGTTCGAACCCGTGGCGAGGGTGACGCTGGAACTCGATCCGAGATTGACGGTTGGCGTGCCGCCTATCGACACGGTGCCTACCGTGTTCGACCCCGTGGCGAGGGTGACGTTTGCGCTTGAGCCAAAATTGACGGTCGGCGTGCCGCTGACCGACACGGTGCCGATCGACGATGTGCCGGCCGACAGGGCGACACTACTTCCCGAGGCCAGGCTTACGGTGCCTATATTGGCCGTGCCAGCGAGATTGGTGACAGGGAATCCGTTGCTTGAACTCACACCGACCAGCGTGCCGCTGGCGTTCGAAAACCCGTTGAGAATGGCGCTTGACGGGATTGCAGCGCCCGTCGAACCGGCGCCCTGGCTCGTCACCGGAACCGGGTTGCTGGGGCTGGCGGCGACGAGCGTGCCACCACTGTTTGAGAATCCGATTTGTGTGGACGAGGTGGGCGCGGTGGTATTGTCGGTGCCTACGGACGGGTTTGTGGCCGATATCGACCCGGTTATGGGGATTGGATTTGCCGCACTTACGCCAACAAGCGTGCCGCCGGCATTCGAAAAACCCAAATAATCCGCATAAGTCGGGACTGCGGACCCCGTGGGACCGGCGGCGGCGTTGCTGCCCCCACCTCCACCGCCGCCTACTACCACATTGACCTTGAGGTTGCCTGCGGCGTCGAGCGCGAGTGTTTGCGGCTGACCGGCTACCGGCGTGCCCGAGTTGGATGGGTAGAGTACACCCCCGTTTGTGGAAGCCATCGGCAGTCTCCAAAAGGCATAAAAGGCTAGTAGGCGATTTTGTCTTGACATACCATCTACTGCATAGGAATTATACCCTCGTTTCGGTTTGCTCTCGTCAACGAGCAGTTTTTCGATACGGGTCACGTATCCCGCAGGGTGGTTCATGCCTGAAGATGAGTTGTTTTCCCTCGAGACAGAGGCTCTAGCCCATGAAGAAACCGAGCCGGATGTCACCCAAGAAGGGGATGGCAACCAAGAAGGCGATGCCCAAGGCAATGTCCAAAGCGATGCCCAGGAAGATGGGTCGCAAGGGCAGCAAGGCCGAGGAAATGAACCAAGAGAAGGGCTGAGAAGTCAGCCGCGCCGAGAAAACGACAGCGTTAGGGCGCTCAGAGAGCGCGCTCAGGCCGCAGAATCGGCGGCCCAGCAAGAGCGCATCCGAGCGCAAGCGTATGCCGATCAGCTCGCGCACTTTAATCAGCGCCCGGACCCTGCGGCACTTCTGCGGCAGCAGCAGGAGGAACAGCAGCGCCTAGAGATGATGGCGCCACATGAAGTGGCGCAGTATCTAGCGCAAAAGTCTGAGCAGCGTGTTGCGGTACAATTGCAGATCATGCAGCGGCAGCAGGCCGATGCAATGGACAAGATAGCTTTTCAGGGGCTCAAGCGGGACAACCCGCTAGCGAATAAATACGAAAAGGAAGTTGAGCGCCTGGTGGCGCAAGAGGCGGCTAAGGGGATCACAGTGCAGCGGGAAACCGCGCTGGCTTTTGTGATCGGGGAATTTGTCTTGAAGAATGCGCCCGCTGCCGCGAAACGGCAGGCTGCGGCGGCGGCAAAGAGGGTGACGGGTAATACCGTGAACCCGGGCGGCGCGGCGGGTGACGTGGCATCCGAGCCGCGTGGGCGAAGCGGAAACGATTTGGCGGCGCTGGAGCGGCGCTTGGCGGGCAAGTTTATTTAGCCGGGGGGCGCTTACCTCCGGTTTTGCGGAGGTAGTTACCGGTGACAGTCACAAACACTTCGTCCGCTTTTCGCGGCGATATCGTCAACTACATCGAGCAAAAAACTCTACCGCTGGCGCGCAAGCAACTGGTTGTCTACCAGTTTGCCAACAAGGTAACGCTGCCCAAGGGCATGGGCAATCAATGGACCGCAACCCGGTATAACCGGTTGCCGCTACCGAGCTCGCCTTTGGCGGAAGGCGTGCCGCCGAACGGCGAAAGCATGACGATCGGGCAAGTGACCGGCGTTGTGCAGCAATGGGGCGATGCGGTGTATATCACCGACGTTGCCGAGATGCAGATTTACCATCCGTTGTTCCAAGAGGCGATCAAGCTGATATCGCTTCAGGTGGCGGAAACCGACGAACGTCAGGCGTATCTCACACTGACAGGCGGCACGCAGGTCAATTTCGTCAACCAGCGCGGCGCGCGGTCTGCTTTGGTCTCTGGCGATGTGCTCGATCCTCACACTATAAACCGGACCACCGCCGCCCTTATGACCATTGGCGCCCCTCGCTTCAATGGAGACGAAAACACCGATGAGATGGTGGACATCAAGGGCGGCGGACGAAACGCCTCTCAGAACCCCCGGCTTCACGCGCACTACGTAGCGGTGCTGCATCCCCTAGTGTCGGCCGACTTCGCCGAAAACCCGACCGTCGTGACGGCATGGTCTTATTCCGACATCAACCGGCTGTATAATTTCGAAGCGGGCGAGTGGCGCGGCATTACTTTCTGTGAATCGAACGTCGTGCCGTCCTGGACCGGTATCGCGGCGGTCAATGGCGGCACCGCAACGACGGGCGGCACGTTGCCGACCACCACGACCTATTACCTCCAGGTCACGGCACAGAACAGCACCACGCAGTACGAAAGCCAGATCTACCAAGTCGATACCGGGATTGCGATTGGCTCGAACACCGCGATTTCCTATGTGCTGCCCACCACGCCTGGCTACACTTACTCGGTTTATATCGGCACGTCGGCGACCGGCGTGAGTAACCTGGCGCTCACGAGCAGCACCTACGCACCGTCGAGCGGGCCTTATACCGGCGTGGCGACGCAGCTCCCGCCGGGCGTGACAGTCCTTCTGACGGCGGTAGGCCCACAGCAGATTCCGCCATCGGCCCCGGCGGCAGGTCTTACCGTGTTTCCGACGTTCGTTTTCGGTCGCGACTACTACAGCATGATTAAGCTCGATGAGCTGAAAATGACGTATCTGACCGAAGCGGACAAATCCGACATCCTCAACCAGAAGCGTGTGGTTGGCTGGAAGAAGTATTGGGGGATGGTGATTACCAACCAGCAGTTTGGTGCGCGGATTGAAAGCACGTCGAACTTCACGGCAACGTTTGGCTAAGGCCGTAACAGAAGGATAGCGCAAATGGCGTGGAATTTGAGCGGACAAGTCAACGTGAATTGGATACCGGACGGCGCCGGGCCGATGAGCGTGCCGAGCATGCAGACTTTGCAGCTCGATATCGGGCCGTTGCTTTCCAATAACCTGGCTGGTTACGGTCCGGTGCAGATCGTCAATAGCACGAACGACACGTTGACGGCCGCGCAGGTGAACACGGCGGCCACGGCGTTCGGGAGTTTGGTTGCCTCGTATTTCGGCACAACCGCTCTTTCGACCCTCCAGGGGTGGGCAACGGGCAGCCCGTGAGCACGCGCACTCTTGTTACCAAAACAGGCACGAGTTTGACGGCCATTCAAAGGCCGTCAAGCAGTGTTGCCGCTGGGCATTTCAACCCAGCCGACATTGCTACGATCAACGCCGCGGTTTTGTACGACAATAACCCGGTGTTGCACGCTTATGGTTCCCTCACGCCGAACGGGCTTTTGACCGTGCCGCGAAGGGGGCAGCTTATTGTGCATTCGGGTGACGTGGTTGCAGTCGATGCGTCGGGGAACGTGATTATAGTCAGTGCTTACAGCATCGCCCAAGGGCTTTCCTGGACACTGACGTAGGAGGTTTTTCTATGGCGAGCGAATTGGGTGAGATGCCGTTCGAGGTAACGGGGCTGCTAACTGCGGCCGATGTTCAGAAGGCGCGCGAAGCTGCACGCGCCAAGGTGCAGAAAGAGCTTTACGACGCAGCGTTCAAGCAGGCCCTTGATGACGCCGAACGCGAAGAACGGATTGCGGCGGGCTTGGCACCCAAGGAAGGCCCGAGCAAACTAGACGAACCGATCATGACGGTGTCAGTCAACCTACCAGAGTCCGTGACGCCGTTGCCGGCGCTGGTGATTGACGGCCGGCCGTTTTATCACGGCTTCAACTACGACGTGCGCGAGTCTCAGGCGATGCAAATCAACGCCATGCAGGCGGCGGCGTGGGTCAATGATGATCGCATGCTGAGGGGCCGCGAGCACGACAAGCGGCGGCAGAAGCCGCAATCTATCAGTGGAAAAACAGGGGCCGTAACCGGCGCGCCTCTGGCTTTGGTTGGCACAAGGAGTGCCGCGTGACCACGAAACTGCACACCGAAACCGCACCCGTCGCCCAAGGCGCTGCCCTGGTCATTACCCTCGGCGAAAAAGCGCAACTTACTTTGCAGACACATTTCGACCGGGACGCTCCCGAGCACGAACGCGCGGAAGTAATCGATGCGCTGTACAAGGACGGCAAGCGTATGGCGGCGCATTACAAGATCGAGGATTTGCGCAGGCTGATTGCCGGGCGCTTGGACGGGACGGCGTTCACCGACGCCAATTTCAAGCGCGCGGAAAACGATTACGAGGCGGCGAAGGAAAAGCGCGTCGCTGAAATCGATCAGATACGCCAGGACGATCAGACTCAATTTTCGTCAGGCGTCAAGCGGGGCGTGTACGTGCCGAGCAAGACCGCTTTGCAGCGCGTCTCGGCGCTACAGTCGGAACAGCGCAAGGCCGACGAGGAAAAGGCCAAGATACTTGCCGACCACACGGTGACGAAAGAAAAGCTCGCCAGTGACATAGCCGCCTGGACTAAAGAGATTGTCGAGCTAGAGGCGGCCTTGAGTGCCCCTCTCAGCTAGTCAGATTATCACTGCGGTTTTGCAGACATGCAAAGCGCCGGCTTTTACGTTGCAGGCTCAGCAGCAGCTTAACCTTATTCTGGCCGATCTTGCGGACACCCAGGATTTGGACCTTTGCCGGGGGCAATACACCGGCACTTTCGTCGTGGATAACGGCAGCGGAAACGGAAGCGGTCCCTACCTGCTGCCTCTGGATTACAAGCGAGTAGAGCGTGACGGCGCTTGGTATATATACAACGGTATATCTTACCCGATGATTTCGGTCGATTTGACCGAGTATGAGCAGCAGGTGCAACAATCCGGTCTATCTTCGTTGCCGGAGCTTTTCGCGACCGACATCTCGCCTTTAGGCCAGGAGCCGCCGACCGCGCCACTTCTGTATGTTTGGCCACCGGCTAATCTGCCGCTTACTTTTCGGATCCAGTATAGAAGGCTCCTACCCGATCTTACTAATTTCGCGGACGTCCCTTGGTTCCCGAATCAGGGCTATTTGCGGCTGAAGCTGACCGCCGTGATGATGGAGCTGACCGATGACACCCGAAAAGTAATGTTTGAACAGATGGCGGACAAGCAGTTGGAGGCTTATCTCAAGCTGACCAACGACGACGAGGGGCGTGCAAAGACGGTGACGCTTGATCGCCGTCGTTTTGGGAGAAACATAAACACGCTGCCCGACACCAAGCAAGTTTGGGGGTGACACATGCCGATACGCGGCGCCCGCACGATGACTTGGCGCCCGGTTGGCGTGACGGATACTCTCGACACTACGGACATGCCGCCTGGCTCCATGCTGAGCCTATCAAATTTGATACCCGCCCCCACCACGCGGGGCTTGTTCGTTCCCCGCCCTGCTGCGGTCCAATATCCCAACACGGTAGGCTTGGGCTCGGGTAACCCCACGGTTTTCTTGATACTGGGCTCGCTCGTCTACGGGATGGTGCCTAGCGCCAATGGATATGACACGCCGTTCATATACAATTTGAACTCGCAGACATCGACGATCCCGGCCGGCGTCACCAGCAGCAACGTGCCGACAACCCAGCCGACGAACGGCGATTGGACACCCCCGACGATGGCGGCTCTTGGGGCTTATGTCATCGTCACGCATCCCGGGTTTCAAGGCCCGGCCAACGGCTATATAGGCTGGTTCGATCTCACAACCCCCTCCGCGCCTAAGTGGGTATCGGGTAACTTGCAGGAGACGGGCGGCCTTCCGTCTCCCAACCTACTGCCCAGCCCGCCGGCCGCCGTATGCGTTTACGGGGGCCGGGCTTACTATGCGGTGGGCAATGCGGTGCAGGCGAGCGACGAGTTTTTACCGTTGCAGCAGACCAACGCCGGCCAGGTTCTTACCTTCGGCGATTCAACCGCGATAACGGCGCTCGCCGGGCTCCCGCTGAACAACGTGCAGGGCGGCATCATACAGTCGCTTATGGTGTTTAAAGGGCTGCAAAACATCTTCCAGGTCACGGGCGATTATACGGGCATCCCTAGCATCTGGAACGTGAACACGCTCAATATCGCGACGGGAACGCTTGCGCCAAACACGGTGACGCCGACCCCTCGGGGGCTGGCGTTCGTGGCACCGGACGGCGTGCGCGTGATCGATTTTGGCAGCAACATATCCGACCCGATAGGCGATTGGGGGAGCGGCATAAAGCTGGCGTTTCAAAATGCGGTCTATCCTTCGCGTATGTGCGCCGCGTTCAATATGCAGACCCTTCGCATATCCGTGCAGCAGGTGCAGGCGACGCAGCAGGCGCAGCAGGAATACTGGTTTAATTTCGGCCTTAAGGCATGGACCGGGCCGCACACCATACCTACTGTTTTCATTAAGCCATACCAGAACACTTTTGTTTGCAGTCTAGCTCTACCGGCCGCGTCATGACTATGCTGGTGCCTTTCAGCGTTACCGCTGACCTGCATCCCGCGAACTCAAGCGGGCCGGCGGTCACGTCGTACTCGGAGACTTTCTATAGTCCCGTAACGATGGGCGATATCTCCGGGCAAAGCCTGGTCGGGCACCTAACGATAACGAACACGCTGGGAAGCTCGCCCTTGGGTGCGCTCGGAACGGACACTAGCGTCGTGTTTTTCTCGACCAACCCCGGCGTGGGCTTTGGCCCTGAAAACAACGCGATTCTAGGTTTCGACACTTATGCCGGCGTGCCAGCCATCGGGGGCAACGGCGAGGCGATTCTTGTCATTCAGGATTTTACAAACGACTCAAATCCTGCCTACGGGGCAAAAGAAGGAAATGTCTACGTAGGCGTATACGGCAATCCGCCCCCGCCCGTTAATGTGGAATGGCAGTGCGACTTTGCGATTACCTGCACGGGAACAAACACGAGCGGTCAATACGTCGGGAACTCGATCTTCTATAACTTTTCGACCAGTGCAGTCGATACGTTGACCGGCCACGGCACGTATACCGCCGTGTCATACGAAAATGTCATATTTGCGGTTAATAACGCGGAAGAATATCCGATAAACTGCCTTCTCGGTATTACGATCCAAGAAGACGAGGCAATCGTCAATTCGATCGAAGCCTATGGAACTCTCTATGTAAATTCCGGCGCGACCGGCGATACGGGCGAAGCCCTGATCCTCAACCAACCGGCGCCGACTTTCAATCAACCTATCCCGCTTACCGGCTTGAACGTAGGGCCGGTCGCATCGTCTTTGGTGGTATCCCAAGACGGGACGAGCGCAGGCACTCTGACGAGTTTCGACGCAGGGCTGATGTGGAGCGGCACCGGGGCAATAGGGAAATACGGAACGCATACGCTTTTTGTGACCGACCCCGTATCGAACGTGCAGAGTAACACGGTAACTTACACGCTGGCGGAACCGGAAGGGGCTTTTTTCCTAGGGCTTTTTCAGTCCGATGTAATCCCGTCTTCCTCGTCCAATTACACGGAATTTAACAACCAGCTAGAATGGACATTTCAGACATCGTTGCTGCCTGATAACAAAGACATGGCGAACAACGCCATGATTTATGCTATGTTGGATTTGCAATTCGTGGGTGCGCAGCCGTCCGTGGCGATCAATTTCCTGGACTCGTCCAATTCAACTACGCTCGCCTCTACATCCATAGCGCCTTCGGGCACCAACACTGTGTGGGGCAGTTTTCTATGGGGAGAAGCGCCTTGGGGCGGAACCGCGCAGCAGCTTGCACCGAATTGGGTGCAGTGGGGCATACCCGTGGTTTTCAAGCAGGGATATTTCGAGGCTTCCGGCTTGTCGGAACAGGGGTTTGCCATCGGCGCAATCTATATGGAATATCAGATCACCGGCTACGTGCAGCAGTATTATTCGGGAGTAAGCTAGATGCCCGCGAGCGTGCCAAATACCTTCGTGGACGGTCAAACCGCAACCGCAGAAGGTGTTAACCAGAACTTTTCCGCGCTGGTCACTTACCTCAACGGTTTGTCGATACCATCCACGCCAGTCACCATCGCCAACGGCGGGACTGGTGCCGCGACCGTGCAAGGCGCACTCACCGCCCTTGGTCTAGGCGCCGGCACGTTCATCCCCTGCACCGTGGCGGTATCTGGTAGCGGTCCTTACGTCGTGACGGCCACCACCCTTACCACGGCCGCGACCGTAAGCGCCTACTCGACAGGGCTTGCGCTTTTGTTTCGTATGCCGAACACCGCTTATTCGGGGTCGGCCATTCAGATCGCTTACGAAGCAAGCGGCAGTTCCGCATTGACTGCGGTGCCGCTCTACGACGCTGGCGGAATTAACGCGATTACGGCCACCCAGGCGAACCAAGTCATATTGGCGGTCTACAATTCGGCCCTTAGCGGGTTCTGCCTGTTCAATACCCCGCCCAATGCTTTCAATACGGCTCGTTTCGCGGCGTTCAACGGCAACGCCTCGGCTCAGTCGTGGACGTGCCCGGCCGGCGTGACGACGGCTTACATCACGGCGTGTGGTGGCGGGGGTTCCGGGGGAGGCTCGGCAAGCGCCACTGTATCGGGTGGCGGCGGGGGCGGTGCGGGTGATTCGATCGTGCGTCAGGCGATCACGGTCAGCCCGGGATCCGTCTACACGATCAATGTTGCGGTAGGAGTGACAGGCTCTGCCGGCGCCAATGGCACGGCCGGTAACGGCACGACTTTCGCGCTCAGCGGCACGAACCTCATATCTCTGGGCGGCGGTGGGGGCGGCACGGCGGGCACGAATACAAGCCCGGCATCGGGCGGCACCAGGGGCGGCCTCGGCGGGTCTAACGGCCGCGAGGGTTTTTATGTATCAGCTTCGTCTTTCAGCGTAGGCGGGGCGGGAGGCGATTGTTTCTTAGGCAAAGGCGGCACGCCGGCTTTCGATGGTCAAAATGGCCAATATGGCCAAGCGTACGGTTCGGGCGGGGCAGGCGCCTCGGGTAACTCGGCGGCGGCGACTTCCGGCGGCGGAACAGAAGGCGGTTACTTGCTTATCGAATGGTAAACCTCAATCACCGCAAAGCGTTTGGTGCATTGGGCGGGTTAAATGCTATCTAGAGTAGTGAACCATGACAGATTCTGATGTGTGGCAGCGCGCGGTGGGAAAATTGGAAGGTGAAGTGCAGGGCCTGCAGGTCGGACAAGCCGCCTTGCAACGCGACGTTTCATCTTTGCGCGCCGAAATGAACGTAGGTTTCATTAAGGTTTACGAAAAGTTGGACGATGCGCGGGATGAGCTATCGCAGAACCGGGGCGGCATCAGGGCGGCTTACGTGCTGATTGGGGCGATAGGAGCGGTGCTGGGCGCGGTTTTGCCATACCTGTTTCATTTACCGCGCTGATTTGTTATGAACGCAGGCGAAAGGGGTTTGCCGATGAGTCCTATGCTCAAGGGAGTCTTGAAGGCGGCTCTTACGGCTGCGGCCACGGCGGCGTGCGGTGTAGTCGCCACCCACGGCATTCCCACGAATTTTCAAAGCTGGTCGGCCGTGGTGGCGGCGATTTGCGCGGCGGAAGCGGCGCTATTTTCGACCGCGCCCCAGCATGAAACGGTTGTTCAGAACTCGAAATAGGGGTTTTCTATGAAGCGTTACCTTTGTGTGGTGCCGGTCCTGTTCGGGGGGGTGCTGTGTGGCGCGGGGAGTTGTTCTCTATCGAGTCCGACTGTTGCCTTGTCATCTCCGGCGGGCCAGCTTTTCTGTGCGATCGACACGGGCGGAGGCGGCCAGATCATTGCGGGTTTGATAAACGCGGACGCCACGGCTCAGCTCGGTCCTGCGGGTCCGGTGGTGGTGCTGGCGACAAACGCGGCGGCGGCGGTAGTGCAGAGCGATTGCGCGGCGGCATCGGCGGCGGTGGGCGGTAGGGGCGGCGTTCCCGTATCACCCCCGGCGGCAGGCACGACGACCGCCACGGTAGCCATTCACGCAGGAGCAACACCTAAATGACCATCAAATCAAGCGGACAAGGCCAGGTTTCGTCTTCTGACAAATCGACCTCGATGCTGCCCAAGGGCACGACCGTAAACAACGACGCCGTGAGGTCCAAACCGGCCGAGCTGTGCAAGCCGCCAGGTCCGCGCAACGCATGAAATACGCGCTGTGGTTCATCGGCGGCCTATTTGCCGGTGTTCCACTGGCGCTTATCGTGCTGAGCTTGTGTCTGGCTGCTAGGGACCGGTCCTATTGGGGCTAACTTTCGGCTTCGAGCCTTTGCTGACCCTGCTGGTCGAGGATCGGTTGGGCGAACTCGTCAAGGCGCACTTCGCGGAAATAGGCGCCGACAAAAGCACCGTCCCGCTTACCGTGAATTGGGGCGCGTATTTGCAGCGCGAACAGGGGAATACTTTCCGCGCTTTTGTTGCGCGTAGGGATAACGCCCTAATCGGGTATATAGGATTGAATTTTTTCCGGCCCGACAGGCATACAGGTACATTATTTGTGCGTGACGAGACGATTTGGGTGTTGCCGTCCGAAAAGCGCCGGGGGCTTGTATGGCGAGCGATGTGGCGGGCGGTAGTGCCAATACTGCCTCGCCCGTGCAAATTGATGGTGGGGCTGACATTGACGGGCCCCGAGGGTCAGGTTGAGATTTTACAGGGGTGTTTGCAACGGCTTGGACTTAAGCCGGCCGAAATGGTAATGGGAGCGTATCTGGATTAGGATTTTGGACCGTGAGCCAACCCAGCGTTCCCCAGGCGCCCAACTATTCGAATTTTGGACAGGCGAACAATGCTTACTCGGGCGCGCTTTCTGGCCTTCAGGGCTTGGCGGGCGAGGGATATGGGCTGACCCAGGGCATCGTAAACAACCCGTACGGCGCAAGCTACCAAACCGCTGCCGGGAGTGCTGGAAGCGCGCTTGGAACCTTGGGCGGCCAGGCGGGCGGTGCGGCAGGGCAGCTCTATGGCGCTGGTGGGTCTTTGCTGAATACAGCATTCGACCCACAGAGCGCATTATACAACCGCACTCAGCAGCAGAACCAAGACCAGACCGGTGCGCTTTTGGCCGCCTCGGGCGTGGGCGCTACGCCGTACGGGCAGGCGGTGGCTGCGCAGAACAACGAGAATTTTAATATAGACTGGCAGAACCAGCAGTTGCAGCGCCAGTTGCAGGGCGTGCAAGGGGCAGAGGGTGCGTTCGGCCAGGGGGCAAGTCAGGGCAATATCGGTGCGCAAGCGACTTTGGGCGGCGGGCAATTACCCTACACGACGGCGAACTCGATCCTCGGGAGCGGGTTAAGCGCCCTCGGTACGCAGCAAGGGCTTGACCAGGGGGTGACGGGCGCGGCTGACCAGTATCTTGGTTTGGCAAACCAGGGGTATGGCAATCAGCTAGGCCAGTATAATGCGCAGGAACAACAGTTTTCCGGCATGCTTAACGGCCTCGGATCGATTCTCGGGTATGGCGGGAGCAGCAGCATCGGCCAGGGCTTGCTAGGGTGGTTGAATAATCTATGAGCGGCGCACTCGCCTTCCTGGGTTCCGTTGGTCATGTGCTGGACTACGCGCAGCAGCAACAGGAGCGGCAGAAACAGCTTGAAATTGAGAAAATGAAGTTGCAGCAGGCGCAGGCTGAATTTCAGTTTACGCAGCAGCAGCTACAGATGAAAAGCTGGAGCGACAAAGTAACCCTAGGCCAAAACCTCTATAAACTGGCGACCGAAAACCAGCCGGCGCAATCGAGCCCGTACAGCGTGTCTCAATCCCCTGGACAGGGCGGCCCGCAACCTCCGCCGCAGCAAGGCGGCCCTACGTTGCCCGGCGCGCAGATGATCGGCACTGGCGCGAACGGAGGATTGCCCGGCGGTAGTCCGCAGGGGATGCCCATGGGGCGCGGGATGGGAGCGCTTGCCGGCCCTTTGCCGACGCAAGCGGGCGGGCAAATGGGCGGGATGGCTCCGCAGCAACCGTCCGATGACGACGCGCCGCCGCCCGTGCCCAACCAAGCGATGTTGGAACAGCAGATTGCCGCTCTGCCGGCCGCTCAAGGCAAACCGCCGGGATGGGTGCGCGCGGTAGCAGCGCAGGCCATGCCGGAGCTGCGAAAGCAATGGCAAGAGCAGATGAAGATTTACCAGGCGAAGCAAATTCAGGCGCGCACTGCGGCCACAGAAAAAAGGCAAGCAAGCAAAGACAGTTTCACTGAAAGTGTCGAGCTTTCCCGGCTGGGACTGGATCGAGCGCGGCTTGGCGTAGAAGATCAGCGCCTCGCCATGGAGGCGCAACGATTCAAAGATGCGGAAAGCAAAACAGTACAAGCGAGTCCTGATGCGACATACGACGCCGCCCGCGAGTTTCGCGAAACCGGAAAAATGCCTGCCTTGGGTTTAAACTCCGGGTCTACCCGCGCGCAAATTCTGAACGAAGCGGCGCGGCAGCGCCGGCTCGAAAAGGTTACGGTGGAA
>Ga0116226_10003268_pt1 | contig 14288 bp, 13 predicted proteins | sample S1TSphfallax_FD_89692 | JGI IMG/M metagenome (GOLD analysis project Ga0116226, IMG submission 89692) | Host-associated microbial communities from peat moss isolated from Minnesota, USA - S1T2_Fa - Sphagnum fallax MG | ecosystem: Host-associated > Plants > Peat moss > Unclassified | place: USA...
GTGATGCCCGCGCAAAGCAATGGAGCCACAGCGGCGGGGTCCAGATTCGCGGGCACGGTCAGCGCAAAGGCTTCATCCACAACAATGTGGTCGGCATAACCTCCGAAAGTGAGGTTGCCGGCCTTGTCCTTGCCGTTGTAGGTCCAGATGACGGCGCTGCGGTCGCAATACTGCTCCTCACCGGCTTTGCAGGAATTGCATTCGCGGCAGGAATCCACCATGCAGCCGATGGCCGCCAGGTCTCCGGCCTTGAATTTCGTGACTTCGGAACCGGCCTGCGTGACCACGCCCACAATCTCATGGCCGGGCACCATGGGGTACAGCGAGTTGCCCCATTCGTTGCGGGCCTGATGAATATCGGAATGACAAATACCGCAGAACTTGATATCAAGAAGGATATCTTTGGGACCGGGCTCGCGATGCTCGTAGGAAAACGGGGCGGGCGAAGCGGCAGCGTTCTGAACGGCGTAACCGTGCGTTGCAATCATAACCACATGCTAACGCGCATCCCTAGATTGAACGGGCGAATGCGCTATTAGTAAAGATTCGGATGAACCTGCTTTCACAACTTAATTACACACCGCAAGAACTGAAATTTGGCACCAGCGGACGGCGCGGTCTTGTTGCTGATTTAACGCAACTGGAAATTTATATCAATGTCACTGGAGAGCTGCGCTACCTGCAAACACTGGACAAAACGCAAGGCGGCATTCAGAAGGGAGATCCTTTTTATGTTGCCACGGATCTGCGGCCTAGTTCAACAACTTTCGTCGGGAAACGAGGCGCGCTGACACAGGCGGTGTTGAAGGCTGTTGCCGATGCCGGGATGGTTCCGGTTTTCCTGGGCGATATCCCCACGCCCGCGCTTACGCTTTATGCGCTGGTGCGGCATTGCGGCAGCATCATGGTCACTGGCAGCCACATTCCCTTTGACCGCAACGGCTACAAGACCAACACTTCCATTGGCGAATTGCTGAAAGAGCATGAACAGCCGATTGCTGAGTCGGTTCTGAAAACCAGGGCAGAGCTTTACGGTGAGAGTTTCGGGGAATCTATTTTCAATGAGTACGGCCAGCTCACGACGGGGGCGGAAGATCTTCCCGCGAAGCACGACGGTGCCGCGCAGGAATACATTGCGCGCTATACCAGTTTTGCTGGCGGCACGCCGCTGGCTAAATGGCGCGTGCTGCTTTATGAGCATTCCGCCGTGGGTCGTGATATTTTGCGGCAGATTTTGCAGGCGCTGGGCGCGGAAGTGATTCCCGCCGGGCGCAGCGATGAGTTCGTTCCCATCGACACGGAAAATATTGACGCGGCGCAGTTGGAGTTTATTCAGGCACTCGCGGATGAGGCGGGCGGGATGCCGGATGCCGTGGTTTCAGTTGACGGCGACAGCGACCGGCCTTTGCTGCTGGGCGTTGACAGCAGCGGCAAAGTCCGCTTCTTCGGCGGAGACCTGGTGGGCATGATTGTGGCTGAATACCTGAAGGCCGATGCGATTGTGGTGCCCATCAGTTGCAACGATGCGGTGGACCGCGGATCGCTGGCCGCAAAACTGGAACCAAAGACGCGCATTGGATCGCCTTTTGTCATCGCGGGCATTCAAGCGGCCAAAGCGAAAGGCAAGACGGCGGTTTGCGGATGGGAGGCGAATGGGGGCTTTTTGCTGGGATCAGATCTGGGGGGTGGACTGCGCGCGCTGCCTACTCGCGATGCCGTGCTGCCCATTGTCTGCACGCTGCTGAGCGCGCAACAGCAGGGTCTTACCGTCTGTGATCTGTTCGCGCGTCTGCCGAAACGTTTCAGCCGCGCGGCGCTGCTGAAAAATTTCCCGCGGCCGGTGGCCGCTAAAATCGTGGCTCGGTTTTCGCCGGATGATCCGGCTGTCAAAGAAACGGAATCGGCGGAGTTACGCGGTTTGCTGAAGCCGTTTTTTTCGGCTGCTGACGGCTTTGGCGAAATCACGAGGCTGAACTACGTTGACGGGGTCCGCATCACCTTTGAAAACGGCGATATTGTGCATGTTCGGCCCTCGGGCAACGCCGATGAATTGCGTGTCTACGCGGTGGCCAATAGTTCGCAGCGGGCGGAACAAATTGCCGCGCTGGCTATCGCGGAGCCTGATGGAATTCTGCGGTCATTAGCATCTGCGTGTTCGGATCCAGCGTAAGATCTTTGGGCTCTGTGTCAGCCGGTATGGTGAAGTGCTGCTGCTTCTGAAGCAGTTCCACTTTCGTGACTTTGCCCGCACACAGAATTTCCAAAGGAAGGCGGTAGAGTTCACCCGCTTGCGTCTGCGCCAGATCAATCTCTACCGCATGCGCCTTCGCGTCATAATGCCATGAACCGGCGATCACCGGCGTTCCGGCGCGCTTCAGCCATTGCTGGAAAAACCAGCCCAACTGCATCCCTGAAGTTTCTTCCGCCACGTTCCGGAAATCGTCGGTGGAGGCGTTTGAATTCTGGTAGCGGCGGTAATATTCGCGAATGGTTGCCCAGAACTTGTCGTCGCCCATCTGGCCGCGCAGCATATGCAGCGTCCAGGCGCCTTTTTCGTAAATCAGGCGGTTGGTCACCTTCTTCATGTCCGACAAGTTGTCATGAATAATTGCCACCTGCGGCATTTTGAAAATGGCATCGCGGCTTTTGTTCAGGCCAGCCACAAACGCGTCTCGGCCTTCGTAATGTTCAGTGTTCAGCAGCGTGAAGTAGGTGGCAAAGCCTTCGCTCAGCCAGACGTCATCCCAGTCTTTCTCCGTCACCGAATTGCCAAACCAATGATGCGCAATTTCATGCGCCACCAGGTTGGTGGCGGGGCGGTCCGTCACGGCATCTTCTCCATAAAAGATGGCGGTGGCGTGTTCCGCGCCGCCATGCAGACCGGGAATCTCCACATCGGCCAGCTTTTCATATGAATACGGGCCAATGGCGCTATTGAAAAACTCAAGAGCATCGCGCGTGGGCTTCTCAAACGTGGTGATGCCTTTGCCGCGGTCTTGATGGTAAACCCAAGTTTCCAGCGGCACTCCCGCAGCCATTCCGAAGTGGCGCGAGGAGTATGGCGCGACGGCAATGGCATTCAGCCACGAAGCGATGGGCACCGACTGTTTCCAGTGCGTCAGCTTGCGGCCATCGCCCAGTTCGGTTTCTTCCACCAGCAGGCCATTGGCCACCACCAGATATTTCGACGGCGCGGTGATGATGAATTCGCTGGTGGCTTTGTCGTAGGGATGATCAATCATGGGGAGCCACTGGCGCGCCTGGTTGGGCCAGTTGTCGGTGTTGAATGTGCGGTCGTGATAGCGGTTGGTTCCAATACGCAAGCCGGCGGCGGGAATGCCGCGATAACGAATAGTGACGGTGCGCAGATCTCCAGCCGCTTGCGGCAGAGTGATGTTCAGCCGGTCAGCCTTGTGAGTGAACGGCGCGTCCACTGAAGTCACCGTCATGTTCGATGCCAGATCGAGCGAAAGCTCATTCACGTCGGGCTTCAGAAGGCGGACAGTTACACTGGCTTCACCGGCAATTTCGTCCGTATCATCGGAAAGCGAGAGCCGAAAGACATAATGCTGCGCGTCAATGGAAGTCTGGCGCGGATAGGTGTCGGCGCGCAGCAGCACCGGAAGTAAAGGCAGTAACCACAAAGCTCGCATAATGAATTGAAACATGATGAACCAACGCCAACTGGGAAAGCAAGGCCTGACCGTATCCGCCATCGGCTTGGGATGCTGGGGCATGACGGGGAGATCTTACGCCGCCGCCAGCGAAGCCGATTCCATTGCCACCATCCGCAAGGCCATCGAACTCGGCATCACCTTTTTCGACACTGCTGAAGCATACGGCCCGTTTGCCAACGAAGAATTGCTGGGCCGCGTTTTGAAAGATTTTCCGCGCGGCCAGATTGTCATTGCCACCAAGTTCGGCATGCGTTTTGAAGACGGCCGAGCGACTGGAACTGACAGCCGGCCTGAGCATATCCGCGACGTGGTGGAGGCATCGCTGCGGCGCTTGCAGGTGGATCATATTGACCTGCTTTATCAGCATCGCGTGGATCCGGCTGTTCCTATTGAAGACGTGGCGGGAGCAGTGGCGGGTCTTGTCGCGCAAGGGAAGGTGCGCTTTCTGGGGCTTTCGGAAGCGGGCGAAAGGACGATTCGGCGCGCGCATGCCGTGCATCCCATCTCCGTTCTGCAAAGCGAATATTCGTTGTGGGAACGGAATCTGGAACCAGCCATCATTCCCGCGCTGCGTGAGCTGGGCATCGGGCTGGTGCCGTTCTCTCCGCTAGGCCGCGGATTTCTCACCGGCATGGTCCAGCGCGCCGAAGAGTATCCGGAGACCGACTGGCGGCGCAACGATCCGCGCTTCACTGGCGCGAACTTCGATGCCAACATGAATCTGTTCTCCGTGGTGCGCGCGATAGCCGAAAGCAAAGGAGTGGCCAACAGCCAAGTGGCGCTGGCGTGGCTGCTGCACAAGGGTCCGGACATTGTTCCCATCCCCGGCACAACCAAGAGCAGCCATCTGGAAGCCAACGCTGCGGCGGCGAACCTGGCACTGAGTGAATGGGAGATGGAACAGCTTGATATCGCGCTGGCGCCCGGGAAAATTGCCGGACCAAGATACTCCGAACGCGCCATGCGGCTGGTGGACAGGTGAGTATGCGCATTACCGGTATCAGTGCTTATCGGGTGGAACTGCCTCTGCACGAAGGCAGCTATAAATGGTCAGGCGGAAATTCCGTGCAGGTGTTTGATTCCACCGTGGTTGCTATCCAGACCGACGCGGGACTCACCGGCTACGGCGAAATTTGTCCGCTGGGTCCAGCTTATCTGGCAGCCTATGCGGCTGGCGCGCGGGCGGGCATCGCGGAGATTGCGCCGCATCTGCTGGGCGTTGATCCCACGCAGCTTCAGGTGATCAACCGGCGCATGGATCAGGCTTTGCGCGGACATCCTTACGCGAAATCGGCGCTGGATATGGCGTGCTGGGATCTGCTGGGCAACGCCACGGGACAGCCAGTGGCCGTTCTGCTGGGCGGGCGTTATGGCGACGATTTCCCGCTCTACCGCGCCATTTCGCAAGACACGCCAGAGGCCATGGCGCAGAGCATAGCGCGTTACCGTTCCGAAGGCTACACGAAGTTTCAATTGAAAGTGGGCGGCCATCCGGATACCGACATTGCGCGGATACATGCGGCGGCGGCTCAGATGCAGAGCGGCGATGTGCTGATTGCCGACGCGAACACCGGGTGGACGCAGCATCAGGCTTTGCGCGTGGCCGATGCGGTTCGAAATGTCGATGTCTATATTGAACAGCCGTGCCTGCATTACGAAGAATGCCTGGCGGTGCGGCAGCATACCAACCGCCCATTTGTGCTGGATGAAGTGATGGACGATGTCCAGATGCTGCTGCGCGGCTATGCCGACAGGGCGATGGATGTGATCAACCTGAAGATTTCGAAAGTGGGCGGGCTGACGCGGGCGCGCCAGATTCGTGATTTGTGCGTTTCGCTGGGGATTGCGATGACGATCGAAGACACGTGGGGCGGGGATATTGTGACCGCTGCGATTGCGCATCTGGCGCACAGCACTCCGCCTGAGTTTTTGTTTTCTTCCACGGATTTCAATAGTTATCTGACCGTGAGCATTGCCGAAGATGCGCCGCAGCGGCGGGATGGACGGCTGGCGGCCTCCATGTCTCCGGGGCTGGGCATTCGGCCTCGCATGGAGGTGCTGGGAGAGCCTGTTTTCCGCATTGGCCAGACAGAATGATTCTCTTTCTGGCGCTGGCCGGCTTCACTGTTTTCTATCTGGCGGTTTTTGGGAAGGCGCTCATCAAGGCGCGGCCTTCGTTCGCCCATCTGCTGACGGGCTTTGTGACGAACTTTTTCGACACCCTGGGAATTGGGTCTTTCGCCACCAGCACCGCGCTCTTCAAATTCACGAAGATGGTTCCCGATGAGCTGATTCCTGGCACGCTGAACGTGGGCCATACTTTGCCCGTGATCTTCCAGGCCTTCATCTATATCTCGGCCATTGAAGTGGACGTAGCCACGCTGGCGGCGATGATTGGGGCTGCCGTGATGGGCGGCTGGTTCGGCGCGGGCTTGGTGACTCGTTTGCCACGGCGCGCTGTTCAGTTCGGCATGGGCATCGCCTTGCTGATGGCGGCCGTGGCGCTGACCATGAGCCTGGCGGGGCTGTTTCCGGCGGGCGGCAACGCCCTCGGGCTTCATGGGTGGCGGCTGATTGCTGGCGTCACCGGCAACTTTCTCTTTGGGGCTATCAGCACGCTGGGCATTGGGTTCTACGCTCCGTGCATGACGCTGGTGAGTCTGCTGGGCATGAGCCCCGCCGTGGCCTTCCCCATCATGATGGGTTCCAGCGCGTTTCTCATGCCGGCAGCCAGCGCGCGCTTTGCCTGGCGCAACTCGTACCTGGTACCCGTTGCCGCAGGACTTGCGATTGGCGGATTGCTGGGAGTGCCGTTGGCCGCGTTTGTTGTGAAATCACTGCCGCTGACGGCACTCCGTTATCTGGTTATTGTTGTCGTGCTTTATGCGGCCGTGCTGATGATTCGCAGTTCTGCTTCGCTGGAAGCGTCGAGATGAACTGGAGACGGTCCCTGACGGGAACGTCTCCAGCGCCAGGAACCTTGGCAGAGAGCCAGACGATTGATCCGGCGCGCGACCCGGAACCGCTTCGGCGGTTTCACCGCCGACCTTCGCCGGATGGCACCGTGGCTGCTGGAAAAGGGGCGTGTGCAGCGTGGCATCGCAGAAGGTGCTGACCGAGGTTCCTGGAAAGTCTCGCCGCGGCGAACAAGAGTGTTTGCCGCACGATGGGAGGAGAATGGGGATATGAACATTTCGAGTGAGAAAGCGGTGCTGGCCGGTGGGTGCTTTTGGGGCATGCAGGATTTAATCCGGCGTTTGCCGGGGGTGGTTTCGACGCGCGTGGGTTACACGGGCGGCAGCGTGATGAACGCGACTTATGCCCACCATGGAACGCATGCCGAAGCGATTGAGATTATCTTTGATCCGAAGACGGTCAGCTACCGGGAGATCCTGGAGTTCTTTTTCCAGATTCACGACCCTACGACGCCGAACCGGCAGGGCAATGACCGGGGAGCCAGCTACCGCTCGGCTATCTTCTTTACCAGCGAGGAGCAGAAACAGACCGCGGAACAGGTGATTGGCGAGATTAATGCTTCGGGGGTTTGGCCGGGCAAGGTGGTTACAGAAGTGACGGCGGCTGGAGCGTTCTGGCAGGCGGAACCCGAACATCAAGATTATCTGGAACGGTATCCGAACGGTTACACGTGCCATTACGTCCGGCCGCAGTGGAAGCTGGCGGGTTCGGGGACGGTGTTAAGGAACTGACTACTCCAGAAATGCTTCGAGGGAGAGAGGTGAGAAGCTGGAGAGTCCGGCGATATTGGCGGCAGACTGAAGCCGGGCCGCTATATTTTCGAGCGTTTTGGACTGTTCCTTGCTGTCCTGCTGCGCGGCCGCGTTGTAGATGCTGCGGGCGGCGTCTTCCAGCAGATTCTTAAAATCGCTGGGTTTTGAAGTAGTCAGCTGCGATTCGAGTCCAGAGAGGACGACGGCGGTGGTGGAGAGGTTGGCGGCATCGGAGACGGCGGTGTTGACGACTGGTGTTGCCACCTTCACGGGAGTGGCCACCTTAGCCACGGCAGTTGTTTTAGCAGCAGGCTGGCTTTGAGACTGCTGGCTGGGGGCGGCAGCAGCGGTGTGAACTGCGGGAACAGCAGGAACGGGCGGCACCACAGTCGGTGGGACGACCGAAATTTGAACATTTCCGACACTCATGCGATCAGAGGCTCCCGCTTCTTCATTTGCTGTATCGGCTGGATTTGGCAAATGTTGAGAAAAGTTTTCTTCTTCCAGACCAATTTTTTAGATCTGCCTGGGCACTGAACTCACCCTTCCAGTTTGCCATGTAAACGCTGATTGCACCAGAATAATCTGGCGGCGCGGGCATCCTCGCTAAACTCAAAGAGTCTCAACGGAGTAAGTTTTTGCAGAACCTGTTAGTAATGAAATTTGGCGGCACCAGCATGGGCAGTGCCGACCGCATGCGCGTGGCCGCCGGTCTGATTGCGAAGGAACATCAACATCGGCCGGTGGCGGTTGTAGTGTCCGCCATGTCGAAGGTGACGGACCTGCTGCTGGAAACGCTGCGGAGGGCCGAGATGGGCGACCGCGCTTCGGTGGACGCCGCTATTGAGACTCTGCTGACGCGTCATATGGACACGTGCCGCGAACTTATTTCGGGCGATGCGGCGGTTGCGGACATTGAGCAACTGATTAATGAATTCCGGCGGATTGCCAACGGTGTCTTCATGCTGGGCGAACGGCCGCCGCGCTCCGTGGACGAAGCCATCGCCATTGGTGAGCGGCTGTCTTCCTCACTGCTGTCGCGTTATATGGAATGGACCGGGACGCCGGCGCGCGCGGTGAATGGCGCGGACGTGATTGTGACCGATGCGGTGTTTGGAAACGCTTCGCCGCAGATGGAGCTGACGCGCGAAAAATGCGCGGCGCTGCTGATTCCCGCTTTGCACGGCGGCATTGTGCCCATCATCACCGGCTTCAACGGCGCAACCGGCGACGGACGGCCCACGACGCTGGGGCGCGGCGGGTCTGATTTTTCCGCGTCCATTCTGGCGTCCGCGCTGGATGCGCAGGAACTTTGGATCTGGACCGATGTCGACGGCATTATGACAGCCGACCCGCGACTGGTGAAAGACGCGGCCGTGCTGGACGAAGTGACCTACGCGGAAGCGGCTGAACTGGCGTACAACGGGGCTAAGGTTTTGCATCCTCGCACGCTGGCACCCCTTGTTGAAAAGCGCATTCCGGTGTGGAGCAAGAACAGCTTTGCGCCGCACAAGCCGGGCACCAAGATCATTTCGCATTTCGACGAGCCCAAAGGCGCGCGCGCCGTCACGTCGATGTCGAACGTGGCGCTGATCTCCATGGAACCGGCCAACGCGCTGCTGAGCGGCACACGGCTAATGGCGCGGGCGCTGGATGCGCTGGCGCTGGCGAACGTGGAAATTCTGGTGTTCACCAGTTCCAGTTACCGGCAGAGTTTTTGCTTCCTGATTCGCAAGCAGGATTTAACGGCCGCGCTGGAGGTGCTGGAATCGAATTTATCGATTGAGCTGGCGCATGGTTATTTGAAGCCGATTGAGGTGGATGAGAACGTGGGTCTGCTGGCGGTGGTGGGGGAAGGGATGCGGGGGACGCCGGGTTTGGCGGGGCGGGTGTTTACCGCTATTTCGCGCGAGGAAGTGAATATTATCGCGATTGCCCAGGGGTCGAGTGAATTGACGATTGGGATTATTGTGCGGGTGGATAAACTGGACCGCGCGGTGCGGGCGGTGCATGAGGAGTGTCAACTGGGGAAGCTCCTCCGCGTATAGGGTGGGCAGCATCACCCGCTTTCCTCACTGCCTTACGGATCGCTTGGAGACTCAATTCGTGCCCGAGCACTTTCAATTGCCTGATGAAGCCTCTTACTCAACACCTCTCGATCTGGCAAAACAGTTAAATACTCCGCGACATGAATACCAGCGGTGCCCAGTTCCAGCAGCTCTATCTGCTCAGTATTTTTGTCCGTGCACAAAATAATTCCGAGCGGCGAGTCTTCGCAGGCTTCTTGCTCATTGCGGGCAAGCCAGCGCAAATACAGCTCCATTTGTCCTTTGTATTCGGGCTTAAAACCGCCCTGCTTCAGCTCCACGACCACCAATCGCTTGAGCTTTCGGTTATAAAACAGGAGGTCAATATAGAAATCCTCGCCGTCCAACTGGATACGTTTTTGCCGGGCAATGAAAGAGAATCCGGCACCGAGTTCTAGCAGAAAAGTTTCCAGCTCCCGGAGAATGGCGTCCTCCAAATCGCGCTCCAGAAAGCGATCATGAACTTCAAGAAAATCCAGAATATGGGGATCTTTGAGGAGCAATGCTGGCGTAAGGTCGCCCCTGGTGCGCAGCGCGGCGAGTTCCTGCCGAATGAGCGCCTCGGGCTGCCGCGAGAGCGCAGTCCGTTCATAAAGCATGGAGTCAATACGCTCCTGGAGGGTGCGCACACTCCAGCCTTCAATGCGAGACATCTCCGCATAAAACTCCCGCTGAGAGGGCTGTTTCAGCGGCAGAAGGGTCCGGAAGTGAGACCAGCTTAATTGTCGCGACAGTGTGGCGACAATTGGTTCAGCCGGGAACGCCTCCGCAAACTGGACCATCCGGCGGAGATTCTTCTCTGAATAGCCGCGTCCATACTCTCTGGCCAATTGCCGCGACAGCGTCACGACAATTTGTTCGCCGTAAGCGGCGCGCTGGCTGCCGAGCACTTCCAGATGAATCCGATTGCCGACGCGCCAATAAAGAAGAGTAAGGCCTACGTTTAGAGCCGACGCAGCTTGGCGGCGCGCTTCGACAATCAGCGCACGAATATCCTCCAGCAATTCATCTGAAGATGCTGATTTTGGCGCCGATTCGCTCACCGCGAAGCCGTATAAGCGGCGATATCGATTAAATCCTCATTGCTCAGCCTGCTGACGACGGGCTTCATCAGCTCTGACCAGGTGCCTTTGCGGGTTCCCTGCTGAATGTCGTAGAGTTGGCGCGCGATGTAGCTTGGTGAGCGGCCCGCAATGCCGGGAACCGGCCCCATACCCTTCAAATCCGCGCCGTGACATACGCCGCACGGGGTGGTTTTTCCACCGCCTTTGTTCACCAGCAGCTCGCCCTTGTGAATGCTGCCGATGGGGGCATACGCGATGAACCCGGAATGCGGATCGCGCAGGGCTTCGGTGTCTTCCGGCTTCAGGGGCATTTCAATTAAACGCTCACCCAGCGGCTCTGTTCCCTCCAGCGGCAGGTACATCCCGACTGAAGTCTTCAGCTTTGGAATCGTAGCGGTCTCCACCACCTTGATCCACGGAGTCGCTTGGGCGTTCCAGGGCATCTTGGCGAAATATTCGGCGGCGTCGCGAATTTGATCGTCGGTCATGTTTTTGGCGAAGCGAATCATATTGGCGGTGTTCTTCTTGCGCGGGTCGGCGCTGCTGCGCAAGCCATTTTTGAAATCGTTCATGGTTTGGATGAAATATTCAACCGGCAATCCGGCCACGCCCGCGTTCTCCGGGCGGCCTTTGCCGTTCGGATAATGGCAAAAGCTGCATGCCATGGCATTCGGCTGGCTGCCATTGGCCACAATGGGCGGCATGGCCGGATGATCGCCGGGAAACCAGTCAGCCGGCCCGAATGGGTTGCGAATCTGGGCGATGGTGAATGCCAGCGGGCTGCCTTCGATATGATGCTCACTCAAGTCCGGCGCGCTGGGCGTGGAGGGCGGCTGGGGAGGCTCCGTTCCATAGGCCCACGCGGGCACCTTGCCCGTCGTTTGCGCCAGCATCACCGCGGAAAGCACGACCACAGCCAGAAAACAGGTAAACTTCATCGGCCTTCCAGCTTATCAATAATTCGCTCGCCCAAATAGAAGTACACTAAGGATCAGGGTTAGCGGGTAGTTTAATCGGGCTACACGTGCTAACTCCAAAAGGGGTGTCCATCATGAATCGCGATTGGCTTCTGCCGGCCAAGATCCTGACCGGGGTTTGCACGCTGGCTCTGAGTTCGTTTGCTCAGACCTACACGGTCTCCGCCAAGCCGGGTGCGCTGAATTACATTCAGGGCGCTGTTTCCCTGAATGGCGATCCGGTGTGGAGAGCGAACCTCAAGAGCACCTTTATGAACGCCAGCGACGTGCTTTCCGTGGAAGACGGCAAGGCCGAAGTGCTGCTGACCCCTGGCGTGTTTCTGCGGCTGGGAGATCATTCGCAGGTGCGCATGATTAAGCCGTCGCTGGTGGAAACGCAGCTTGAAATTGTGGCGGGCGAGAGCATGATTGAAGTGGACGATTTCGTTCCCGGCAGCAGCATCGCTGTCATGGATCACGGTTCGGTGACGACCCTGAGCAAAGCTGGACTTTTCCGTTTCACCGAACGCAGCATTGCGGCGCTGGACGGCAAGGCCGATGTGGCATTCGGCGAGCGCAAGCTGACGCTGAACAAGAACCGCGAAGTGGCGATTGACGACACGCTGAAAGCGGGCAAACTGGATTTGAATCAGCCTGACGAACTTTATGCCTGGAGCAACACGCGCGCGCAGTACAACGCCGCCGCCAGTTATGCCGGTTCCACTGCCGCATATAATTCGGGCGGATACGGTTTCAGTTCTTACAGTTCTCCCGGCTGGTATTGGGCTTCCGGTTTTAACTCTTATATGTGGATGCCGGGCAACGGCGCGTTTTACAGCCCGTTCGGCTGGGGCTTTTATGGCCCAGGGGTGGTTGCCTACGCGCCGGTGATGGGGGTTCCTTATTACGGCGGCTATGGATATGGCAGCGGCTACTATCCGGTGACGACGGGCAAGCCGGTGAAAGCGCCCGTAACGGCAGCCCAGTTAACAGTCCCCGTGAATCCGTCCAAGGTGGGAGTGGCCAGCTTCAGCGGCGCGTCGCCGGCGGCTCTGAATTCCGCGCGGATTCAGATGCAGAACTACAGCAATTTCTATGGCCTGCGCACGGCCAGCGGCACTGCTCCCGCGATGCTGCGGAATGGCGCAAGCTTTTCCAGCATGCAAGCCGCCTCACACGCGGCCGCGGCTAGTGCGCGCGAAGCCTCAGCGGCGGCCCGTTCTTCTTCGCCCGCATGGTCCGGCGGCGCATCTGGTTTAGCGGCGGCCAGTGCCTCTTCGGCCAGCAGCCGGGGCGGGAGCAGTTCCGGGATGAGTTCCGCATCGCGCGGTGCTTCGTCGGCGGGCGGCGGACGCGCTAAGTAAGCATGCATTACTTGCTGAAATCTGAACCTGACGTTTATTCAATTGACAATCTGCTGAAAGACGGCGAAACCATCTGGGATGGTGTCACTAACCCGACCGCCGTCAAGAATCTGCGTGAGATGCTCAAGGGCGACGGTCTGGTGATTTATCACACGGGGGACGAACGGCAGGCGGTGGGCACCGCGACGGTGGTTTCTGTTGATGCATCCGACCCAAAAGTGCCGCTGGTGAAGATCAAGGCTGGCAAGAAGCTTGCTCAGCCGCGCACTTTGGCCGCGATCAAGGCGCACAAGCTTTTTGCCGATTCACTGCTGGTTAAGATTGGCCGACTCTCAGTTGTTCCGCTGACGGAAGCTCAGTTTGAATGGCTGACTTTAGGGCCGCGGGCGTGACTGGCGTTTAGAACGGGATGTCGTCGTCGGAGATGTTCATGCCGGGGCCGAAGTCGTCGTCGGGCGGGGCTGCGGACGAGCTTTTGGCGCGGCTGGTGGGCGCGCTGGCGCTGCGGGCCATGGGTGCCCCGCCTTCTTCGCCTTCAGCGCGGCCGCCGAGAAGAATTATTTCATCGGCAATGACGTCGGTGGTGTAGACCTTCTTGCCGTCTTTATCGTCATAGCTGCGGCTTTGCAGCCGCCCTTCCACGTAGACTTGCTTGCCTTTGGTCAGGTAGTTGGCCAGCTTTTCCTGACGCCAGACGGTGACGTTGGTCCAGTTGGTTTCTTCCTTGAACTCGTTGGTAGCCTGATCTTTCCAGGTTCGCTTGGTGGCGACGGAAAACCGCGTGACAGCGGCACCGGAGGGGGTAAATTTAGTTTCGGCGTCGCGCCCCAGATTTCCAATCAGGAGCACTTTGTTCACGCTGCGGGAGGCCATATTCCTTCGAAATGTAGCACACGAAAATTATTTTTCGCGGCGCAGCGTGACAATAATGGGCGCCTGCAGGGTGAATGTCAATTCCGTTTCGGCGGGAATGTTCACCTGCTGGCCGTGCGTGGCGAACTGAAAACCGGCACCCGCGCCGCCGCCCGCCAGTGAGCCGATGGCCGCGCCTTTTCCGCCGCCCGCCAGTGCGCCGATGACCGCACCGGCAGCCGCGCCGACGCCGGTTCGGACTGCCGACTGTTTGCCGCGGCCTTTGCCCAGCACTTCATGAACGCTGCTGTCCACCTGGTAGGTTTTGCCCGCGCGTTCCACGCTGACCAGACGAACTTCCAGTTCGCTGCTGCCCTTAATGCGGCCCGCGCCTTTGGCTTCCGCCAGCAGCACGGTGGCATTCGCGCCGGACGGGAAGAGGGTTCTGCCTTCGACAACCACCGGGCTGGAAATGGACGCGTGAAACGTCTGGCCGCTGGTGTTTGTTTTTGAGCTGATGCCGTCAATCATTTGCACGGCAATGTCGGTGCCGGCGGGAA
>Ga0116226_10003269_pt1 | contig 14286 bp, 10 predicted proteins | sample S1TSphfallax_FD_89692 | JGI IMG/M metagenome (GOLD analysis project Ga0116226, IMG submission 89692) | Host-associated microbial communities from peat moss isolated from Minnesota, USA - S1T2_Fa - Sphagnum fallax MG | ecosystem: Host-associated > Plants > Peat moss > Unclassified | place: USA...
GGCGGGCCTGCCGCCAAAGACCTGTTCGATTTGAGGACCGTCGAGATCGAGACCATCTTTCTTCTGCTGTCCAGCGTCATGTGCGGCATGGCGACGCTTTCGAGCAACCTGCGCAATATGCTGTGGACCCAAGCCTTCTGTGCAGCAACGGGACTGCTCGGGCTTGGTTTTCTCGGCCTCGAGGCCAGCGAGTTCGTCAAGATGGTGACGATGGGCGCCGGGCCCGAGCGCAGCGCCTTTCTGTCGTCGTTCTTTGCATTGGTGGGGCTTCACGGTCTGCACGTGACAATCGGCCTGCTGTGGCTCGGAACAATGATGGCTCAATTCTGGGCCAAGGGATTTCGCCCCGATATCCTGCGCCGCGGCCTGTGTTTCGCCTTGTTCTGGCATGCGCTCGACATCATCTGGGTCGGCATTTTGACGAACGTCTATCTTTTAGGAACAAGTCCATGAGCCAGCACGAGGCTGAAGCCGACGAGCCGGACGTCGACGCCGCTCCAGGCGACCAGGCCCCTGACACCCGCGGCATCGCGGCGGGCGTTCGCACCTATCTCATCGGTCTGGCGCTGGCCGCCGGCCTTACGGTCGGATCATTTTGGGTCGCCAGCGGTACCAGCCTGGTCTACAGTCCCGCGGTGCCGATGGCACTGGCCGCGCTGGCGGTTGCCCAGATGGGTGTTCACCTCGCTTTTTTCCTGCACATCACCACGGGGCCTGACAACACCAACAATGCGCTGGCGCTGGCTTTCGGCGTCCTGATTGTCGGGATCGTCATCGGCGGCTCACTTTGGATCATGGTCCATCTCAACACCAACATGATGGTGCCAGGCTCCATGATGGACATGCGCACGCAGCCATAAGCCGGGAGTTCAAACAAGATCAATCGGTCAGAGCATTGGCTCGGACTGACCAAACATCGAATTGCACCGGATCGGCCGGATCGATCTAAGCTTTTTTGCGGCCTCCTTCGACCCAGCCGCCGCCCAGCGCCTTATAGAAGGTCACCTGGTTGGCCAGGGCCGCCTGCTGCAGCGACACCAGGCTTTGCTGCGCAGAATAGAGCGAACGCTGAGCGTCCAGCACGGTCAGGTAAGTGTCGATGCCGGTGCGAAAACGCAGGCTGGAGAGGCGGTAACTTTCCCCATAGGCCCGCACCAGCTTTTGCTGCGCCTTGATCTGGTCGAGATAGGTGCCGCGCGCGGCCAGCGCGTTGGCGACCTCCTGGAAGGCGGTTTGGATCGTCTTCTCGTATGTCGCTATCTGGATGTTCTTCTGCGCCTTGGCGAGATCGAGGTTGGCCTGATTCTGGCCGGCTGTGAAGATCGGGATATTGACCTGCGGCTCGAAGCTCCAGCTGGTCGCCGCCCCCTTGAACAGCGTGCTCAACTGATTGCTGGCCACGCCATCCGAGGCGGTCAGGCTGATGCTGGGAAAAAAGGCCGCGCGCGCCGCACCGATATTGGCATTGGCCGCCTTGAGATTATGTTCGGCAGCGAGGATATCCGGCCGGCTGGCCAGCAGGTCGGAGGGGAGGCCGGCGGGCAGGTCGGCCAGCAGACCTTGCTGATCGATCTGGCGCCCCTGCGGCAGATCGGCCGGCATCGGCTGGCCCAGCAGCAACTCCAGCGCATTGCGGTCCTGGGCGACCTGGCGGGTATATTGCGCCAGATTGGCCTGAGCCGTGTCGACCGAGGTCTCGGCCTGGCGCAGCGTCAGCTCGGTGCCGGTGCCGCCGGTGAGCGTCGCCTTGGTCAGGTCATAGGACGCGGTCTGGCTGTCCAGCGTGTCCCGCGTCAGCTGGAGCAATCTCTCGTCGGCCAGCAGCGCCAGATAGGCGCTGGCCACCTGCGCAACCAGGGCGATCTCGCTGCTGCGGCGCGTTTCCTCATAGCCAAGATATTGCTCGAACTGCTGGTCGGTCTGGCTGCGCACCTTGCCGAACAGATCGAGTTCATAGGAGGTGAAGCCGATCCCGGCCTGATAATAGCGATACATGCTGTGGCTGCCGCCGGTGGTCTGGTAGCTGCCGCCGGTCTGGACAGCCGTGCCGGCCGGCAGACTCTCGATCTCGCCGCTGCCGGACGCGCTGATCTGGGGGAACAGATCGGCCTGAGTGGCGCGGAACTGCGCCTGCGCAGCCTCGACATTCAGCACGGCGATCCGCAAATCCCGATTGTTCTTCAGCGCGATCCCGATCAGCGCCTGCAAACGCTGATCGGCAAAGAAGTCACGCCAGCCGATGGAGTCGGCCGTGGGGATCGACGCCGTCTGCGGCGCGCCGTCATAGGCCTGACCCGCCGGCCAATTGGCGGCGACAGGAAGATCGGGCCGCTCATAGTCGGGCGCCAGCGTGCAGCCAGCCAGGGCGACGGTGGATACCGCCACAAGCAAACAAGTGCGCGTCATGGTTATTCTCCGGCCGCAGGTGCGGTAAGCATGCTGTCGTCATCGATCGGCCGCCGGGGCTGCACCTTGAACAGGCGCAGTACGCCGACGAAGAAGACCGGGACCAGGAAGATCGCCAGGGCAGTGGCCGACAGCATGCCGCCGACCACGCCGGTGCCGATGGCGTTCTGTCCGCCCGAACCGGCGCCCGAAGAGAGGGCGAGCGGCAGCACGCCCAACACGAAGGCCAGCGAGGTCATCAGGATCGGTCGCAGGCGCTGATGGGCCGCCTCGATCGCCGCGTCCGCCAGGCTGGCGCCCTTATCGAAGCTGTCCTTGGCGAATTCGACGATCAGGATGGCGTTCTTGGCGGCGAGGCCGATGGTGGTCAGCAGACCGACCTGAAAATAGACGTCGTTGGCAAAGCCACGCAGCCAGGTCGCCAGCACCGCGCCGACAATGCCGAGCGGTACCACCAGCAGCACGGCGGTGGGGATGGTCCAGCTTTCATAGAGCGCGGCCAGGCTGAGAAACACCACGATCAGCGACAGCGTATAGAGATACCCGGTCTGCGATCCCGCTTTGCGCTCTTCATAGGACATGCCGGTCCAGTCATAGCCGATGCCGGGCGGCAGCTTGGCGGCCAGCTCCTCCATCGCCTGCATCGCCGTGCCCGTGCTCTGGCCCGGGGCCGGGACACCGAGGATTTCCAGCGAGGGCGAGCCGTTATAGCGCTCCAGTTTGGGCGAGCCGTAAACCCATTTGCCGGTCGCGAAAGAGGCGAACGACACCATCTCGCCCAGGCTGTTGCGCACATACCAGGTGCCAAGATCATCGGGCAGCATGCGTGAATTGGGCTGGCCCTGCAGATAGACACGTTTGACGCGGCCGCGATCGAGGAATTGGTTGACATAGGCCGAGCCCCAGGCGGCCGACAAGGTATCGTTGATGTCGGCGATGGTCAGGTCATAGGCGCTGGCCTTTTCCTGATCGATATCGATCTTGTATTGCGGCTCGTCATCGAGGCCGTTGGGCCGCACCGCCATCAGACGCTTGTCCTGCGCGGCCATGCCCAGCAATTGATTGCGGGCGGCCATCAGCGCGTCATGCCCCAGCCCTGCCTGGTCGATCAGCTCGAAATCGAAGCCGGTGGCGTTGCCCAGCTCGATCACCGCCGGCGGGGCGAAGGCGAACACCATCGCGTCCTTGATGCCGGCAAAGCGAGCCATGGCGCGGCCGGCGATGGCCTGCACGCGGTTGTTGGCGCCCGGACGGTCGGCCCAATCCTTCAGCTGGACGAAGGCCAGGCCGGAATTCTGGCCACGACCGCCAAAGCTGAAGCCGCTGACGGTCAGCACATGGGCGACGGCGGCGCCCTCTTCCTGCTGAAAATAGTCGCGCACCTGATCGAGGACTTCTTCAGTGCGGTAACTGGTGGCGCCGGGCGGCGCGGTGACCTGGACGAACATGACGCCCTGGTCCTCGTCGGGCAGGAAGCCGCCCGGGATGCGCAGATAGAGCAAGACCATCGCCACGACAATGACCGCAAACAACGCCAGGGCGCGGCGCGGCCGGCTCAACAGACCGGTGACGCCGCGCACATAGCGCTGGTTGGAGCGCTCGAACGTGCGGTTGAACCAGCCGAAGAAGCCGCGCTTCTCGTGATGGTCCTGCTGCGGCGCCTTCAGGAGCGTCGCGCACAAAGCCGGGGTGAAGATCAGCGCCACCAGCACCGACAGCACCATCGACGAGACGATGGTGATCGAAAACTGGCGATAGATCACGCCGGTCGACCCACCGAAGAAGGCCATCGGCAGCAGCACCGCCGACAATACCAGGGCGATGCCAATCAAGGCGCCGCTGATCTGGTCCATCGAGCGCCGCGTCGCCTGTTTCGGCGACAGCCGGTCGCTCTGCATGATGCGTTCGACATTTTCCACCACGACAATGGCATCGTCGACCAGCAGGCCGATCGCCAGCACCATGCCGAACATGGTCAGGCTGTTGATCGAATAGCCGGCCGCCGATAACACGCCACAGGTGCCCAGCAGCACGACCGGCACGGCGATGGTGGGGATCAGCGTGGCGCGGATATTCTGCAAGAACAGATACAGGATCAGGAAGACGAGCACGACCGCTTCAGCCAGGGTCTTGGCGACCTCGGTGATCGACAGGCGGACGAAAGGCGTCGTGTCATAGGGATAGACCGCTTCGACCCCCGGCGGGAAGCTGGGCTTGAGCTTGTCCAGAGTGGCCTTGACGGAGGCGACCGTTTCCAGCGCATTGGCGCCGCTGGCCAGCTTGATCGCCAGCGCCGACGCCTGGGCGCCGTCGAACTTCGCCTGGTTGGAATAGGTCTCGGATCCCAGCGCCACCTGCGCCACATCGCGCAGCCGCACCTGGGCGCCGCTGGGCGACACCTTCAGCAGGATCTTGCCGAACGCCTCAGGGGTCTGCAGATAGGATGGGCCGACGATGGTGGCGTTCAGCATCTGATGATCGCGGGAGGGCAGCCCGCCCAGTTCGCCCGAAGCAACCTGCACGTTCTGCGCGGCGATAGCGTTGGAAACATCGGCAGGTGTCAGGCCGAAATTGTTGAGCTTGGCCGGATCCAGCCAGATGCGCATGGCATATTGCGCACCGAACAGCTGATAGTCGCCCACGCCGGGCGTGCGCGAAATCGGATCCTGAATGCGCGAGGCGATGAAATCGGCCAGATCGCCGCTGGACAGACTGCCATCGGTCGAGCGAAAGCCGATCACCATCAGGAAGTTCTTGGTCGCCTTGGCGACACGGATGCCCTGCTGCTGGACCACTTCCGGCAACAGCGGCGTGGCCAGCTGCAGCTTGTTCTGCACCTGGACCTGGGCGATGTCGGGATCGGTGCCCTGATCGAAATTCAGCGTGATCGAGATGCTGCCATCCTTGTCGCTTTCCGACGAGAAATACAGCATGTGATCGATGCCCGAGAGCTGCTGCTCGATGACCTGCACAACCGTACTCTGCACGGTCTCGGCCGAGGCGCCGGGATAGGTCACCGTCACCGAGACCGCGGGGGGAGCGATGCTGGGATATTGCGCGACGGGCAGGCGGTAGAGCGAAATGCCGCCGGCCAGCATCAGGACGATGGCGATGACCCAGGCGAAGACCGGGCGGTCGATGAAGAAACGCGACATGATCAATCCGTCCTTCAGCGGGCCGTTTTGGCGTTGGACAAGCCCGGTTGGGCGGCGGCTTCCTTGACCGTCACCGCGGCACCCGGACGCACCTTCTGCACGCCTTCGACGATGACTTTGTCACCGTCCTTGACGCCCTTGATGACCAGCCAGTCGTCACCGATGGCGCGGTCAGTGGTCAGCACCCGTTGTTCCACCTTGCCGTCGGCACCGACCAGCAGCGCTGTCGGCTCGCCGCGTTGGTTGAATGTCACAGCCTGCTGCGGCACCAGCAGAGCCGTCTCGGCCACGCCCTCTTCCAGGGCGGCGCGGACGAACATGCCGGGCAGCAATAGCCCTTTGTCATTGGGGAAGATCGCCCGCATCACCACCGAGCCGGTGCCCTGGTCGACGCTGACCTCCTTGAACTGCAGGCGGCCCTCCTGGTCGTAGGCACTGCCATCCTCGAGAGACAGGGAAACCTGGGCCTGGTTGTCGCCCGAACTCTTGATGCGGCCCTGGGCGTAATCGCGCTTCAAGCGCAGCGACAGCGTGTTGGGCTGGGTGATATCGACATAGATGGGGTCGAGCTGGGTGATGGTAACCAGCGCGGTGGTCTGGTCGGCGGTGACCAGCGCCCCCTCGGTCACCGAGGAGCGTCCGCTGCGGCCCGTGATGGGAGACAGCATCCTGGTAAAGCCGAGATTGATCTCGGCGGTCTTGACCGAAGCCTCGGCGGAAGCGATGTCCGCCACCGACTGTTGATAGGTGGAGACGGCATTGTCGAGATCCTGCTGGCTGACCGCGCGCTGCTCGACCAGGATCTTGTAGCGGTCGGCGGTGAGCTTCGCCGCGGCCGTCGCTGCCCTGGCATGCGCAAGGGTCGCCTTGGCGCTGGCCAGACTTGCTTCATAGGGCGCCGGATCGATCTGATAGAGCTGCTGCCCCGCCTTGACCACATCGCCCTCGGTGAACAGGCGCTTGAGGATCACGCCGGCAATCTGCGGGCGTATGTCGGCGCTGCGATAGGCCGAAATACGGCCCGGCAGCTCCATCTGCAAGGAAACCGGTTTGGCGTGCAGGGTTACCACGCCGACCTCGACGGGCGCCCCCTGCCCCGGCGGTCCGCCCTGGGCGAAAGCGGCAGTGGCGGCCTGCGCAACGCACAAGGCGAGCAGGGTTCTGCTGAGCGGGCGGGTCATCGTCTGTCTTTGCCTTTCCCTGATCGGCGCCGGGAACCCGACAAGCCGAAAAAATGCAAATTCCAATCGGTGGGGTCGGAATTTTCGTCGAAAGGAAACTAAATGGTTTCCCAATAAATTCGGAAACTATATAGTTTCCTTGCCGACGTCAAGAGAGTTGCATTAAGCCGAGACGCTGGCCGACCAGGGAGATGACATGACCGATAGACTGACGCAGCCCCAGCGGCCGGGGCGCCCCAAGCAACTGACCGACGAGCATCGCCAGGCCCTTGTGCTCGAGGCGGCCGAGCATGTCTTTCTGGAAAAGGGCTATCACGCCAGCACCATGGCCGATGTCGCCCTGCGGGCCAAAATGTCCAAGAAGACGATCTATCAGGTCTTCTCGACCAAGGCCGAGCTGTTCGACGCCCTGTTCGACGAAAGATTGGCCATTCTGACCGTCCCGGCCGAGGAGGACGACGCCCCCCCGGCCGTCTCTCTCGAAAAGCTCCTGCTGAAGATATCCGAGACCACGCTCGCGCCCCGCCAGATCAGCCTGATGAGACTGCTGATCGCCGAAGTCAGGCAGTCGAAGGACCGGGTTCAGGCGCTCTACCGATTAGGCTTGGGACAAGGCAGCGGCACGCTGGAGAAATGGTTCGCCTTACAAAAGGCGCGCGGCACCCTGCCGATCGACGATCCGACCGAGGCGGCCAATATGATCTGGGGCCTGGCCCTCGGAGATTTCCAGATGTTCACCCTGCTCAAGATCCGCAAACCGCCAACTCGCTCGGAGGTTCGCCGCCGCATCAACAAGTCGGTTGCCCTCTTCATGGCGGGGCTCCTGGCCACTGACGCGGCGAAGTAAGTCCGATTTTTCAGCGCGTTATTTTTTTGCGCCGCGCGACCGAAGCCTCTGTTCTATCGTTCAGATAGAGCTTGCTCAGAATATTGCTGACATGGGCTTTCACCGACTTGACGGTGACGCCGAGCGTTTGAGCAATCACGTCGTTGGATTTCGCGTCAGCAATCAGACATAAAATTTTTATTTCCCGAGCTGTCAGGGTCACGGGCGCAGCAATCGGCTGATCAGCCTGTTGGGCAAGCCGAAGGAACGACTTAGCCATCTTGGGACTTATGGTCCCTTCGCCTGCTGCCGCATGCCTGACTTCGGCAACCAGGTTCTCCGGTCCAATATTCTTCAGCACATGCGAGATCGCGCCGGCTCGGCTGGCCGGCACCACGAAGTCGCCGCACTCGTGGGAGGTAAGCAGGATGATCTGGGTCCGAGGCGAGACGGACTTGATCTCCCGAACAGTCTGCACTGGGGGTAGATCAGGCATCGTCAGATCGAGAAGCAGCACATCCGGCGCATGTTTTTCAGCGCAGGCAATCGCCTGATATCCGGTCTCGGCAAACGCAACGACCTCGATGTCTGCCGCGGTTGCCAGGAATTCGCTCAGGCCGCGAAGAACAAGCGCGTTGTCATCGGCAAGCACCACGGTGATTGTTTGAGGCTTAACAGGCATAAGCGGCTTCCCCTCCATCTCACGACTTTGTTACCCATCCGCGATGGCAACCTCCGCAATGCGCAGACGAGCCGCGCTGTGACAGGAACTCGGAACGCCGAAACCATAGAAATTTCAAAAGCGTGAACGGGCTTCTTCCACAAAAAGAAACCATATAGTTTCCTAAACATTTCGGAAACTACCTTGTATCCTTACTCGCGTCAAGACGGGTGCAGCACGCCAAGGGCGAACGAGCATCGCCGGCCCGCAGTGCCGGATGCGGCTGCGAGTGGGAAAAATACGGGCACGATTTCGGGCCGCCTGTCATGGCGCATGGGGAGGGCGGCTCGCGATGACCGTGGCGCGACCCGCTTAGAGCTGGATGCTCTAGAATCGCCCCTCGGCGTGAAGACGCGCCTTCACCGCGCGGATGCCGGCCTCTCCCCGCTCCAGCGCGGCTTCGGAGGTGTGCACGGAGTAATAGCCCATGACCAGTCTGTGCGGATGGGGTGCGGCCGATCCGAGGACGAATTTGCAGGGTTCCACGGCTTGGACGGCGATGGGCGCCTCGGACGGTGAAAACACGGCGATTTCACTCCCAAGCCTGACGCCTGAAACGTTGAGACGGCCGGCGGCGACGGCCAGCCAGGCCGAGGTCTGACCTTTGGGCGGGTGATAGATCCAGCGCTCGCCGGCCTCGAGCGCGACCTGCACATAGGTAAGATCACCGACGGGCGGGATCGGACTTACCGCCGCGCCATAATGTCCCAGGATGACCCGGGCAGGCCCCTCGCTCGGCACCGCCTCGGGCGCGACATAGGCGCTTGTGGGTTCCGCCTGCTCCAGCGCCTCGGGCAGCGCCAGCCAGAGTTGGAAGCCGAGAATGCCCGCGCCCTCCGCGTCCGTTGCCGAAGGGCCGCCGGTATGCCAGACCCCGCCGCCCGCCTGCATCCATTCGACACCGCCGGCTTGGAGTTCGCCGGTTTCACCGGTGCTGTCGGCGTACCACCCGGCGCCGGTGAAGGAGACGGTGACGGTGGCGATGCCGGAATGCGGGTGCCAGCCGAAGCCCGCCCCGAAATCGGCGCCGGCGGGCACGCTGATCAGATCGAGAAAGACGAAGGGCTTGATGAGCTCGCCCAGGTCGTCCGGACTGACCAGGCGGGTGATCGGCCCGTGACGACGTCCCGTCATACGCTGAATGATCGGACGATCGGCCCTCATTGCGACGCCCCGACGAACAGGGCGCGCAAGGGGGCGAACTGGCCGCGTCTCAGCCAGACCAGCGTCAGGCTCAGCACGGTCAGCAGGACCGCACCCCCTGGATTGCTGTGCAGGACAAACAGATGGGTGAGAATCGCGAAAACCATCGTGATCGCCAGCCACAGCGCGCCAGGTCCGGCGAATCCGGGCAGCAGAAGCGCGATGACGCCGGCCATCTCAACCGTGGCGGTGACGTAGCGGAACCATTGACCCAACCCGATCTGGTCAAACACCATCACCATCATCGCGACGCCCAGAAACTTGGCGACCGCGGCAGCGGTGAAGGCAAGGGCCAATAATCCCTGCAGGAACCAGGCGGCGATCGCCTGCTTGCGGGAAAGCGTTACATCGGACATGGCGGTTATCCCGATCTCATGGGTGGCGGATATGCCGGATGTTGCCTCGGCAAAATCCATCGTGATAGCCTATCAATTCATCTATTATGTATCGGGATTAGCGATATGTTGGATGGGCTCACGCTCGATCAGCTCAGGACCTTCATCGCGGCTGTCGACGAAGGCAGCTTTTCGGCGGCCGGCCGCCGGCTGCGGCGTGCTCAGTCTGTGGTGAGCCAGACTCTGGCGGCGCTCGAGGCCCAACTCGGCGTGCGCCTGTTCGATCGCAGCGGCCGGTATCCCCTATTGACCGAACAGGGGCGTGCTCTGATCGCCGAGGCGCGGGCAGTCACCGGCGGCGTTGACCAGTTCAAGGCGCGGGCGAAAAGCCTCGCGGGCGGTCTTGAAGCCGAAATCTCGGTCGTCGTGGACGTGATGTTCCCGATCGCGGTCTTGACCGAGGCGGTCGGGGCGTTTCACACGCACTTTCCCCACACGCCGCTCAGGCTCTATGTCGAGGCTTTGGGCGCGGTCATCGAGCCGGTGATGGACGGGCGCTGTTCGTTCGGCGTGATGGGCTCCCTGCCGACCGCGCCGACCCCGCTCACCCTGGAGCGGCTGCTCGGCGTGCAGATGGTGATGGTGGCCTCGCCGCACCATCCGCTCGGTGCCGATCGCGGACCGATCGGCCTCGACAAGCTGAGCCAACATGTCCAGCTGGTCCTCACCGACCGATCGGCGCTCTCGGCGGGACGAGAGTTCGGCGTGCTCTCGGCCAGAACCTGGCGCATCGCCGATCTCGGCGCCAAACACGCCTTCCTTCGCGCCGGCCTCGGATGGGGCGGCATGCCCCTCGACTTGGTCGAGTCCGACCTCGCCGACGGCCGTCTGGTTCGCCTGACGATGGACGATCCGACCCGAAACCTGCACGTCATGACGCTGTCCGCGGTCTATCCGACCGCGACGCCGCCGGGTCCGGCGGGCCGTTGGCTGATCGAGCGGCTTCGGCGCGTCGCACCGCCTGGCGCGGGCTGTTAAGGAGTTCGCAATGCCGCCTCCTTACTGGGGAGGAATAGCCACCGGCTGAGCGAACTGCCGATGGACGCTCCGGCACCCGTCGATCAACAGATCAATCGGGCGCTCACCTCAAATCCGTGTGCAAGAAGTCTTTCCCTTTATAGAGGAGCGGAATGCTTTGCGCTTGGCGCAAGCATAGGAAAGACAGTCCGCCAAATTGAGTTGGGCGGGTGCCCGCAAACCCGGACAAGCGAAAGGCCCGGCTTTCACGAAGAAAGCCGGGCCTTTGCGTTTACTTCCGATGGTGGGCGCGCACAGGCTCGAACTGTGGACCCGCTGATTAAGAGTCAGCTGCTCTACCAACTGAGCTACACGCCCGCTCACCGGAAGGCCGGCTTTGTACCAAAGTGACTCCGGCTTGTCGATGGGTATTTTTCAGTTTTTGGTCAGACATCGTCCGAGGCGCCGCGCCGGCCGATATGGACGTCGCGATGAATATAGACGCTCATGATCAGACCGAAGCCGAACAGCAGGGTCAGCATGGCCGTGCCGCCATAGGAAATCAGCGGCAAAGGCACACCCACCACCGGCACCAGCCCCATCACCATGGCGATATTGATGAAGACATAGAGGAAGAAGGTGGTGGTCAGGCCCAGGCCGACCAGCCGGCCGAAATGGTTGCGGCTCTTCATGGACAGCGCATAGCCATAGACCAGGATCAGCGTATAGAGCCCGACCAGCACGATGCCGCCCACCATGCCCCATTCCTCGGCCAGCATGGTGAAGATGAAGTCGGTCTGCTTCTCGGGCAGGAAATTGAGATGGCTCTGGGTACCCTGCATGAAACCCTTGCCGAATACTCCGCCCGAGCCCAGCGCGATCTTGGATTGCAGGATATGATAGCCGGTGCCCAGCGGATCATTCTCGGGATTGAGGAAGGTCAGGATGCGGTTCTTCTGATAATCGCGCATGAACTTCCAGGCCACCGGCGCCACCGCGGCCGCCGCGGCAATGACGATGGCGAATTTCCAGATCCTGACCCCCGCCAGGAACAGCAACGCTGCGGCCGAGAAGGCCAGCATCATCGCGGTGCCGAGATCGGGCTGCTTCAGCACCAGGGCTACGGGCAGCAGCACCATCAGCACCGGCGGCAGCAGGAACCAAGGCCGCCCCACCTCCTGATAGCTGGCGCCATGGAAATAGCGCGCCAGGGCCAGCACCAGGGTGATCTTCATGATTTCCGAGGGCTGCAGCTGGATGAAGCCCAAATCGATCCAGCGCTGGCCGCCCTTCAGCACCGAGCCCTTGATCTGCACCGCGATCAGCAGCACCAAAGCAATGGCGTAGAGCACATAGGACCAGCGCATCCAGCTGCGGATATCGACGATCGCCACCGCCAGCATCACCGTCATGCCGGCGCAGAAATGCATCATCTGGCGCGCCGCCCAGGGCTGCAAACTGCCATTGGCGGCGGAATAGAGGGTCATGAAGCCGATCGAGCAGACGATGGCGATCAGCAGCACGAAGGACCAGCTGACATGCCACAGCTTCTCGCGCAGGCTCATCTCGGAGCGGCTGAACTGGACACTGCGATGTTGGGCCATCAGCATCGCGGCTTACCCGTGGTCATGAGCATGATCGTGGCTCGCCCCATCGCAGCAAGGAGTGCTCTGGGCGGTTTTGGGCGGATAGCGCTTCTGCACCTCGATCATGATGTCGCGGGCGATCGGCACCGCCGCCTGGCCGCCGAAGCCGCCATGCTCGACGATCACCGAGATCGAGAAGCGCGGCTGCCCCACCGGGGCAAAGCCGATGAACAGCGCATTGTCGCGCATCTTCCACGGCAACGACTCGATCTTGCGAAAGCCCTCGAGACGGTGCTCGGAGACGGCCAGATGGTGGACCTGCGCCGTGCCGGTTTTGCCCGCCATGGCCATGGTCGGATCCTGAATGCGGTTGAGATAGACCGTACCGCCCGGCCCGGCGGCCATGGTCATGCCTTCGACCACCGTGTCCAATGAGGCTTGGGCGATGCCCAGCGAGGGGAACTGGCTTAAATCGCGCGGCTCGCTGGTATGGCCGACGATCTTGTCGCGGGCCAGATGCGGCTGCACGGCGAAGCCGCCATTGGCGATGCGCGCCGCCTGGGTTGCCAGTTGCAGCGGCGTCACCAGCAGATAGCCTTGGCCGATGCCGGCATTGAGATCCTCGCCCGGGGTCCATGGCACGCCATAGGTCGAGCGCTTCCAGGCGCGGCTGGGCACCAGGCCCGGCGCCTCCTGCGGCAGGTCGATGTCGAGGCGCGAGCCCAGCCCGAAGCGCTTGGCCATGGCGGCGATGATATCGATGCCGACCCGGCGCGCCACATCGTAATAATAAATGTCGCAGGACTGAGCGATGGCCTGCCTCATATCGAGCGCGCCATGCACCTTGTCGCAATAGCGGGTCTGGTTGCCGAGATACATGCGCCCGCCGCACACCACCGTGTGATCGCGGGTGATGATTCCGCTTTCGAGCGCCGCCAGCGACACCATGGTCTTGAAGGTCGAGCCCGGCGCGTATTGACCGGCGATCGCCTTGTTGGTCAGCGGCGAACGCGGATTGGTGGTCAGGTCCTTCCACTCCTCGGCGGTCAGGCCGCGGTTGAAAGCGTTGGGGTCGAAAGACGGGGTGGAGGCCATCACCAGCACTTCACCGGTATGGATGTCCATCACCACCACGGCCGCGCTCTCATCGCCCAGGCGCTGGGCGGCAAAGCGCTGCAGCTCGATATCGATGGTGAGGTTGAGGTCGAGGCCCGGCTCGCCCTCGTCGCGCTTCAGCTCGCGGATCGTCTTGCCAACCGAATTGACTTCGACCTGGCTGGTGCCGCCCTTGCCGCGCAGGCCGAGATCATAGACCTTCTCGAGCCCGGCCTTGCCGATGCGCGAGCCGGGCAGTTCGAGCAGCGGGTCGGGCTGAGTCTGCTGCTGCAATTCCTGTTCGGATACCGCCGAGACATAGCCCAGCAGATGCGCGCCCAAACCGACCAGCGGATAGGAGCGACTCTGTCCGACATCGATCATCACGCCGGGCAAGTCGGGCGAGTTGATTTCGATGCGCGAGACATCCTCCCAGGACAGGTTCTCCTTGACGGTGACCGGCACGAAACTGCGCCGATGCTTGGCCTCGCGGATGATACGGGCGCGATCGCGCTCGGAGATCGGGATGATATTGGCCAGACTGTCCAAGGTGTCGTCGATATCGTCGGTGTCCTCGGACACCACCAGAACGCGGTAATTTTCCTGATTGACCGCCATCGGCACACCGTTGCGGTCGAGGATGCGCCCGCGCGGCGGGGCCAGCAGGCGCAGGCTGATGCGGTTCTCGTCCGACAGGGTGGCGTATTTGTCGGCCTGGTCGACCTGCAGATAATACATGCGGGCCGCCAGGGTCCCGAGCA
>Ga0116226_10003271_pt1 | contig 14281 bp, 14 predicted proteins | sample S1TSphfallax_FD_89692 | JGI IMG/M metagenome (GOLD analysis project Ga0116226, IMG submission 89692) | Host-associated microbial communities from peat moss isolated from Minnesota, USA - S1T2_Fa - Sphagnum fallax MG | ecosystem: Host-associated > Plants > Peat moss > Unclassified | place: USA...
CACTGCGCGGCGACCCCGAATTCGTAACCCTGCAAACCCTGTCATCAACGCTGGCCGTGCTGGCCGCCGTCGCTGCCGCCGTGTATCCGATCATCCATCTCGGCCGCCCCTGGTTTTTCTTCTGGAACCTGCCCTACCCGAACACATTCGGGCTGTGGCCACAGGTGCGCAGCCCGCTGTTCTGGGACGCAATCGACATCCTCGCCTTCCTGGGGATCGCAATCCCGTTCTGGTATCTCGGCATGCTGCCGGCTCTCGCCCGCCTGCGACATGAGGCTTTCGCGCGCGTTCAAGAGTTCGACGGCCCTGGAACGTTGAAAGCGCAGCTTTATGGCATTGCCGCGATCGGCTGGCGCGGCGCCGCTGCACATTGGAGCCGCTGGCTGGATGCCACGCGCGTTCTCGCCGTATGCGGCATCGGCGTTGTCGCGGTTCTGCAAACCGGCGCCGCGTTGATGTTTTCCGGAACCCTGGAGCCGGGCTGGCACGATACGCTGATGCCGGTGGAGTTTTTCGCCGAAGCCGCGGTGGCCGGCACGGCAATCCTGACCGTGCTTGCAACAGCGATCAACATCATCGAAGGCAGCAGCGCCATTTCGCCGCGCCAGCTTGATGCCTGCGCCTGGACGGTGCTCGGCGCCGGCACGCTGGCGGGCTACTGTTTTGGCCTGTCGCAACTGACCGCGGCCTTCGGCGGCGATCCGGCGGAAGCCTTGGCCCTGCACCGCCGCATGGCCGGTCCGCAATCATGGAGTTTCTGGCTTCTGATTTTCGCGGCCCTGCTGCCCGTGCATTTTTTCTGGCTCCGCGCCTTCCGCCGCTCCGCCGCCGCGCGCATCGCGCTGGGCCTGCTGGTCGCGGCTGGTATCTGGGCCGGCCACTATATGGTGATCGTCGCCACCTTGCAGCACGATTACCTGCCGGTCAGCACGCACCCCTACCGGATCGGCCCGTGGGAATGGACAACCTTCGCCGGCACGGCGGGGATTTTTCTCAGCCTGCTGCTGATCCTTCTGCGCCTGGTGCCGGTAGGCGCCGCCAGCCCCGCCGCACGCGCCAGGCCCGACCCGGCGCGCCGATATATCGAACCCGGCCATGATGCGCCGCTATGGGGCATCAGCGCCGAATTCCTGGGCGCCGACGACGCCCGCGCCGCCAGCCAAACCTTGGCTCACCACACGGGCCGGCTGCCGGACACACTCACGCCCTATCCCCTGGATGAAAACGCTGGGCTCTCGCCGGTGCTGATCGCCGCCCTTGCCGGCTTCGTTGCAGGCAGCGCAGCGATGTTTGCCTTCTGCGCCCATGCCGCGGATTACGCCTACATCTTCAATATCGGCGGCCGCCCCGTTTTCAGCTGGCCGGAATATAGTGTTCCTACCCTCTCCTGCGGCCTTCTGTGCAGCGGCTTGGGTGCCTTCCTCTGCATGCTGATCACCAACCGCCTGCCGCGCCTCAATCATCCCTCGTTCAATATTCCCGGCGTCGGCCGGGCCGCGTCCGACCGCTTTTTTGTGGTTATTTCCCATCCGTATGAAACGGCGGATTTCCAGTCGGCAGAACAGGTTTTCCGCTCGCTCAGCGCGCCGCCGGTGGCGCTGCACCGTGTGCCGCGATGATGCGATTGTATCTGAAAGAAAGTCCTGGGGGCTTTGCCCCCAGACCCCCACCAGAGCGTGCCGCCCTGGACCGGCATTTTCGTGCAGGCGCAATCGCCCTTTGTGTCCTGCTGGCGCTGGCAGGCTGCAAGAAAGCCGACATGTACCAGCAGCAAAGTTACCGTACCTACGATCGCAATCCCGGCCTGCCGGGGGATACAACCGAGCAGAACCCGGTGGAACATACCGTGGCGCAGGAACAGCCGGACACGCCGGTGCCGCAGCCGGCCATCGCCACTGCCCAAACTCTGGCCCGCGGCCAGCAGCGTTACGACATCTTCTGCACCCCGTGCCACGGTACGACCGGCGCGGGTGACGGCATGATCGTGCTGCGCGGCTTCCCGCACCCGCCCGATTTCACCAGCGAGCGCCTGCTGCGCGCCACTGCCCAGCATTTTTACGACACCATCACCTATGGCAAAGGCGACATGTACAGCTACGCGGCCCGCGTGCCGCCCTCCGACCGCTGGGCCATCGCTGCCTATATCCGGGCGCTGCAATTGAGCCGCCACGCCGTGATCGCCGCCCTGCCGCAGCAGGACCAGGCGCTCATCGCCTCCGCGGAACCGACGCGATGAAACACCCCGCCATTCTGTTCGGTATCGGTGCCGCCTTTGTCGTCGCAGTCGGTGTACTCTGGGTGCTGTCCATCCCGGTGCTGCCGAGCATCCTCGCCGCCTGGTTGTTCGTGCTGTCGGCGCCGGCCGGCGCCCTGCCGCTTCTGTTCGCGCTGGAGCTTGCCGGGCACGGCGATGGGCCACATGCGGCAGCGTTGCGGCGTGTGCTCGCAAGCCTGCCGTTGGGTCTTTTGCTGGTGGCGCCTGTGCTGTTCGGTGTTGGCAGGCTGTACCCCTGGGCGCAGGCGCCGCAGCCAGGCGGCTGGCTCACCCCGCTCTTTTTCGACATGCGCAGCGTGATCTATCTTCTCGTGTGGGCCTGCCTCGCCGTGCTGCTGCGGCGGCCGCCGAATGCTGCGGCGCGCGGCGGCTTGTGCGTGCTTGGCTGCATGGCCTACGGCGTGACTGCCACGCTCGCCGCGAATGACTGGATCGGCTCGGCCGAACCGGGGCCGGACCTCGCCTCGCTGGGGCTGCTGCTGATCACCAGCCAGGCCGTTATTGCCGCGGCAGCCGCGCGGCTGCTCGGCGCACCGCCGGGCCCGCTGATGGCGCTGCTGGGCCTGGCCTGGGGTTTTGTCGATTTCACCCGCTTTCTCACCGCCTGGTCCGCCGACAAGCCCGATGAGATCGTCTACTACCTGCACCGCGAGACCATGTTTGGGCAAGCGGTGTGCTGGCTCGGTTTCCTGGGTGTCGTTTTCGCGCTGATCACGCTGATCCCCGGCCCGCTCAGGAGATTTTCCGGCACGGCCGCCGTGCTGGTGCTGCTGGCGCATGCCGCCGACATGCTGTGGATGGTGACACCCTCCAGCCGCCAGCTGTTCACCTTCACGCCCGCCGATATCCTGGCCCTGCTGGGCGTGGCTGCACTTGCCGCCGGCCTGATTGCCTGGCGCCCCGCTGCAAGGCAGGCGGCATGAGGCGCAATCGCCAGGCCATTTTTGGCACGCTGAAACCGTTTATTGCCGGCGCTTTCATCGCACTCGCCGGCCAAAAACTGTTTTTGGGGCGCCGCCGCCTCGGCCCCCCAACCCCGGATCCGTTCGGCATCGAGACCGGCCGCGGCATGCCGGGCGCCCCGCCCTCGGGCGCCGCGATCGCTGAAGGCTACGAGGTGGAAGATGCGAACGGCCGCGACCTTGCCGTGATCATCGGCATCTTTGCTGGCGTCGCGGGCCTGGTGATCGGCGGCACGATCCTGGCCCTGCGGCTGTTCGGCGGAACCCCGGCGGAGTTGAACACTTTCGCCCCGGAGCAGGCGCATCGCACCCCGCCGCCGGCGCCGCAGTTGCAAGCCGATCCGCTAGCCGATCTGGCGCGTTTTCAGGCACAGCAGAACGTTGCCAACACGGGCTACGCCCCGCTCGGCCACGGCCTCGCCCACATCCCCATTGCCCGCGCCATGGTGCTGATGCAGGGCAAAAGCCTCGATCCCGCCCCCGCGCAGGTGGCGCCATGACGCCCGATATCGCCGGCAGCCACCCGCTGGCGCTGTGGCCCGCCGCGGCCTCGCATTCCGCCGCCGAGGTGGATCACCTGATCCTGGCGTTCACCGCGGTAACGCTTCTGCTGACGGTGCCGATTTTTCTTGCCATCACATACTTCGCCCTGCGCTACCGCGCCGGCCGCGCGGCCGATCGAAAACACGGCGAAGGGCGCGACGTCAAAATCGAGCTTTCCTGGATGCTGATCCCGTTCGCGCTCACTTTGGCCTTCTTCCTGTGGGGCGCTGTTATTTTCAACAGGGAACAGCATCCGCCCGGCGACGCGATGGAGATACAGGCCATCGGCCGCCAATGGATGTGGAAGTTCGAGCACCCGGGCGGACAGGCGGAAATCAACGACCTGCATGTGCCGGTGGGCCAGAACATAATGATCAACATGATCTCGCAGGACGTGATCCATTCGCTGTATCTGCCCGCTTTGCGCGTGCAGATGGAGACGTTGCCGGACCGTTACACGCAGGTTTGGTTCAAGGCCGACCGGCCCGGCGTGTATCGCCTCTACTGCTCGGAATATTGCGGTACGGATCATTCGAAGATGGACGGCGACCTGTATGTGATGACCCAGGCCGATTTCGCCACATGGCTGTCGCAGGCTGGCAACACGCAATCGCTTGCGGCCGTGGGTGCGCGGCTTTATGCGGCCTATGGCTGTGCCGGGTGCCACGCGGCGAAATCCGGGATCGCGCCAGCGCTCGCCGGTGTTTATGGCTCGGAGGTGCAGCTTGCCGGCGGTGGCACGGCCATTGCCGACGATACATGGTTGCGCAACATGATCGTGAACCCCGACAGCGTGCAGATCGCCGGCTACCGGCAGGTGATGCCGAGTTTCCGCGGCATCCTGAAGGAAGATGATCTGACCCACATCGTGGCCTATATCCGATCCCTGCAGGAGCCGACGCAATGAGCCCCTCCCGCTCCGTTCTGCGCGACCCTGGCACCGCGCGGCCCACACTCGACCGGCCGCAGGATTACCTGCACGAGGCGCATACCCTGCGCTCCTGGTTTTTCAGCACGGATCATAAGCGGATCGGGCTGCTATATCTGGCTTCCATCACCGGATTCTTCGTGCTGGGCGCCATTGCCGCGGGGCTGGTGCGGCTGGCGCTGGTGGTGCCGAACGGCCAGATCTTTTCCAGTGACACCTACAACAAGCTTTTTACCATGCATGGCGTGATCATGGTGTGGTTCTTCCTGATCCCCTCGATCCCTTCGACGTTCGGCAATTTCCTGCTGCCGCTGATGATCGGCGCCAAGGACGTGGCGTTTCCGCGGTTGAATTTGCTGAGCTGGTATATCTTCATGACCGGCGCTCTGTTCACCCTGATCACGTTGGTGATCGGCGGCGTGGATACGGGATGGACGTTCTATGCCCCGTTCAGCACGACGTTTTCCAACACTTATGTGATTCCGGCGCTGATCGGGGTGATCATCGTGGGGTTTTCCTCCATCCTGACGGGCCTCAATTTCGTGGTGACCATTCACAAGATGCGCGCGCCGGGCATGACCTGGTTCCGCATGCCGATCTTTGTATGGACGCTGTATGCCACCAGCCTGATTTTTCTGCTGGCAACACCGGTGATCACGATTGCGCTGATCCTGCTGGTGATGGAGCGCGCTTTCGGCATCGGCGTGTTCGATCCCAGGCTGGGCGGCGACCCTGTGCTGTTCGAGCATCTTTTCTGGTTCTATTCCCACCCGGCCGTGTACATCATGGTTCTGCCCGGCATGGGCGTGATCACCGAACTGGTGGCGGCGTTTTCCGAGAAGAAGGTATTTGGGTATCGGTTTGTTTGCTATGCCAGCATCGCGCTGGCCTCGCTGACGTTCCTGGTGTGGGGGCACCATATGTTCGTCAATGGCCAGAGCCAGTTGGCCAGCACGGTGTTTTCGCTGCTGAGTTTTGCCGTGGCTGTGCCATCGGCGGTAAAAGTGTATAACTGGACGGCGACGATCCATAAGGGAAAGATCCATCTGGATACGCCGATGTTGTATGCGATGGGCTATATTGGCCTGTTCGTGCTGGGCGGGCTGACCGGGCTGTTTCTGGCGACACTCGCGATCGATGCGCATCTGCATGACACGTATTTCGTGGTGGCGCATTTCCATTACATCATGGTGGGCGGCACGATGCTGGCGTTCCTGGGTGGCCTGCATTACTGGTGGCCGAAATTCACCGGGCGGATGTATCCGGAAGCGATGGGGCGCGTGGGTGCGGCGCTGATCTTCATCGGCTTCAACGTGACGTTCTTTCCGCAATTCATCCTGGGCTATCTGGGGATGCCGCGGCGCTACCATGTGTATCCGCCGGAATTCCAGTTGCTGAACATCATGTCGTCGGTGGGGGCGACCATACTGGCAGTCGGGTATTTTTTTCCGATGGTGTATCTGATCTGGTCATTGTGGTACGGAAAGAAGGCGCCGGCCAATCCGTGGAATGCAAAAGGGCTGGAATGGACGACATCCTCGCCGCCGCCCGCGCATAATTTCCTGCAGACGCCCGTGGTCGATTTCGAGCCCTATGGCTACCCGAACGAGGCGCCCGAAATTGGCTGAGGCAGTCTCGGTCGGCATCGAGCGGCTCGAGCATTTCGAGAGTGTGGGGCAGCAGCGCGAGGCGGCGGCGCTGGGCATGTGGGCGTGGCTGCTGACGGAACTGCTGCTGTTTGCTGGGCTGTTTCTGATTGCGCTGATTTTGCGCATCCTGCATCCGAAGGCGGTGACGTTAGCCACGACGCACCTGAAATTCTGGATCGGGGCGGCGAATACGGCGGTGCTGATCTGTTCGAGTTTTACCATGTCGGGCGCAATCGAGTTGTCGCGGCTGGGGTGGCAGCGCGGCATGCTGCGTTGCATGCTGGCAACGGCGGGGCTGGGCACGCTTTTCCTGTGCCTCAAAGGGTTCGAGTATTACGAGGATTTTGTCGAGCACATGGTGCCGTTCCTTGCCCAGCCTTACGCGCTGGCGGGTGATCCGGCGACGCGGCTATTCGTGGATGTGTATTTTGTGACGACCGGGCTGCATGCGGTGCATCTGTTCACCGGTGTGAGCATTCTGCTGGTGCTGACCTGGATGGCGAGCCGGCCGATGTTTTTGCAAAAGCATCAGAACAGGATCGAGATCTATGGGCTGTATTGGCATTTCATCGATCTGATCTGGATTATCGTGTTTCCCGTTCTGTATGTTCTCAACCGGTGAGGCGCGGATGACACAAGAGGAGAGGCGCCTGCTGTGGCGCCACATGCGGATGCCGGCGCTCAGTTTTGTGGCGCTGATGGTGTTGCTGGCGGTGAACGTGGCGCTGGGGGCCATGCTGCCTTTCGGCCATTTATGGATGGTCGAGGCGGGGGTGACGCTGTGCATGGTGTTAGTTGTGTTGCTGGTATCCATGGAGGTGTGGCGCGACACGCCGCTGATCCGCGTGTTTTCCATGCTGGGTTTTTTCTGGGTGCTGATTTTGTTTACGATGACGCTTACGGATTATCTTGGGCGGTAGCGATGCGGGCTACTTATACTCTTGCCCAGACGAAAGCCCTCACCCTCCCACCGCTTCGCGGCGGGCCCCTCCCTCTCCCGCAAGCGCGGGAGAGGGGTTTTCGGCATCGGTCGAGCTCAAGGGAGATTGGTATTAATGCGAACCGCTTACCGTAATCACCGCACCCGCGGCAGATTGCGACAGGGTGAACTGGTTGGCCTGGTAGCTGCCGGCAAAACTGATCCTGTCCAGGATGTGGCCTTGGTCGCTGAGGGTGAGTGCGTTTGCCGCGGCGCTCCAGGCGATATGATCCACGCCTTGCATCACGATGGCGTCGCCGGCTGAAAAGCCGGCAAGCGTGGCGAGGTCGGACATGCCGTGGGTCAGCACCAGGGTGCCGTGAGAGCCGCTAAAATCCAGATCCGCATGCGCCAGCATCCCGGCGTTGATATCGAGCGTGCTGCCGGCGGCGATGTCGATCGTGCCTTGGCCGCCGATGGCGCCGTTGATCATCAGCGTGCCGCCGGTGGCGACGATGGTGCCGACATCGGCAATGCCCGCCGATACCGCGGTGATGGTGCCGTAGCCGGAGAGCGTGCCGCCTTGCTGGATGCGCAGGGCGGCGGCGTAGGGCCCCGCTTCGAGCGTGCCGCCGGCGAGCGTGAGCGTGTTGCCCTCAAAAATATTCAGGCCTGCGCCCACCGACAGCATAGCGCCGTTGTTTATGGTGACGGCGGCGACACCTTCGCCGTTCGTGTTGCCCGGGCCGGCGCCCAGTTCCAGCCCGCCGCCGACGGCGAGCGTGGCGCCGCTGGACAGGGTTATTTGCCCGGCCGATCCTTTGTCGTAGCCCACGGTCAGATTGCCGCCGACCGAGACCTGGCCGTGATCGAGCAGGTTCAGCGTGCCTTGGCCTTCGGAGCCCACCACCAGGTCGGAGGTGTTGGTCCAGTGCGCACCGTCGATGGTAACGGTGCCGATGCCGCCGGGGAGGCGGCCGATCTTGCCGACGACCGTGGTGACCGTGGCGTAATTCGAACCGCTGCCTTTGGCGATCAGCGTGCCGATATCTTCGTTGCCGACGATCATGGCGCCGGCATCGGTAAGCGAGGCGCCGGGGTTGAACACCGCGACGGCTTCGTCGCAGACCATGAAGCTTTCGCAGAGATTGGGGTTCAGGGTGGTCAGCGCGCCGTTGATCGTCACGGTTTCGGTGCCGAGGAACATCACGGTTTCGCTGGTAAAGCTGCCGCTGAGTGTGGCGTTCAGCGGGACAACGACGAGGCTGGTTGCGCCCGGCAGCGTGCCGCCCCACCAGTTGGCCGGGTCCGCCCAGTTGGCCCCCTGCCCTTCGCCATCGAAATACAGCGTGGTTTTGGGCAGCGAGTCGAAGAGCTGTAGCGATACGCCGGGGGGAAGGTTTGGCTTTGTCATGCGGGCCGCCCTTTTGGGGAGTGGGGTGCGGCCTGTTTCTACGCGGGTGGGATTGAGGCGCTGTTAATACCCGTATCGAGGCGTGAGCATACTCTCAGGTGCAGCCTGCTAGCTGAATATCGTAAACGGGATGTTCAAATAGATTGATGGCCGGTTCCTGCTGCAGGATCCATCCGTCGTATCCTGGCTGATCGGGCCGGCTGTCCGTCACTTTCAGGTGGGCCGAGGCATCGGCCGGCAGGTCGGGGGGGCGCACGGCGCAGGCTTCGAGCGTGATGGTGAGTGACTGAAGCTGGGTGGTTTGGCCGACATTCAGGGTGAGTGTCTGCACTGTGGAATCCAGCTTGTTCAGCACCCGCAGCGTGCCGGCCTGGCGTTGCACCCAGGTATCCGGCGGCGAGATTGTGGGCGGCGTCACCACTTCAGCCGCCGCGATAGCTGGCATAGAGAGTGCCATGACCAGCAGAGCGCGGGACATAAAAGTCTTTTGCTTCTTTTCTTCAGAAAAGAAGACTCTTTCTTCTTCCGTGGCGCTGTGCGGCGCGACCCCCCACCCTAACCCTCCCCACAAGGGGGAGGGGACGACGTCCGTCACCGACAACGCGGCCAAAAGATTTTTGGCTTTCATGGCTTCTTCAGGCTTGTCACGAGCGCCGCCAGGGTTTGGCGCAGGAAGGTTTCGTCGACGCCCATCAGAATGGCATCCTCGAAGGCGTCCTGCATCACGTGGCGGAGTTCTTCGTGGTTCTCGTTGAGAATCTCCAGTTTTTCGCGACAGGATACGGGGGCGCCGTCGGGCTGCAGCCAGCGCATGGTCACTTCAGAGTACTGCCGCCGGATTTGCCGCCGGTGCCGCCAAAGATGTATTTGCCGATCAGCGCTTCCAGGTTCACCGAGCCCTGGGTGATGGTGATCAGGCCGCCGGGCTGCAGGAATTTGTCGTCGCCGCCGGTGGCCAGGGCCAGGTATTTGCCGCCGAGCAGGCCGTCGGTGGAAATGGTGGCGCTGCTGTCGTCGGTCAGCTTCACGCCGTCCTGCACGGTGAAGGAAATGTCGGCCAGGTAGGTTTTGGGGTTCAGCGCGATGGTTTGGATGCTGCCCACTTTTACGCCGGCGATGCGCACGTCGGCCCCGACGGAGAGGCCGTCGGCGTGGTCGAAGGTGGCGTTGAGGCGGTAGCCTTCCGCGCCGAATTTCTGGCCGGTGTTGGCGACGGCGAATACCAGGAAGCCGCCGGCCACCAGCAGCACCGCGGCGCCGGTGACGATTTCGATCGCGCTGTGGCGGGCCATGGGGCGGGTCCTATGCCTCCGGCGACCAGGCTTCGTAGTCGCCGGTGGCCGGCGCGCGGTTGCCGCCGCGGTAGTCGTGGCCGGGCGGGCGGTAGCTGAGCGCGGTGCCGGTGCGGTTCGGCAGATGCGGTTTTTGCCAGGGGCGGCGGGCGGCCTCCGCCAGCGGGGCGTCGGTGGTGTAGTGCAGCCAGGCGTGCCATTCGGGCGGGATGGCGGTGGCTTCCTCGGCGCCCTTGAACATCACCCAGCGGCGCTGGCGCAGGAAGGGGCCGCGGGCTTTACGCTCCTGGTAATAGCGGTTGCCGTCGGCATCGGTGCCCACCGGCTGGCCGTGGAAATAGGTGAACAGTTTGGTGCCGATGCTCATGGGGTGGGTTTATAGGCAGCGCAGCGAGGGGCGGCAAGGAAGGGTGCGGACGCGTGAAGGTGGTGCAGCCGGTGCGGATCGAAACGGAGCGGCTGGTGCTGGATGGGCACCGGGCGGAGGATTTCGAGGCGCTGTGTGCGCTGTGGGCGGAGCCGGAGGTGGTGCGGCATATCAGCGGGCGGCCGAACACGCGGCATGAATGCTGGATGCGGCTGCTGCGCTATCACGGGTTTTGGCCGCTGCTCGGCTACGGGTTTTGGGCGGTGCGGGAGAAGGCGACCGGCCGTTTCATGGGCGATCTGGGTTTTCATGACGTTTGCCGGGAGATCGAGCCTTCCATTTTCGGCATCCCGGAGGCGGGCTGGGTGCTGGCCCCGTGGGCGCACGGGCATGGGTTCGCCGGCGAGGCCCTGGCGGCGGCGTTGGGCTGGCTGGATGCGGAGACGGACCACGGATCCAGTGTGTGCCTGATTTCGCCGGGCAACGAGGCCTCGGTCCGGCTGGCGGAGCATCATGGTTTTGGCGGGCAGACGATTGCGCGGTTCATGGACCAGGATACGTTGCTGCTGCGGCGCGCCCGCCCGTAGGGCGCTTATCCACAACATTATGTGGTCTTACCCTGGTGGTGGCCCAAAATCTGTGTTCCCGAGTCGCGGCCGCCATGCTTAGCTGGGGCCCATGAAAACTCACCGGCTGTGGCAGGGCGTTCGGATGCGGCAGGTGGCGGCTTCGGCCGACCCGGACCTGCCGGCGCGGTTGATCACATTACCGTCGAGTTGGGACGATCGGGCGGCAGAGGCTTTGGCCGCGCTGGCGCCGGGCGATGGAGCGGTGAGTTTGGCCGGGGCGGCGCATGCGTGGCTATCGCTGGTGGGGCAGCGGGCACGGCTGGCGGGGCAGGCGGGTAGTATTGTGCCGCGGCTGCAGGGGCTGCTGCGGGCGCGCCAGGCGGCGCCGAATGCGGCGATCTGGCTGGGCGAGGGCAGCGTGCCCGGCTTTGTGCTGAATGCGGCCGGTTTTTTCGATGCGGACCGGTTTTTCGATGTGGAGGGTTTTGCCGGGGCGGCGCAGCTGGTGACCCGGGCGTGCCGGCTGCTGGCGCCGCAGGCGGGGCGTTTCGAGATTGGGCTGGCGGGGCTGGACGATCTGCTCGCCTGCCTTGGCCTGGATTACGGCAGCCGCGCCGCCCGCGCCGTGGGTGCGTGCCTGGCCGCGTTGATGCGCGCGCATGTGGAACTGGCTCTGGAAGGCGACCAGCGCGACCTGCTGGCGACGGCGGCCGATTGGCCGGCGCCGCCGACGGAGTGCCCGGTTCCTGGGCTTGCGCTGGCGGCGGCGCGCGCCCGCGAGGCGGTGCGTCGTGCGCCGGATGCCATTCAGGCCACCGGGATTTTTCCGGCGGGGCCGGTTGAGGCGCTGCTGGGGATCGAGACGGGGGGCATCGCGCCGGCGTTCTCGCCGGTGCGGGAGCGGCATCTGACGCGGGCGGCGCAGCACCGGCTGGCGGCCTCGGCCATGTCACCGGAGGCTGCTTTGGCGACGGTGCTGGAGGGTGGGGTGCTGCTGCCGGTGGCGGGGTTGGCGGCGCATGCGGCGATGCTGGAGGCGGTGGCGCCGTTTGTGGAATTTGTGCCGCCTTTGCCCAGCGGGCTGCCGGCGCCCGAGGTGAAGCAGAGGGCCGCGCGGCCGGAGCCTTTGCCCGCGCGGCGGGCCGGGATGGCGCAGAAGGCGAGCCTGAGTGGCCACCGGATTTTTCTGCGCACCGGGGAGTATGCGGATGGACGGTTGGGCGAGATTGCGCTGGCGTTACCGCGGGAGAGTGGGTTTGTGCGTGGGCTCGCCGAGTGTTTTTCGCAGGCGGTGAGTTTGGGCCTGCAGCATGGGATCAAGCTGGAGGAGTTCGTGGAGGCGTTTGCGCTGACGCGATTTGGGCCGGCTGGGCTGGTGGAGAGCGACCCTGCGGTGGGGCGGGCGACGTCGGTGGTGGATTACGCGATGCGGTCGCTGGCGGCGAATTATCTTGGACGAAGCTTGCCGGAACCGGAGATGGATGAAGAGATGCGGGCGCAGGCGCAGGAGGCGGAGCCGATGCTGCCGCTGGATTTACCGCGGAGTAGGCCGGCGAAGTTGCGGCTGGTGGCGTAGCGCAAGGAAGATGTTCTTTTCTGAAGAAAAGAACCAAAAGACTTTTATTTTCTGCGCATGCCCAACTCTCCGGCCATATCCCGGATTTATCCGCGCGCCGCAGAAGCAAAAGTCTTTTGGTTCTTTTCTTCAGAAAAGAACATTCTTGCCTTTTGCTTTTATGAACTCCGCTGCTTACCGATGAGCACACCCTGCGCCATGTTTGAATCGGCACTCAAAAAAGGCAATTTTCTGCCGGGCGATCTTTCCTCTGTCGAACAGATGATTACCAACCTCTGCCCTAGCGAGGACATGTGGCACGCGATCGGTTTCGGGATAACGGAACTTCTGAAATCTGGCGAAGTTCCATCTGATGAGAGCAGGGGCATTCTTCTGAAGCTTTACGAAGAAACACCATGTTCGCTATGCCGGGGAGCGTTTGTCGAAAAGCTAGTCGAAGCTGGGCATGTTCCGGATTGGATGGCCAATGAGGCAAGGTTTGATGTTGATCCGGAGACAGCTTCCCTCTTCGCTTGATAGGTATTTGATGGATGCTAAGCTGATTCTGGGTGCATCTTCAGGTGCATAGGTTGTTTGCGCGTTGATAGGGTGGGTTGCCCAAGCGCAACCCACCCTACGGTGGCTGCTGTTATCAGAAGGACAGCCGCGACTCGTCGCCTATAAGGATACGGAGCATTACACCGTGACGAGGAGCTTTCTTACGCATACCGAGATGATGTTGGCGGAACTCATGGGGGAGTAGGCAGCGTGCGCGTTGGGATGGTGGGTTGCCAAAGCGCAACCCACCCTACGAGGTGAGCGCGGATTCTTTGTGGTCCTTGATGTCTTTGAAAACGAGAGATGCGTTTTGCTCGGTTGTTCGGCGGAGCATGAAGGCGGAGGTGGCGAGGAAGACGGGGTCGCCGTCTACGTCGTCGGCCATGGCTGTGCGTTGGTCCTGGACGAATTTTGCTATCTGGGTGCGGTCGCCGAAAATCCAGCGGGCTAGGTTGTAAGGGGTGGCTTCGAAGCCGATGGAGACGCCGTATTCGCCGGCGAGGCGGGCCTGCAACACGTCGAGCTGCAGCGTGCCGACGACGCCGACGATGGGTTGGCTGCCGTCGTGGGGGCGGAAGAGTTGGACGACGCCTTCTTCGGCCAATTCCAAGAGAGCCTGGCGCAGCTTTTTGGCTTTCATTGCGTCGTCTAGCCGGACGCGGCGGAGGATTTCGGGGGCGAAAGAGGGGACGCCCAGGAATTGGAGGTCTTCGTCCTCCGTGAGGGTGTCGCCGATGCGCAGGGTGCCGTGGTTGGGGATGCCGACGACGTCGCCGGCGAAGGCTTCCTCGGCTAGCTGCCTGTCGCGGGCGAAGAAGAATTGGGGGGCGGTGAGCGGAATCAGTTTGCCGGTGCGGACCTGTTTTAGCTTCATGCCGCGTTCCAGCTTGCCGGAGCAGATGCGGGCGAAGGCCATGCGGTCGCGGTGGTTGGGATCCATGTTGGCCTGGATCTTGAAGACCAGGGCGGTCAGTTTTGCCTCGTCGGCTTCCACCACGCGTTTGTCGGCGATCTGCGCGCGCGGTGGCGGCCCGAAGCGGGCCAGCGCATCGAGCAGGTCGAGAACGCCGATTTCTTTCATCGCGCTGCCGAAATAGACCGGGGTCAGGTGGCCGGCGGCAAAGCTTTCACGGTCCCATTCCGGCAGGGCGGCCTGGACCAGTTCCAGTTCCTCGCCCAGGGCCTGCATGCGCGGGTCGGATTGGGAAAGATCATGTGTCAGCCGCAGGTCGCGGGTGTGCAGATCGTAG
>Ga0116226_10003272_pt1 | contig 14281 bp, 11 predicted proteins | sample S1TSphfallax_FD_89692 | JGI IMG/M metagenome (GOLD analysis project Ga0116226, IMG submission 89692) | Host-associated microbial communities from peat moss isolated from Minnesota, USA - S1T2_Fa - Sphagnum fallax MG | ecosystem: Host-associated > Plants > Peat moss > Unclassified | place: USA...
TCATGTAGTTGCGGGCATGCTCATTGTTGCGCGAGGCGCAAAAGAAAGCGGAATATTTCGCATGCGCCTCGTCCAGCGGTTCGACAGGCCAACTCGCCTTATGGTCCAGCATATGATGAAAGATCAGCACATCGCCCGGATTTGAGGGTACCGGCGTGCCCGCGAAGGAGGGCGGGTAGTCGGATGTGCGGATTTTGTGGCTGCCGGGAATGACGTCCAGCCCGCCGCCATAGCGCGGACTGTTTTCCTGGAAATAGCAGACCACCGTAACGACCTCGAAGCCGTCCTCCCAGTGGAAGGTCAGGCCGTCGCGTTGCTGCGAGCCGACATCCTTGTGCCAGCCGCCGAACGAATTGCGATGGATGCCGGTCTCCGGGATCAGGACAAAATCGTCGCCCAGCAGTATTTGCAGATGCTGGGTGAGCGGCGCTTCGAAGAATAGCGACTGATAGATCTGGGGGAAGCGGCGGAAAATGTCATGTTTGATCGTGCCCAACTGCCCCTGATCGATGCTGTCGGTCGGGCGACTGTCAGTGGGGTCGGTCAGCTTTTGCGCCATATAGCCCCGGAGCTTCGCCGCCATCGACGGATCGAAGAGTTGGGACAGGTTGACGAAACCCGCATAGTCGAAGCGTTCGCGGACAGCGCGGCGAAACGTGGCGATGTCGGTCATGATGCTCCTCAGGCGTTAGAATACGTCCTTGCGGCGGCGGATCTCGCTGAACACCGCGGCCGGGTCGGCATCGGGGGGCAGACCGACCGCAGCCTTCACGCTGTCGATGTCGGCGCGAAGGAAGGGGTTGGTCTTGCGCTCGACCTCCAGGCGAGACGGAACCGTCGGACGGTGATGGTGGCGCAGATCCTTGATCTCGGCAATACGATCGAGAAGATCCTGATTGTGCCGCTCCAGCGTGCGGGCAAAGCGGGCATTGGCTTCTGTATATTCATGGGCGCAATAAATCAGCGTGTCGTCGGGCAAGCCGCGAAATTTCTTGAGGCTAGTCCACATCTGTTCGCCGGTTCCCTCGAACAGACGGCCGCAGCCCAGCGCGAACAAAGTGTCGCCGCAGAACAGCGCAGCACTCCCCGGAAACCAGAAGGCGATATGCCCGACCGTATGGCCCGGTACGTCCATCACCATCGCCGCGGCGCAGCCGAGCAGGAAGGAATCGCCGTCCGACACCTCGACATCGATGCCGGGAATGCGCGCCGCATCCTTGCGGTTGCCGACGATCTGCGCGCCGGTCGCCTGCTGCAGCGCCAGATTGCCGCCGACATGGTCGTTATGGTGATGGGTATTGAGGATATGGGTCAGGCGCCAGCCCTTCGCCGCAAGGCGCTCCAGCACCGGCGGGGCGACGGCGGGATCGATCGCAGCCGTCGCGCCGCTCTCGGGGTCGTGGGCCAGATAGACGTAATTGTCGGTGAGGACGGGGATCTGCTCGATCACCAATCGGGACATCGTCATCACCTCCTAAACGGGGCGGAGGTTAAACCTGGCCCTTGATCGGGTCATCTAAATTCTATTTGTTAGAGCTCATGTGGAGCGACGTCGTCGATCTCAGGGATTTCTACCAGAGCGACCTGGGCCAGGTGGCGCGGCGCATGATTCGCCGCCAGATCCGGGTTCTGTGGCCGGATCTGAAGGGACTCAGCGTGCTGGGTCTGGGCTTTGCCACGCCCTATTTGCGCACCTTGCAGGAGGATGCCGAACGGGTGGTGGCGGTGATGCCGGCCGGCTCCGGCGTGCTGGCCTGGCCCGCGGGCGAGCGTTCGCTGGTCTGCCTGGCCGAGGAAGACGAGCTGCCGTTGCCCGACCGCTCGGTGGATCGGGTCCTGCTGGTCCATGCGCTGGAATCGACCGAGCATGTGCGCTCGACCTTGCGCGAAATCTGGCGGGTGCTGGCGGATGGCGGCAAGCTTCTGGTGGTGACGCCCAACCGTCGCGGTATCTGGGCCCAGCTCGACCGTACGCCATTCGGCCAGGGGCGGCCCTATACGCCCAAGCAGCTGCATCGTCTGCTGCGCGACACGATGTTTACCCCGGAAGGCACCGGTACCGCGCTGTTCGTGCCGCCCTTCCGCTCGCGCTTCGTGCTGCGCTCGTCTTTGGCCTGGGAAAATCTCGGTCAGCGCTGGTTTCCCACCTTCGCCGGGGTGGTGATGGTTGAGGCCAGCAAGCAGATCTATGGCGGCAGCCGCGTCGAACTGGCTGTCCCGGCGCGGCGCTATCTGCCGATTCCCGGCAGCTTGCGCTAGACAGTCTTGCGACCCGATTGGGTCACAAGACTGACGTCATTATGACGCATCGCCTCCGGCTCAGCGCTTCCGCCGGACGGCCGGCGCGGCGCCAGTCGGCGCCGTGAGCGGTATGCGATTCAAAGTGATCGCACGCCGCTCTAAATCTTTTTGCGGAGCAGGAAGACGGCCTGATCGGCCAGCAGGTTGGCCAGGCCGCCCGCGCCCTCGAATCGGATGGCGCCATCGCGGCCCAAGGACAGGACCCGCTCGACCTCGATGCCGAGGTCGGCGCACAGATCGGTGAAATCGCGGATCGTGCAGAGATGGATGTTGGGCGTGTCGTACCAGCGATAGGTCAGTGTCTTGGTCTCGGGCATCCGGCCTCGGATCGCCAGCGACAGGCGGACCCGCCAATGGCCGAAATTGGGGAAGGAGACGATGGCATGGCGGCCGATGCGCAGCATGTTCTCCAGCACCGCCTTGGGGGCGCGCGTCGCCTGCAAGGTCTGGCTGAGAATGACATAATCGAAGGCGCCGGCCGGATAATCGTCGAGATCGGTGTCGGCGTCGCCCTGGATCACCGACAGACCTTGGGCCACCGTCTCGCGCACGCCTTCCATCGACAGCTCTATGCCGCGCCCATCGACCTGCTTGTCGCGATGCAGATGGTCGAGCAGGCTGCCGTCGCCCGAGCCGATATCGAGCACGCGCGAGCCCGGCGCCACCATCTCGGCGACGCGCTGGAGATCCGGGCGTAATTTGCTCACTTGTCCACCCCGGCCAGGAAACCTTTCACCGTGGCGTGAAACTCCGGCTCGTCGAGCAGGAAGGCGTCGTGGCCCTTGTCGCTTTCCACTTCGACGAAGCTGACATTGGCGGCGACGGCGTTCAGCGCCTTGACCACGGCGCGGCTCTCCGAGGTGGGAAACAGCCAGTCAGAGCTGAAGGAAATGACGCAGAAATGCACCTTCGTGCCGGTGAACGCGCCCGCCAGCAGGCCGCCGTGATCGGCGGCCAGATCGAAATAATCCATCGCCCGGGTGATGTAGAGATAGGAATTGGCGTCGAAGCGCTCGGTAAAGGTGACGCCCTGATGGCGCAGATAGGACTCGACCTGGAAATCGGCGTCGAAGCCGAAGGTCAGGCTGCCGCGCTGCAGATTGCGGCCGAATTTCCGATGCAGCGCCGCTTCCGACAGATAGGTGATATGCGCCGCCATGCGCGCCACGGCCAGGCCGCGCTGCGGGCGCGTATCCTCGCTGCCATAGGCGCCGTTGCGCCATTCCGGATCGGCGGTGATGGCTTGGCGGCCAACCTCGTGAAAGGCGATGTTCTGCGCCGAATGGCGGGCGGCGGTGGCGACCGGCACGGCGGCCCGCAGGCGCCCAGGGTAGCGCGCCGCCCATTCCAGCACCTGCATGCCGCCCATCGAGCCGCCGGCGACGCAGAACAGCGTGTCGATGCCCAAATGGTCGATCAGCCGGACCTGGGCGCGTACCATGTCACCGATGGTGATGACCGGAAAATCGAGCCCCCACACCTTGCCGGTGGCCGGGTTCAGATCGGCCGGGCCGGTGGTGCCCATGCAGCCGCCCAAAACGTTCGAACAGATCAGGAAATAGCGCTCGGTGTCGAACACGCGGCCCGGCCCCACCATCGCCTGCCACCAGCCCGGCTTGCCGGTGATCGGATGCCGCTCGGCGACGAACTGGTCGCCGGTCAGCGCATGGCAGATCAGGATCGCATTGGAGCGATCGGCATTCAGCGTGCCATAGGTCTGATAGGCGATACTGACCGGCGCCAGTTCGACGCCGCAATCGAGCGGCAGCGGGGCGTCCAGCGTCAGTTTATGGCCGGGCAACGCTTCCATGTTCATTTCGATAGATCTTCTCCGGCCAGCACGCGATCGAGAATGGCGATGGTCTCGGTCAGGCCGAACAGCGCGATGAACGAGCCCATGCGCGGCCCCTGATCCTGGCCGAGCAGGATCTCATATTGCGCCTGGAACCAGGCCCGCAGCTCGGGGAAGGTTTTCGGATGCTGCTTGCCGACCTCGAACACCACCGCCTGGATGGCCTCGGCGTCGGCGTCCGCCGGCAGCGTCTTCAACGCGTCGCGCAGCTGGGCGAAGGCGATCGCTTCGTCCGGAACCGGCAGGCGGTAGCGCTTATGCGGCTTGATGAAATCCTGGTAATAGGCGACGGCGTAATTGACCAGCCGATCGAGGAAAGGCGTGGTCTCGGGGCTGGCCGACGGCACATAGCGGCTGACGAACTGCCACAGCACTTCGGCATTTTCGGCATGGCAGACCGATGCCAGGTTCAACAGGATATTGTAGGACAGGCCGGTCTCGGCCGCCGGCGGCTTGCCGTGATGGATATGCCAGACCGGATTGTTGAGCTGAGCCTGCGGCTCCTCCTCGGGGAACTTGCCGAGAAAGGCGATATACTCGTCGACCGCGCGCGGGATCACGTCGAAAAAGAGGCGCTTGGCCGTTTTCGGCTTTTGATACATGAACAGGGACAGGCTTTCCGGCGGGGCGTAGCGCAGCCAATCCTCGACGGCCAGGCCGTTGCCCTTCGACTTCGAGATCTTCTGGCCCTTATCGTCGAGGAACAGCTCGTAGGACAGATTGATCGGCGGCTCGGAGCCTAAGATCCGGCAGATGCGGCTGGCCAGCTGATAGCTGGGGATCAGATCCTTGCCCGACATCTCGTAATCGACGCCCAGCACATGCCAGCGCATGGCCCAGTCGGCCTTCCACTGCAATTTGACGCGACCGCCGGTGACGGGGGTCTCGACCAGGCTTCCATCCTCGTCCTTATAGAGAATGGTGCCGCTTTCGGGGCGCCGCTCGACCACCGGCACCTGCAGGACGCGGCCGGTCTTGGGGCAGAGCGGCAGGAACGGCGAATAGGTCGCCTGGCGCTCTTCGCCCAGGGTCGGCAGCATGACCTCCATGATGGCGTCATAGTGCTTGAGCACATCGAGGCAGCCCTGGTCGAAACGGCCGGATTTGTACCAGTCGGTGGCGCTCTGGAACTCGTAGGTGAAACCGAAACTGTCGAGGAAACCGCGCAGCATGGCGTTATTATGCTCGCCGAAGCTGGAATGGGTGCCGAACGGATCGGGAATGTCGGTCAGCGGCTTGCCGAGATGGCTGCCCACCATCTCCCGGTTGGGAATATTGTCGGGCACCTTCCTGAGGCCGTCGCGGTCGTCCGAGAAGGCGAACAGCCGGGTCTCGATGCTGGGCGCCAGCAGCTCGAAGGCGCGGCGCACCATGGTGGTACGCGCCACTTCGCCGAAGGTGCCGATATGGGGCAGGCCCGACGGGCCATAGCCGGTCTCGAACAACACATAGCCTTTGGCCGGCGCTTTCCCTTTGAAACGCTCGTCGAACAGCATCTTGGCTTCCTGGAACGGCCAAGCGGTGGCAAGACGGGCGACAGCGGAGAGATCAGCGGACATAGGCTAGCGTTTCCGTCAGAAAATGAAGGGAACGCAAGCTATGCCACGGAACTTGTCACAGTCAATGTTGGAGGTTCGCAGCCACAGCCGCAAGGCGGCCCCGCGCTGCCGACGCCCGGTGCCTGAGCATCTTGTTAAAACGCCCCTTCCCGCCGGGTGGGGAGTAGGGGAAGGGGCGCCTTAAACACCGCTGACGGACGCATCAGGAAGAGGGCTCTACATCCGGCGGCGGACCGTCGACTGACGTGCAGCCGATGAGAGGAGTTAACCATCGCCCCGTTGCAGGGATGTGTCGGCATTTCCGGTTTTTGGTTACGGTGTGTAACGCGATCGCGCCGCGAAACGGGAAGTTACCTGAATCCTCTCCTCAGCAGTCCCGGAATCGTTATACTTGCCCGCATGGCCGACCAGACAGTTCCTCATATCCTCGTCGTCGATGACGACCGAGAAATCCGCGACCTTCTCAACCGTTTTCTCGTCAAGCACGGCCTTCGGGTCAGCACGGCGCGCGACGGGGTCGAAATGTCACGAATCCTTGATGGCGCGGCCATCGATCTGGTCGTGCTCGATCTGATGCTGCCCGGCGAGGATGGCCTGTCGCTGTGCCGCAAGCTGCGCTCGACCACCAATTTGCCGGTCATCATGCTGACCGCGATGGGCGAGGACACCGACCGCATCGTCGGGCTCGAGATGGGGGCCGACGATTATCTGCCCAAGCCCTTCAATCCCCGCGAATTGCTGGCCCGCGTCAAGGCGGTGCTGCGCCGGGTGCAGTCGCTGCCGGCGGCTTCGCCCAAGGGCGACACCGCGAAATTCGACGGCTGGACGCTGGATCTCGGCTCGCGCCGCCTGACCTCGCCGCAGGGCGAGGAGGTCGAACTGTCGACCGGCGAATATGATCTGCTGCTGGCTTTCGCCACCCATCCGCGCCGCGTGCTGTCGCGCGACCAGCTGCTCGATCTGGCGCGGGGCCGCACGGCGGCCCCCTTCGATCGCAGCGTCGACATTCAGGTCATGCGTCTGCGCCGCAAGATCGAGGCGGATCCCAAGGAACCCAGGCTGATCAAGACGGTGCGCGGCGGCGGCTATATGTTCGCCGCCGAGGTGACCAATTGACCACCCTCTGGCGGCGTCTTCTTCCACAGACCCTGGTGGGACGCACGCTTCTGGTTCTGCTGACGGCGCTGATCGTGACGCAAGGGGCGGGCATCGTGCTGTTCCTGGTCGCGCACCAGCAATTGGCCACCCAGCTCGACAGTCGTCAGACCGCCGAGCGCATCGCCTCCATCGTCCAGCTGATCGAGCAGACGCCCTCCGAAGAGCGCGGCCGGCTGGCGCGCGGCCTCGACAGGCCGGGCCTCAAGGTTGGTTGGGGCAAGGCGCCGATCTTGGCGCCGGGCGCCAAATATCTGGTCGACAGCACGCTCGAAACCGAGCTTTCCCATCGCCTTCCGGGCCGCGTTCTGCATGCCGGCCTTCGAACCCCGTCGCCGATGGTGGAGAGCGGGCCGCAGCAGGGTGACGGCTTCGGCGGCCGAAACGGGACGGCGACGGTCCGGGCCGCAGTCACGCTGGAAGACGGCACCTGGCTCAATTTCGTGATTCCGCTGCCCGATGAGCATTTATGGCGCCCGCACCCCTATTGGCCGCTCGGGGTCGGGCTGGTGGTGGTGGTCGTGCTCTGCGTCGCGCTGGTGCGCCATGCGGTGCGGCCGCTGACCGTGCTGACCAAGGCCGCCGATCGGCTGGGTCGCGACGTGCTGGCCCCGCCGGTGGAGATCAGAGGACCGCGCGAGGTGATGGCGGCGGCCAGCGCCTTCAACCGCATGCAGGCGCGATTGCGCCGCTTCATCGAGGATCGCACCCAGATGATCGCGGCGATCAGCCACGATCTGCGCACCCCGATTACCCGGCTGAAATTGCGCGCCGAATTCATCGAGGATGACGAGCAGCGCCTCAAAATCCTGGCCGATCTCGACGAGATGGAGGCGATGATCTCCTCGACATTGGCATTCGCGCGCGATGATTCGGCGCGCGAGGCCAGGGTCGCGGTCGATCTGGTCGGCGTGCTGATCGATCTGTGCGATCAGTTCAGCGTCTCATTCGACGGGCCGGACGAGCTGCACATGACGCTGGGCGTCAACGGCATCAAACGCGCTTTCGCCAATCTGATCGAAAATGCCTGTAAATATGGCGGCGGCGGGCGCGTCGTGCTGCGCATCGATGGCGATATGGTCGTGGTGACCGTCGAGGATGACGGTCCGGGCATTCCGGTCGCCGAACTGGAGAATGTGTTCGCCCCCTTTTACCGAGTCGAGAGTTCGCGCAATCGCGAGACCGGCGGCACCGGATTGGGGCTTGCCGTGGCGCGCTCGGCGATCCGCGGCAATGGCGGCGACGTCACGCTTGCCAACCGCCAGGGGGGCGGGTTGACCGTGACGGTGACGCTGCCGATGTGATCGAGGGGGGGCCTTCGGTGAAGCGGGATTATTTTGAGACGGCCAAATTTCTCTATGAGATGGCCTTGCGCGAGATCGATGACGGCAGCGTGGCGGAGGGGTATGCCCGCATGGGCGCCGCTTGCTCGGCGGCCTTCATGGCCGGCAGCGATCACTATATCGAGGTCAAATTCCTCCCCCAGCGCGCGCTGCCCCGGAAAATAGTGACGGTCGAGCATGTGATCGCCCATGTCTCGGCGAAGATCATCACAGTGTGGGCGGCATCCGATCTGATCACCCGGCCGCTGTTCACCTTCGAGCGTTTCCCGGTGGTCGGGCATCTGCTGTCCGATGTCGCCAAGAGTTTGCCCCAAGAGGGGGTGTTTCAATGCGTGATCGATCTCGGCGATGGCGACGGCGGCGGAGATCTCAGGCGCCAGGTGGACACCGACTATGCCTGGCTGTCCTTCTCCTCGTCCTATTCCGACAGTGTCCTGATCCCGGATCCCTATTTCTATTTCAACAATGGCTATGAGGATTACCGCGCCTATGTCGCCGAGCAGGCCAAGCCATGGCGCGAGCGCCAGAATATCGTCTTTTGGCGCGGCGGGTCGGGAGGCCCGCGCTTGAGGGCGCCCGATCCGGCCAACCCGCTCGATTGGCGTTGCCAGCAAAGGCTGCAGCTCTGCGCCGCCGCCCGGGCAAGCAGCTATGGCGCCATGCTCGATATCGCCCTGTCGCATGTCCGCACGATCGAGGAGCCCTATCTGCGTGACGCCCTGACACAAGAAGGGTTCGTGCAGCCGGAGGTGCCGAAATCGGCCTTTCTCGACTATCGATATCAGGTCGATGTCGATGGCTGGACCAATTCCTGGAGTCTGCTCGACAAATTGATCAGCGGATCCACCGTGCTGAAAGTGCCTTCGGCATTCGGCTATCGTCAATGGTACTATGACAGGCTGGAGCCTTGGGTCCATTTCATCCCGCTGGCAGCGGACGCTGGGGATCTCGACGAGGTGATGGCCTGGATCGTTGCGCACCCGGACGCCTGCGAGACCATCGCCCGCAACGCCGCCACCTTGGCTGAGGACATTCGTCTGGTCCCGGCCTTGGCGGAGGCCGGACGGGCGGTGCGAAAGATCCTCGTCCCGCTTTAGCCAATCACCGAGTCTGCTTGGTCAGGGCGTCCGGCTGTGCGCCGGTACCGTCAGACTTGGGCTCGCTTTTGGGGGCAAGCTTCGCGTCGCCCTTGACCTTGGGGTTGACCGCCCCGCGCCCGTCCCCGTTTCGCTTCGCGTCGGCCTTGGCGGCAGCGAGGTCGCGCTTCAGCTTTGCGTCGTACTCCTCGATCACATCGGCCGGCAGGCGATGTTTCAAGGCGGCGATGGCGATCTTGGGCTCGAAGGAGACGTCTTGCTCCTCCAACTCGACCGGATCGCCCTGATCGGCGCGGCGATACCAGTAATAGGCCTCGCCCTCATCGATCTTGACGCCCCAGCCCGCCTCATAGGCGGCGGCCAGCATATATTGCCCGGCCGGGTTATTGTGCTGGGCGGCCTTTCTCAGCCAGCTGACACTTTCCTTGGCGTCGCGCGGCACGCCGCGCCCGCGCAGCAGCATGCGGCCGATGGCATATTCGGCGTCAGACTGGGGGCCGGCGGCGGCGGCTTTGTGGTAGAGCTCGAAAGCGCGCGACAGATCCTTGGCGCCGGCCTGGCCGGTCTCATACATCAGCCCCAGCGCATAGAGCCCGTCGGGATCGTTATTATCGGCGGCCTTTTCATACCAGCTCTTGGCCGCGCCCAGATCGGCCCCGCCGGCCAAGCCGAACTGGGCGAGATAACCGAGACTGTATTGGCTGCGCGGATCGTTGGCCTCCGCGCCCTTCTGCCAGGCGGCCTGGGCAGCGGCATAATCGCCCGAATCGAACGCCTTCTGCCCCTCCTCATATTGCGCCAGCACTGGCAGGGGAGCGAGCAGCAATAGCGCCAGAAGCGACAGCACTAAAGAGATGAACCTCATCATGGCCTATTTATAGTCCGCGCCCCGGGGCGAGTCACGGTTGCGATTGCTTGGACAGAGTCCAGCCTAGCCTTGCCGCGATGCGAATGGCGGAAAAGCGAGCGTCTAATGTGTGATGCCGATCACATCAATCTATTGCATTTATCTATCGATGCTGCGTAAATGGTTTCGGGGACGTTAAGACCGTTGGGGGACTAAGCTTGCATTTGCGCTTATTCGTAGCCGCCCTGGTGATGGCAATGGGGATGTTGCTGTCGCCGAAAGCTCAAGCGGTGCAGTGCGTATCTTACGCTCGTGAAACCTCAGGCCTCGGCCTCAAAGGCGACGCCTGGACCTGGTGGGCCTCCGCGGCCGGCCAATATGACCGCGGCCAGAAGCCGCGCGCCGGCGCCGTCGTCGTCTTCAAGAAACATGGATCGATGCGCCATGGCCATGTCGCCGTGGTGAGAGAGATCATCAATTCCCGCAAGATGCTGGTCGACCATGCCAATTGGGCGCCCCAGCGCGGGCATGGCCGCGGCCAGGTCACCACCCGGGTGATGGTGCTCGACGTGTCGCCGCACAACGATTGGACCCAGGTCCGCGTCTGGCATGAGGCTTCGGGCGAGATGGGCCAGCGCGTCTATCCGACCTATGGCTTCATCTATACAAAGGGCGGTAACAAGCCCGAGGACGTCAAACAGGCCGCGGCCCCCGCTGCCGAGCCTGAAATCGACTTCGCCACCGACATGATCCAGGGTTCGCCGCTCGGCATGCCGAGCCTGCCGACACCGCTGGCCGCCGCCACGCTGCTGCCCGCCGAGCCGGCTTACGCGCAGTAATCGGCAGTTGCGGCGCCAGTAAAAATTCTCGCCCAAGTTTATTTTTGAAAACCAGGCGATATTTTTTAGCATTTTGACGCAATTTTATTGTGCATTTCCTGTTGTCATCCCCGGTCTTAACGCGTAACCACGAAGTTCCTCGGTTTTTCTGAACCTGGATCATTAATGGTTTCGCGCGTTTCATCGATCAGGCCATTTTCCTCCGATAGTTTTGCTCGTCAAACCGGCCCTGGGGTGATTCTCAGCGACGGCGACACCATCCGCTTTGTCAATCAGGCCGGTCTCACCTTGCTCGGCGCCACCGCGCTGTCCGCCGTGGTCGGGCGCTCGCTGGCCGGCTTCTTCCCGCACGGTGCTCCGCAGGGCTGGGTCGACAGCGCGCGGCCGACCCGCCATGTCTGGAACGGTGTCGATGGACGCACCCTCGATGTGGCGCTGGCGGTAACCCGCCTGTCCGACGCGCAGGGTGGTCTGGTGATCGAGGTGCATGATGCTGCGGCCCGCCTCCAGGTCGAAAGCGCCGCGGCGATGGCCCGCTCGCAACTGCACCGCCGCGCCGCCGGACGCCCTGATGCAAGCTCGGGCCTGCCCCTGCAGGAGGGGTTGATCGGGGTCGATGAGAAGGGGCACATCACCTTTGCGTGGGGTGCGACCGAAAGTTTGACCGGCTGGACCGAGGAGGAACTGATCGGTGCCGACATCGAGGCGGCGCTGATGAAGGATCCGGACAGCCCGGCCGGCATCCATCCGCGCCTGTTCGACAGCCTGCGCGAGAGCGATGGTTGGCGGCGGGGCGGGGCGCTCGATCTGATCCTGTGGCGCCGCGACGGCAGCCGCTTTCCCGTCGAACTGGCCATCGTGCCGCTCGAGACGGGCGAGGGGCGCACCGGCGCCGTGTTTCTGTTCCGCGATCTGTCGGTCGAGAAGCATACCGAAGAAAGGCTGCGCCTGGCGTCGGCGGTGTTCGACAATGCCGCCGAGGGCATCGCCGTGCTCGACGCCAATTTCCGCGTGACCACCATCAATCCCGCCTTCACCGCGGTGACCGGTTTCGAGGTCGCCGACGTGGAGGGCCGCCGTCCCTTCTTTCTGACCGCCTCGGCCGCCGACGGCGAGTTGGTCGACGAGATCTGGACGGCGATCCGCGAGAGCGGCCGCTGGGAGAGCGAGCATTGGAGCGCGCGCAAAGACGGGCAGGAATATGCGGTGTGGCTGTCGATCTCGGCCACCACCGACGAAATCGGCAATATCAGCCAATATGTCGTGGTGTTTTCCGACATTACCCAGAGGAAGCGCGACGAAGAACGCATCCGTTATCAGGCCACCTACGACGCCTTGACCGGCCTGCCCAACCGTTCGCTCTTCATGGACCGCCTGTCGGTGGCGCTGCACCAGGCGCAACGCAACGGCCAGCGCGTCGGGCTGATGTTCATCGATCTCGACGGTTTCAAGCTGATCAATGACACGCTGGGCCACGATGTTGGCGACGAGCTGCTGAAGGAGGTGGCGCAGCGCCTCCTGGTCTGCGTGCGCCAGGGTGACACCGTGACGCGCTTCGGCGGCGACGAATTCACCATCATCATGCCGGACCTCGGCGAGATGCGGAACGTGTTGGCCGTCGCGCACCGAATCGTCGACACGCTGAAGCTGCCCTTCATGCTGAAAGGCTCCGAGGCCTATATCTCGGCCTCCATCGGCATTACCAGCTTCCCCGACGACGCCCAGACCGTGCAGGCGCTGATGAAGAACGCTGACGCCGCCATGTATCGCGCCAAGGAAACCGGCAAGGCCAATTTCCAGTTCTACACCCATGGGCTGGATGCCGAGAGCACGGCGCGCCTGACCATCAAGACCGGCCTGTCCAAGGCGTTGGAGCGCCAGGAATTCGAGCTGCTCTACCAGCCCAAATGCGATGTCGCCACGGGTCGGCTGACCGGCGCCGAGGCTTTGCTGCGCTGGCGCAGCGCCGATCTCGGTCTGATGCTGCCGGCCACCTTCATCCCGATCATGGAAGAGACCGGCCTGATCGACAGCGTCGGCGATTGGGTGCTCGAGACCGCCTGCCACCAATATAAGCTGTGGCGCGACGCCGGCCACGCGCATATGCGGGTGGCCGTCAATCTGTCGGTGCGCCAATTGCGCCAGGGCACGCTGGTCAAAACGGTCGAGAATCTGCTGGGCCGCTATTCGATCGAGCCGTCGGGGCTGGAGCTCGAAATCACCGAAAGCATGATTCTCAAGGACACCGAACATTCGGTTGCGGTGCTGAAGGAGCTGTTCGACATGGGCGTCCATCTGACCATGGACGATTTCGGCACAGGCTATTCGTCGCTGAGCTATCTGAAGCGCTTTCCGCAGAACACGATCAAGATCGACCGCAGCTTCGTCAACGACATCGCCGTCGATCCCGACGATCTCGAAATCATCCGCACCATCATCAATATGGGCCACTCTTTGCGCCGCCGTGTCGTCGCCGAAGGAGTCGAGACCGAGGCGCAGCGCCAATTGCTGCATCACTTACGCTGTGACGAGATGCAGGGCTTTCTGCTCAGTCCGCCGGTGCCGGCCGCCGCGATCGACGCCATGCTGGCCACCACCCGGCACGGCAACGAGGTTTAGCGGGGGGTCCAGACCGGTTCAGCCGAGCCCAGCCGGCGGGCCGGCCTGTCCCACGCCATCGGCACGCCGTCGATCAGCGCCGGCGGGCGCAGCCGTCGCGCAGTGCCCCAATCCGTCGCCTCGATGTCTGCCGACCAATCTTCTTCCACCGGGTGAATGGCGGCGCCTTGCTCGCTGGCGCTGGCATCGGTCAGCAGTCTCGCTGTGCGCGCCAGCGACAAGCTGGCGGTCGTCGCACCGCCGCTGGCTTGGCGTTCTGCCAGGGCGTGCACCGCCGCGGTCGCCATCAGATAGCCCGTCGCATGGTCGAGTGCCTGAACCGGCAGGGGTGTCGGACGATCCCGACCAAGCGTCGTCATGCCTGTCTCGGCGATGCCGGTGCTCATCTGAACCAGACTGTCGAAACCGCGCCGACCTTGCCAGGGTCCACTCCAGCCATAGGCGTCAAGCGAGACATCGATCAGCGCTGGATTGAGCGCGCGCCGTGCCGCTTCGTCATAGCCCAGGCCATCGAGCGCGCCTGGGCGATAGCCATGCACCAGCAGATCGGCTTCAGCCAGCAAGGCCTCGAACCGCGCGCGGTCTTCCCGTGCCTCCAGATCCAGCCGCGCGCCCTTCTTGCCGAGACTTATCTCCGGGACGACCGCGCCTTCGTCCCAGCCTGGCGGA